>JAABUY010001726.1_pt1 | contig 28234 bp, 25 predicted proteins | sample 5560271 | NCBI WGS metagenome assembly JAABUY01 (sample SAMN10711886, study PRJNA513374) | rock metagenome | isolation source: Antarctica rocks | place: Antarctica: Victoria Land, University Valley | reverse complement strand
CGAGCTCCACCGGCGCGTCGCCCGCGGCTTCCGCAACCGCGACAACTACCGCCTCCGCATGCTCCTGATTGGAGGCGGACTCAGCGACCCCCGGATCTCATGACCCCACCGCAGGTACGAAGAGCCTTGTATGCCGTGTAGGTCGACGTCGAGACGAGGCCGGCCGGGAGGTGCAGCGTGGTCTCGATGAGGTACTTCGCGTAGAGCGCAGCGTGGTCGCTCGTGCCGCGCGCGACAAGGAGGACGAAGCGCGGATCGGCACGGCGGATCGTGGCGGCCACCGCCACGACGTCGCGGACCGACTCGTCGAGGATCCGCTGGAGCACGGCCGGCTGCTCGGCGATCTCGGCGGCCATGAGCGCACCAGGTTCAGACGGCTCGGCGGGGGGATGAGTTGCGGTCACGCGGGTGTCCTTGTCTGGCAGCGGGTCTCGGGGCGTTCTCGGTGGCCCCTTGGCATTTTCGTCCCAGGGTGAGCGGGCCGAGGGGCGCCGCTCGGCGGCCGAGTCAGGATCCTTCCACAGTCGGCGACCCCTGAGTGGCGACCGCTGTTGGCGGCGTCCGGCGCGACAGCCCGGCTCACCGTGGAGGGAACCGCGTCAGGAGGACGGGCTCGGCGTCGCCCCACCGGGTGCGGCCTCCGTGCTCGGGACCGGCTGGGTCTTGCCCGCCGGAGTCTGGCCCGGCGCCAGGAGCAGCTGGTAGTCCTGTCTGACGAGGGGCGCGCTCGACAGGTCGCCGGCCGGTGGAGAAGGGACACTGACGGGACTGCCGTCGTCGAGGACGAAGAGGACCTGGTCGACGCCCTCGACGGAGGTGGCGGTCATGACGACCTGTCCGATGGCGACGGGCAGCTTGACGGGGCTGGGGTCCTGGCTCGCCGTCCTGAGCTGGATGACCGCAGTCCCGTTCCTGACCGCTCGCAGGCTGAAGCTGGCTCCGGGTCCGAGGTCGGTCAGCAGCCCACGGGCCCGTTCTCGCTCGGAGGGCCCGAGGGCCAGCCGGTTGAGCAGTGACTGCACGAGGGGCACCAGCGTGGCTCGGCCGAGCTGGACCGGGAGGGCGACGAGGTGCTGCCCGGAGTCGACGAGGTAGATCGCGCTGGTGGCGCTGGTGGCGCTGGTGGCGCTGGTGGCGCTGGTGGCGCTGGTGGCGCCGGTGGTGCCGGAGGTGCCGGAGGTCTCCGGAACCGTCGCGGCGCCCGGCGTCGACGTGGTCGTCGGCGAGACGAGCAGGCCGTACGGGACGTCCTGGTCCGGCACGCGTTGTACGGGGCCGCCGTCCGGCATACCGCAGCCCGCGGCGAGCACCATCACCGCGGCCGCGAGGACCGCGCCTCGGCGCCACCTCCGTCTCCCCGGGAGCGTCACCACGGTGCCTCCTTCTTCGTCGCCTCGTACTCCGCTCGGTGCGACCCCATGCCGGCTGGCAGCTCCACCCTGAACCGGGCGCCACCCCCCGGAGCGTCCTCGCACCAGACCCGGCCACCGTGGCTCTGGACCGTCTCGGCGACGATGCTGAGTCCCAGTCCGCTGCCGGGCAGGGAGCCGCGCGAGCCGCCCCGTACGAAGCGCTCGAAGATCCGTTCACGCTCGGCGTCGGGCACTCCGGGGCCGTGGTCGTCGACGTCGATCCGGACGTGGTCGCGCACCCGACGGACCCGCACCGCGGCCACCCCGCGGCCGTGGCGGTCGGCATTGTCCAGCAGGTTGACCACGCTGCGGCTGAGCTGCTGCTTGTCGACGTCGATGCCGAGGTCGGCGCCGTCGATGTCGAGCAGGTCCGGGGAGCGGTGGCTCTGCGTCAGCGTCACCCGCACCAGCTCGCCCGCGTCGACGCGGGTGAGGACCTGGCCGCGGACGCCGGCGTCGAGCCGGCCCAGCTCGAGCAGGTCCTCCAGCGTGCGCTGGAAGCGGTCGAGCTCGGTCGAGACGAGGTCGACCGCGCGTCGCGTCCGCTCGGGCAGGTCGTCGCGCCGGCGCTGGATGATCTGCACGCTGGCCACGAGGGTTGTCAGCGGGGAGCGCAGCTCGTGACCGAGGTCCGCGGCGAACCGGGCGTCGCGCTGGATCCGTTCCTCGAGCGCCTCCACCATGCTGTTGAAGGACCCGACGATGGTCGCGAGGTCCGGGTGTCCGTCGCTGGCAGCCGCGTGTGGAGCCCCCCGGCCCCGATCCGGGCGGCCGCAGTGGCGACGTCGTCGAGCGGAGTCATGAGCCGGCGGGAGGCCAGCCGTCCGAGCGCGGCCCCTGCGCTCGTGCTGAGGACGGCGAAGGCGCCGAGGACGATGGAGAGCGTCGAAAGGGTCGAGGTCAGCTCCCCCGTCACGGCCACCTCGTAGAACTGCGCATCGACTGCGGCCAGCGGGACGCCGATGACGATCGCCGGCGCGCCCTTGGCCCGGGTCCAGACGTAGGAGACTCTGCCCTGCTCGACACCGGTCATCACCGGCCGGGGAATGGTCTGTGGCCCCTGGGTCAGGGAGGTGCTGTACCACCGGCCGCCGAGCCGGACGACGAGCTCCGAGTCGGACGGGGCGTTGACCGAGCCGAGCACCTCGGGAACGTTCACTCCCTGGGTGAGGAGGCCGTCGGCGACGTAGGAGGCATCGGCGAACGCCTGACGCAGAGCCGTCTGCTGACGCTGCTCGATGAGGTAGTGCCGAGCGGCCAGGTAGGTGCCGATCGCGAGCAGCGCCGAGACGAGAAGGGCTCCGAGGGCGAAGAACGCTGTGACGGTGCCCCGCAGGCCCAACCGCTCCCACGGCCCTCTCACGTGATGTCCAGCCGATAGCCCTGGCCCCGCACGGTGACGACGAGACTCGGTGTGGCCGCGCTCAGCTCGACCTTGGTGCGCAGCCGCCGGACGTGGACGTCGACGATGCGTTCGTCCCCGAAGAAGCCGCGGTCCCAGACCCGCTCGAGGAGGCCGCGCCGGCTGAGGACGCGGCCCGGCGGTGACGCGAGCTCGCAGAGGAGGCGGTACTCAGTGACCGTGAGGTGGACCTCGTTCCGGCCACGCCGGACGACGCCGGCGTTGAAGTCCAAGACGAGCGGACCCTGTCGGGGGTCGAGCACCAAGGTTCCGGGGTCGGCATGGGAGGGGGTCACCGGGACCGCCGCCCGTCGGCGCATCGCCCTCAGCCGCGCGCCGACCTCCTTGACCCGGAAGGGTTTGGTGACGTAGTCGTCGGCCCCCGCCTCGAGGGCGGTGATGATGTCGCTGGTGTCGGTCCGAGCGCTGAGGACGATGATCGGCGCCTGGCTGAACGGGCGGACCTCGCGGATGAACGCCAAGCCGTCCATCCCGCCCAGCATGAGGTCCACGAGCATGAGGTCAGGCGGCGTGCGGCCGACGAAGACAAGGGCGGACTCGGCCGACGGGGCATCGAGGACGTCGTAGCCCTCGTCCTCCATGGCCAGGCACAGCGCTGTCCTGATGCCGTCATCGTCCTCGAGGACCAAGAGCTTCAGTGCCACCCGGTCATCCTGCCCCAGTCCCGGGCGCCCGGCGGCTTGTGGTGCCGGCTCGTGCGGCGGGGAGCTGGCGCTCGTCATCCAACCGCAAACAAACGGCAGTCCCGTCTCAACATCGACCCGGCAGGGTGAGGAGACCAACAGCAGCGATCCGCCCCGAGAGGCGGATCGGCCCGTGGAGAGGAGCAGCTGATGACGGCACCGACCGTGCTGGGCACGCAGGAGCGCACTGTGCGCGTCGCCCTCGAGGACCGCCACCTGATGCGGGGCCTCAGCGACCTGCGCTGGCGGCTCCCGAGGCTCCTCGCGGGCGGCACCGACACGCTCGTCATCGACCTGTCGGGTCTTGCTCGGCTCTCCTCCGGGAGCATCGCCACACTGCTCTGGGTCAAGCGCACCTGCGCCGCACGGCGGATCCGGGTCGTCCTCGGTAGCCCGAGCCCTCGGGCCCTGGATCAGCTCACCCGCACCGGACTGACCAACGTCCTCGAGATCGCGAGCCGACTGTCATGACGACGATTCTCGCCCCTCACCTCCAGCACCCGGAACCACGGCAGGTCAGCGCCGCGGGGTTCAGCGTCGTCCTCCACGAGGGGACGGGGCGCGCAGCCCGGGCCGTCCCCGGCCACGAGCGTCTCGGCGTGATCGTCGCCGACGCCGGCGTCGCGTCGCCGATGGCCACGGACCTCCCGGGGGCGTTTCCCTCGTCGTCGACGTCCGTGTGGTGCCATGCCGAGGGGTCGATCCGGGTGCGGGCCACCTGGGCGCCCCCGGCCCTTCTCATCAGCGGGGGCCGGACCGTGATGGTGCCCGAGACGCCCGGCAGCACGGGTATCGCACGGCTGTCCCGCGGGGACCGGCTCCTCGTCCTGTCGTCGGCCGCCTTCGAGGCCGCTCCGGGCGCGATGGTCCGGCTGCTCCACGAGGGCCCGGAACGGCTGCTCTCGGCGGACCCGGCGGACCCGGCGGATCTCCTGGACGAGCTCTTCCGCGAGGCACCCGGAGGCGGCGGCGCGGTCGTCACCCGGATGGAGGACTGACCCATGAGGACCTTCGCCAGCAGGGCCTTCCTTCGACGAGATCCGGGCTCAGCTGGCGGCGGCGCAACACGACCTGCGGCGCGCCAGGGGCGAGCACGACGACGTCGGCGTCAGCGTGGCCGCGGGTCGGCTCTGGGACCTCGAGGAGCTGGCCGGGCGCAACGACGTGCTGCCGCTGCAGCGGTGCTCGGTAAGCGCTTCCTAGCACCTGGACCGGGACGAACAACGGGAGCGAACCTGCTCCCGCTCCGACGGCGAGCGTGATCGGTCCATTCAGTCCCGTCGTTCGTCCCCGGGTCCCGCCGTGCACGCGCCCGTATGCCGGGTTGCTCACTCCGCGGCCGTCACGCCGGGCCCTCATGCCCGTATGCCGGGTTGCTCAGTCCGCGGCCGCGGCGCCCTCCTCCTCGGTGGCCCGGCGGACGACGATGCGCGTCCAGGCGCCGACGTAGATCCGGTCGTCGCCGTCGAGCTCCGTGCGTGGGCCCACGACGATCGGGTCCTCGGGAAGCGGCCCGGAGGCGGGCCCGACGAAGGTGCCGTTCGACGAGCCGAGGTCCTCGACGAACCACCGCCTGCCGTCCGTGGAGAGCTGCGCGTGCCGACGGCTCACGCCGGTGTCCGAGGTGCAGTCGACGTCCGGGGTGATGTTGCGGCTCGCGGACACCCGGCCGATGAGGGCGCTCCTGTGCAGCAGCGAAACGACGCTCGGCAGCCCGGGGGACGGCATGGGCTCCTCGGCCTCCTGGCCGGCATACCAGTCGGGGTCAACCCACACCTCGGCCACCCACTCGAGCGGGATGACCGGCGCGACGTTTCCCCCGGCCCCGACGGGAGCCTCGGCCGCCTCGGCCGACTGCGCCGCTCCGTCGTCGGGGGTCTCCCCCTCCTCGGGCGAAGGACCGGCCTGTGCTGACCCGGCACCCGCCGGGTCGAGCGACAACGAGCCCTCAGCAGGCCCGCTGCCTGTTTGCCCCGACGGCCCCTCCTGCACGGCGCCGCGCGGGAGGGCACCCGTGGTGAAGTCGTAGCCGCAGGCTTCACAGAACAGCGCGTCGACGGCGTTCACCGTCTGGCAGTTGGGGCACGTCTGCTCCGAGCTCGGCGCAGTGCCCGCTGACTCGTCGGGAGGTCCTCCCGACGCCGGCGCCTGCTCGTCCGGGTCGATCTTCGCCCCACACGTGTCGCAGAAGTCGTCAGCCTGCGAGACGTGACCGTTGGGACAGGTCGCGGTCACTTCTTGACCCGGGTGGTCTTGGTCGAGGCCGTGTCGAGGGCCATCTCGTCGAGCTTCTCGACACCCTTCTTCAGCCGGACGGTGCCGGCCCCGGCGTCGTCGATGTCGACGACCTTGCGCAGGCGGGACGTCATCTCCTGGTCGCCGGCCGCGGTCGCGAGCTGCACGGCCCGGCCCAGCTTGGACGTCGCGTCGTCGTCGCGACCGGCCGCCTTGGCAGCCAGGCCGTCCTGGATGACCTGGGCCAGCTCGGCCCGGCCGGTGTAGCGGGCGACTTGGTCGTCGATCCGGGTCGTCAGCGAGTCGTCGTTGGACCACGTCGCCTTGACGAGGGCCTGCGTCTGCACCTCCTGGCCGAGCACGACCTGGACACGACCGGCCAGCTGCTCCTGCCCGACCGACTTCGCGGGCAGCCGGATCGCGACGTGGTAGTCACGGCTCTCGTCGGCCCACGCGCCGGTGGGGTAGCCCGCGGTGAGCGGGTTGACCTGGGTGCGGCGGGCGGTGAGGTCCTCGAGTGTGGGGGCCACCTGCTTGACGAACAACGTCTGGGCGCCCTGCGGTGTCCAGACGCGCACGTCGATGTTGGCGACGCCCCGGGCCATGGACCTGCGGATGAGGCTCTGGAACTCGGCCGCCATCTGCTGGGGCGCGGGGATGAGGTCGACCGTTCCGAGCAGCGCCGAGGCGATCCTGCGGACCTCGTCGACCTGCCACCGGTCGCCGAGACCGCGGCAGTCGCACTGGAAGTCTCCCGTCGCGTCCTGGATCGCCCGGGTCAGCTGCTCGGGGGTCTCGTGCTCGTTGGCGCCGTCCGTGAGCAGGATTGCGTGCCGCTGCGTCGCCTGGGGCACGGTCCGGAACACCTCGTTCGCCTTGCTCAGCCAGGTGCCCATGGCCGTGCCGCCGTCAGCGCGGAACTGGCCGATCGAGGCGATCGCGGCCTGGCGTGACGAGGGGTCCATGCGGACCATCTGCTGAGCGCTGCCGGCATACGGGAAGACGAGGGTGCCGACGTGGTTGCCGGCGATGACGGCGAACCACGTGCCGTCGGTGATCTCGTTGACCGCCGCGGTCGCCGCGTTGCGGCCCTGGGCGATGCCGGTGTCCCCCATCGACCCGGACGTGTCGACGATGATGATCTCCGCCGCGTCGGTGCTGCTGCCCTGTCCGGCCTGCCCGGCGCCCCGGCAGGTGACCCGCACGATGGCGTGGACATCGGTCCCGCCGTCCGGCAGAAACTCGTTCTGGAAGACCTCGGCCGTGAACTGCGCCATCAGGGGGTGTCCTTTCCGTCATCGGTGCCCTCGGGGAGCTCGGTGCCCTCCGTGCGGTGGACGGGGTCCACAGGCGCCGGGAGGCTGGCCGTCGGTGCTGGCGCGCCGGGCTCCTGCCGGTAGGACGAACCGGGGGCCGTCGGCGGTTCCCCGGTGTGGGAGGGCGTACCCGCTGCGGACCCGGCCACTCCTGGTGCCGCCAACTCCGTGGTCGGCGGCTCCGTGGTCGGCGGCTGCGTGGTCGGCGGCTGGGCGGTCGGCTCGGCGGGCGCCGACGGCGGTGCCGGGTCGACCTGGCCGACCCGGGCGAGAGCCACGGTGATGTTGTCTATGCCGCCTCGCTCGTTGGCGAAGTCGGTGAGCGCCTGGGCGACAGTCAGGGGGTGGTGCCCCGCAGCGCCGAGCCGTGCCACGGTGTCGTGCACGAGGAACCGCAGGTCGCTCGCCTCGGAGCAGTAGTTCCAGAGACCGTCGCTGACGACGGCCAGCCACCCGTCCTCGTCGAGGTCGAGGACGCTCGTGTGCGGCGTGATGTCGTCGGGGGAGTCGATCCCGAGCCAGCGGGTGATCGCATGTGCCCCGGCGCTCGTCTCGGCCTCCTCGCGAGGCACGCCGGCGCGGATCTGCTCATCCGCGAAGGAGTCGTCCCGGCTCAGCTGCCGTGCCTCGCTCCGGAGATCGTCCGGCAGCCAGTAGGCGCGGCTGTCCCCGACGTTGCCGACGACGGCGATGCCGTCGTCGATGAGTGCGGCGACGAAGGTGCACGACGGAGGGCTCTCCACCTGGCGGTCCTTCGTCGTCTCGACGACCGCCGCCCGGGCCGCCTGCACGGCGTCCTCGAGGCGCTGCTCGATGGCGGAGACGACGGCCGTGCGGGTGCCCATCCCGCGAGGGATGGCGTCGTCGAGGGCCTCTCGGGCCGCCCGGCTCGCGGCCAGGCTGGCGATGTGGGAGTCCGTGGAGTTCGAGACGCCGTCGCACACCACGAGCACGGCGAAGGAGAGCTGCCGCTCCTCGGCGAGCAGGGCCATGGCGTCCTCGTTGCGGCCGTGCCGTATGCCGATGTCGCAGACGCCGGCCACCCAGGGCTGCGGCTCCTCGGTGAAGTGGTCCCGGGGGTCGCGCTGCTTCGAGCCGCAGTTGTCGCAGTAGCCGTCCACATAGCTGCCCCGGCCGCACTCGGTGCAGGTCGGCGTCGCGGCCGGCGCTCCGGTCACCAGGGGCGCTCCGGTCACCGTCGACGCTCCGGCCACCAGGGGTCCGGCGTCACAGGGTCCGGCGTCACGCGGTCCGGCATCACGCGACACGGCGCCGGTCCAGCCCACATCGAGCGGCGACTCGGCGCCCTGCTCGGCGGTCACCGGCGTCGCCACCTGCCCCTGGCGCCCCCGGGGCTCGGCGCCCTCGTGGTGCAGCCCACCGTCGGTGGCCAGCTCGTTCGTCGCCCGGCCCCCGGTGAAGTCGTAGGCGCATTCCTCACAGAAGAAGGCATCCGGTGCGTGGCCGGCCCCGCAGTTGGGGCAGGTCCTGCCCGCGTCGGGCGTGGTCATGGGTGAGCGTCTCCCTCATGCTCGGTGCCACCAGGAGCGGTGGACCGGCCACCAGGACCGGCGACCCGGCCGTCGGACGGCGGGGCGGGCGGGGGCGCCGTGGGGCGGCCGGTCCAGCCGGTGTCGAGCGGGGACTCCTCGCCAGCAGCGTCGGTGTCGGGTGTCGCAGCGGCCCGGATGGTGTGGTGGGCCGGTTCGGTCGGCGCGCCCTGGAAGTCGTAGGCGCACTCCTCGCAGAACGAGGCGTCCGGGAGTCTCTCGGCGCCACAGCGGGGGCAGGTCCTCGCCTCGGGAGAGGGCGTCATCTCATCTCCTCCTCGTCCTGGTCGGGGCGGTCACCGAAGGGTCCAGGGCCGGACCGCGTTGGCCTGGTCGATGAGCTCGACCCGGCCCTCCTGCTTCGACGTCAGCCGGGCGAGCCGGCGCAGGGACTTCTCGAGAGCCTCCCGCATCCCGCGAGCGGTCGCCAGGTGGTCGCCGATCCGCAGGCCGGGGACCTCACCCCGTTGGGTGACGACGCGAAGGCCGCTCTCGTAGATGTGGACGTCGAGCCGGGCCCGGTCACGCGGGTCCATGAGGACCTGGTCGACACTCGCGTGGGCCGTGGCCAGGGCGGGCAGGTCGGCGCCGGCCGAGGCGAGGGTCTCCGCCCGCGCCTGCCGCGCCTGCGCGTACGCCCGAGACGTCGAGGGGATGAGGTCCAGGGCCTCCACAACGCCCGTGGTGTCGTGGCGCTGAGAGCGGATCCGGGCCATCCCGAACCCCGCGGCAGGGGTGAAGTTGGTGTCGGTCCGAGCGCACGCGGTATACAGGTTCTCCGCGACGTCGAGCTCACCGCTCGACTCACAGCTGTAGGCGAGCGCCAGCTTGGGAGCCAGCTCGCCGGGCACCTGGCCGTAGACGGCGTTGAAGGCGCTCTGCGCGCCTCGCGGGTCGCCCTGCTGCAGGGCGCTGAGGCCCTGCATCCAGACGGCGCGCCACTCCCAGGGGTCTTGGCGCAGCATGGCGTTGACCACTCCGTCGACGATGTCGGGACGACCTGCCTGCAACGCCGTTCGGCACGTCTCGAGCCGGACCTCGGGGGACTGGGTGGAAGCCTCGGAGAGCGCCTGGAGGCGCTCCTGCGGGGTCGCGCCCGACAGGCCGTGCAGCCAGCTCGCCGAGGGGTCGTCGGGGTCCACCCGCAAGGCGGGAAGCGTCTGCCAGTCGAGGGTGTCGGTGGCGATGGACGGCTCCTCGAAGAGCAGCGACGACGCCGAGCTGATGGCTCGCCCGCTGCGCTGCTGGTCCTCGGCGACGATCTCGCGCAGCACCCCGAGCATCTGCACCCGCAGCTCGCTCGCCGAGGCGAACCGGTCGTCCGGGGACTTCGCGCAGGCCTTGAGCAGGAGCCGGTAGAGCGAGTCGTAGCGCTGGAAGAGCGGGGTGTCCGGGGCCGGGGGGAGGGAGTCGATGTAGGTGGACTGGTAGCCGCGGAACTCCATCATGAGCACCACGAGGGTGCGACCGATCGTGTAGATGTCCGAGGCGATCGTCGTGCCGTGCTCGGCGACCTCCGGGGCCTGGTAGCCGACGGTGCCGAAGATCGCCGAGTCGTCGTCGCCGATCTTGCGCACGCCGCCGAGGTCGATGAGCTTGACGTTGTCCCCGACCTGGATGAGGTTGTCCGGCTTGAAGTCGCAGTAGACGAGACCAAGGTCGTGGAGGTACTGGAACGCGGGGAGGATCTCGATGAGATAGGCGAGGGCCTGGTCGGCGGGGATGGGGTCGTAGCGGTGGGCCCGGTTCATCCGCTGCTTGAGCAGCGACTTCAGCGAGGTGCCTCCGACGTACTCCATGACGATGTAGCCGGCGTCTTCGTGGGTGACGAAGTTGTAGATCTCGACGATGTGCGGGTGGGAGACCTGGGCGAGGAAGCGCTGCTCGGCGATGGCGGCAGCGAGCGCGTCGGGGTCGCCGGAGTTGAGCAGCCCTTTGAGGACGACCCATCGGTTGGAGACGTTGGTGTCGCGGGCGAGGTAGACCCAGCCCAGCCCGCCGTGCGCCAGGCAGCCGGCAACCTGGTACTGGCCGGCGACGAGGTCACCCTCTGTGAGCTTCGGGTCGAAGGAGAAGGCCTGCCGGCACTTCGCGCAGAAGCCCGTGGTGCGCCCCGGACGGCCGTCGTGCCCCCGTCCTACCGCGTTGCCGCAGTTGGAGCAGAAGCGCTTGTCCTCGGGGACCGAGGGGTTGTGCAGGACCGCGGTGGAGGCGTCGATCGCCGGCATGGGCGGGATCGTCGTCAGACCGGCGCCCAGGCGGGAGCTGCGCATCCGCTGGGACCCGGTGCCGACGCGACGAGTCGTCCTGCTGCCGGACTGGCTGGCGCGCGCCGACCCCAGCGCAGTGGAGGCCAGCCGGTTGCTGGCCCGCGACATGGTCGACGGTGAGCTCGAGACACCGGCCGGTGCCGTGGCCGCGGAGAGCGGCTCGGAGGACTCACCGGAGGCACCGCACAGGTCGCAGTAGCCGTCGAGGACGTGGCCCGGGCAGCCGGGCTGGCGGCACGGGGTGCCGTTGGGCACCGAAGAGCTGATCCGCTGCTGCACCGCGGGTGGCAGGCCGCTGCCGTCGTCACCCTCCTCCTCACCTGGTCCACCACCGAGCCCGGTGCTGGTGCCGCCCTCGCCCGGTGTGCCGCAGACGTCGCAGTAGCCGTCGACGATGGTGCCGCTGCAGTCGGGTTGCGCGCAGGCGCCGCTCACCTGCCGCGAGGCTGACGAGCTCGGTGCCGATCGAGCCTGCGCGGCCGGGGTGCCGCAGACGTCGCAGTACCCGTCGACGAAGCTGCCGGTGCAGCCGGGCTGGGTGCAGACCTGGGTGATGGTGCTCATCGGCTTCCTTGCGTGCTCTGCCTCGTGGGGCTGGTCGGGGTGGTCGGGCTGGTGGGGGCGGTGATGGCCCGGAGGTAGGCCTGGAAGGCCGCGACGAGGGCGCGGACCCGGGGCATGTCGGTGGGCGGGGCGGCGAAGGACTGGTCGAGGCGGCCGGCGAGGTCGTCGAGGTCAGGAGAGCGTATGCCGGTGGCTCGCGCCTGCGCCCCGAGGGCGCCGACGAGTCCCTGGACCTCGTCCCGCTCGGCCAGGGCGTCGGAGTAGGCGGCGTGGGCGCGGGTGAGGGCGCGGGAGACAGCGTCGAGCCGGTGCAGGTATGTCTCGAGCGGTTTCGGATCGGCGGGGACCTCGCCCAGGGCAGTGACGTCAGGAATCGCGAGCCGCGGGGCGGGGCGCACGGCCCGGACGCACTGCTCCTCCAGCTGGCGGATCGCGGCGCCGCGGGCGGCGAGCTCGGTGCGCAGCTGGCGGGCACGCTGGGCGTCGCGGGCGGCGTCGAGCCGCCTGCCCGCGCCGACGATGAGATCTCGTTCGGTGCTGGACGCGTCGTACTCCAAGGGGGCCAGCAGACCGCCTACGTCGGCCCCCCGTCTGGCGCGGTCGGTGACGTCGAGGAGCCGTTGGTCGAGCCGGTGGAGCAGGTCCCTCGCCGCGTCGCGCTCGCCACCGACGGGGACCAGGCCGATCTGGTCGCGGATCCGCTCCACCGTCGCCCGCACGTCCTTGAGCCGGGTGCCGACCTCGGCGCCGGACGGCTCGAGCGAGAGCCGGGCCCTTAAGGAGGACGTCATCGCGTCCGAGAGGCGGCACGCCTCGGGAAGGGAGAGGGCGAGCGCTCCGGCGGTCGAGGGCGCCAGGGATCCCGCCGCGGACCCGGGCGCCACGTCGAGCCGGCCCCAGACGAGCGCGGAGATCCGCTCGGCCTCCTTGGGGCCGACCCGGCCGTTGTCGAAGGTCACCTCGAGCAGGTCATAGCGGTCGGAGATCGCCTTCCACAGGGCCATCGAGACGAGCATGTCCCGGCTGAACGAGTCGCGCTCGCTGGAGGCGAGTGCGACCGCGTCGAGCGAGTCGAGCTCAGTCCGCCGCCGGTCGCGCCACACGCCGAGGTCGCGCAGGTAGGCGAACGCCTCCTGCGGGCTCAGGGTGGAGCCGAGCCGTCCCGGGGCCTCGGGAGCGGCGCCCGTCGATGGCGGTGGTGGTGGTGTGAGGTTGAGGGACATCGTCGCCCGTCAGCGCCCGTAGACGGGCTTCGGCGGAGCCGGTGCCGGGCCCAGGGGCCCGGCGAACCACCGGTCGTAGATCGCCTTCCACCGACCGTCGGCCTTCAGCTGGTCGAGGAGGGTGTTGACGTAGGAGACGAAGTCGCGGTTGCCGAGCGAGATGCCGAGGCCGTAGGGCTCGGCGGTCAGCGGCTCGATCGGCGGGACGAACGCGTAGGGGTCCTGCGCCGCGAGACCGGCGAGCACCGTGTCGTCCCCCGCGATGGCGTCGACGCTCCCCTGCTGGAAGAGGACCAGACAACCCGTGTGGGTGGCCGACCCGACGGGGATGACCCCCTCGGTGGCCCTGACCTTGTCCAGGGTCGAGGTCGCGTTCGGGGCGCAGACCTTCTTGCCCTTCAGGGCCTGCAGCGAGGTCACGGTGGACCCCTTGGGGACGAGGATCTTCAGACCGGAGTGGTAGTACTCGGCGGAGAAGGCGATCTGGGTCCACCGGTCGCAGGTCATGGTCATGTTACGGGCCACAATGTCCACCCGGCCGCTCCGGAGGGCGTCGAGGCGCTCGGCCGACTGGATGACGACGAGCTGCACCTTGGTCGGGTCGCCGAAGATCGCCTTGGCCACCTCCTTGACCATGTCGATGTCGAAGCCCTCGATCTGCCCGTTGACCGGGTTGCGCGAGCCGAGGAGCAGGGAGTCCGCGGAGACGCCCGCCACGAGGTAGCCGCGCTTCCGGATGCCGTCCATCGAGCCGGGGAGGGTCAGCGCCGGCAGAGGGTTGTAGGACTGGGTGGCGTTGGTGCACGCGACAGGCGGCGCACCGGCCGATCCGGGGGCAGTGCTCGTCGACGGGGAGGACGGGAGCGTGGTGGCGGGGTAGTTCCCGCCCGAGCCGCAGGCCGCGGCGCCGAGCCCGAGTGTGGCGACCATGGCGGCCAGTGCCCGGAAGCGCCGGACCCGGGCGCTCATCGGTACTCCTCGAGCCGCTGCGAGATCCCCCGGACGGACAGCAGGGCCGCACCGAGGCAGACGACGAGCAGGGCCCAACCGGCCACGGTCGTCCCGGTGCGTGGCGCGGTGACCTGCTGCTGGGTGTTTCGGCTCACCTGGCTGAGGATCTTGGCGGAGTCCGCCGCAAAGGAGGAGAAGAGGTCGTTCGCTGACCCGGCCCCGGTGCTCGTGGCGGCGGCGACGGCCTGGTCCCAGGTGCCGGCGTCGTCGAGCTTGCGGATCGCCTGGTGCTGCCCGACGTAGGCGCGCCACTGATCGAGAAGCCGCGCGCCATCGCCGGGGGGAACTGCTCCGCTGCTCTGGAGGCTCTCGAGGTTGGTGACGACGGCGTCGGACGGGGTCTTCCACTTCGGCTCGCTCGCGCTGCCGGCCCGGGCGACGAGGGTGAGGCTCTCGTTGGACTTGGCGTCGAAGGCAGCCGAGCGGGCCGTGGCGAGCGTGAGGGTGCCCTCGTAGGAGGTGCCGCGGGCGGTCGTGATCTGGCTCGCGACCGAGCTGAGGGTCAGGGCGCCGATGAGCAGAGCGAGCAGGATCAGGACCGTCCCGATCGTCAGTGACGTGTTGAGGTAGCGGTGGGTGCGGCGGGCGAGCCAGAGCATGGCGAGGAAGAGGACGAGGAGCGCCACGATGCCGGTGCTGGCCAGGGCCAGCCCGTTGCTGCTCGCCGCGAACTCCTCACTCGCGCGCTCCTGGTTGGCGGTGACCGTCGCCTGGACGATAGGCAGGGCCGTGGCGCGCAGGCCGATGCTCGCGTTGTTGAGGTACTGCGCCCCGACGGGCAGTCCCTGGCGGTTGTAGACCCGGGCCTGCTCGACGGTCGCCGCGTAGGCCTGGACCCGGGTGTTGAGGTGACCGAGCACGGTGCCGTCTGCGGGCTGTGCCTTCGCCGCCTCGGTGATGGCCCGGCTGACGCCGGCCAGGGCGCTGTCGTAGTCCTCCCGCTTCCCGGCGTTCTCGAGGCCGCCGACGAGGAAGGCGTTGGTGGCATCTGCATCGGCTCGCAGCAGGTCGGCATAGATCCCCTGCATCCGCACGACCTGGGCGGTGTTGTGGTCGGCCCGCTCGAGTGCTGCGGAGGAGGACCAGAGGTTGTTGGCCCCGATGATCCCGAAGAGCGCGGCTGCCAGCGCGGCGACGGCGCCGATGAGGCGCATCCGTCCGGGCGTCCCCTTGAGTGCGGACGTGACGAACGCCCGCAGCGGACGGGCCGGTGCGGCGGGGGCCCCGAGGAGCTGGCCCGGGAGAACCTGTCCCGCGCCGGGCTGCGGCTGGCCGGCGCGCGTCGGCGGCCCGGCATCCCCCTGTGTTGGCGCGGGCACCGGCGGTGCCATCGGTTGCTGGGTCACGCGTCTCTTTCCCCGGACGTCGTCGCGGCGCGCGGCTCCTGCGCCGCGTCGTCCGCTTCGAGGTGTGCTGGCTCCTCGGGAACGACGGCCGACCCGCCCTCGGACGCGAACGGGTCGACCGGTTCAGCCGGGCGCGCCCCCTCCGGCGGCGTGACCCGTCCGTCCTCCTCGGGGCCCTCGGGGCCCTCGTGGTCCGGTGTCGAGTCGACGTCCGCCGGGCGGAAGTCCTCGGCGAGGAGCTGGCGCAGCTGCTCGGCGGTCGGCTCCTCGACGTCCTGGAGCCGCCACGCGTGCCGCCCGATGGCTTCCTCGAGCAGGTTGCGGGCGAACCGGCCGTTGCCGAAGGCCTGGTTGCGCGGTGTGCCGGCGAGGATGCTGCGGAACGCCTCCTGCGCGGGCGGCGTGACGTCGTAGTCCGCGCCGTCCGCGAGCTTGTCGAGGATGTCGAGGATCTCCTCGTCGGTGTAGTCGGCGAACTCGATCGTCGTCTTGAAGCGGCTGGCCAGCCCGGGGTTCTGGGTGATGAAGGCGACCATGGGGTCGGGGTAGCCAGCGACGATGACGACGAGCTGGTCGCGCCGGTCCTCCATCTCCTTGACGAGGGTGTTGATCGCCTCGGTGCCGTACTGGTCGCCGCCGAGGGAGTACGCCTCGTCGAGAAAGAGGACTCCGCCGGCCGCGCTCTTGCACACCTCGGCGGTCTTGATCGCGGTCTGGCCGAGGTAGCCCGCCACGAGCTCGGAGCGGTCGACCTCGACGAGGTGGCCCTGGTCGAGCAGGCCCAGTCCCTTGTAGATGCCGGACACCATCCGGGCGACGGTCGTCTTGCCCGTCCCCGGGTTGCCGACGAAGACGAGGTGCCGGGTGACGTCGGGGTTGCGCATTCCCGCGGCCGTGCGCTTCTTCTCGACCTTGAGCATGGCCACCTGCTGGTGCACCTCGCGCTTGACCCGGGCGAGGCCGATCATCGCGTCGAGGTCGGCGAGCAGCTCCTCGACGGACTTCTCCGGCTCCTGCTCGGCGGCTGGCTCGGTGGCCGCCTCGGCCGCAGTCACGGCCTCGGCGGTGGTGTCACCGCCGGCCCGGCCCACCTCCCCGGCGGCGTCGTGGCCCACCTCCTCGTCAGTATGCCGGGCAGCCGGGCCGGCGCCCGGCTCACCGAGCGACGGCGTCGGGAGAGTGGGTTCTTGGCCACGCAGGCCCTGAAGCAGGCGCAGCGACTCCTGGACCTGCGGGTCGTCCTGGGGACTCAGCGTGGGGTCGTAGCGAGGTCCGGCGTCCTCGATGGCCTTGAGCATGCCGGACACCGCCTGCGGTGAAGTCTGCGCAGGACCACCCGACCCGGCGCGAGTGGAGGCTCGGCCGGCGACCGCGTTCGACGCCGAGGGGATGGACGTGGCACCCAGACGTTGCGCGTGGGCCGCGCGCAGGATGTTGGCGGCGACCCGGGCGTTGGTCCTGCCGAGCGCCGAGGCGGCCTCGACGACCTGGGTGAGCGCGTCGGCGTAGCCGTCGGCGTCGGCGCCCGTCTCGCGCAGGTGGCTCACCAAGGGGGTCGGGCTCGCCCGCCACCTGCGGCCGGAGGAGGCCGATGTGGCGAACGCGTCGTTCGCCGCGGCGATGTCGTCGGCGTCAGCCATGCCCGTGGCCCTGGCCCAGTCCCGGGCAGCGAGGAAGGTGGGCTCGGCCGGCTCGGCGACCGTGGCAGCCAGGGCGACCCCCTCCCGGCGGGCCTCGTGCGCGTCCACGCCCAGCCGGTGAGCGAGCGCCGCCAGCGCGTCGAGAGCCTCCTTGAGCTGCGGCATCAGCCCTGCCTCCCGGTCGGTGGGGTCAGGGGCGCCTCCGGGCCGGAGGCCGGCATCGGTGGCAGGGGGGTCGTGCCGAGCCGCAGCTCTCCGCCGCCGGAGGCGGCGCCGAACTTCTCCGCCAGGAAGCGGCCGTGGACCACGAGCGCCTCGGCATCGGCCCGGCATACGGCTTCGAAGACCTTGTCCATCGTCGCGCCGAGCAGGTCGAGCTGGTCGATGAGGATCATCAGCGACGTCTTGCCGCGGTCGACGGGCCGCGAGTCCGCCCACTGGCGCGGGAGCCGGAGGTAGCCGCCGATCGCGTCGGGAAGGTAGTCCGTCGCGGTGGCCATGACGTTGTAGGCCTGCGGGCTGCCCTGACCGAGCGTTTCGAGCCGCGGGACGGTGTCCCGGACGACCCGCGCGACCCGGCCGAGGCGGGACAGGACCATCCCGGGGGCCTTGCCGTCGCGGGCCTGCTGCTCGACCCGGTCGACCGCGTCGAGCAGGTCCTGGCTCGTCGGGACCCGCAGGACGCTGGCCTCGGGGTCCTCGGCACGATCCGCCCTGGAGCCGAAGCCGAACCACGAGCCGATACCCATGTGCCGATCTTCCCCCTGAGCGGTCCAGGACCTGATGCGGTGGACGGATTCTTGTGTGGTGGCGACGTGGCGTGGCCTGCGGTGACGACGGGACCGACCTACCTGCCGAGGTCGAGCGAGCCCATGGTGACGTTCTGGTTCTGTCGGTTGACCCGGTCGAGGTAGGCCTGCGACTTCGACACCTCGGTCTCGAGCGTGCCGATCGTCGCTGCCATGTTGTCGAGTGCCTGGACCTTGAACGTGTCGATGGCGTCCATCGTCTGGTAGATGTTCTGGAACGCCGCCTGCAGCTGGGGCAGGCCGATCGTCGCCGCCGCCGCCTGCTCCTGGATCTTGACCGAGTTGTCACGCAGCATCTCGGACGTCGACTGGATGAGGTTGGACGTCGTTGTGTTGAGGGCGGTGATCTGGTCGAGGACGAGCTTCTGGTTGCCGAGCGCCTGGGCGACGATGACCGCCGTGCGCAGCGCCGAGATCGTCGTCGTGGAGGCCCGGTCGACGCCCTTGATCAGCTCGAGGTTGTTCTTGATGACGATGTCGATGGCGAGGTAGTTCTGGATCGAGACGGCCAGCTGGGTCAGCAGGTCCTGGTGCTTCTGGCGGACGTAGAAAAGGACGTCCTGCTTGAGCACCGTCGCCTTCTCCGGGTCGCTCGCCTCGAGGGTGGCGATCTGGGCCGTGAGCCGGGCGTCGAGCCGCTCGGCGATGTAGACGTACTGGTTGAGCCGGCCCATCGAGTCCCAGAGGTTCTGCTTCTCGAGGTTGAGCGCCACGTTGTCCCGCTGGAGCTCGTCCTGTCCGCTCTGCAGGGCGTGCAGGATGCCGTCGAGGTGGCTCTGGGCGGACTGGTACTTGCGGAAGTAGTCGGTGATCTTGTCTCCGAACGGGATCATGCCGAGCACCTTCCTGGCGCCCTTGGCCTGGCCCGGGTCGAGGTCCTCGACGGTGCGGCGCAGGTCGAGCAGGGTCCGGCTGACCTTGGAGCCCTCGTTCAGGCCACCCTCGGACAGCGCCTTGACCGGAGCGCGCAGGAGGCGGTTGCTGCTCTCGGCGGCGCGGCGGATGTCGTCGTCCCCCATGGTCCGCACGTCGGCAGCCTTCGTCTCGAACTGCGGCGACTTGCTCTCGGCCCTGAGCAACGCGTCGAGATAGCCCTCGACCTTCGCGTCGAGGCCGGCCAGCGCCGCCTCGGGCACCTGGGGGGCCATCTTCGGCGCGGCGGTCGCACTCACCGGGCGGGTGGCCGCCGGCGGCTCGAGGGTCAGGGTTGCCGAGGGCGGGGGCGCGAGCGCCTGCGCCGCACCGTCGCCCGGCGCGCCCGCCGCGGCACCGTCGGTCGGGCCCGTCGAAGGCTGGTGCGTCATGTGAGGTCCTCTTCCCCTGATGTTCCCTGATGTTCGGGGCTGATCCGGTGGTCACGACTGGGCTCCGTGCAGGGGCAGGAGCCGGCTCAGCCCTGTCTCTTCCAGACGTGTGGCCAATCTACGCGGTTCCCCGCGGTCGCTACACCCCGGTTCCGCCCCGAGCTGACCCTGCTGGCCGGCATACGAATGGCGAAGGGGACCCCGCGCGGACGCCGTCCCGAAGCTCAACGGGTGGATGTCGGTGGCTCCGCTCGGTGGTGAAGGTTGCGGAAACCGGGTTCAGGGGTGACGATCGGTGGATGGCCACCGAACAGAGCATCACTGTGTCCCGCACGATCGACGCCCCTGCCGCCGAGATCTTCGACGTGCTGAGCCTGCCGGCCCGGCATACCGAGGTGGACGGTTCGGGCTTCGTCGTCTCCGACCCCTCGAACGACCGGATCACCTCGGTCGGGCAGGTCTTCACGATGAACATGCAGGGCGAGCACATGGGCGGGGAGTACCAGACCGACAACCACGTCGTCGGCTACGACAAGAACTCGCTGCTCGCGTGGAAGACCGCCCCGGCCGGCACCGAACCTCCGGGCTGGGAGTGGGTCTGGGAGCTCAAGGCCGACGGCAGCGACTCGACGGAGGTCACCCTGACCTACGACTGGAGTGCCGTGACCGACAAGGAGCTCCTCCAGCAGGTGCACTTCCCGCTCGTCTCGCGCGAGGAGCTCGAGGACTCGCTCGGCAACCTGGCCTCCGCCGTCGCCGGCTGAGCCCGACCCTTGTCAAGGAATCGGCCATTTCCGACACGAAACGGCGATTCTTCGACATGGGTCCCGGCGCAGGGGTCCGCTACCGTCGCCGCCATGGTGAGCGTCGAGGGCTATCCGCCACGCCCGCCTCGTGCCGACCCGCTGGAACGACAACGACGTCTACGGACACGTCAACAACACCGTCCACTACCTCGCGATGGACACGGTCATCAACGCCTGGCTGATCGAGCACGCCGGGCTCGACATCGCCTCCGGGGCGGACATCGGGCTCTGCGTGGAGTCCGGCTGTCGCTACCTTGCGCCGCTCAGCTATCCGGACGGGATGGTGCTGGGGCTACGGATCCGCCGGTTGGGGACGTCCAGCGTCCACTGGCAGGTGGCGATCGAGCGGGAGAGCGACGGGATGCGCGTCGCCGAGGGCAGCTTCGTCCACGTCCTCGTCGACCGCTCCACGATGCGGCCCACCACATGGACGTCGGTGATGCGCTCGGCGATGCAGCCCCTCGTCGTGGCCGAAACAGGTGCATGGGGGTAACCCGGGCATTGACCGGACAGACCGGCTGCGGCAGGATGGTGGAACAGAAATCGGTTTCCGCATGGCGGAACAGCCTGCCGGAGCCCCGACCAGAGGGAGATCCTCACCTTGCCCACCCCCGACGGCGTCCAGGTCAACGGCCCCATGGGCCATCGCTTCGAGACCGTGCTCACCGACGAGGCGCTTCAGTTGCTCGCCGACCTGCACCGCAGCTTCGACGCCCGGCGGCGCGAGCTGCTCCTCGCCCGGGACGAGCGGTATGCCGTGCTGGCAGCAGGCGGGACGCTGGGCTTCCTCCCCGAGACGCAGGACGTGCGGGACGGGGACTGGAGCGTCGCCCCGCCGGCTCCGGGCCTGGAGGACCGACGCGCCGAGATGACCGGCCCCGTTGACCGCAAGATGACGATCAACGCCCTCAACTCCGGGGCCAAGGTCTGGCTCGCCGACTTCGAGGATGCGTCGACACCGACGTGGGAGAACGCGGTGGGCGGCCAGCTCAACCTCATCGACGCCCTGGACCGCACCATCGACTACACCTCGGCCGAGGGAAAGAGCTACGCGCTCAAGGACGCCGGGGGGCTGGCCACCGTCGTCGTCCGACCGCGCGGCTGGCACCTCACCGAGAAGCACCTCGAGGTCGACGGCGAGCGCATCTCGGGATCGCTGTTCGACTTCGGCCTCTACTTCTTCCACTGCGCCCAGCGCCAGATCGACGCCGGCAGGGGGCCGTACTTCTACCTGCCCAAGATGGAGAGCCACCTCGAGGCCCGGCTGTGGAACGACGTCTTCGTCCGCGCGCAGGAGCTGCGCGGCATACCGCGAGGGACCATCCGCGCCACCTGCCTCATCGAGACCTACCCCGCCGCCTTCGAGATGGACGAGTTCCTGTACGAGTTGCGTGAGCACTCGTCCGGCCTCAACGCCGGGCGCTGGGACTACATCTTCAGCGTCATCAAGAAGTTCCGGACGCGGGGCAAGGACTTCATGCTCCCGGACCGGGTGCAGGTGACGATGACCGTGCCGTTCATGCGGGCCTACACCGAGCTGCTCGTCCGCACCTGCCACCAGCGCGGTGCCCACGCGATCGGCGGGATGGCCGCCTTCATCCCCAGCAAGGACCCGCAGGTCAACGAGGGCGCCTTCGCCAAGGTGCGCGAGGACAAGACCCGCGAGGCCGGCGACGGCTTCGATGGTTCGTGGGTCGCCCACCCCGGGATGGTGCAGCTGTGCACCGAGGTCTTCACCGACGTCCTGGGCGAGCGGCCCAACCAGCTCGACCGGCTCCGGGACGACGTCCACGTCACCGCCGAGGAGCTGCTCGACGTCAAGGACACCCCCGGGTCGGTCACCGAGGAGGGCCTGCGCAACAACATCAGCGTCGGAATCCAGTATCTCCACGCCTGGCTCGGCGGGCTCGGCGCCGTCGGCATCTTCAACCTCATGGAGGACGCTGCCACGGCGGAGATCTCCCGGTCCCAGGTGTGGCAGTGGATGCACAACGACGTCGAGCTCGACACCGGACAGGTTGTGACCAAGGAGCTCGTGACACGGCTTGTCGACGAGGAGGTGGCGAAGCTGCCCGGGAGCCCCGAGGACTACGCCGACGCACGCGAGACGTTCATGGCGGTGGCCGTCGCCGACGACTTCGCCGAGTTCCTCACCCTCCCCGCCTACGAGCAGATGGCCTAGGGCCGGACCGAGGAGTAGGGAGACGGCATGGACGCCCAGAGCCTGGCACCACTGCTGGCACCGCTCTTGCCCGAGCAGTCGATCATCACCGACCGCCAGCGACTGCGCACCTACGAGTGCGACGGACTGGCCCAGTACAAGGTCACGCCCGCGCTCGTCGTCCTGCCGGAGACGAGCGAGCAGGTGGCGGCGGTCGTGCGGCTCTGTGCGCAGCACGGCATACCGTTCGTCGCCCGAGGCTCCGGCACCGGACTGTCCGGTGGGGCGCTCCCGCACGCCGAGGGCGTCCTCATCGCGTTGTCGAAGATGCGCAGCATCCTCGAGATCGACCGCGACAACCAGCGTGCCGTCGTCGAGCCCGGCGTGATCAACCTCCAGCTCTCCCAACGGACCCGGACCGACGGCTACTACTACGCGCCCGACCCGTCGAGCCAGCAGGTCTGCTCGATCGGCGGCAACGTCGCGGAGAACTCCGGGGGAGCGCACTGCCTCAAGTACGGCTTCACCACCGGACACGTGACTGGTCTCGAGTTCGTCACTCCCTCAGGCGATCTCGTGGACATTGGGGCGAAGGCTCCCGACCAGCCGGGCTATGACCTTCTCGGCGCGATCGTCGGGTCGGAGGGCACTCTCGGCATCGCGACGAAGGTCATCGTCCGGCTCACCCGCACGCCCGAGGCGGTCAAGACCCTGCTCGCGGCGTTCCCCGACACCGACTCGGCCGGTCAGGCGGTCTCCTCCATCATCGGCGCCGGCGTTCTCCCTGCCGCGATAGAGATGATGGACGCGCTCGCGATCGAGGCCGCGGAGGCGGCGGTGCACTGCGGCTACCCCGCGGGTGCCGGCGCCGTCCTCATCGTCGAGCTCGACGGCGCCGCGGCCGAGGTCGAGCACCAGTTCGACGCGATCAGCGGGCACTGCACTGCGGCAAAGGCGTTCGAGATCCGGATCGCCCAGGACGACGTCGAGCGGGCGCTGTTCTGGAAGGGGCGCAAGTCGGCCTTCGCGGCGGTCGGCCGGATCAGTCCCGACTACATCGTCCAGGACGGGGTCATCCCCAGGACGGTCCTTCCCGAGGTGCTGCGCCGGATCACCGCGCTCTCGGCCGACAGCGGGGTGCGGGTCGCCAACGTGTTCCACGCCGGCGACGGCAACCTCCATCCCCTCGTCCTCTTCGACGCCGCCGTGCCGGGTCAGGCCGAGGCGGCCGAGGAGGTCTCCGGCGCGATCATCGACCTGTGCATCGAGTTCGGCGGCTCGATCACCGGCGAGCACGGCGTCGGGGCGGACAAGGCCAAGTACATGCCCCGCATGTTCAGCGACGACGACCTCGACACGATGCAGCTCGTGCGCTGCGCGTTCGACCCCGACGCCATCTCCAACCCCGGCAAGATCTTCCCGACGCCGCGGATGTGCGGTGAGGTGCCCGGGCGCAACCGGGGCGCCCACCCGCTCGTCGAGGCTGGAAAGGCGGACCTGTTCTGATGACGTCCACCGACCTGGACCTCCTCCCTCGCCTCGCTGACGCCGCGACGGGTGACGCGCGCGAGGGCGGAGCCGAGGACCACGTCGACGGTATGCCGTGCCGCTGGGTGGTGAGCCCCCGTGACACCGCGCAGGTCTCCGCCGTGCTGCGGGTCGCCCACGAGGCCGGGCTCGCCGTCGTCCCCCGGGGCACCGGTTCCAAGCTCGGGTGGGGCGCCGCGCCCGAGCGGGTCGACGTCCTCCTCGACCTCTCCCGCCTCGACGCCCTCGTCGAGCACGCCGCCGGCGACCTGATCACCGTCGTCGGCGCGGGACGCCGCCTCGACGACCTTCAGGGCGACCTGGCCTCGGCCGGGCAGTGGCTCGCCGTCGACCCCCCTCGTCGCGGCACCGGCGGCACCGCCGGCGGGCTCGTGGCGACCGCCACAACCGGCCCGACTCGCCTCCTCCACGGACCGGTCCGCGACCTCGTGATCGGAGCGACGATGGTCCGCGCCGACGGGGTCGTCGCCCGGTCCGGCGGCAAGGTCGTCAAAAACGTCGCGGGTTACGACCTCGGCAAGCTGCTCACCGGGTCGTTCGGCACGCTCGGGGTCATCACCGAGGTGGCCTTCCGGCTGCACCCCGTGGCCGAGGCACACCAGTGGGTGAGCGTCCCGGTGGCTTCCGCGCACCACGCGCACGCCCTCGTGCAGGGCGTCATCCACTCCCACCTCGTCGCGACAGCCTGCGAGCTCGACCGCCCTGTGCGGGGTGAGGCGACCCTGGCCGTCCGCCTCGACGGCATCGTCCCGGGCGTGGCGGTCCGGACCGCGGCCGCCCGCGAGCTGCTCGGGGCGGCGGCCGAGGCGAGCGACGGGGCGCCGCCGTGGTGGGGGAGCGAGCCCGGAAGTGCTGGCGAGGTCAGGCTCAAGCTGACCCACGAGATCGCCGCTCTGGTGCAGCTCCTCGAGGCCGTCGACCGGGCCGCGACCTCGTCCGGCGTGCCCATCGACGTGCGGGGCAGTGCCGCTGTGGGGGTGCTCACGGTCGCCCTGCGCGGCACCCGCGATCGTGCAGCCATCGCCGGTGTCGTCGAGGAGCTACGGTCTGCGGCGAGGAGCTTCGGCGGCTCGGTGGTCGTGCTGGACGCGGACCCGGAGACCAAGCAGCGGCTCGACGTCTGGGGGCCCGTCAAGGGGCTCGACCTCATGCGCCGCGTCAAGGAGCAGTTCGACCCCGACCGGGTTCTCTCGCCCGGCCGCTTCGTGGGAGGGATCTGAGGTGACCGACGGATCAGGTGCTGGTACGAACAGCGTGGCTGCCGCGTCGGGCGCGGATGCCGGTGGGCCGGTCTCGGCACCGACCGGCATGCTGGGCACGGACGCGCCGCTGACCCTCGGGCCGCCACAGCCGGGCGAGGGCGCGTTCGACGAGCACAAGCCGCCATCCGCAGCGCTCGTCGGGGACTGCGTCCACTGCGGCTTCTGTCTGCCGAGCTGCCCGACCTATCTCCTCTGGGGCGAGGAGATGGACTCCCCCCGGGGGCGCATCTACCTCATGAACGAAGGGCTGAACGGCGAGCCGATGACCGACTCGATGGTCGGCCACTTCGACGCCTGCCTGGGATGCATGGCCTGCGTCACGGCCTGTCCGTCGGGGGTGCAGTATGACCGGCTCATCGAGGACACGCGCGCCCAGGTCGAACGCCGCCACGAGCGGTCCCGGCGCGACAAGGCGCTGCGGGAGGCGATATTCGCCCTGTTTCCCTATCCGAAACGGCTCCGGGCCATGCGTGGGCCGCTGCGGCTCTACCAGCGCACCGGCATCCCGGGACTGCTGCGCCGATCTGGCGTCCTCGACCGGATCTCACCGACGCTCGCGGCGATGGAGTCGCTCGCGCCGGCCCTCGGGAAGCCCGAACGGGTGCCCGAGCGGACGTCCGCCCAGGGAGCCCGGCGGGGAACGGTGGGGATGCTCCTCGGCTGCGTCCAGCGTGAGTTCTTCCCCGGCGTCAACGCGGCGACTGCGCGGGTGCTCGCCGCCGAGGGTTTCGACGTCATCGCGCCACAAGGTCAGGGCTGCTGCGGTGCGCTTTCGTCCCACAACGGTCGCGAGCCGGAGGCAAAGGGTTTCGCCAAGGCACTGATCGATGAGTTCGAGCGGGCCGGCGTCGACCACCTTGTCGTCAACTCAGCGGGATGCGGCTCCGCGATGAAGGACTACGCCCACCTGCTGTCCGACGAGCCCCAGTGGACGGCCCGGGCCGAGGCCCTGAGTGCGAAGGTCCGCGACGTGTCCGAGTTCCTCGCCGAGGTCGAGCCGGTCGCCACCCGGCACCGGCTCGACGTCACCATCGCCTACCACGACGCCTGCCACCTCGCCCATGCCCAAGGGATCCGGACCCAGCCGCGACAGCTGCTGCACGGCATACCGGGACTGGAGCTGCGGGAGATCGCCGACCCGGAGATCTGCTGCGGGTCGGCGGGCGTCTACAACATCCTCAACCCCGAGCCGGCTCGAGAGCTCGGGGACCGCAAGGCGGCGACCGTCCTCGCGACCGGCGCGGAGCTGCTCGTCACCGCCAACCCCGGCTGCCTCATGCAGGTCGCCTCGTCCATCGGGCGCGCCGGGGGACACCTCGCGCTCGCCCACACCGTCGAGGTGCTGGACGCCTCGATCCGGGGCCTGCCGCCGGCGCGCCTCGGCGTGCCATCCCCGCCGAGGCCCAGCGGCCGAGGCAGCTCCCACACCGAATCCCTGAGGTGACGTCTGTGTACAAGCCGATACTCGATGCCGTGGGCGGGTCGCTCTTCCTCACCGCGCTCGTGGCGATGCTTCCCCTGCTCACTCTATTCGTCCTGCTCGGAGTGCTGCGGATCACCGCCTGGAAGTCCGCGCTGGTCTCGCTCGTCGTGTCCGTCCTCGTCGCGGTCATCGCCTACTCCATGCCGACCACTCAGGCGCTGCTGGCCGGTGCCGAGGGCGCGGCGTTCGGGTTCTTCCCCATCCTCTGGATCGTCATCAACGCGATCTGGGTCTACAACATGACCGTCGTCACCGGGCACTTCGACGTGCTCCGTCGGTCCTTCGCCAAGGTCAGCGACGACCAGCGGATCCAGGCGGTCATCATCGCCTTCTGCTTCGGGGCGCTCCTCGAGGCGCTGGCCGGGTTCGGGACGCCAGTGGCCATCACGAGCGTCATGCTCATCGCCCTGGGCTTTCGGCCGCTCAAGGCCGCGGTGGTCGCCCTCGTCGCCAACACCGCGCCCGTGGCCTTCGGTGCCCTCGCCGTCCCGATCACCACGCTGGCCACCGTCAGCGGGCAGTCCGAGCACGCCCTGTCCCAGATGGTGGGGCGCCAGACTCCGCTCCTCGGCATCTTCGTGCCGATGGCGCTCGTCTACATCATCGACAAGGGCAAGGGGGTCCGCGAGACGTTGCCCGCCACCTTGACCTGCGGGTTCGCCTTTGCCATCGCGCAGTTCGTCACGTCCAACTACATCTCGACGCAGCTGACGGACATCGTCGCGTCCCTCGCGGGAGCCCTGTCCGTCGTCATGCTCCTTCGGGTGTGGCAGCCCAAGGGCGCCTACATCGAGACGGAAGAGGTCGAGGTGGCCACGGCCGGCGGTAGCCCGGCGGCCGCACTCGGTGCCCGCGTCGACGGCGGCGCCGTCCGCACCGGCTCCGACGACCACCCGGTCGGGCAGGGCGTCGGGACCCTGGACGAGCTCACCGAGCGCGACCGCACGGCGAACGACTCGCCCAGCGACGTCGCCAAGGCCTACGCGCCCTACCTCATCATCGTCGCGATCTTCGTCCTGACCCAGCTGCCGGGGATCAAGGACCTCTTCAACACCAAGTCGGCCAACCCGTCGTTCACCTGGCCGGGGCTCAACCTCCAGACGGCCGCCGGCAAGCCATCGACGATCCCGATCTTCAAGCTGAACATCCTCTCGGCCGCCGGCACGCTCATGGTCATCGCCGGCCTGATCACCATCCCCGTCATCGGAATCTCCCCGGCCAGGGCGCTCAAGGCCTACGGCGAGACCTACCGGCAGCTGGCCGCGGCGATCGTCACGGTCATGGCCGTCCTCGGTCTCGCCTACGTCATGAACGCCTCCGGCGAGACGGCCACCCTCGGCAAGTGGCTCGCCGCCTCGGGCAGCCTCTTCGCCGTCCTCTCCCCGATCCTCGGCTGGCTCGGCGTCGCCGTGACCGGTTCCGACACATCCTCGAACTCGCTCTTCGGCGCCCTCCAGGTCCAGGCAGCCAAGCAGACGGGCCTGCCCGCAGTGCTCCTGGCGGCGGCGAACTCCTCCGGCGGGGTGCTCGGAAAGATGATCTCCCCGCAGAACCTCGCGATCGCGGCCGCAGCGGTGGGGATGTCCGGGCGCGAGGGCGACATCTTCCGGAAGGTCCTCATGTGGTCGCTGGGCTTTCTGGCCTTCATGTGCGTCGTCGTCCTCCTGCAGTCCACGCCGGTGCTCGGCTGGATGGTCCCGTAGGGTCTGGGCCTGCGCGGAGAAAGGGCGGCGCCCGTGAAGGTCGCGCTGATGCTGACCTGCATCAACGACACGCTGTTCCCCGAGACGGGGAAGGCCGTGGTGCGGTTGCTGCGCCGGCTCGGCGTGGAGGTGGAGTTCCCCGAGAGCCAGACGTGCTGCGCCCAGCCCATGGTCAACACCGGCTACCTCGACGAGGCGGTTCCCGTTGTGCGGCAGTTCGTCTCGGCCTTCGAGGGTTACGACGCCATCGTCGTGCCGTCGGGGTCGTGCGCCGGGTCCGCGCGGACCCAGCACGGCATGGTCGCGCATCGCTCGGGGGACGCAGCGCTCGTGTCGGCGGTCGGCCGGACCGGGCCGAGGACCTACGAGCTGAGCGAGTTCCTCGTCGACATCCTCGGGGTCGAGGACGTCGGGGCCTACTTCCCCCACCGGGTGACCTACCACCCGACGTGCCACTCCCTCCGGCTGCTCGGTGTCGGCGACCG
>JAABUY010001724.1_pt1 | contig 28248 bp, 30 predicted proteins | sample 5560271 | NCBI WGS metagenome assembly JAABUY01 (sample SAMN10711886, study PRJNA513374) | rock metagenome | isolation source: Antarctica rocks | place: Antarctica: Victoria Land, University Valley | reverse complement strand
GCGAGGAGAGGCAGCCGGAGAGGCAGGTGATGCCCTCCGCCTTCTGTGCGAGCAGGTCGTAGTCAATGCGCGGTTTGTAATAAAACCCCTCCAAACTCGCCTTGCTGGCGAGTTCGAGGAGATTTCGGTAGCCCGTTTCATTGCGTGCCAAAAGCGTCAGGTGATGAATCGGCGCTTTCTTCCGCTCGTGCCGACCTTCTGGCGCGACATACGCTTCCATGCCGACGATCGTGCGAAAACCAGTCTTTTTGCCTGCCTTCATCCAATCCATCGCGCCATACATTACGCCGTGATCGGTCAGCGCGGCGGCGGTCATGCCGAGTTCTTCCATCCGCGCCATGTAGTCGGTGATCTTCCCCATCCCATCCAGGAGCGAAAACTCCGAGTGGAGATGGAGGTGCGCGAATTCGACGGACTGCCGTGTGGAAGGACCCGTTGCCATATGCTCCCCCAGAAAGATACCGCCGAAGGCGCGCCTGAAGCGACCGATCACACTGTACGTGCAGCCTACCAAAGTGCGTACGTACTGTCTATACACCGGCTAGAAATCGTGATTGACGATCCGCGTATATTCTTCGACAAGCAGGGCAAGCAGGCGCCGAAGCGTCGCGCGCGACGGATCGGGCAACCGCGTATCTTCGAGCAACGCCGACAACTTAGCGAGCGCGGTTTCGCCCGTCAGTAAGTGCGCCGGGTCAATGGGCAGAAAGCCCGCCGCCATGCGGAGATCGTCGGCATCACGACCCGATGCATCAAGCCCGAGGGCGCCAACAAACTGCTCGACGACGACGCGTGATGGATCGCCCCGGCCGCCCGATTCCAACCGGCTGATGTATGAGTGATTGAGGCCGGCACGCTGCGCGAGTTGATTCTGCGAGAGCCGTTGCGCGGTGCGGAGACGCGTCAAGGTCTGCCCAAAACGAACTGCTGCGCCACTGGTTTCCTCTTGCGCCATCGGGTGCCTCCTGTCATATGCCCACACGTCAGTCTACCCCTCTCGTGCCATTCAGTCAATGCCTTGCCGGTCAGTCACACACATTGCGCGAACATCCTGACTGACGGGCACTACCTGTGACTATCGGTAAAATATGTGCAATCATGGTAGTGATAGCGGGCTTTCCACGCTGTAAGACGGTAGCGTAGGCTTCAGCCTGCAGTTTGAGGTTCGCAGGCTGAAGCCTACGCTACCATCGGAGGCGTGCCCGAATGGGCAAAACGTTGCTTGCACTCGCTCGTGGCGCATGGTAGAATCCCTGCGGCAAGAGTGCCGACGTAGCTCAGTGGCAGAGCAGCTGTTTCGTAAACAGCAGGTCATCGGTTCAAATCCGATCGTCGGCTCCAGTTGGCCGAAGTGGCGGAATCGGCAGACGCGCTACGTTCAGGGCGTAGTGCCCGTAGGGGTGTGAGGGTTCAAATCCCTCCTTCGGCACCAGTTTTCGTACTCTCCCTGAAGCCGTGCATGCACGACATGGACGGCCCATTGACAAGGCAATACGGAGTGTTGGGCAGGATGGCCGCTGGGGTGCAAACCACAGAGGAAAGTCCGGGCAGCACAGAGCAGGGTGCCCGGCGAAAGCCGGGGAAGCGCGGCAACGCGCTGACAGTCCCGCGCAAGCGGGCGGGCGGGCAACCACCCGAGAGCAACAGAAACGTGCCGGACGCTTCGGCGGGCCGGATGAAACGGGCAATCCTCCCTGCTGCAATCTCCGATCCGGTCGTACGCAGCCGATGCCGGTTGCTGACGGTGGCTCGCCGAGACCGAAAGTCGAGAGCAGCCGCGAAGGTGACGACGCGGCCCGTCCCGGTATACCGGGGTGGAGAGAGATGGCCATCAGCGCGGCAACGCGTGAACAGAACCCGGCTTACGCGCCTGACACTCCTGATGCAACCCCACGCTGTGGTGCCTCTAGCTCAATCGGCAGAGCGCCGGCCTGTGGAGCCGGATGTTACGGGTTCGAGCCCCGTGAGGCACCCCATTTCAATTCTTTATCGCGTACGTGCGCTCGTAGCTCAATTGGACAGAGCGTCTGACTTCGGATCAGAAGGTTGGGGGTTCGAGTCCCTCCGGGCGTACCACTCTCTCGTTCTCACCTTATACGGATTATCACTTCCGCATACGTTGACGAAATCGCCGTTGCTCGCGTACTGTATCCGCAAGAGTGATGCAATACTGCAATGACGCCTGCGTGAAGCACGGGGATCAATCCGCGTTACGGTTCGCGCGAACCGAAGGAGTATACGCGCATGGCGACGATCTCAATCGGGAAGCGTGCGGACACGGTAACGACGCGCTCGTCCGCCCAGCGGCTATTTGGGCGCGATTGGCAGATGGCGTGGCTCTTCCTGCTGCCGCTGACCGTCGTCATGGTCGGGTTGATCGCCTATCCCTTCGTCGCGGCGATCGTTCTCAGCCTCCAACACAAGGTCGTCGGTGGCCCGGCGACGTGGGTCGGTTTGCGAAACTACCGCGATTTGCTCGTCGGCAAAGAGTACAGCGGGGTATTCCGCAAGTCGGTCTGGGTCTCGTTCGTCTACACGGCGGTCGCGATTTGCGTCAAGATCACGCTCGGCATGTGCATGGCCTTGCTCCTTAATGAGAAGTTTCGCGGGCGGATGGTGATGCGGGCGATTCTCTTCCTCCCCTGGGCGATGCCAACGCTGATCACCGCGCTCACCTGGCGCTGGATTTATGATGGCACGCCGAATGGCCTGCTCAATCTCATAGGACTTACGCAGTTGGGGATGAATGCGCCAGATGTTGTGTCTGCTGATCGGACGATCATACATCATCTGGTGCCTCGCTGCGTCCGTACACGCTCAACTGCGTAAGTCCCATCTCATTCGGATCGATTATTTCCAGAAAGACACGCTGACGCAGTTCCTCGCTAATCCGCGCCTCGCGCTCTGGTCAGTGATCGCGGTCGTCGTCTGGCAGGGCACGCCCTTTTACACGATGATGCTGCTTGCCGGGATGCAGGCGATCCCCGCCGAGCAATATGAAGCGGCGGCGATGGATGGCGCGAATATGTTTCAGCGCTTCGTCTCCATCACATTGCCGAGCCTCAAGCCGGTCATTATCATCACCTGTCTGCTCTCGACGATCTGGACGGCGAACAGCATCAATTTCGTCTTCATCCTCACGCGCGGTGGCCCCGCTAATGCGACGATGACCTTTCCGATGCTCGCGTATGAGATCGGCATTGACGGCGCGCGGCAACTCGGCACGGCGGCGGCCGTCTCAGTAATGTTCTTCCCGCTGTTCATCGTGGCGATCTTCTTTTTGACGAAACGGATGCTCTCGTCCGAGGGTCGGGCGTAGCGCGGGGGGTTCAGATGGCGGTTGCCGCATCGGCACGATCGCACACACAACGGCGCACCGCCACCACCTGGTGGACGCGTCACGGCATCCGCACCATCGTGATGGTTGTGGGCCTCGGTATATTCACGATCTGGACGCTCTTCCCGTTCGTGTGGATCATCGAAACCTCGATCAAGACCAATCGCGATCTTTATCAGCAGGCTTCCCTCCTGCCGAAGCACATCACCGGCGTCCATTACAGCGAGGTGCTGCACAAGACGAAGTTCGTCACCTACATCAAGAACAGCCTCTTTGTCTCGGTCGGCACGACTGTGATCGCGATGATTATCGGCGTGCTCTCAGCCTATGCGATGACCCGCCTCACCTTCCGCGGGCGCACGTTAATGGCGCGCGCGATCATCGTCACGTATCTCGTTCCCGGCGCGCTGCTCTTTATCCCGATCACGCAAATCGCGTTGCAACTGCATCTCACGAATCGGGCGTCGGGGCTGATCGTTATCTATCTGATCTTCACCGTGCCCTTCTGCACCTGGCTGGCGATTTCGTACTTCAACACGATTCCCATCGAACTCGAAGATGCGGCGCTCGTGGACGGCGCGACGCGGCTGCAATCGCTCGTCAAGATTGTCATCCCGCTCGCCCTGCCTGCCCTGGCGGTGATTGCCCTCTTTGCCTTCACGAACTCCTGGAACGAGTTCTTCTTCGCCTTGCTCCTTGTGACGAAGGACTCGCAAAAAACGATCCCCGCCGGGCTGGGTGGGCTGATCAATGGTGATGTTTTCCAATGGGGCGCGCTGATGGCGATGTCCATCATGTCATCGCTGCCGCCGATCCTCGTCTATATCATCGCCCAGAAGTGGGTCGTCTCCGGGCTGTCCGGTGGTGCTGTGAAGGGGTGAAATTGGTAGAATAGGCTTCAACCTTCGTCCTCGACGAGACACGGACGCAGGCTGAAGCCTATCCTATCCCTGGGATGGTGACACACGATCCGGTTGACGCGAGTAGGAACAATCGGAATCGGGAGGAGGAATCTGGGAATGTTCAACAAACGTACCACGACTATGTCGAGTCGCCGCGCGCTCTTACGCGGTGCGGCTGCGACCGCCGCGACCGCCGTAGTCGGCACGGTGCTCGCCGCGTGCGGCGGATCCAATGCCACCGATACACCCAAAGCGGCTGCAAACCCTGTCGGTACGTCCGCGCCCGCCGCGAGCACGTCCGCGTCCGCGACGAGGGCGCCATCCGTAGCGAGTACCAGCACTCCTGCCACGACTGGCTCGGCGGTCGCTGGTGCGCCGACCGCTGTCAAGACCTTCAGCGGCAAGTTGACGGCATGGGGGATTGTCTCCTTTACGAAAGACGGCGACAACCTGCTTGGCCAGCAGATGATTGACTGGGGCAAGGCAAACAAGGTGGAGGTCGAGTACGTCCCGCTCGACGGCTCGACGTACGATTCCAAAGTTGCGGGCGCGATCGAGACGGGCGCGATCCCCGATGTGGTTATGCTGAGCGGCACCAACACGATCTATTACGCCGCGCAGAACCGCCTTGCGGACCTCACCGATGTCTACAACGATGTCAAGGGTCTCGGCGGTGGTCTGTACGAGCAGCTGCTGCCATACGTGCAGGTAAACGGCAAGGTCTACTCTATTCCAATGCAATCGGACCTTTCCGTTATGTACGCCCGCCTCGATCTCGCCGAGAAGGCGACCGGCAAGCGCGCTGCCCCGACGACATGGGACGAGGTGGACGCCCTAGCCCGGAAGGTGAACGATCCGCCGAAGTTGTATGGCATCGGCTTCACACTCGGTCGCACACCGGACGGCGATGCCAATATTACCCTGCTGCTCCGCGCCGATGGCGGCACGCTTGTGGACAAAGACGGCAAACCGGCGATCAGCAACGACGGTACGGTCTTTGCCCTGACGCGCGTACAGAAGTGGTGGAAGGACAAGATCATCCCACAGGATTCGCCGTCGTGGGACGACAGCAGCAACAACAAGTCGTACCAGTCACGGCAGTCGGCGCTCGTCTGGAACCCAGCGTCAATCTTCGCCTACCTCGACCAGAACGACAAGGAACTGCTGAAGGATACAACGCAAGCACCTAACCCGACGGGCAAAGCAGGACAGACTGGCAACACTGTCGGCACATGGTCATGGTCCATCTTCTCTGCGAGCAAGCAGGTAGACGCAGGCAAGGCGATGATTCGCGATATCATGCAGCCGGACAAGATCGAAGCCGTCTACGAAAAGGTTGGTGGGCGCTGGTATCCGGTCTACAAGGACCTCGCGAATGCGAAGTTCTGGAAAGACCGGCCCTACTTCGACGCCTTCCCGCAAGCAATCGCGACCGCGACGCCGACCTGGCTCCCGGCGCAGGCGACGCCCGATCTGCTCACGCAGATGAGCGCGGCGGGCCAGAAGCGCATCTATTCCGAGATGCTGCAAGATGTCGTGGTCTCGAACAAGTCGCCGCAGGACGCCGCGAAGGCCGCGCAAACCAAGATGGAGCAAGCATTCGCTGAGGCGATCAAGAAGTAGTAGCGGGGAAGATCGAAGATCGAACTATTAGGAGGATTTCATTGGCAGAGACAACATCCACAGTACCGCAGGTTGGGGAGCCACTGCCCGACTTCAGTTTGCTCGGTACCGATGGCGCAACGCATGCGGTTGCCGATCTCGTGCGCGACCGGCGGGGAATGGTCCTTTTCTACTTCCCCAAGGCAAACACAGACGGCTGAACGATTGAAGCAGTGGCCTTCCGTGATCTGAAGGCCGATTTTGACCGTCTGGGCTATCATGTCGTCGGCATCAGCCCCGATCCGATTGCACCCTTGCATACCTTTCAGGCGAACAACGTGCTGCCCTTCCTGTTTCTCTCGGACGAGGGCGCGACGACCGCACAGAAACATGGTGTCTGGGTCGAGAAGAGTATGTACGGCAAGACGTACCTGGGCGTCGCACGCAGCACGTTCGTGGTCGGGAGCGATGGCACGGTGGAAGCCGTCTACTTCAACGTCAAGCCGCAGGGCCACGCGGAGTTCGTGCGCGACGCGCTCGAAGAAGGCCAGTCATAGGTATTGCAGTGCAAGCATACGCATGCTACGATGCCCCCGTGTGGGACATCGTTCCCGGATAGCTCAACGGTAGAGCGCGCGGCTGTTAACCGCTAGGTTCCAGGTTCGAATCCTGGTCCGGGAGCCATCGCAATTGCAAAGACGGTCATCAGTGGCCGTCTTTTTCGCGCACGATATGTGGGAGGCTCCGTCAGGTCTTGCCGTCTGCCGAGACCAATTTGTAGCCGACGCCCCAGACCGTCTCGATCCGCGCGCTCGCGTTGATGAGCCGGTCGCGCAGCGTCGAGATATGCACATCCACCGTTCGCGTGTCCACGCTGTACTCATACCCCCAGACATCATTCAGGAGTCGGTCGCGCGGCACGACGACGCCGGGGCGCCGCGCCAGAGCAACGAGCAGCGCGAACTCCTTCGCGCGCACCTCGACGAACTCATCGCCGACGCGCACTTCGCGCCGGTCCAGATCAACCGTGAGATCGCCGACGGTGAGCACTTGACGCTCCGGCGATGCTGCCGCCTCATATCGGCGTAGGACCGCCTTGACGCGTGCGACGAGTTCGCGCGGGTTGAACGGCTTGGTCACGTAATCGTCCGCACCGACTTCCAGGCCAACAATCTTATCCACGTCCTCGGAGCGCGCCGTGAGCATGATAATCGGCACATCGCTCGTCCGCCGGATCGTCCGACATGCTTCCAACCCGTCCATGCCGGGGAGCATCAAATCGAGCAAAATGAGGGCATAGCGCGTCGTCCGCGCTTTCGCGACAGCGGTTGTGCCGTCGCTGGCGGTCTCGACGATATACCCTTCCTTCGTCAGATACATCCCCAGGAGTCGCGTGATATTCGGCTCGTCGTCAACGACGAGAATCGTTCGTGCCATGGTGCTCCTCCGAGTAATCGATAGTCGGTAGTCGGTAGTCAGAGGGATCGTTTTCCATTCTGACTACTGACTACCGATTACTAACCACTCCCCTGATCGGTGATGCTCCGCGCCAAAAGGCTGTTGCCCGTTTTGTCACCCTGCACGAGCAGCAAATCACCCGTCTTGATGTCACTGAGCGTCCCCGGTTGCTGCGTCTTCACGACCGTCGCGGGCGATGATGTCACCGTCGCGCCATCGAAGCCTTGCACAGTGAGTGTGCCGCCATTCACACTCTTGATCTGGCCCGTCACTGCCGGTGCAGCCGCGCCCGGTGGCACGACATTCAGGGACCGTCCCACGCCACCGCCGGTCGCGCCCGTCACTTGCCCAATACTCGTAATCGTCTTCGCGCTGTACGTTGTATCCGCCGTTTTCCCACCGGTCACCGCAATCACATCGCCGGTTTTCAGATCGGTGAGAACGCCAGAAATGAGTTGACGAATGGTGGTCTGCCCGTCCATTGTCACCGCGACCGTCGTACTATCCGCCTGCTGCACGCTGACGGTCGCGCCGTCAATCTTCGTCACACGACCAGCGAGGCTGCTGCCGGCTGAGGACTGGGGAGGTTGACTGCCAACTCCCGTCTGCGTGCCGACTGCTGACTGCCGACTGCCGACTGCTGACCCGCCCGTGCCCGGCGCGCCCGTCGCGACGACGACCGACCCACCCGCGCCCCGCCCTCCCGAAGCGCCAGGCGATCCCGCTGCCGCAGCACCTTGCGGATTGCTCGGAACCCGCGTCAGGAACGCGCTCCGGTCAGCCACGACTTTGTTTCGGCCACTGGACGTGCCCAGCCGGTACGCACTGGACCAGGTCCCCACCAACGCTGCGGCAATCACCACAAGAATCAAGACCGCGATACCTCGACGACGCATCTCTGTTCAACCTTCCTCATGCGTTTACTCGTACCGGAGAGCATCAATCGGCTTGAGGCGGGACGCACGCCGTGCCGGATAAACCCCGAAGAATAGTCCCGTCGCCGTCGCGAATACCACCGCAATCACCACCGACTGCGGTGAGACGATCGTCCGCTGCCACGTCTTCCCGACAATCACCGCCGCCGCCAGCCCGAACACTACTCCCGTCAGCGCCCCGATCAGGCTAATCAGCACCGCCTCGGTAACGAACTGCGTCAGGATGTCCTTGCCCTTCGCGCCAATCGCTTTGCGGATGCCGATTTCGCGTGTCCGCTCGGTGACGGAGACGAGCATGATGTTCATGATACCGATGCCCCCGACCAGCAGGGAAATGGAAGCGATGACGAGCAGGAAGATTTGATAGGTCTTCTGGGTTTCTTCGGCGGCTTTGATCTGATCTGCCTGGTTGGTTACCTGCCAGTCCGGCTGACCATTCCTGGTGCGATGCTGCGCGGCAAGGGCATCGTTGATCTCGCTAATCGCCTTATCCACATTCTCTGTGCTGGCCGCCTTGATCGAGATCGTGTCAATATTCTTGCCCGCGCCGACCGCCTGCTGCCGCCCGCCCGTGAGCACGGTGAGTGCTGTCGTGATCGGGACATAGACCTGATTATCGCGGGAACCGAAGCCGTTGCCTCCCTTGGCTTCCATTACGCCAATCACCTGGAACGAGTTATTATTGAGCCGCACCGTCTTGCCGACCGGGTCGCTGGACGGAAAGAGCGCGGTGGCGATGTTCGCGCCGAGCGCGACGACCCGGGTATTACTCGTCACGTCCTGATCCGAGATGAAGCTACCTTCCACGGGATTATAACTGTGGACATCCTGATACGAGGGCCAGACGCCGAGGGTCTGCCCGAAGGTATTCACAGTGCCGACGTTGATCCGGCCACCACGACCGACTTCGGGCGAGATCGCCGCCGCATCGGGGATCGTACCGGGTTGCGCCAGTACTACCGCATCCTCCAGCGTGAGAGTATTGGAGAGGGAACCGGTGGCGACACCTGCTGTGCGCTGGTTCGCCCCCTGGATGGTAACAAGATTCGTACCGTTCGCTTCCAGTTTCTCACGGGCGGTCGCCACGACGCCGTTGCCAATGGCGAGTAGGGCGATTACCGCGCCGACGCCGATGATAATGCCGAGCATCGTCAGTAACGTGCGCATCACATTCGCGCTCAGACTTTGGATCGAGGAGCGCAGGCTTTCGCTAAGGGGCACGCCACCCCGTCCCCGCGTCTGCGGCGCGACACTCAACACGGATAACTGTGTAGGCGTTTCCTCGGGCACGGAAGGTCGTTCGAGGGTGCGCGCAATTGGTTGAGCCATGACTCCTCCTGATAACTGCATCTCTTATGATCAGGATACTCGCGAATAGCCACGTAAATGCAAGATATTTGTAAAAAGAATGTGGAGGGGAAGTGAACCACGAAGACACGGAGAGCACAAAGGGAAAAAGAGAAAAGAAGATCTTTCCATTTCTCTTCCCTCCTTCCTGCTCTTCGTGTCTTCGTGGTTCACCTCCTGCTTCGTCTCCGTGACGCGGGCGGAGAACGCCTTGGTCATCAAGTTCCGCAGCCGCGTGTGCCGGGGTGGGTCCGAAAGCAGCATCCGGCTGCCGAGGACGTGCCGGAGCGGCGTCAGTTCCTGCTGCACATCCTCAGGGAGCACCGCGAATCTTGCCTCGACGCGCCGAGGAGATGCGCGGGTCATTGAGAACGGCCACGATGTCATCGTACCGACTGAGCAGCCAGTACGGCCCATTCCAGAAAACCGGCGCTTCCCGCCGCAGCGCCTCATAGATTGGGTGCGGATCCACCTGCACCGCCGGGTCGCTGAAGTTGTACGTCGCGGGCATGACAGACATCACAACCTCCCGGTAGGGCCATCGGATCAAAGCCGAACGAACCGCCGAGACGCGGAGCGCGCGGAGGACGCAGAGAAATCCAAAAAAGCTACACGAGACAGAATCAGCCCGTCCGGTGCCGTTTTTCTCGCATCTCCCGCAGCATTTCTGTTGAACTTTGCGACGTTGCGCTGCGCGTTCGTCTTTGTGCCCGCGCACGCAATTTCTCTATCGCATCGTGGGGATTGTCAGAACCAGCCCATTGCTGCCACGAAGGACGAGAAAGCACAGGAGACTCAACAAGTGTATCGTCCTGAATACAACGATCATTTATCGTGCTATTCGCTCTGTCCATCACGGTATTCCTTGGAGGTCTTCATGAGATCAGATTTCTGAGAACCATTGGGCGTCAATATTGATCTCTTCTATCTGCCGCGTACTGACCCCCAATCCCAAGCGCTTAAGATGATCGCATAGGTCGTTGCCATCAATAAGATCAATCACTTTCGCGCCATCTCTGGAAGCCTCTTTCTGGGCGCCAGATGTGAATCCACCAGTTGTCATGAACAGCCCCTTATCTGCTCTACCTTCCATCGCGCCGCGAAAATTGCGTATTTCTTCGGCACCGACATTGCCTTGGTACCGCTTGCACTGAAAGAGAACTTGAAAACTGATAAGTGCAATGCGAAGAACGCCGATACCATCTATTCCGCCGTCTCCGCTCCGTCCGGTCACTTCTACTTTCGTAAAGCCCGATTCGCGAAGGAGGCGCTGACATAATCGTTCAAAGCCGCTTGGTGGTATCGCCAGCAGTTCACCGAGGAGAACGTCTTGCCACTTCTCAAAGTCGTCACTATTACCCCCTTCTGACTGGCTCTCGATTGGCATCTCAATCCGTTGGGATACCTCAGCAACCATCTTCGCGATATGTTCCGGTGCGGGTAAGGGCTTTCTCTGCAACATCTTTCTGACCGTTGTCGGAATTGCTGCCATGTCGGTCTCGGAAAGACCGCGACCCAAATCGGTAATCGTCCAAATGCCGCGACTACTATTCGCGACGGCACCAACGCTTTTGAGGTATGTACGCGCCCAAGATAACCGATAACCGATTTCGGTTCCTGGCCCCTTCCCATGAATCACATTTTGCTGTGCCTCCGAATATCCTTCGATTTCTATGACTTGATCCATAATCTCTTGAATCGTACCGGAGCCTCCCAACTGCTTGAGCGCTTGAAGGGTTGGCCAAAGCATTTGGTGATAGGCTGGGACATTCGTCTTCGTCTCGATGCCTGACGCCATAAAAGCTCACCCTTTTCGTAGGGGCGATTCGCGAATCGCCCTGCCCAAGTTGCCACGGCTTCTCCGGTAACACCCGATGCCACAGGGAGGGTGGTTCGCGAACCGCCCCTACGATTCATCTTTGCAGTCATTCCATAAAGGTTCGCGATCCTCAGCCAGCGTTCAGCAGGGCCAATTCCTCATCAGTCAGCGTGATGTCGGCGGCAGCGGCATTGGTGCGCATCTGCTCGACGTTCTTTGCGCCGGGGATCGCGCAGGTGACGGCCGGATTGCTGAGCACCCAGGCGAGGGCGATCTGGACGAGCGAGCGGTCGGGGCGCGCCAGGCGCTTCCACTGCTCGACCTGTGTCAGTTGGGCGAGGAACCGCTCGCGCCCCGCGCCCTCATTCCAGCCGGTGCGGACGGAGTCGTCGAAGCGGGTTTCCGGTGTGAACTTCCCGGCCAATACGCCCTGCGCGATTGGCCCACGAATCAGCGTGCCGACGTTCTGCTCTTTGCACCACGGCAGGAGGTCGTGCTCCGCGCCGCGATTGACGAGGCTGTAGTTGAGTTGAATCGCCGCGCAGTTACCGTCGCGGTTGAAGGCTTCCGCGACGCTGAGCGAGTTAGTCGAGATGCCGTAGGCGCGGATTTTACCCTGCGCGGTGAGCCGTGCGAACGCTTCAAGGAAGACCGTCGGGTCCGCAAGATCGCCAATGTGGCACTGATAGAAGTCAATCGTCTCGATCCTCATCCGCCCGAGGCTGGCGTCGCAGCACAGGTATACATGTTGCGGCGTGTCGTAGGCGAGGGGCGAACCGGCACGGCGTGCGAAGTTGCCGACTTTCGTGGCAATGTAAACATTGTCGCGCCGGTCGCGGACGGCCTTGCCGACCAGTTCCTCGCTGACGCCGAGGCCGTACGCATCGGCGGTGTCGAGCAGGTTGACGCCAAGATCAATCGCGGCGTGGATCGTGCGGATCGCCTCGTCTTCCGCGACCGGTCCCCACTGCCCGCCGATGCCCCAGCATCCCATCGAGATTGTGGAAACCTGCCAGCCCGTCTTGCCCAGTGTTCGGTACTGCATGGGTGTGTCTCCTCTATTGGTGGGGTATTCCGTGCAACGTGCGCGCATACCGATCGCATCTCTGTCCTGGAATGAGCCAATGCGCGCGGCCGGTATCATTGCCACATCGCTTGTGGAAGGAGCATAGCACGGGTTAGGTGGGCAATCCCGCTGTCTGGAAGTCGAAGGGGCGCTGCGGCACATCCGGGCTGCCGTATTCGAATGTGATAAGCGAATGCGAGAGCAACGGAATCGCCCGGTAATCGCCGGTGTACGGTTTGCCGTCCACGATGACACGATCGGGCGGATTGGCCTGGATGCGGTTCAGCAGCGTACGATCCACTGCGGAGACGGACCAGATATCGAGGAACGCGCCCAGCATGATCGTATCTTTGGCCGGTGACTCGACATGAATGACACCATCTGGCGTGTGTGTGTGCGCCCAATAGAGGCAGGGAGTGTTCGGGGAACTTGTCCGCTCCGCGAAGATGCCGACCGATGCGGGCGGCGTGAAATCCTGCCCGTTGATTATGACATCGAAATGCTGATGGACATGTTGCGTCTGCCCCTCCGCCGTGCCGCATTGCACGCCATCAATTGGCGCGCCCGCAACCAGGGATGACGCGGAAGCGGTAGTGACTGTGGAACTTGTGGTTGTCGCGGTGTGAGTGCGGGGAATAACGCGCGAGACGAATACCGCCGCGCCGATCAGCACGAGCACGAGCGGAACGCCGATCATGGCGAGGAGGCGTTTTCTTGCCACGCGCATTGTGGCCTGTTGTTTTACCTGCGCGGTAGCGCGACGAGTGGAGGACGACGATTGACGAGGAGGCTTGGCGCTCATACGGCTCCTCTACGATCAGCACCGCGAACGAACACGATGTATCGAAGTAAACCCTGCCGTGCATGACGGGTCAAGAGACGCTCATCAGGTGATACGGGGAGTATCGGCGTGCGAAACGGATGGAGAGGGGTAGGTCACTCGACGGTCCACGTCTCAATATCCGCCATCACGGCGGCGAGGGAGGGGAAGTCGCGCGCGTTGCGGAGAAAGGCGCCGCTGGGCGGGAGAAGGGCGAGAATGTCCTTGCCCGGCAAGTACTTGCCGATAATTTTCGCCTGGATATGCGCGGCGCCCTCGTAGATACGGATTACCGCCGAGTCCGCGAAGATCTGGGAGATCGGCATCTCTTTGGTGTAGCCCATGCCGCCATGCAGCAGCATCGCTTCCGAGGCTGCCCAGAGCGCCGTCTCGGCTGCCACCATCTTCGCCAGCGATGCCCAGACAAAGGCGTGCGCATCCCCGGCCTGTTCATGCGCCGCCGCTTTGCGTACGAGCAAGCATGCGATCTTTACCTGGCGCTGCATGATCTGGAGATGATTTCGCACATCGGGGATATCGCCGAGTTTCTTGCCAAATTGCTCGCGCTCGTGGGTGTATTTCTCCGCCTCGTCCAGTGCGTGCCGGGCGATCCCCGAACCCTGTGCGGCAATCCAAATGCGCGAATGTTGCAGGGTGGACTCGATAATCTGCCATCCCTCATTGAGTTTGCCCATCAACGCGTCTTCTGGGACGAAGTGGTTTTGGAAGACGACCTCGCAGAGTTGCGAGCCGGGCTGCCCCAGTTTGTCGAAGTCAGAAACCGTGACGCTTTCCACGCCACTACTCGGCCCGATCGCCGCGAGCAGCACCGAGATACCTCGTCCCCGCTCTTCGGGTCGCCCGGTGCGCACCGCCAGCACCATCACTGTCGCCGCACTCGCGCTGGTGATAAATCGCTTCGCCCCATTGACGATCCAGCCGCGCTTTGCGTCGTCCCAGGTCGCTTTGCAGCGGATCGCTTTGGCGTCGGAGCCGGTATTCGGCTCAGTCAACCCAAAGCACGCAATCACCTCGCCCCGCGCCATCCGGGGCAGATAGCGCGCACGCTGCGCGTCCGTGCCGAATTTCGTAATGGGAAAGGCGGTGAGCGAGTTCTGGACGAGGATGTTAAGCCCGAGGCCACCGTCACCGCGTGCAAGTTCCTCCATTACCGCTACTTGCTGGATGGACGGGACCGCGTTACCGCCGTATTCCTCAGCAGTCTCCAACCCGAGCAAGCCGATCGCGGCGCACTTTTCCATCAGTTCGCGGGGATAGTGATGAGGATCCCGTTTCGCTTCTTCGAGATAGCGTGGGAACTCCCGGAGCACGAATTCCCTCGCGAGGAGCGCGAACTCACCCGGTCGTTCGTCCATCACTTCGGCAAGAATGCTGTCGGCATGCGTCGTTGTCATACATGAATAGTATGCGCGAAACCCGATTAATTCAAGGGTCGCGGTGCCGGTTTAATACGTCGTGTGACGAGCAGACGCCTGAATACTCGCATCACACATTGCTCAATACGCATTGCGGTCGCGGAAGATCAAGATGATAGTCTTGACGATAATCTTCAGGTCGAAGAAGAGGGACCAGTTCTCGACGTAGTAAAGATCGTAGCGTGTTCGTTCCTCGATGCTTGTGTTACCGCGCAGGCCGTTCACCTGCGCCCAGCCGGTGATGCCCGCTTTCTCGCGGTGACGGCGGGCATAACGGGGAATGGATTGGGTGAACTGATCCACGAAGATCGGGCGCTCCGGCCGCGGCCCGACGACGCTCATCTCACCGAGCAGCACATTGATGAACTGTGGAAACTCGTCGAGCGAGAAGCGACGCATAAAGACACCGAGCCGGGTACGGCGCGGGTCGTTCGGCGTCGTCCAGACCGGGCCGCTCTGCGCCTCGGCATCCTGCCGCATCGTGCGGAACTTGATGCACCAGAAGGGCCTGCCGTCCCGCCCGACCCGCTCCTGCACAAGGAAGACCGGGCCGGGCGAGGAGAGCTTGACGAGCAGCGCGAGCAGCAGGAGCAGCGGCGAAAGGAAGATCAGGGCCGTCAGTGCGACGAGGACATCGAACGTCCGTTTCAGAGCGCGATTCCAGCCCCGCAAGGCGATCGTCCGTACCCGCACCATCGGCAGGCCCCCGAGGTCGCCGATGCTCAGTTCGTTGTTAGTAATCAGTTGAAAGGTGTCCGGATAGACGGTAATACTCACCGGGTCGTCGGCGCAGCGATCCACGAGATTGACGAGTCGCGCCTGCGACGCCCCGGTGAGGGCGATGAGCACTTCGTCCACCCGCTCCGCGCGCAAAATCTTCGGCAGGCAATCCGTCGTGCCGAGGATCGGCAGACCGTGCATTTCGTTTTCGTCCATCGGGCGGTCGAGATCGTCCACGATGAAGCCGACGACGTGATAGCCGAGATGCGGCGAGCGGCGGACGGTTTCGAGCACCGTCCGCGCGGGCGACCCAGTGCCGACGATCACGGCACGTTCCGCCGTCACGCCGTATCGCCGGAGCGTGCCGATCAGACCGGAATAAAGGAGCCGCCCGAAGGCGATACAGACAATCGCCAGCGCCCAGCCGGAAAGGAGCAGTTGGCGTGAGTTGACGAAGCGGCTGCCGAGCAGGAACGAGTTCGCCGCAGTCGCGAGGACGACACCGACCGAGAGCGACGAGCAGAGTTTGGCGAACTCATCCACGCGTGAGACGCCCCGTTTGAGCGTGTAGAGCCCGGCGACATTGAACGAGATCAGGGTCATCACTTCCAGCACGATGAGCATGACAATAGACACGCGACCGGACGGCGGGATCAACCCGCTGCTCGTGACGCTCTTGTCGAATCGGTACGCGACCAGGAAAGCCACCGCGAGGAGCGCGATATCGAGGAGCAACTGCCCCCCTCCGATAATCAGCGCGGGCCAGCGCCGCCGCAGATGGACGGGCAGCGTGGCGGCGTGCGCGTCGGGATCATGAGGGCCGGGATCCGCAGGTAGTGCGATAACCACTTCCGCCGTCATCGGACCCGCTCGGCTGGTCGTGTGCATAAGAGTGGAATACTGCGCATACCGAAGGTATACATCTTTTTTGTCCATGCCGCAAGAGAACAGGTGTACGTACGAAGTGACGAGTAACGAGATTGGACACAATCCTCATTACTCGTTACTCGTCGGCGCCGACGCCACACGCCGCTTGCGTGCCGGTCGCAGGATGTTTGCCAGCAGCGCAACGAGACCACGCGCGCCAATGCCGAGGTAAATGAGGAGATTGAGTGGGAGGGCGGTCTGCCGGGCGTAGTGCAGTTGGTGGAAGCGCCACATCGCGCCGTAAAAGGCGAGCGTCGTGCGGATGCTCCGCTGGCGGCTCGATGATCCTTTATAATGGAGAATCCGCACGCGCGGTTCATACCGGACGTGCCAGCCCTGTACCTTGATCCGGTAGCACCAGTCGAGGTCCTCGCCGTACATGAAGAATCGCTCGTCCATCAACCCAGCGTCGTCAATCGCCGCCAGTCGGACGAGCAAGCAGGCGCCCATGCCGCTATCCATCTCAATCGCCTCGTCAGGATCGTGATACGTCAGATTATAGTGCGCGAAGCGGGGGCTGAGCGGGTGGCGCGCCGCCATGCCCGTCAGTTTCCAGAGGGCATTAGCTGGTGTCGGGAAGGAGCGGCGGCAGGCGAGATCGAGCGAGCCGTCCCGCAACATAATCTTTGGCCCAATAATGCCCGCCTCCGGGTGCTCCGCGAGTGCATCGAGCAGTCCTGACAGCGCGTCCGGCGGCATCATTGTGTCCGCGTTGAGGAGGAGCACTGCGATGCGCGTCCGGTCTACGTCCGCCGGGACAGCCGCGACGACCTCGCGCAGCGCGAGGTTGTTGAGCGCCGCATATCCCCGGTTCTTCGCCGCGACCCGGAGCCGCACCGTGGGGAAATCGCGCTGCACCGGTGTGGTCGTCCCATCCGTCGAACCGGCATCCACGACGTAGACAGTTGTCGGGATGCCGGGATGCGCCGCCGCCACCGACCGCAAACAATCCAGCAGCAGCGCAGCGTTATTGTAGGAGGAGATAACAATATACAACTCGTCCATCTTCACCTTCACGGTGCAGAGGATAGCAGATTCGCTGTTACGGTGCGTCGAAGTAAAGGTTTGAGTTGAATGGGAAGTGCGGGCTGTAGCCTCGCATGAAGACCCTGTGCACCCCTACAATTTGCCGATGCGGGTATCAAGTATACCGATTATCACTACCCACGCCCGTGCGCGATCTGGGCGCTTTCCGGCAGGTGGCGGAGGTGGAGCATGACGAGGAGTCCGACGAGCGGACCAGGGGCGAGGAAGGCGAATGTCCAGCGCCAGCCGAGATAATCGCGCAGGATTGGCACGAGCCAGATCGTCACGACCGTCAGCGTGAAGCCGGCCGCCAGTTGCAGCGTCAGCGCCGTACCGATGTATGACTGATCTGCCAGTTCCGTGACAACCGTCGAGAACTGCGCCGAATCCGCGACGACCGTGATGCCCCAGACGAGGCCGACCGCGACGAGGAGCGGGAAAGGCGCGCCGAAGGTGAAGCCGATGCCGAGGGCGCACGCGCCGGAGATCGCCATCGCGGCGGCGGTCGTGCGCGTCCGGCCCCAGCGGTCGCCGAGGATGCCGCCGAGCCAGCAGCCGACGGCGCCGATGCCAATCACCGCAAATGTCGCGAGCGCGGCGCTCCGGCGGCCGTTCGTCGTGCCGCGCGCGGTCAGGCTGTCCGTCGCGAAGGCGAGGAACCACGCCCACATCGCGTAGAGTTCCCACATGTGCCCGAAGTAGCCGAGCGAGGCCAGCCGGACGCCCCGGTTCGTGAAGACCTGCCGCATCTGCCGTGGGTCGAACGGCGCGCGGGAAAAGGGAAACGGTCCATCGTGGACCGTCAGGGCGGCGAGCAGCGCGCCGGCGACGGTGAGCATCGAGGTAGCGAGGATGACGGCGTGCCAATGCAGCCCGCCGATACCGTTGACGAAATGGGGCAGCGCGGAGCCGAGGGTGAGCGCGCCGACCATCACGCCGAGCGCCATGCCCCGCCCGCGCCGGAACCAGGTGGAAAGGATTTTTAGTCCGACCGGATAAACCCCGGCGAGGAAGAAACCCGTCGCGAATCGGAGCGGGATGGCAAGGCCCGGACCGTGCGCCAGCACAATCCCCGCGTTGACCGTCGCGGCTCCAAGCGCAGCGACGCAGAAAACCCATTTGGGCGGGAAGACATCGGCGAGCGTCAGCGCGGCGGAGAGCACAGCCCCCGTGACGAAGCCGAGTTGCACCGCGATGGTCAGCAGCGATGACTGGTTCGTCGTCAACCCCCACGCGGCACGCACCTGCGGCACGACCGCCGAGGCCGAGAACCACGTCGTCATACTGAGAAGCACCGCCCCCGCCATCACCCCCAGCGCTCGCCACCGCCCGCCCGGCAATGCCGCAGGCTCGCTGCCTGTCGTGACTGACCCGACAACCGAAACATCTCCCGCCATATCGGGCCTCCTAGCTACTCAAGCCCAACAAAGAATTGAACCACGAAGGCACGAAGGCACGAAGAGCACGAAGAAGGGAAAGGTGAAGAGAAATAAGGGTTGGGGTATTTCTCCTCTCTCCTTCGCGCTCTTCGTGGTTCAATTTCCCGGTTTCAGCCACTGGTCGTACCAGGCGCGGACGCGGCGAAGGATGTCGCGCTGGTGGTTGCGCTCGCGGATACCGTGCGGCTCGCGCGGATAGATGACGACTTGTACCGGCACACCCTGGTCCCGCAAAGCGCGTGCGAAGCCGATGGCCTGCGTGACGGGCACGCGGGCGTCGTTCTTCCCGTGCAGAATGAGCAGCGGTGTTTTCGCGTTTTTGGCGTAGGAGATTGGGGAGAGGCGGGCGGCGTTGTGCGGGCCGGGGCCATCCCACGGACGGTCGCCGCCGAGCGCGGCCTCGAAGGTCGGCATGTCACTTGTCATCGTCATCATGTTCCAGTCCGCAACGCCCGCGCCCATCACGCCCGCCTTGAAGCGGTGCGTCTGCGTGATTGCCCACGCAGTCATGAAACCACCCTGACTCCAGCCGCCAATGCCGAGCCGTTCGGGATCGGCGATGCCACGCGCGATAGCCGCGTCCACCGCCGCCATAATGTCCCGGTAGTCCGCGCCGCCGACATCGCCGCGCGCCGCCGTCGCGAAGGCATTGCCGTGGCCCAGCCCGCCCCGGCAGTTCGGCATCAGCACCGCGTAGCCGTGCGTCGCGAGCCATTGCCCCCAGTTATTAGGCCGCAGGTGCCAACCATTCGCCCAGCGACTATACGGCCCCCCGTGGACATACACAATCGTCGGCAGCGGCCCCTCCGGCGGATCCGGCGGGCGAATGAGGATGCCATCGAGCGCGAGCCCATCCGGCGCCGTCCAGAAGAACGGCTCCTGTTTGCCGAACCGGACATCCCGCAGCGCGGCGTGGTGATCGGTGATGCGGTGCAAGACATTCGGCGCGCCTGCCCAGAGTTCCGGCGGCTCATCACCTGCGCTTCGCACGACTGCGACGACTGGCGCGGTGTGGGACGGCATGGCGACCGAGAACGCGCCGAGATCGCCCGTCGGGTGCGCGCAGAAGGGTGTGGGCAGACCCGTCGGCGTGTTAAGGGTGACCAGTTCCGTGGTCAGTCCCTTCGCCATTGCGATGGTAATGCGGGGTTGACCCGGTGTGATAGAGAGATTCGTGGCGCACGCCGTCTCAGTAACGTCGGGGTCCATCACGGTTGGGTCGCCACCATCAGCGGAGACGGCCCAGATCGTGGCGGAGCATTGCGGCGCTGGCTCGTGCGGGGCAATGAAGACGAGCAGATCGCCAATCGCTTCCGAGATGCCCCACGCAAGATTGCTCCCGCCCGTCGTGTGGCAGAGGCGGCGTGCCTGACCGCCCACGCCGGGGACGGTGAAGATTGCCGTCTTGTGCCGGTCATCGAGTTCGGGCGTCGGTTGGGCGAAGTAGGCAATCCTCGCGCCATCCGGCGACCACGCACATTCGGTGATGTGCATTTCGTCGGTCGGTAGCGTCGTCACCGCGCCTGTGGCGAGGTCGAGGAGATGGAGGCGGTGGTAGGGCCACCGCTCGCCGTAGACTTCGGCGTCGTCGCGCTCCTTCTCGCGCTGCTCGTCCGTATCGGTCGGATCGTCCGGCGCGAGGAAGGCGATGCGCGTACCGTCCGGCGACCACGCGAGGAATTCGATGCTTTTTTTTCGCTCGACCATTTTTTCCGCCTCGCCGCTGCTAGCGGGCATCCGGTAGAGCGCCTTTGTGCCCCGGTTCGCGCGGTCGGAAAGGAAAGCAAGCGTGTGACCATCTGGCGACCAGCGAGGCGTGTCGTCTCGCCCATTACCAAATGTCCATTGCCGCGCCATCGCCGTGCCGTCCGTCGGCGCGGCCCAGATCGTCCCTTCCGGGTGGTCGCTCTCCTGCCCGTAGCAGGCCGCAACATACGCGACGCGGCTGCCGTCCGGCGACAGTTGCGGATCATCTGGATATGCGAGTGAGACAATCAACTCTTCCGTCAGCGGTGTTGGCATGGCGGCGCTCCTTTCAGTCGCGAGTAGTCAGTAGTCAATAGACAGAAAAAACGCGCGTAACCTCTCCGGTCCCAACTGACTACCGACTACTGACTACTCGCGCGGCGCAACGATCTGCAGCCGCGCACCGTGGGCTGCCGACGGGTCGAGCCAGCGCGCCTCTGGTGGGCCGGGATCGGCGGTCAGGGAGATACTGTAGGGGCCATCGCCACGCGCGGCGAGTGGAGCGGCGAGCATACTCTGATCGTCCGCTGGCTGCGCGAGTTCGATGCTGTACTGGCCGACGACATAGGTTGCAATGTGGGCGCGGATGTCCGGGTTGTCGCGCTCGACGAGCGGGGCGGCATCGAGGAGCGCGCTGAACCGCTCCGTCGCGGCGGCGAGATCGCCGACGGCGAGGGTAAGGCTGAGGATGCCCGTCACATTGTTCGCATGCTGCGTCGCCGCGCCGCTCGGCACGCGCAGGTCACGCGGCGTCACGTCCTCGATGATAAAGGGGAGTTGACCGGCGGGCGACACGCTCGCGCTCCGCCACTGGAGTTGCACGCCATCGGGCCGGGCGCGTGCGCCGTCCATCGGTTCATACGGGAGACCCACGCCGGTGAGCCGTGCGACATCCGCCGCGAGATCGGTGCTGCCGAAGGCGAAGTCAATCAATCCGCCTCCGGCGTCGAGGAAGCGGCGCCAGCGATGCGGCGAGGGCGCGGAGGGTTCTTGAAAGGCGATCAGTTCGATGTATGCGCCATCCGCGAAGGCGATCAGGGCGTTGTGTGTGCCGCCGGGATGTGCGCCACCGGGGACGACGGTGAAGCCCAACCTCTCGTAGTCGCGGATGCCGTCTGCCAGATCGGGGATGAGAATAACGCAATGGTCAATCCCAGTGAGCATCGGTGCCGCCTCCCTGTGTCGTTCCGCCAGCGTCCAATTCCGCCATGCAGCGTAGCACAAAGCGCGGGCGGCGGGCAGCAGTAGGAGACAGGAGGAGCACAATGGCTGAATCAACGCAGCAAGAATCGCAGGGCCGGAATCCGCACGGTCTGAGCATCCTATCACCGGAGGAGCGCGCGGACGCCCTGATCGCGCGGCACATCGAGCCGCACCCCGGCAAACCGGGCATCGCCGAATATCGCCTACGTGTCGAAGAAAACGGTTATCCGGTCTGGTCAATTATTGGGAGTTTGTCGCCGGATGGCGAGAATATGGATCAGGTCGCTCGCGATTATCAGATTTCCCGCGAGGCGATAGAGGCGGTACGCGCCTATTATGAACGAAACCGCGAAGCGATTGACGCGCGGCTCGCCGCCAATCGCGCCTACTGATGGCATCGCTTTACTTTGATGAGGATGTCGCAGTTGTGGCTGCGGTCACGCTCCGTCAAGTGGGGCACACAGTTCGGACGACTGTTGGAGAAAGCAGGCTCAGGGCGTGGGATCCGGATCAACTGCGCTATGCGACCGATCAGGGATGCATCCTCATCACCCATAACCGTCGCGATTTCCGCACATTGCACGATGCGTGGATGTAGTGGTCTCCCTACTGGCGGATACGATTGTCACACGCAGGTATCCTCATCCTTAACCAGGTACCTACTTCTCATCCTCAATGACATGGAGCGCGGCGTGCTACACGGCCACGCGGAACTGCGACGCTTCTTCGCGGAAGGGACGCGCCGCCGCCCGAACGAGCTCGTCCGCTGGTATCGCACGGGCGCCTGCCTCTGCGATGGCCGGACGCTTTTCTGGGAATACCCGCGCGACATGCCGGACGGCGAGCAGGTGGACATCGCCGAGGTGATGGAGATTGCGCCCGCGAACAATGCACGAAATGGCCGGCGCGCTCCCACCGCTTTCCGTGTCGCTCATCCTTCTCCCCCCCGTGTGCGTCTTTTGTGATCGTAGCGTAGCACATAGGACCACGCGAGCACATTTGGTGCAGATGCCCTCCCGCGCCGGTAGTGGTCAGTGTGAACGATGCAGGTCCGCCACAATAGCGGAGGGATGGCAGGCAGGTACATACCCGGCAGCGATCGTGTGTGCCGTAGCGCGCGGCGTCAGGACTGTGACCTTGCCGCGTGTTGGCTGCGCACAGCGCCGATCGTAGCCCCCCGGTGTCCAATGCAACAGCGCCGACTGCCAGAGGAGCCACGCCTCGCCATCACGCAGGATGAATACACCGTCGGCAAGCGCGGCGATCTCGTCGCGGTACGTCTTCCTGACCCCCGGGGTCGCGAGGCGATCCCCGTGCAATTGTGCATCAATCTGGTCAGCGGAAGGGGGCTGCCCGGATAGATCGTCGTGCGCGGTCGCCCAGCAACGACGGAAGTGCTGGTATGCCTGGTAGCGGCACTCCGCGCAGGGCCGGTGCCCCGCCGCCAGGGCGGTCGCCTCGTCGAGAAAGAAAAGCTCGGTGTAGGAACCGGGGCGCATGATCGTGCGGCGCCGACCGTGGAACTCCAGCCGACAGACGATCCATCGCCGCCCCCGGCTGTAGCGCACGATTCGCCGGGCCGGATCGTGCAGCACGCCGCGATTACCGAGCATCAGGCCGCGATCGGCGACGGCAACAAGGTCACCGAAGGGAGTGACACGGTTTTGCAGAGGCATGGAACCCTCCTCCCTAACGGATATATGTGTCGCAGGCAGGCTGCTCCCGACCCGCGTGAGAACGGCCGTCATCGTCCGCGACGAAGCGGCGCGTGTTCTAGACCGGGGGTCGTAGCGGAGGACTTCTTCGCGCTCCTTTCTTCGCGACATTCGAGCGCCAAGGCTGGCGTTTCTGCAACGGGAGGATAGTACTGCGGCGCCTCGCGGCGGTCGTGCATCCCGTAGTCGCGAATGATCCGGACCGCCCGCTGGCGAATCGTCCCATTTTCCGTCTCGTCTGATCGCTGCGCATGGCTTGCCTGCCACCCCGCGAGTGCTGCCTCGTCTCGCCACGATGCTAGCCAGAGACCCTTACCGGGTATCGTGATACCGTCGTACCGCTCCCAATCCACGAGGCCATCGGCGCTGTCGTATACGGTCGGTGACGGTGTGGCGGCGCACGGCGGCACTTCAGTAATCGTGACTGCCTGCGCCTTCCCGACTGTGGTCGTGTCGAACCGCTCCTGCCTGAGGCGCTGCCCTTCCGGCACCTGCGTATCGGCGGTAATCTCGCCGACCCGCAGGTGATAGTCCGCGAAGACCTCAGCACGGCCCTGCGCTTGCACGCCGTGATGGACGCCGAGAGTGCGCCAGCGAATCACGGCTTTCTCGTCGCGCCAGGTCGAAAGCGACAAGACACGTCCCTCGGTCTTCTGACTCGTGAATCGCTCGTTGTCAATGAACCCCTCGATCTGCTCGAGTTCCGGCCGCAGCATCTTCGCGAGATCGAGATAAGTATCCATCTCCTCCGCTTTCGGCTGGACCTCGAAAATAACGGCGAACATCGGCAACCTCCCCATTCATTCGTTTGATGCGACCATCCTCGTAGCGCCACACGCTCTGAGCGTACGACGCGCTGTTCTATCTGTCGAATAGATAGATAGTAGTCCCGCTATCGGTTCTGCTGATAGACATGGAGATGATCGAGATCGAGGCCTTTGTGGCGAGCGCGCGCGGGCAGCGTCTCCCGTGCGGCGGTAGCGCTACACCTCTCGCAGCCGGCGATGAGCCGACGCATTGACCTGCTAGAGCGGGAGATCGGCGTACCGCTCTTTGACCGGGTGCCGAGCGGAGTGCGGCTGACAGATGCCGGGGAGGCATTCCTGCCATATGCCCGGCAGGTGCTGGCGGCGGCGCGGGACGGTGCGGAGGCGGCGTGGGCGCTGGAGGCGGAGGAGCGGGGCACGGTGACGCTTGCCCTGGTCGGGACGCTGGCGAACACCCGGCTGACAGCGCGTCTGCGGGCGTTCCGGGAGGGGTGGCCGGGAGTGCGCTTGCTGATGCACACCGCGCGGAGCGATGAAGTGAGTGCGATGGTGCAGCGGGGTGAGGCGCAGTTGGCCTGCGCTACTTCGCGGGTCCCGCCCGCGATCTCGTCGCATTGCCTGTTGCTGACGAGTCGTTGCGGGTAGTCTGCGCGGGTCAATCCCGGCTCGTGGATCCCGCCGCCACCGATGTGCAGTCGCTCGTCGGTGTGCCATGGGTGGGTTTCCCGCAGGGAGCGGCGTCATCCGGCGAGCCATTCGCACGGGCGGTGGAGCAACAGTTGCTCCGCTGCGGACTGGGTGATGCGGAGCACATCGCGATTGATAGCCTCACCGCGCAGAAGCGCCTGATCGAGGCGGACTTCGGTATCGGCCTGATGCCTACCAGCAGCATCGAGGAAGAAGTCCGTCTGGGGACGCTGCGCGTCCTGACAATTGCGGACCTCGAGACGGTAATACCGGTGACGGCTATCCACCGACGCGGCGGTTACCTGAGCGGGGCGGCGCGTCGGTTGCTCGCCTCGCTCGCTGATCCCGCGTGCGGGTTGGCGGGATAATGAGTTTGCCTACTGATGGACGAACGTACGCAAAGTCGGTACGATGGACATGGGCAGTTCGGAGTTCGAAGGCCGAACGATGGAAAGTCCCTACATCGAACACCGAACATGCCAAGGGGGCAACGATTGACGGGCAGCACGAACGGCACAGCGAAACGGCCAGAGCATCCCTTCCTCACGCGGGTGCAGGACACGGCGCGTGGGCCGCTCCTCTTCGATGGTGCGATGGGCACCCTGCTCCACATGCGCGGGGACGAGCCGATGGATACCTGCTTCGTCGCGCTCAACAAATCCCGCCCGGACCTCGTCTCCGCGCTGCATCGCGAGTATATCGCGGCGGGCGCGGAAGCGATCAAGACAAATACCTTCGCGGGTAACCGCTTCCAGTTGGAACTCCACGGCTGGGGTGACGAGATGCGCGACCTCAACAAACGCGCCGCGAAACTCGCGCGGGACGCCCGCGAGATCAGTGGGCAGGCGGTCTGGATTGCCGGGAGCGTCGGCCCGACTGGTCGGCTGCTCGCGCCTATCGGCACCAGTACCGTCAAGGATATTCGCGCCGCTTTTCGCGAGCAAATCGAGGCGCTCGTCGAAGGCGGCGTGGATGTGCTCCTTTTGGAGACCTTCTCGTCCCTCGCGGAGATTCGCGAGGCAATCGCGGCGGCGCGTGCGGTTTCCGACCTGCTGATCATCGCCTCGATGACCTACGCGGATGACGACCGCACGCCCGTCGGCCACGCGCCGCACGATGTGGCGCGCGAGTTGACGCGCCTCGGTGTGGACATCATCGGCGCAAACTGCTCCGTTGGGCCACAGAATGTTACGCGCGTCGCGCTCACCCTTCGGCAGGCGACGCACCTGCCGATCAGCGCGATGCCGAACGCAGGCTGGCCCGCTGATCTCAATGGTCGCATCGTCTATGCCTCCTCGCCCTCGTACCTCGCGGCGCACGCGCGGCAGGCGGCAGAGGCGGGTGTCCGCATTCTCGGTGGCTGCTGCGGTACCGAACCGGCGCACATTGCCGCGATGCGCCAGACGCTCGATGCGCTCATCGCCCTCGATCCGCACATCGCGAAGCGCCCAAACGACAGCGCCGCTGTCTCAATCACGATGCTCCCGGCGGCGGAGGCGGACGCCGGGCTCGATGAGCCGGAATACGGCAGTGAGTTCGGCCGCAAGCTGGCGCGCGGCGAGTTCGTCGCGACGGTCGAGGTCGCCCCGCCGCGTGGCCTGAACCCGGCGAAGGTGCTTGCTGGGGCGCACCTGCTCAAAGCGGCCGGGGTGGATGCCGTGGACGTGACGGACAGCGCCCGCGCCCGCCTCTCGATGAGTCCAATTGCTACCTGCGCGCTCATTCAGCAACAGGTCGGCATCGAGACGATCATTCACCTGACGACGCGCGACCGCTCCTTGATGGGCCTCCAGGCGGATTTACTCGGCGCGCATGCGCTCGGCCTGCGCAATGTCCTCGCCCTCACTGGCGACCCGCCGTCGTTGGGGAACTACCCGAACTCCACGGCGGTCTACGATGTGGATTCTGTCGGCCTGATCGGTATTCTTCAGCGGATGAATGAGGGTGTAGACATCGGCGGTAACCCGATTGGCGCACCCGCCGGCTTTACCATCGCCTGCGGCGTTGACCCAACGCGGGACGATCTGCATGAGGAAGCGCGGCGCTTGAAGCGGAAGATCGCGGCGGGCGCGCACTTTGTGATGGCGCAGCCAATCTTCGACCTGGACCGCTGGCGGCGCTTCCTCGACATCTACGGCGCGGTCGAGATCCCTGTCCTGCTCGGCGTACTCCCATTACAGAACACGCGGCACGCCGAGTTTTTGCACAACGAAGTGCCCGGCATCGTCCTGACCGATCACATCCGGCAACGCATGGCGGATGCCGGAAATGATGGTCGCCACGTTGGTATCGCCCTCGCGCAGGAGTTAATTGTGGAGGCGCAAGACCTCGTGCAGGGCATCTACATGATGCCCTCCTTTGGCCGCTACGAACAAGCCGCCGCCGTCCTTTCTGCTATCCGCGAACCGGCAACCGGGAAGTAAACGGAAACTGGGGAGTCATCGCTCCCCGTATCCTTGCTCAACATATAATTCCACCGTGATTGCTAGTCGGCGTTGACACAGAGGATGGCGAAGAGTGAGGCGAGCACCTTGCACAGCCACCCCTCGTGGGTGCGCGCGTGCAGTCGCTGCACGCCCCACGCCTCCAGTTGGCTGTTCACCGTCTCCACCCGCCCGCGATACCGTTGCAGCCCGAACATCTCGCCGAGGGTGTTCGGCTCCATGTTGTCGCGTCGCCGGGGCACCAGCCGGCTGCCCGTCTCGCCCTCGATCCACGCCTCGTCATCCGCGCTATTGTAGCCCTTGTCCGCGTAGATGCATGCCCCCGTCGGCAGCCGCTCCATCAACTCGTTGATCGGCGTCATGCCACCCAAAGGGTACCCGGTGGAAAGAGGCGGGCAACAGGTCGAACGAGGCCGGGATGCCGTCCGGGGTGATGACCAGATGCAGCCGCCAGCCGAAGAACTTCTCGCACTTCGCGGCGCAGTAGCCGCAGTATTCCGCCCCGCGCACCTTCTTGCACCGCCATGCGCGGGCGCGGCGGCAGACGGGCAGGGGCATGGAGTCGATGATGAAGATCGCGTCGCCCGCGAGCGCTTCGCCCAAGAGGTCGAGCAGGATGGCGAACCAGTGCGTGAGGCGATGCAGCCGCCGATTGAAGCGCGAGACGGAGAGCGGGCCGGAGAGATAACCGAGGGCGCGCAGGGTGCAGAGCGCGCGCTCGTGATCGGGTGCCCTCGTATATTAGTGATGACGGTTCGCGGCGGATGGTGAGGACGCGGGTGCCCATGCAGCAATGACTGCGTCCCAGAGAGTGTCCCCCATCCGCCGGGGCGCGGCAAGTCTGGACCGTAT
>JAABUY010001723.1_pt1 | contig 28251 bp, 28 predicted proteins | sample 5560271 | NCBI WGS metagenome assembly JAABUY01 (sample SAMN10711886, study PRJNA513374) | rock metagenome | isolation source: Antarctica rocks | place: Antarctica: Victoria Land, University Valley | reverse complement strand
AAATGGTTTAGTACGCGACCTCTTCAGCTCAGCCACCAAATCTCGATCAAGAAGGCGGATTAATCACTTTCTACCTCAAAGGCCTGACAGATACTATTGCAGCCATGCGGGCACCTGGCCTCCTAACAGCCATGGGAGAGCAGCAAACCGTGCACATGTTCCACGACGACTACAGAACGAAGTTATCGAACTTCATCTTTTCGTAATTCTGTCCAGGAACACATGCTTGAAGAATGCCCTTGAAACTCCGTCCACTTACGGGAAACAATACAGTACAACTGGAATCGTTCGAAAGCTTACCTGACATCGGATCGTGGTAAGATCGTTCTGCGCCCATAGGCTTTGAAGAATTTTCAGAGTGGAGATGCCTGTGTGATAGACATTGAGTATATTGATTCCATTGGGACTGAGTCTTACTCAGTCTCTATAAAGCATTCTCTACGGCTCAATGGCGAATTTTTTAACTACAGGAGCGAATCTACCGTGTTATTACCCCAGGGACAATAAGAAGAGTACGGCGACCATACAGGCACAACGTGTCAAGCACGTTGTAGGAACAGCCAATGGAAATGTATAATGAACGCTTACGCCACGTTTCATTCTACCTGCTTCGAGAAGCGTTCAATCCGGTGCTGAGAAATGACTTTGGCACAGGTTGCATGCCGCAATCTGCACCAGTACCTTGTTCAGACGCAGTGGAAGCTTATGGTGAACAGATTTTAGCCATAATTCTTGAGGATTTACTGTTCTAGGTCGTGTTCGCTGTGTTATCAAAGTAAGCTTCACTATTCTCACTAGTTTTTCGTTACGAACCTTTACAAAATATAGTCTCTGAGACTACTCGGCATTAGTTGCTGCAAGAAAATCTACTACGAAGCTCGGTTTCCTACTACAACAGGTCAGTCCTTGTATCCTTCTCCAGCCTAAACTAGTGATCTTCAAAACTTGGATCAACTCAACGTCGACAAGCTTCTCGGCAAGTCCTCACGCTGTTGAACATCCACGAGGTCAGTTGAAGAGCTAGAGGATGCGGTAAAAATTGTTCAGAGAGACCAATATACTCTGTTTCTGTGTGTGAGATGGTCGCACGTTCTTTCGCCAGACGATTTCGTGGGTCTAAATCAATTAATGGTGCATCATTGACATCAGACCCAGAACCGACTTAGAAAATCTGGTAGATCATGCGGAAGTAAGCTGTTACCAACAACAATATGAGGGGAAGGAGCTATGTGAAGAAGTTGCTTATTGTCTTCGAGAACACCTGACTGCTCGGTTTTATCTTGTGAAAAAGATCATGGACCTTCCGCACCTACGAGATGTTTGGACGCAGCGTGTTTGACCTTCGCAACGTCCTTCAGTTAGCGCTCCAGCGGCGCAATGAAGAAAGCTCCTGACTCGTCGATATTTAGTGGAATCGAACTTGATCTCGAAGATGACATGCCTTAGGGCGCAACCTTCATTTCAGACCTTACATCAACCGTTACAACGCACAACAGAAGATATTTCGCCACGCTTATGCTAAGCTGCCTAAAGAGTTCTCAGGTCTTAAATTCGAGCGCATCTGCGACTTTGTTGCTGATACCTTTCAGGTGACGAGGAGCTTGCGCAATTGCTGATTCAGGCGGCACCGACGTCCTTGGTTTCACTAACAAGAAGGGGCGTGACTGTGTGACGCAAACTAGTGAAGAGGACTTCATACTGTAACTGCCATCGGTAATCCTACCAATCTCCGAACCAACAATATTCGCAACGGTCCAGTTCTAAAGCAAGGCTTTAATAGTTCCTTGTACTTCTTTCCTAAACCCTTCCGCATATGAAGGCTATGGGTTTGAAAGAATCGTCACAATAACCATGCGTTAGCTTCTTTACCTGGAAAATAATCATTGATAATTTCTTAGATGCTGTTGAAAGCCTCACTCTCATGATATACTAGCCGCTATCCTAAAGTATTATGGTCTTCTCTGTGTGGTACGGTCAGCGACTCACTTCGTCAAATTGTCAACTAGTAGCATCTTCAATTCGCGTTTACTCAATACTACGTTACTTTGCAGCTCATGGTCATATTTTCTTTTTCAATTTAGTCGAGACTTACAGATGAAGAAGAGATTAAATTGTAAAAATCTTGTGCAAAAGATGAATACTAGCGCTTCGAAATACTTAAGTATCCTTCTATACAGGGCGCTGAATCCACAGCCTTCAGAGTCTACTTCTTACCCCACGTCCGCAAGATTGATCAAAACAATCGCTCCTACTAACATGCTTCTATCGGAGCCGTGGGTAGGTGGGATTGTCAGTCAATTCTGCGCTCATAGACACCGCACATAACGTCGATTACTCCATCACTCTTTTTGTCACCTCAGCCTTCAAACGCTCTCTCAATGTATCGCGCGAGAAGCGGTTCGAGTCGATTAGACATTTATGAATAGACATGAAAATATATATGTATATGGCGGTCCTGACAAAGTAAATGCCTACAGAATCGTGGGCATTGATCCTGCCAAGAAAAACCTCTACTCTGGATGTCGCCTTGACGGGGAGGCTCACCACTGGCATTCAGAGCATAATGCACAATGTCAGAGAGAAAGTTGTGTTACCAATGAGTTTAGTATACAGCGGCCTCAGGGTTCCCTACGTCACCACAATCAAGGTCAGAGTTGGGGAGATCGACTGCAACAACCATGAAGGCTGCAATCGGTGATCGAAAGTCGAAGGAATATATGCACGCCACCATAAACACTGCCTACAGGCCCGCCCTAATCGTTCTTTGTACCCGCTTCTTCAATCACTAATGGTCAACTTTCTTGTGTGATTCAAGAATACATCTACCCTCAATGAAGACTATACCTATCGCAAGACTTGTTTTCTGCTGTTGCCGTTTTGATCCTCGTCTTCCGTTTCAAAATATACCTACGGTGCAAGAATAGAACACTTCTTCATTTTCCTTCCTTCATTTGTGAAGGTCGTCGTCAAAATCGGTAATGTATTCGGGGTTTTCTTAGAGGTCCACGACAGGGACTATTGGCTCGAAAATTGGCTATGTTGAGCTGGTGTCGGAGAAGTCCATGAAGAGACTATAAGAGCAGAAGTCAGGGTTGTTGTGAGAGGGAATATCGAGAGGCGAAAGATCTGAAAGAAGGGAACGAAGGAATTCGAGGCTTGAAGATGTCCGGTTTAATCACCATTTGCCCAGGGCCATTGGAACGGTATTCCACAAGAGAGTGAAATTCGAAGGAGATTATTTGGGAGACGGTATGGGGCTTGGAAAGGTACATACTCTTCGGTGTTCCCCTGCGGATGAGCTCAGGCTGACAAGAGCTGATTTTCTAGACCGTCACCAGTCTCCTTCACGTCTATATTGAATGTTGTCTGCACAAAGCCTGGGCCTCGATTGACAGATTGCGAACAGAATGCAGCGCAACCGCTTACATATCTGCTATCACCACTTACAACTCGTCAACAAACGCGTGACGATATATTTCCGAGCCAAGACTAGCTGCCGCTTACTTGTCCTTGCGTCCAGCGGTCGCCGATATCGAATTTTGGATGCAAATTAGAACTTCGCTGCTCATTGTGCCATCTAATAACGTTTCAGACTGGGTAAATAGAATCATAAACTCTTCTGGTGAGGACTGTGAATCTTCAAAATTCGAACCATGAAAACCTGAGACTGGGCGGACGACTCCTTTCGATGATACTAGTCACGAATAAGTATCTAGATCTTAAAGTTCATGATTAATGGTGGCCCACGGCGTGCCAGGAGATTTTTGCCAATACAATACGTCGCAGAGAAGAGTCAAGCTCGAATTTACAATAAATATTAGCATATCAGTGATGTTATGAGCATTTTTGAATCGTTTGGACAATGTCCTTCGATTTGGCCAACAAAGCCGTATGGATGGTGTTTTCGCACCGCCAAGAGTGTCAAGTCCGGGCCATCTATATCTTGCTTTTAAAGAATACGTACTTAGGGTTTCGTCTTCAAACCACCTCGAATTAGACAAAGCCTTGAGAACGGTTTTGGATGTGATTCTCCGTTCGTTCCACCGGCCCAAGGTTCATCTCTATTATTCAACAAAGATAGAGTCTCTGATTCATTCGTACCTTCAAAAAACAAACCTTACGATGAATTTTCATGATCAAAGCATCACACTCGAGGCTCTCACCACAGATACCAAGAACTTATCGACGACGTCAATAACGAAACTCATAAAATCTGTTTTATACTCCTTAGTAATGTTTCAGAGTGACAGTGAGCCAGACGAAAGCCAGCAGGCGGCCAAGAGATGGAGCAACTCTTGCTCAGGCGTCAGAAATAAATCGACATGGGTATAAGAGACAAAATACAATTACAGTCTCGGATCAACGACGAAATTCTCGATTACGCCGAGCTCTAAAATTGTTGCCGTACCATTGGGGACGAAGAGACAATACCATAGCATTGTTCTCCGCAACAAACATCTGAGTTGACCGTCTCAAAGCAATTTATTGTATGTGGGGAAATCCGCGACATTATCTATTTTCCGAATTTCGCCTGAAGCAGAGTCACAGAGAGATATAGAACCGGCCTACGATGCTTTCATCAGAGATGAATTTACAGGCAATTCGTCTGGTTTGCCCCACATAATTGTTTCTCAGATTATCATCGAGACTGCGAACGGGTTCCACAAGTTCAGCGAACCTCTCAACCAACTAATGGGCGAAAGCTAGAATTCAGAGCCATGAATCGAATCAGAAATGGCCTAATGCTGGACTTATATACACTTGTTCTTTCTACACTTACTTGTGTGGCTAGCCTTACTGAACTACGTTTAAAGTGTAACGGCAATCGAAACACTGAGTACTACGGCCACAGATACTCCGACACCACTTGATAGCCACCCTCCATCGTGAGTTATCCAAGACGATGCTTCTATCCCTGGAAATTACGGGTTGACCAGGGTCATCTCAGAGAACATTGACATCAACTCACTAACGACTCAATCAATAAAAACATTGAAAAATGGATTCAACAACTGACACTGCTCTTTCTAACCCAGCTGAACCTGATATCACTCCTGCAAATGTCTGCACATGTTGATACATCAAATGAACTGCTTGAAGCAGAAAAGAAAAAGGATGAGTTTCTCATCAGAGCTGAAATGCGTTGTAGAGAACCAAACTGTCTTCGTAAAACTTTCAAGCCTTCAGAAGTTGCAGTCATATCAGTATAGCGCGATATAAATCTTCATTACAGTTGAACAGAGAAAATTCTCAATGAAATTATATGTACAACTTTGTATTATTCAATATTCAACTTTATTAATCTGTACAGAATTGAAAGCATGAATACATTTCTCGGAGCATGGCATTCTGCTACAAAGTCGTGCGAAGGAATTTCATCAAGACATGTATGCTTGCAAGTCTTGTCAGAGAAATGTAGACATTTTTTGAAGCTGCAGATCTATTGTGGCTAAGGCGCGACATACCGGGCATGGGCACAATCATAGCTTACGGCACCGGATTTGAAGATAGTTTTCAACCAGAATGTGTTACTATCAGGTTCTGCTATTCTCGTGGGACCAGGAGAACCCCTATATTGTGCTTTCTCAGGTGTCTAAGAGTTTCTCCTCAACAAGTCGGATATTGCACTGCTTTATCGAACAGTTTGGTGATTTATAAGATGTCAATTCGTTGCCGTTTGAGTGGGAAGAATCATTGCTAAAGGCTTTGTACGAGGGATAAATTGCAACAGATGTCTGATGTAGTCCGTAGGTCCTTTGAGGAATATAGAAGAAGATTGATTGGGTGGAAACTCGCTGAAACAACATCTCTTTGCTCCGATAGACATGTCATAGAACATACCGTGGCACAGCCGATCAGCAAGACTTGACTCATTGGACGATTCGAGCTCTGAAAAGTTCGTGGAATGATTCTTGCCACGGTAAAATATTGAAAGGGGGATTTCCAGTATGGCTTCCACTACGGCTCATATTCGACAATAGAAAGCTTGAAGCTTTCCTAAAGATATCATTAAGATTTTTTACTTTTTTATTGGAGACAGCGGTTCGCTGTTCTCGGTTTATTCGGTTCTTTTTCTATAAAAGAGCGAAGACTTGCAAGAGCTGTCAGAATGGCGCAGAAATGTTTAAAAGCTGTTAATCATCATCCTATTGTTCTACGAGAGACCGTGTCTCGAAACCTTGTTCAAGACTGAGTCTACAAGCCCGCTGTTCTCGGTTTATTCGGTTCTTCGTGTATAAGAAGAATGACGTTTCATCGCCGATTAAGATCGCTGATTAAGAACACTACTAAAGACATAAACTGATTATATGATTCAAAGACTGAAGAAAACCGTAACCTAGGTTCTCAAAATCAGTGTTAATCTGACAGATATCTATCAGTCGCGAGATTCCGCTTCAACGATGCACTTCGACCAAGACTACGTACCAATGCGGAAGACAGGGCAAGACTATGAGTGATAGAAGACATTTCACAAATGTTTGTGTGATGTTTTTTTATGCCTCGCTTGAAAACACGAGGAGAAAGAATGAAGTTTCAAGATAGTGATGAGTCCTGATGACTAGCTGATGCTAACTTTAAACATGCTGCCGACTAGGTTCGTTGGCTGCCCGAGCAAGTCTGTTACCAATGGAAAGCAACGCAGTTTTCAGCTATTGCTGACTCAGAACTTATTGGTTATTGCGATCGTATAATAGGTTAATTACTAATTAATTTGACTAACTAAATAATAGCTATTTACACAATTTAATATATGCGCTGGGAAAGTCAATGGGGAAGTCAACGGGGAAGTTAATGGGGAAGTTAATGGGTAAACTAATGAGGTAGGGAGTCATGAAGTGAGCCATGAAAGGAACCATGGAGGCTGTTCGATAGGGAGCCATGTAGGATGTTCGGTAGAGAGTCATGTAGAATGTTCGGTAGGAAGCCATGTAGAATGTTCGATAGGGAGTCATGTAGAATGTTCGATAGGGAGTCACGTAGGGTGTACGGTAGGGCTCATATTTGATGCTCGGTAGGGATCAAATTTGATCCTTGATTGCGAAGCAATTCGAAGCTTGGTAGGGAGCCATGTAGGGAGTCATGTAGAGAGTCATGTAGAAATCATAAAGACTGTTCGATAGAGTCATATTTGATGCTCGATAGAGAACAAATTTGATTCTTGAATGGTGAGTAGAATGGTGAGTAGAGTGGTGAATAGGGTGGTGAGTAGGGTGGTCAGTAGGATGGTCAGTAGGATGGTCAGTCGGAAGGTCGGTAGAAAGGTCAGTAGAAAGATCAGTAGATAGCTCAGTAGGAAGCTCAGTAGAAAGCTCAGTCGGTAGCTCAGTCGATAGCTCAGTAGAAAGCTCAGTAGAAAGCTCAGTTTGGTAGAGAGTTTGATAGAGCGTTTGGTAGAGAGGGCGTTTGGTAGGGAGTTTGGTAGGGCGTTTGATAGGGCGTTTGGTAGAAAGTTTGATAGAGTGTTTGATAGAGAGTTTGATAGGGCGTTTGGTAGGGAATTTGAGTGGGCGAGTAGGTAGCGAGTAGGTGAGCGAGTAGATGGTGAGCATGTAGGGTGGTGAGTAGGATGATGAGTAGGGTGGTGAGCATGTAGAATGGTGAGCATGTAGGGTGGCGAGTAGGATGATGAGTAGGGTGACGAGTAGAATGACGAGTAGGATGGCGAGTAGAATGACGAGTAGAATGGCGAGTAGAATGGCGAGTAGGGTGACGAGTAGGGTGGTCAGTAGGATGGTCAGTCGGAAGGTCGGTCGAAAGGTCAGTAGAAAGCTCGGTCGAAAGATCAGTAGAAAGCTCGGTCGAAAGGTCAGTAGAAAGGTCAGTAGGAAGATCAGTAGAAAGGTCAGTAGAAAGGTCAGTAGAAAGCTCGGTCAAAAGATCAGTAGGAAGGTCAGTAGAAAGCTCGATCGAAAGGTCAGTAGAAAGCTCAGTAGAAAGCTCAGCAGAAAGATCAGTAGAAAGGTCGATATCGAGTCATGAAGAGTGCGTTCTATTGAGTCAGTTAGCATTATTTCGTACGAAATAGAAAGTAGAAACTGTTCTACGAAGAAAGAAAGAAGTGAGAAGAAGTAAATACTCTGAATCTTCTGAATTTCCTAGCGTCGACCTTCGGCTGAGAGCGAAGATTACTAACCACAGGGGTAACAGTACTGTTCTCAAGCCATGTAGAAAGCATTGTTTGAAGCACTGTTTGACGTGTTTTATGCGTTCGATCGACGCGTTTGATAGAGCGTTTGGTAGGGAGTTTGGTAGAGCGTTTGGTAGAGAGTTTGGTAGAGAGTTTGATAGAGCGTTTGGTAGGGAATTTGGCAGGGCGTTTGATAGGGAATTTGGCAGGGAATTCGGTAGGGCGTTTGGTAGGGAATTTGGTAGGGCGAGTAGGTGAGCGAGTAGATGAACGAGTAGGTGAGCGAGTAGGTGAGCCGAACTTCATTGAAAATCGAACGGTTAACTGTAATAGGTTTGACTTCCGTGATCTCTAACTGTAACAGGTTTAGCTTCACGATAGCTTCCGTGACCTTGGAAAAAGAGCCAACCGTTTTACAAATAAAAGAATTAAGGTTAACGCAAGCTAGTGATGTGGCGTCAAAATCAGTGTTGAATCGAAACTCGAATCTCATGATCTCATCAGACTTTTTGCCAGCTAGATTTCTTCTAAACTTCAATTTATTTTTCAAGAGCCAGCATTCTTTTCAAGTTCAGATTCAATCTTCAATCGTTACACAGCTATTCTATCTTGCTTCACTATCAAAATGAAAAATAACATTGTCGCAGGCATGAATCTTACAGACGCAGTACTAGTGTTTTAGTTTTGCATGCTTCTTCTGCAGAAAGCCGGTCCGGAACCACTGCTGAGTGTCGCGAGAGATGCTCAATACTTCGAGTTGGAATAAGAGATGTTAGCATCATAGTCGAGTCGTCAGATGATGAGTCGCGAATCATTGAAGCAAATGACTTCTCTCATATGAAGGTGGTTGGCACTGACAACAGAATCAACAGTATGGGTAACAACATCATATTTGAAGTGAATTCGCAAGGTCGTTAGTATTTTCAGGTCTTGATGCATGACTCGACGCGCCCCGACGCCTTTAGACGTTTGCCGGCCGGGTATGATAACTTGGTTCCTCACGCTGATATAATCAATGATCTTCGAAATGCTGGACAGATAGAAGTCATGATGACATTGTCGACAAGAGACCAGATAATGTGATGGTTCATGCACAAGCAGAGAAACGTCCGATTTTTTCTCATTTAGTTTAGTTAACTCTTTGACTCAATCAACTTTTATTCTCTTCGTGACTCGATAATGCTTGAAAGCGTGTATTTCTTTACGTCGTGATTAGAAAGCTATGCTGTTTCTCAAATTATACTTGAAATAATATTTGTTAGGCAAGAGACGTCGTACTGACTTAAGAGTTACTGACACGTAACAGATCTTTCTCGTCGTCGTCGCTGTTTTATCACTGCTTCAGCAACAAGATCACAAGACTTGAATTCTAATGAGAAAGTCTGAAGTACATTTCTCAAACTCAGAGATCAATCTAAAGACAAGCAAGAAAAAGACGACGGCATAAAAACAAGAAATCAAGGGGAAAAAAGTCTCGCATTTCAAGTTCATCAGATACAAATTCAAAAGCTTTTATTTACATTATTTCAAATATTTCAACGTGTTTATTTCTACATAGAGTCGTTCGATGATGAGTCGCGAATCACGAAGGTAATTAATTTCTTCAATATGAAGATGATCGACATGAACAACAGAATCAACAATATGAGCAACAACATTAAGTGAGCTTGAAACAACGAACGACAGAAGATCGCTTGAATAAAGAATTACACACTCAGATTTTTTCTTTGAGTCTGCTTTGATGATGAATCTTTCAGCCGATTTATCGCAATGAAACGATCTTTGACTTGCAAACAAAATTCGAATTTCGAGATACTGTCAAGAGTCAGGTCGAGAATAAAAAGCAACTCGAGTACAGAAGATAGAGAACTCTGATCGATCTATCTTTCACGAAACGAAAGAGAGCTACTAGGCGTGTCTTAGATTTTATGAAATCTATGAAGTCAGAAAAGATCGCGCTCAGAGTACTGAGTTATCAAAGAATGAGCAGAACATAGTAGAGCCGATATTTTACGAATGCAGTGACTCACAAAAATATCTATGTCAGATCTGTTAATATGAATCGTACATTTGCAAGAAAGAACGATGCGTTCTTTGTAATCAATGTCTGAAATGTTGTGATACATATCTACATTAAAGTAGATTATTGCAACGACGTGCACATCAGATCTGAAAAGCAGATGAAAGAATCTTTCAAACATCTGACTACATGATATCAAATCAAGTTCTCTAAGAAGTCTTTACACTCAAAAACCTCAACAGAAGTGAGCTGTTGATTACACACATTTTTGAAAACTTAATTTCTAAAATATTCAACAATTTTAAGAAATCATACAATCATCATTATTCTTAAGAAAATAATACTAATTCTACAAGATGAATTCTGAAGATCTTACTGTTGATCTTCAGATGATCAATGACATTGTATGTTCTTTAACTTTATTCACATACATATTTAGTCTTACTGACATTCGTTCATTAGAAACTGACAGATGTCTCTGTCATCACAACTTCAAATGCTGTTAACGAGATTGTTTTTAACAAATCTACTATCACGTCAGCTTTTAAATTCTCTGAACGTTCTGCAAAGAAAAGAGATGAGAAGAAAGTCTTCATGATTTCTCGTCAGAAAGATGAACAATTCAAGAAGAAGAAAGAAAATAAAATGTTGTTAGACAAAAATGATTCTGAAGAAAAAAATATGATCGCGATCTTTAAATTCATCTCAAGCAAGAAATGCATAAAGACAATCATGATTCAAAATGAAGTGACTTTAAGCAATCTTTTTTCTTTCTTCTCAGACAGTTCAATCAAAAAGAGAAAAAGAATCATTAAGAATTTAATTCATCTTTGTCATGATATCAGATCATTAACTTAATTTAGAACATAGATTGTTGATATTTTAGATAATCTTGATTCATTGAATCTGTTTTGCAGTTCAATGAATCAAGTCATCAATTTAGTCATCATCATTTTAATTTAATCTCAGCAATTCTGTTTTAATCATTTCAATCATGTGCACAAACTTCTGCAATCTTAAGTCAATAGAACTATTGTTTAGTCTTGATTCTACTCAATTCATGTATATAGAAGTTGAATTTTCATTCTTTTCTCTCACTTTTTATCTTTTATCTTGTACATTATTTGATGTATTGTCTTGTATCTAGATTCTATCAAAGTAATAATAATATCAGTCTTTTATATTGATAATATCTTTAGTTTAACTCAGTCTCTGACATTACAAAAGATTTACACTTTCTGCAACATTTTCATACATTGAAATCTCATCTAGTTATTCTTTCACTCAAATGAAGTCATCTCACAATTTCTCAATCGACGATGAGCGTGTTGTTGAACAGTTTATTCAAAGTATAATCGAAAATTCAGTTGAGATCTTTCGCGTAATGCGTAAGCTTCAAAATCAAGTTCGACAACATAATGTTATCATTTCATTCTCATTCATCATTTTCAGTTCTTCAATTTATATAAAATTGAATTCTCAGTTTCTTGTGATAATAACTCGAATCATTGCACAAATCTTGAACAATCAATCTTTTCTTGTCATTCACTTCTCTGCAAACTTTGTCATTGTCTTTATCACTTTTAAATTTGAGAAGCTTCTTGACATATTTAAGTATGAAAAGAACAAAGATTGATTGAATGCATGAGAGCAGAGTCTGATACAGCGCATGAACATGAATGATGATCATTACTTCTTTCATCGAGTCAAGATCATTTATGTCAAGTCATGATTCATCATAGATAAGAAGATTCATAATCTAATGAGTTAATATCAAATCAATGATCTTTGTATCATTTTTATCTTTGCAGATTGACAACATAAGTTGCATCATTACTGCAACAATTCTTTCAAGACAGAAGATGTTCATTTATATCTTCATGAAACTCTGAAGTAAAACATGAATAGCTTTGTTGATTATTACAATCTTTTCTATCAAAAGAAAGAACATTCTTTGATGAAAGATTTCTTGTTGATTGACTGTCTGAAGTGCAATGTCAATTATTTTACTCAAGTCGTTATTTTCTTCTGATGAAATCTCAATAAAACTTGATCATTCATCTTTCATCAATGAATTCAAGCATTCTCTGACATCAATGAAGAGCTTCAGCAGCTTAAGCATCATCAATCTCACTTCATCTTCATCATCATTTTGTTCATCAAAGTCAAGAGCATCTTTGCATTGACTAGTAATTCTTTGAATTCAAAGATCATCATTTCTGTGACTATTGTTTCAACAGTATCTTCATCTTTCTCTCTTTCATTTCTCAATGAGTCAATGAATTTAAGCTTTGTCATTATCATCATTCAAGATAAGACTCTGATCATTTCTGAAATCAAGAAAATCTGCAACAAGTGAAAGCTGTGCTACTACTGCAAATCGCAATATTCAAGCAAAATTGCTAAAGAATGCTCAAATAAGAAGCTCTTCACTTTGTGTATCATGAATATCTACAACAGTGACATCATCAGTATAAATGAAGAAGTCTCGCTGCTTGCAGAAAAAGTTTAGTCTCTGAACTAAGTCACGCTCAGAAATTTATATATATATCATCTTGTCTATTAATTTCAATCTTTTTACTCTCACTTCAATCATATAGAAAGTTTTCTGCTAAATCTGTCTTGAAACTCTTTGAATTCAATTTGACATTTAAAGATAATCACATGATAGTATTTTGTATTTTACGTCAAGCTCAATCTAGAATTTTCGCTCTCGCTCTGATTGATAGTAAAGTCTTTGCTTATGTCTTTATGAATAAATTCTTCACGCAACAACATCATTTTTTCTTGCATCAATTAATTCATTCTTGCAGACTTCAAGAATTTGATGATCAAGTTACTTTAATCAATAATATTACTCATATCATCGAAATCACAATGATTCTTGATAAACACATTGAAAGACTATTCTTTTATGTTATTGAATTAAGTCAATATTTCATCATCATGAGTTTATTATGACTTCATCATCACGTCATTGATGTCAATTTTGAGCACAATATTCTCATCTTGTCTTTCTTCTTTTATCTTAATCATTGTTGCTCATCTCTCATCAAGATCTATGATTTTAATCAACAAGAAGAAAATTTCTTGTTTGAAGTTAACAAAGTAACTTTCTTTCAGTCTCATTCTCAATTCACTCACAAGAAGCAACTCAGTTCATGAATCACTCATAAGAAGCAATTCAGTCTACAAATCATTCACAAGAAGTAATTCAGTTTACAGATTGCTCACAAGAAGCAATTCAGCACTCAGTTCGCTTGCAAGAAGCAATCTAGTTTCTCATTCGCTCAAAAGAAGCAACTCAGTTTTCAGTTTACTTGCAAGAAGCAATCTAGTTTCTCATTCACTCAAAAGAAGCAATTCAGTTTTCAGTTCACTCACAAGAAGTAATTCAGTTCTCAATTCACTTACAAGAAGCAATTCAGTTTTTCATCTGCTCACAAGAAGTAATATAACTTCTCGTTTGCTTATGAAAAGTCAATTAATACTCAGCTCATTTACAAGAAATAAATCTTGTTCAATCTTGTCTCTCATCTGAAACAAGAAGCTTTTAGTCGTATTCTTCAAGTCATTCAAAAAGAATACTCATCAAAAATTAAGTGTTGAAATTCTTTTCTTTCTAGAACTTCTATTGTCTTTCAAGCAGATCAATTCAATCAATCTTTTATATAACTTGATATAATTAAGTTGAAAGTTTGAAGCTTTGATCATGCTACTCATGTCAAAAACATTGAAGTGTTTAGCATCATTTTAAAGAAAATCGATGTCTTCTTGAATCTTGAATCAATCTCGTCTTCTAGTTTAAATTCTGACGAGTCAAAATCACGTCACACGACTTTGATTATCTGTTCAAAGAACAGTTCAACTCTTGCTCAGTTTTCATCTCATTCTCAAGACAGTATGTATGATAAGAATCATCGTTTGAATCTTCATCAAATGAAAAAGAAATTTCATTTGACTGCATTCACGACACAAGAAGATCTTGAAGTTTATCAACAAAGTAAGAATGTCGATTCAGTCACAATTCTATTGCTCAGATATTTCAAGTTTTTAAACGTCTTCTTCAAGAAGAACGTTGATATCTTATCTTTGCATTAAGCTCATGATCATATCATACATCTTAAAGAAGATGCTCAACTCTCAGTCTTCGCTTTGTATGACATAAGTTGTGATGAAATTCTAGAACTTCGTCGTTATCTGAATGAAAATCTGAGCAAAGATGTCAAAATTGTGTCTAAATGATACAATCAATGAAGATCAGAATTGATAGTGCTTGATCTTTAAAAATAGTTATAACTGAATATTAAGAATACAGAAGAAGATTGATACAAAAGCTTTTATTTATGTAATGTTCAGAGACTGCGTTAAACTTGAAAGAAATGTGTTTGTGACATGAAAAGAATGTGATGTAAATGAACAAGATGTTGATGAAAGAAAAGAATGTTGAGACAGAAAAAAGAGATTGAGTCATATTTGAGTCATATCTGAATCATATCTGAGTCAAACCTGACTAGCTCGCTGATTAGTTCTGTTCAGTCTTATCAGTCTTGATACGCTCGTAACATTATTTCTCTCTTCAAAAATTCATGTTTGCATGAATGTAATTCATTTGCTCGCTTTTGTTGATAGTTATTTCGATATTTAGCGCGGTTTGTTTGAATATAGCTTATGAAATTCATTCAAAACTTTCTCTGAGTCATCGAATTTTTCTTTATTGACATAGTATCATTCGTTGTTTCTATCTAGATCTGTTCATTTGACTTTGTACTGTATTTGACCTCAATAGCGTCTGAAGTTCAATATATTATTTATTTCTTAATGTTCATCATCTTCAATAATGATTGATCTGAGTGATTCTGAATGCTGTTCTGATAGAGAATCTTCTGAATATGATCGCAGTAACTTTGAGCTGAACATTGAATGCAAATGCTTCATGCTGACTAATAGATGAAGATGATAGAAGATACTCACTTTGACAGTGATTTGATAGAGATTTAGCTTTTTGTCTTTCAAATCTTTGCAGAGTCTCGTTGTCTTAACGTTTCTGAAAGATAGTCAAACTCAGTCATTTACTTCATAGATGACGTTTCATTTATGTTTATTGATCTGAACTTTGATGATCAGCTTCGTCTTTTTCAATTATTGATGATTGAAGTTCAGTAACTCTTTCATTTGAATGACAATATCATCTGCTTTTCTAGCTTCAAGTCGTTCATGAGTTGTTTCATAGTCAGTCATATCTGAATTGAAACTCATTCGAGAGTGAAATTCTTTATTGAAGTAGAAGAGAATCATTGAAGTGATCAAGAAGATATTGAAATTGTCGCTGAATTTCATCATAGATATTCATTTGACTCAGTCGTTCTGCATGTAATTGCAGTAGATTCTAAGTTCGCGTTCAACGTCTTGATTGATCGTTGATTTCAGAATGATAGACTGTGAATAAACTAGCTGTGATTCTCAGTCGCTTGCAAAGACTTTTTCACATAGTTGATATGAATTGAGAGTCTCTGTTCAAAACAATAGAACTGAATAAATCATGCAGTTGATAGATGTTTCATAGCATAATTCAAATCGTTTTTTCAACTGAGATGTCATCGTCTTTTCAATGACAGAGAACATAGTGACGTTCTTTGATGAGATAACATATGATTATGCAAATGATGTTATAACTTTCTGACAGAGATAGTTCAGTGATGAAGTTCATAGTTATATCTTTTCAGCATTTCTATGAAATCGAGAGAGAATGATGAAGTTCATTGATGTTATTTCTAGAGACTTTGCTTCGTTGATAAGCATGACAGTTTCAAATGTATCATTGAATAGTAGCTTAATGATCTGATCAATAGTAGAAACGCTGAACTAGATCAATGATTCATCTATTGTCAAAGTGAGAGATTGAAGATTGATCATGCACTTCTTGTAGTAATTTCGTGTGCATGTTCTCAGAGATTCACAGTAAATCTTTTCTAAATAGAACGTCGTCAATGATTTTGCAGTTCTTCAGTTTAGTGATATGAAATTTGAGCTTGTTTTCATTCATAGCTTGTTTATATTTGCTGCAGAACTCATCTGTTTGATTGATCATTCATACTCGTTGATAGAGATTTGCTTTCAATTCAATAAATAGAACATCAATTCTATCGAGAATCAGAATAGTCTGAAAACAATCTTCAAGACGCTGAGCTGATTCAGAGACGTTCGCTAGAAACATTCTGATTAAAGCATTGACTTTAGTGTTCATTTTGCCTGATTTAAAGATGATTTAAAAGTTGAACTTCAATAGAATGTTCAGATAGTTGACTTGTCATCGACTCAACTGTTTGTTTTTCATGAAGATCTTCAAAGTCTGATGATTGATGAACATCTGAATGAATAGTTCAGTGCATTTCAGCTTAAGTCATCAGTGTTTGAAGCATCGAATAATGACTAGCAATTTCTTGTCATAGATGTGATAATTGATTTCAGCGAAGATCATGCTTTTGCTGTAGAAGATCATCGAATGAAGAACTTTCTCATCATCATACTGAGATAGTATTTCATCTTTTGTATAGTTTGAAGCATCGATCTTCAGAATAGCTTGTCATTTAAGATCGAAGTGACGAAGTATTGAGATTGAGCTGACTTGTTTCTTTAGATTGTCAAAGACTTGAACACAGATCTCATTTCAAACAAAAGATGTGTTCTTTCTAGTTAACTGAGTGAATGATTTGACTAGCTTCGAGAAGTTCTTAATGAAACGATAATAGAAGTTAACAAATTTCACGAAGCTCTGAATTTCTTTTAGATTGATTGAAGTGATTTAGCTGACTATGACTGTTACTTTACTAGAATTCATACGAAGATTTAGTTCTGATACAATGACTTCTAGAAAGACAGTCTCTTCTACATTGAATTTGCACTTTCGAATATTCATCTGCAGTTCAGCTTCACGTAGTCAACTCAATACTAGTTTGACGTGATCTTTATGTTTCTTTCTCATTTTGCTATAGATGAGAATGTCATCTAGATAGACTTGACAAAAGTCGTTCAGAAAGTTTCATAGAACGTCATTCATATATTGCTGAAAGAAGATTGATTCATTAGTCAGTTTGAATGATAACATCTTGTATTTATATGCTTCTAAAGCAGTGATAAATGTGATGTAATTCTTGCTATCGAGATGCATTTGAAGTTTGTTGAACGCTGATATAATGTTCAATCTAGTCAGATGCTTGCAATTCACTATTTTATCAATGATCTCGTTTATCAGCGATAGAGAGTATCTATTTCTTTTGAAAATGACATTTAGCTTTCAATAGTTTACGCAGAATTGAAGATCTTCATTTGCTTTGAGAGCGAATAGAACGAAGAAGAAATAGAAAATCTGACTAGAAGTGATGAATCTCTTCAACAGATTCTCGTTTAAGTACTTCTTTACTTTCAGAAGTTTGACAGAGAACATTCAATAGACTCGACAGCGAGAAGACGTTGAATTACTGATGAGCTCGATTTTATGATCGTAGAAGCGATGAGAAGATAGTTTATTTGATTGAGCTTGATCAAAAACATCTAGAAACTCATGATATTTCAATGACAGCTTCGCTTTAATATCTTTCAAATTCTGAGTTGTTTCATTGATTGAAGAAACGTTTAAAGCGTTCAAATTGCACTGAGTATTGTACGTGATTTTTCTATTGATGTTTATTATGAATAGAGCAAAGACTTTGATCTTGTTCTTCTTTGAATGATTCAACAATGTTTTGAACGAAGCTGCGTTTATGCTTTGAATTGAGAATGACTCTTCTCGAACGAGTTGTTTGAGCATCATAGAAGTCTTAGTCCGAGTGATTAAAGAAAACAAAGTTGATCGCGATCAATTTGAGTGCTTTGAATTGAGAGAGATCGAAAAAACTGAAATAGAAGTATTCAATTGATTCGAAAAAACAATGACGTCGTTTCGCATATTCAATAATATTTCGTTTTTGTTCATTCAAAACTTACTCAATATGACTTCATGATGATCAATATCAGCTATCAGCATTGATATAGTCAATTTCTTATGACTTTCGATGATGAGATTGAGTAGAATTTTATGAGTGATGATCTTCTTAGATATTTTTTCATCATAATTTCTTATTAGCTTCTCTTTTGTCAGTGATATAGATTGAATTTTCAGTTTCTCGCATACTTTATCAACTAGATTAGAATGTATAATCGTGTAAATGACTGAATCACTGTCTATTAGAAAACGAAGATTGAAAGATTGATTCTGAGAGATGAGATGAGTGTCAATTAGAAACAACTTTTCAAAGTAATTTTCTTTCGATAGAATTTCATCTAGTTTGCACAAAGATATAATCTCTATCTCTTCAATGACTTTTGAAAAGATGATTAGTTTTTTGAATTGAAATTCGAATCGAAATCAAAGCGATCATATTCATTGTTCACTGCATTAATTCTAGTAGATCGATTGAGACACTCTTTAAAGCTATGATCTGATTTATGATATATGAAACAGCTTTCAACTAGAATATCTGCTTCTTTGACGCTAGTTAAAATCGCGTCGCGCGACTTTAGCTGATCAGACTTCAAGTGATCGACTGACTAAGTGACAACAATCGCTTTATGAAAGATAGTCTTAGAAAGATCATTAACGCGTTTGATCTTGTTCTTAATCTCTCGAATGACTCGCTGATCATTATTCAAATGAATCAGATAGAAATGAATTTCTTTTAGAGAATCAGATTGAACTAGTTGATCTATTCAAATGAATTGAAGACGAAGATGTATTTTATCTTTCAGATCAGTGATCAGTTACTTCTCATGATAGTTTAGATAGAAAGATGAATGTTGAAACTGAGTATAGAATTCATTGAATTTCTTGAATTCATTGAATTTCTTGAATTCTTGAATCAAGTTGTAGTATTTTCTACAAAAGTTGACTTTCTTATTCAAATCATCAAATAACTGAGCTAGCTCTTTCAAAAGATCATTGACGATTTTATAGAAATTGACACAGTCACGTTCACGTCTAGCTTGAGTGATCTCAGCTGCGTCATCAAATAATCTAGAATGTATATAGCTCAATTTGACTCGTTCATTAGAAAAGAGATCAACATTGATCTCTAGTTTATTCTGAATTTTTTCGTATCAGTTCTTTCAAGTAAAGTTCTTTTCATCAGTAAACAGCGAAGAATCAGATATTTTTTGAGATTTAGAACGCTCAGAGTAGATGAAATCAGAAAAAGTGATTTCTTTAGCTTGAAGTCTAGTTTTCAACTCTTTGATTTCGTCTTCTTGTTGTTTATTTAACTCGTAGAGTTGATCTGTTTCTTCATCAAGAGCTAGACTTCAAGTCTTTCAGATTTCGTAGAACATGAGAAGTATTATCATTTCAGCGAATGATTCGTCATCTTCATGAATGAATGATGCAGCACTTGATGATTTCGTTCGTGATTTCAATGAATCAGCATCAGAGATTTAAGAGAAACGATTTCGAAATTCTTCGAAACACTCTTCAGTAGACGAATGACTAAACATGATGAGATTTGTTTGAAAGAGAATTGAACAAATGACGATGCTTGACGATTGAAGAAGAAAGATGTATAGAATGATGTTTAATCTTCAACAAAAAAGATGAGATTTGTTTGTTGATTGATTTGATTGATTCTCTAGCAAACAACGAAGATTCTTTATCATTGAATCTATCGATCGATTTGATTCTTGAGCAATTCACGAAGATTCTTTATCGTGATTCTCGTAATCGAGTGAACTTTGCGTACTTAATGAGTGATAAGTAGTTTAGCAATTCAAACAGTCTCGTCGTTGATTCTATTCAACTCTTTAGTGTTATTCTATCTTTTGATTATTGTTGATCATCAAATAAACAAATTTCTTTAAACTCGTTCTGTTTAAATGAGTATGTTGAATGAGTAATGAGATTAGTATTGTGTGATTAACAAATTCTTAATATAATGTCAGAATCATGTCTAAATGATACAATCAATGAAGATCAGAATTGATAGTGCTTGATCTTTAAAGATAACTATAACTGAATATTAAGAATACAGAAGAAGATTGATACAAAAGCTTTTATTTATGTAATGTTCAGAAACTGCGTTAAACTTGAAAGAAATGTGTTTGTGACAAGAAAAGAATGTGATGTAGATGAACAAGATGTTGATGAAAGAAAAGAGTGTTGAGAAAGAAAAAAGAGATTGAGTCATATCTGAGTCATATCTGAGTCATATCTGAGTTAAATCTGAGTAGCTCGCTGATTAGTTCTGTTCAGTCTTATCAGTCTTGATACGCTTGTAACAAAAGATTTCATTCAAGTCAATCACTTTCAGATGATCATTTTTGTTCTCTTCATCAAGAAACTTGAAGAAGAACTTCACTTTTGCGTGAATTATTGAGATCTGAACATTATTACAGTCAAGAATCAATATTCTCTGTCTCTGATCTCAGAAACGCTGAATCGTTTAAATCAAGCTAAAATCTTTATCAAGCTGAATATCATTTCTGCATTCAATCGAGTTTGAATCAAAGAAGAAAATGAAGCTTTCATCATTTTTCACACTTAATTTGAATTATTCAAGTATCTAATCATGCTCTTTGATTTATGTAATGAGTTTGTTTTGTTTCAAAAGTACATCAACAATACTTTTCATGAACATTTAAATAAGTTCTGTACAGCTTATCTGAATGACATTTTGATCTATTTCAACAATGAATTCAAGCATGAAATTTATGTCAAGCTCATTCTGCAAAAGCTGCAAGAAGCAGATCTTCAAATGAATATAATCAAATGCAAGTTTCACGTCACTCAAGTCTTGTATTTAGAATTAATAATCATCATCAAAGAAATTAAGATGAACTTTTTTAAGATAAACATCATTGTCAATTAATTCATCTTGATCAACATTAAAGACATTCAAAGTTTTCTAGATTTTGCAAACTTCTATAGAAGATTCATTTATAACTATAGTAGAATAGCTATCTCGCTCATTCATTTCATCAGAAAAGATGTACTCTTTGTTTGATTTCAGAAATGTCAAATTGCATTCAACATTCTTAAAAAAGTCTTCACTTTTGAAATTATTCTTTGTCACTATAATTCAGATCACAAGATTGTGATAGAAATTGATGTTTCAAACTATGTGTTCAAAGACATTCTCTTTCAATATGATGAGAATGAGATTCTTTATTCAGTTGCTTACTTTTCAAAGAAGCATAATTCAACTGAGTGTAACTACGAGATCTATGATAAAAAATTCATGATCATTGTTTACGCTTTCGAGAAATAATGATCAGAGCTTGAAGACTCTATCTATTCTGTCGAGATGATCACAAATCACAAAAATCTTGAATATTTCATGTTAACTAAGCAGTTGAGTCATCATCAAGCTCGTTGAAGTGAGTTTCTGTTTAAATTCAACTATCACATCGCTTATTATCTTGACAAGATCAATGATAAGTCGAATGCTTTGACACGTCACTCAGAAGATCTTTCTAAAAAGAGAAATACATTCGATTCTTGACATCAATATCAACATCAGACAATTCTGAAAACTTATGTTTTAAATCTTGATATTGTTGAGAATCTCGCTCTCGACATCTTCAACATCAAAGTCATGAAGTTTCAGTCATAAATCATTGCTTTAGATTCAGTTCAGCTACATCTGTTCTCAGTTATTTCAACATTCTTGCAAATTTTAGTTTTCATGAATTTAGAAATCGAAGAATTCAACGTTGAAAACATCAAGTCTCAGCTAAATCAAGACATTCTGAATCTTGATGAAGATTTTACTGATACTCTTACTCAGACATTGTGAAAGCAAGTTGAAATCAATGATAAATTTGCAATTCAGATAATTGAAGTGCTTCACAATGAAGCACGACATCACAACAAGATCTCTTTAGTTGAGTGTAAGAAACATGAGAATTATCTGTACTTTCAAGAAAGAAAGTACATGCTCAACTCAGATAAACTACATCTTCATATCATTCAGCTCATTCATGATAATGTTGTTGATTATCACTCAGAAAGAGCAAAAAGCTATGAACTGATCAGTCAAGTTTATTGATGATCAAACATTTATAAATATGTTCAATGCTTCGTACAAAACTGTCATATGTGCACATGTTTCAAGCTCTTTAAACAATGAACTCAAGAATGATTGTGTTTTCTTTCAGTTCTTGAACATCGTTGATGTGATATCTTCATGAACTATGTAGACTCTTTATCGCTCAGTATCTTCATGAGTATCACATATAAATATGTTCTAATCTTCATTGATCATTTTATTAAAATGAAACATTTAGTTTTCATCACTTTTATGAAAGTTGAAAAAGTTATTAACTGCTTTTATGTTCATGTTTGAAAACATTATGATTTACTCAAGTTCTTCATGTCTGATCGAGATACACAATTCATCTTTGATGTCTGAAAGCATATGTGTAAAATGCTGAAGATAGATGTTAAATTATCAACAACATATCACTTTAAAATCAATGATCAAATCAAGAGAATCAATGCTGTCATGAAGCATTATCTTTAAGTCTTCGTCAACTACATGCAGAATGACTGAGTTAAATGACTTTCTGAAGTTGAATTCATCATCAATAATGCATCATCATTAATCACTTTAGCATCATTCTTCTTGATCAATTTGAGTCAGAATTCACATTTAAACTTCAAGTCTTCTGAATCTCTGCTTAAGAATCTTATGTTTCAAGCTCAAAATAAGTTAATCAATGTTAAAGAATTCATCAAGAAGATGAAGAAACTAACTGAGCATCTACATGATGAGATGCTTATAACTCAGATCATTTATGAATTCAATGTCAATTTCTTTCGTCGTTCTTGTTTTAAATACTTCATCGAAGATGAAGTCTGACTGAATGTTTGCAATCTCAGCATTACTCATCTTGTTGTCAAGTTAAATGATCATAACGTTGACTTCTTCAAGATCAAGCATGTCTTCAAGAATATTTCTCTGATCATTAAGTTAAATCTTTCAACATTCATGAAGATTCATTCAATCTTTTATGTCATTCTTTTGAATCATATCGCAAGTGATCTTCTTTCAAGTCAACATCAGAAACTTTAAGAACTCATTATTATCAAGAATGATGAAAGATTCTGATATGTAAACAGCATATTAAACTTCAAGCATGATAAATATTATAATTCATCTTTGCTCAAGTATTACATTGATTGAGAAGATTACTTTTCTACTTGAAAGTCTTTTCATCTTCTGAATAATTGTGAGCAAGTGCTCAATGAATATCATCTCGTCAACTCTGTCGTCGAAAAATCACATGTACTATCGTGTGTAATATCTTAATGTCAATGTCAAGAACTTTAAATTCAATCTTCATCATTTCAATTCAATCTTAATCTGACTCAGATTTTGTTTAAATTTAACTTAAACATCTTGTTTAAATCTGATTCAGATGTGACTCAGATGTATTTTAGTTTCATCTGTACATCATCATATTAAACTGCATTTTGTCTTTTTTTTACTTAGATCTGACTCAGATCTTGTCTAAATCTGACTCAGACATCTTGTTTAAATCTGATTCAGATGTGATTCAGATGTGTTTTAATTCTTTGTGCATCATTATGTTAAAATGCATCTTATTTCATTTCATTCTTCAGACATCTTACTCAGATTTGACTCAGATGTGACTCAGATCTATTTTAGTCTCATTTGTGCTTCATCATATTAAAATGCATTCACATCAATTCTTGTCTTGTTTCAATTTTCATCTTCAATTCTTTCTCATTTCATCTTGTTTCTTTTCATTGTTTTGCAGAAGCTCAGTTTTGAAGAGAGAAGTTACTGTCATGATGTCAGATCATCAACTCAATTTAAAACATAAATCATTGATATTTTAAATAATTTCAATTCATTGAATCTGTTTTGCAGTTCAATGAATCAAGTCATTAATTTAGTCATCATCATCTTAATTTAGTCTCAGCAATTCTGTTTTGATCATCTCAGTCATGTGTGCAAACTTCTGCAATCTTAAATCAATAAAACTATTGTTTAATCTTGATTCTGCTCAATTCATGTATATAAAAGTTGAATTCTCATTCTTTTCTTTCACTCTTTGTCTTTCATCTTGTACATTATCTGATGTATTGTCTTGTATTTAAATTCTATCAAAGTAATAATAATATCAATCTTTTATATTGATAGTATCTTTAGTTTAGCTCAGTCTCTGACAATCTTTCAACTCAAAGCTACAAGAAATATAATACAGATGATATACATTGTACAATCTGAATAATTCACAAGACATTGCTTCTGTTGAGAAAGTCTTCATGTCATTCACTAAATATGATAATTATCATCTTTTCATCAATGATGCTCTTGACAACACTGAGGAAATTTTCATCACAGAAGTTCACATTGATGATTTCATTATTTTGTGTATTGTTCACATGATCGCTTTTTCTACAAAAAGCATGTATATCTCTATTTCACATTGACTGTTTTGAATTTTAGAATTTTCAAAATTGAGACTTCACTCTTTGCAAATTTTGCATTGCAATCAATCAATTCGCTGAAGAAGTTTAATCATCATCTCACAGATCTTTAACTTCTTTCATTTGATATGTAATATGAGATTATACAAAGACGATTTCTTCATGTAAATCTGACGTGTTGCAGAATCAATTTCAGCGTGATTTCAGCGCATTTCAGCGCGATTTCAGAGCTTTATGTTTCTTCTTTCAAAGTCTCTTTCAAAGCAGCTGTTGTCAAAGCAACAGCTGTCATCGATGACTCAGTCATGACGATAGCAGAGATCAGACTTACGACTTTAAGAAATCAGATTGAATGAACCTGAATATATTGACTGATTTGAGTAAGAGACTTCGTGATGAGATCAAGATGTACTTGTATCAGATGCAATGCAGATTGAATACTCAGCGAAGATCTCAGCAGTCTGCATGCAATCTTGATACTTTCATTAATGCAGCATTAGAAGATGAGAAGCTTGAGAAGTTTGACTTTTTTGAACAGTAGTATATTTGATGATCATGAATTATAGAGTAAATAGTTTATTAAGTATACATTGACTCGAAAGTATCTGTCATATCAGTCAAAATAGTAGACATACGAAGTATTGACAAGAAAACAAATCAATTCGTATCTATATTTACTGTTATGCTTGCATGCCTGAAGTGATTGACTGCAAAATGATTCTTGCTACAAGCTTTCATCGTCATGTGCAAATAGACTTCAAAACTCATGTCTTTCGTCAGCTTGTAATGTCTTTTGAGTCAGATCTTAAGCATTGAAAAGAACTCTTCAATGAGATTGAAGTCAGAAAAGTAGAACGACAAGTATAGTAAGATCACATCAACATGATGACATAAATCTTTGACTTTCTACGGATAGTTAGCAGAGCTCAGCTTGACGTTGACGTCACTCATCTGAGTGTGATGCACAGAAGCGTTGTCGAGAATCAACATCGATTTAGACTCTGAAAAGCGACTGCATCTTGAGAGTATCTCGTTCGTCAGAAATCATTCAAAGTGAGCTTCAGAAATATTTCTCTGATGTATATGTCTGATCAGAATGTCGTCAGAGCAATAGATTAATAGAATGCTTCATCTTTCGCTTCGTTTGACTGGTCAAATTATACGTGATGATATGTCGTAGAGAGTTCAGTCACGTTTACGATGCATTGTATGTTCGTTGACTGCACTCTCATTCAGAAACACAAGCATTTCGTGAGTGAACTGACTGACGTCTAGAAAGTATAGATTTCGACACTTTTGCGAGCGCTTCAAAGCTTCTCGTTTAAGACATTTTCGATTGATTTTCATGATCTTTAGAGCGTTGAATAGAGTGAAAAGAGCGACGATGATGTCTCAGTCGTCGAAGAGATAGTATAGCATCTCATTCTGATATGATCATGGCTGATCTTCTAGAAAATGTCGAAGATCAATTCTGACAGCAGAATGAATCAAGAGCATCTGTCTCATAGCACTCATTTTAGAAGATGAGTGCTGATCGTATGTTTTTAATCTATCTCTGATCTTTCTAACAGTTCTATCAGTGATTTCTTCGACGTCGACAATGATCTTAGACGACAGTCTCTGCTGTAGATGCATCGCTATTCGATTCTTCTGAATGAAGACAAGAGAGAGAGACATAGAGCTCTGAAATCGCGCTGAAATTGATTCTGCAACACGTCAGATATACACGTCTTTGTATAATCTCATATTATATATCAAATGAAAGAAGTTAAAGATCTGTGAGATGATGATTAAACTTCTTCAGCGAATTGATTGATTGCAGTGCAAAATTTGCAGAGAATGAACTCTCAATTTTGAAAATTCTAAAATTCAAAACAGTCAATGTGAAATAGAGGTAATACCTCTTAGTAACTTTTTTGCTTCGCTTTTTTGGTTTTTTATTATGTAAGCTAGACATGAATTATGATAGAAAGTTGTCTCAGTTCTCAGACGTGCCAACGTCGCTAAGCCTCTTCGAATTAGCGCCCTCGCTAAGTTTCTTCGAGTTAGCGCTCTGCTGACTTCGCAGCATACGAGCGACACGTCTGAGTGCAAACCTCTGTAAGATAGATTGATTGACGTTAATTTGATGACAGCTCGCACAACTTGTCTCGTTAACTTTTGCAAGTCACAACATTCTTGTTTGTGACGTGATCATCAATGCACAACATGTAAATTATAATGTATGTGAACTTGCGATTGTACTTTCACATATGCTCTATCTGATGCGTCTAATTTAAGTATCAATAAAGTTCTGCAAGATCAATAAATTGCGCAGTCGAATCATTGAATTGACTGCGAGTGATAATTTGAGTAGTCGAGCAGCGCGATCAAGAATATGCTTGCTTCTGTTTTTTGTTCTTGTCGCTTGATATCTCATGATTATATCGTCGACTGAACTTGATTGAGCTTGCATCGTGTTGAAAGATGAAGATTTGATGATCAAGAAAGCGCGCTAAGTCGTTTCGATAGAGTGTTTGATAGAGAGTTCGATAGGAAATTTGATAGAGCGTTTGATAGAACGTTTGATAGAAAGCTCAATAGAAAGCTCGATAGAAAATTTGGTAGAAAGTTTAATAGAGCATTTGATCGAGAGTTTGATCGAAAGTTTGGTAGAGAATTCAATAGAGAATTCGATAGAGCGTTTGATAAAGCGTTTGATAGAGCGTTTAATAGAGTGTTTGATAGGAAATTTGATAGAGCGTTTGATATCAAGTCATGAAGAATACTTTCTATTGAGCTAATTAGCATGTGCTATGAAGCATGTATGAAGCATACTATGAAGTAGATCATGAAGCGTAGAACGCTTATTTGAACGTGTCGCATGAAGCATGTTTTGAAGCGAGTAGAATGGTGAGTAGACGATCGAGTCGATAGCTGAGTTGATAGCTGAACATGTAGATAGGCGAGTAGATAGAATGGTGAGTAGAATGATGAGTAGAGTGATGAGTAGGATGATGAGCATGTAGGGTGATGAGTAGGATAGATAGGCGAGTCGATAGAAATCGTAGAATAGATAAACAGAGCGAACAAAATGTAATTAATTCAATAATACGCTCATACTTTATCGCATCAGATAAGGCGACCGGCAAAGTTCGGTATTATTCCAAAGTTAATGCCAATCAACCTATCTTACAGGGGTTTGCACTCAGACGTGCCGCCCGTATGCTGCGAAGTCAGCAGGGCGCTAACCCGAAGGGGCTTAGCGACGTTGGCACGTCTGAGAACTGAGGCAAATAGAAAGGTTCACCTTGCTGTTGACCTCTCGCTGTCGTCAGTTCTACTAGCTAACCTGCTTGCAGATCTCTACCTCTCTACCTTCAGCAATGTCTCCGCAACGTGACGGTAGGCCTTTGAATCAGCTCGTCGTCGATAACTTTCAGCAGATAATCGTATCTGGAAGACTTACTACTGTTCAGTGCCGTCACTGTCATATGACCGAAACGAACGCTTAGTCGGTCGAAGGACCTAAAAAGGAAGCTTCGCTATACACAGAGCGTTGAAATTGATGAGAAGAAGCTTTGTGAAATGAAGGATAGACTATTGCACGAGGAAATTGCTATGGCCAGGCTAAATCCTTCG
>JAABUY010001722.1_pt1 | contig 28253 bp, 18 predicted proteins | sample 5560271 | NCBI WGS metagenome assembly JAABUY01 (sample SAMN10711886, study PRJNA513374) | rock metagenome | isolation source: Antarctica rocks | place: Antarctica: Victoria Land, University Valley | reverse complement strand
ATAAATAGAAGCTTTTGTACCAACCTTCTTCTGTATTCTTAATATTCAGTTATAGCTACCTCTAAAGATCAAGCACTATCAACCCTGACCTCCATTGGTTGTATCATCTAGGCACGGTCCTGACAGAGAGTTCGATAGACAGCTCAATAAGAAGTTTAGTAGGAAATTCGATAGAGCGTTTGATAGAAATTTGATAGAGAGTTTGATAGAGAGTTTGATAGGAAGTTTGGTAGAGAGTTTGGTAGAGAGTTTGATAGAGCGTTTGGTAGAGAGTTTGGTAGGGCGTTTGATAGAGCGTTTGATAGAGAGTTTGATAGAGCGTTCGATATTGAGTCATGAAGAGTGCTTTCTATTGAACTAATTAGCACGTTTGGTAGAAAGTTTGGTAGAAAGTTTGGTAGAGAGTTTGGTAGGGAATTCGATAGGGCGTTTGATAGGGAATTTGATAGGGAGTTTGATAGAGAGTTTGGTAGGAAATTCGGTATCGAGTCATGAAGAGTGCTTTCTATTGAGCTAATTAGCATGTTTGGTAGAGAGTTTGGTAAAGCGTTTGATAGAGAGTTTGATAGAGCGTTTGATAAAGCGTTTGGTATGGCGTTTGATAGAGCGTTTGATAGAGAGTTTGATAGAGCGTTCGATATTGAGTCATGAAGAGTGCTTTCTATTGAACTAATTAGCACGTTTGGTAGAGAGTTTGGTAGAAAGTTTGATAGAGCGTTTGATAGAGCGTTTGATAGAGCGTTTGGTAGAAAGTTTGATAGAACGTTCGATAGAGAGTTTGATAGAGAGTTCGATAGAAAGTTTGATAAAGCGTTTGATAGAGCGTTTGATAGAGCGTTTGGTAGAAAGTTTGATAGAGCGTTCGATAGAGAGTTTGATAGAAAGTTTGGTGAAGCATTTGATATCGAGTCATGAAGAGTGCTTTCTATTGAGCTAATTAGCATGTTTGATAGAGAGTTTGATAGAAAGTTTGATGAGCGTTTGATAGAGAGTTTGATAGAGCGTTTGATATCGAGTCATGAAGAGTGCTTTCTATTGAACTAATTAGCATGTGCTATGAAGCATGTACGAAGCATACAGTGTGTACAAATAAACAGGTAAATCGATAAACAGAGATAAACAAAGATTCAAAACACACGTTGAATTAGAAACAAAAAATTCATGAATGAAATGATTATGAGCACAGCGAGTACAGATGCGTTGAGACATGAAAAAAAATCGTAAAAAGAGATAAAGATTTATATATACACGTACAATGAAGATCGAGTAAACAGATAAGAAAGAAAATTTCAATCGTTGATCAGATGATTTTCGATCATCTGATGTACATACAACGACTTTTAGTTTGAACGAAAGAAAACGACTTGCACGAGTCAACGCAGTCAAAAACATAGTGCGAGATTGAAAAGTTTTGATGTTGAGTCATCTGATGTAACACTTGACATTGAACGATCAGAATGAACTCTTGCTTCAGTACTATATAGACGAGAAAATCGTCATTTTCGATGAAAATTGTCTTTACGCTTAGTAAGTAGTAAATAACATGTATGAAAAAGTATTTACTGTGATGTATTGTTCAATACAATCATTTGCAGTGAATTTGAGATTGCTGCGATGAATCATGAGATTAATTCTGAACATAAGTTTGTTTCTATTGCATTTTTCAAACATAACTTTTACAACAGTTGTTTCAATAAGTTCTTACAGATCTATCTGTACAAACATGTAATGATATCTCTGTACAGATCTTCGCTTCTATGTATCACTATGTACTGATGTTCATCTGAGCTTGCAGCTTTGTGCAAGTGTTTATCTTTCTTTTCTAGTACTGTATTGAATTGTACAGTTTTTATGTGAAAGCTTCAAGACAGTTAACAGTAACTGCAAAGCTTTGCTTTCTACAGCTTTGAAATTTTCAAAGATTTTCTTAACTTTTGAATTTTAGAAAACTTTGTAGAGATGTATAAAGATGTACTGATTTATTCAAATCAATTGCTAACTTAACGAAGTTTTATTACTTCTTTCATTCTCTTCAAGTCTTTATACATCTGATTAAACATGTAATCTATTTGTATTGATTCTGTGCTATTCTGTGCTGTATTACGCAGACAGTTACATGTTTTTTCAACTTCTAGAATTGATCTGTATCAAGAAGTGCATAGCTTTACTAATCAATATGAGTTTTCTAAAACTGTTTACAACTGAACAAATTCTTTCATAACAATACTTTAACATACAAATCTGTACAACTTTGCAATGATTCTCAATGATGATTTTAAGATAAAAATACTGTTGAAAACTGATGCAGACTCGTATGAACTTGTTGAACATGTTGATACAACAACTGAATTACTCAATATGAAAGAAAAACATGAGATATTAATATTGACACAGAAGTGTTGTCAAAAATCTGTTTATCTTCGTAAAATCATGCACATAGCTACACAGCTTTTGCTACGCGATATTGAGCTTCGTCATAACTGAGTCAGCAAAGAGATGAAATTCTTTGTATGTACAAATTTATATGAATATGTGCTGAATATTATTAATCTGTCCAGAACTTTAAGCATGAATACATAGTATAGAAAATTATTTTACAGAGTCGTGCAAAACTGTTTCATAGACATTTAAATGCATGCAAAATCTGCAAAAATGACTTAAATATGTTTCAAAGTTGTAAATTCTTTGCAAAGCTTTTTGAAGAAATGTGTGTGATCTTTCTAATTTCAAAAGAAGAAGTAAGTCAATGCAGTTTAATATCGAGTATGTACAACTTTTGTACAGATAAGTTTAATAATGTGCTGATTTATACAGATCAGATCAAAGTTGAACATAAATGTATTTCAAAGTTCATCAAGAATAAAGACAAGAAAGTAATACATGCAGAATTTGAACTCAACAGTAAGAACTAATATTAATAGTGAAAAGACTTTAAGAATCTGTACAATTTTCATGAAGAAGTGCAAAGCTTCTGAAATAAACTTTGCAGATGAATTCAACATTATTTTCAATCTGTTCAAAGAACTTTTTGATATGTTCAATACTCTTGCAAATCAAACAAAGATCATTGCAATGTCTTTTCAATTCATGCAATTTCTGTTTGCAAGTCTTGAAGAAAAGTATCATATTAATAAAGAGAAGTAAAAGTCTGTGCAGATGATAACATTTAGATGCAAGATAGTGTGATGAATTTCAATTCAATATAGATTTGTGATAGAACATGTTGTTGCTGTGCGCAGCAATAGCTAGCTCATAAAGTTCTGTAGTTAGTTAAAAAGCTCGATGCAAAGATCATACAAACTAATAATTACTTGTGATGTGATGTAAAGTCATTAGTGCTGAGTGTCAAAATCATGTTTAGATAATACAATCAATGAAGATCAGAATTGATAGTGCTTGATCTTTAGAAATAGCTATAACTGAATATTAAGAATACAGAAGAAGATTGATACAAAAGCTTCTATTTATGTAATGTTCAAAGACTGCACTAGACTCAAAAGAAATGTGTTTGTGACATGAAAAGAATGTGATGTAGATGAACAAGATGTTGGTGAAAGAAAAGAGTGTTGAGAAAGAAAAAAGAGATTGAGTCATATTTGAGTCAAATCTGAGTCAAACCTGACTAGCTCGTTGATTAGTTCTAATCATTACGCAAAGAATTCACTAGCGTTCACTGCAAATTGATTAGAACTTCAGTCTTGTTCAGTCTTATCAGTCTTGATACGCTTGTAACACTGAGCTGTAAAAAGATGAATTCAACGTAACAGTGATTTAATACATTATATAGAAATGAAAACTACAGTTCAATCATACTTAAAATAACAAAATCTCTGAATAAACTACGTTATCAGTACACTGATTCTTAAAAGAATGAAACAGAATCAATAATCTTCATACATCTGTAACTTTAAACAATGCAACATATAATTGTTCATGATTAAAACAGAATAAAGAAAGATTTATGTTTACAATCAATAGTGATTGTTCTTGCAACTTGTTAATGATCATTACAAAGCAAAGATGAATAGAAAACTGCTTACGTGATAAAATTCATGAATGTTATGAGTCTGCATAAAGTGAATCATATGAGTGTATTCTAACTAGAAGTTCAAAGCTGAAGTAGAAAGAAAATGCAACACAACATGAGTTTTACTCACGAAGACACGCTAGATCGCTAGCGTGTTAACAACAGCTCTACTCACAGCTTTATACTAGTTTATGTTAGACTAATCAGATTAATCAGAGATAACAAAGATGCATGCTTGCAACATTATTTTCTCTCTTCATCTAGCAATGTTCTCATTGCTGCAGTTCGATCAATCAATTCTTGTTGAGTCGATTTCTAACTTGACTTGTTCAAATACTTCTGATGAAAGTCATTTATGATCTTTAAGCAATTTTTGAACTCATTTTCATCAACATTGTATCAATGTAGATTGATGTCATAGTCTTTTTAATTAACACGATATTGCAGTCGTCTTCTGTAGTGTCTGAAGTTCAGTATGTTCTTCACTTTTCATTCGTCTTCGTCATTTATCACTATAGAATCAGACGACTCATTTCATTGTTCTTTCAGAGAATTTTTTGAATTCAGTCGTAGTAGATTCAAGATGAACTCTGAATGAATCTTCATTGTCGATGACAGTTTCAATCGATATGCATCTTCAATCTCAGTCAGAATCTTGAAAGATTCTAGCATCTTATTGTTCAGCTTCTTTGATGATCTTGCGATCGTAATGTTTCTAGAATTCAGAAACATCATGTCATCTATCTTGTAGATCATTTTCTTTCAATGTTTATCAGTCTGTTTCTTCATTGTGACTCTGACTCTTGCTAATGTCTGCTTGATCAACGTTAATGATCATTTCATATGTTTGAATATATTCTCTGCTTTGCTCACTTGAATTCTAGCTTGAGTGATCTCATATTCAGTTGAATTCAAATCGAAGCTCATATGAAAGTGAAAGTTCTTATTCAGAAAGAACGCTGATTGTTCAATTGACAACGAAATAGCATTGTTATTGATGAATTCAGTCATAGATAGTCAGATGAATCAGTCATCTTGCATGTATGAGCAGTAGCTTCATAGATATCATTCTACATTCTGATTCGCTCTTTTCGTTTGATCATCAATCTGTGAGTGATAGTCAATGAATAGTTTCATCTTAATGTTGAGTCTCAGACATAGAGACTTTCAGACAATCAATATGAATTATGAATCTTTATCAAACATTATTGATCTTGATAGCTCATGAGTTCTGAAGACTCATATCAGCAGCAGCTTGACTGTTTATTCAGCGAAAGTTTCTTTGTCATCTGATCAACAGAGTATATAGTGACGTTTTTTAGACAATCGATCTATCACTGTCAGAATCACGTTGCTTTCATTACTTTTCAATAAATCGATAATGAAATTCAATGATATATCTTGTCATCGTTGTTCACATATAGACAATGACTTCAGTAGTTTATTGATTCGATCTCTTAATGCTTTTGATCTACGACAAACGTAACAGTTTTGAATGTAGCGTTTGATTGTCATTCTCATCTTCAATCAGCAATATGATCTTCTTAACAAGTCTAACGTTCAATTCATGTCAGAATAATCATTGATTGAAAGATCATGTGCTTCTCTTATTAATTGAGTGATCATTGACTGAGAAACTCACAGTCTATCATTCTTTCAGAGTACTTTGTTCAGTACTCTGCAATTGTCTAAACTCATATCTTGACAAGTTCTTCTGTTCTGTTCTATGACTGTTCGAATATCAATACATTGTTGATTAATTCGATTTTCAACTATAATTCAATTCTGAATAGAAATCATCTCTTCGATCGAATCTTCATTAACTTTCGATTTCTGTTTCGAATCTGAGTCAAATATGAGCAAGATTTGAGTCAGATCTTGATCATTTTCTATTGATTGCAGTTCAAATGTGCTTGCTGATAATAGCATCTGATGCTGATATAGCTTTCAATCATCATTTGATTCAACTGACTTGACATCTGACATTCTGATCAGCGCATCTGCTTTCAGATTCTGCTTTTCTGACTGATATATGATCTTGAAGTTATATTTGAATAACTTCTCAGCTCATTTAGTCTGTTGTCTGATCAGTTTCTTGATGATCATGAAGTACTTCAAATTCAGATGATCGATGAAGATCTTGATCGAAATATCTGTACATTTCAATTCAGAACATCAGTGCTTCAAGCAGCGAATAATGATCAGCAGTTCTTTGTCATAGATTTCGTAGTTGCATTCTGCGAAAATCATGTTCTTGCTATAGAAGATCACTGAATGTAGAATGTCTTCATCGTCATACTGAGACAATACTTCGTCGTTGACATAGTTCAAGAAGTCAGTTTTTAGAATAGCTTCTTTGATTGAGTCAAAATGCTTCAGAATGAAAGCTGTTGTCACTTGTTGCTTCAGTTCTTCAAAGATTGTCTGACAGATCTTTGTTCATTCAAAGAAATGATCTTTTCAAATCAGCTTTATCATAAGTTGAGCAATCTTTGAAAAGTTCTTTATGAATCGTCGATAGAAATTGCAGAAGTCAATGAAGATCTGCACATGAGTCAACGATCGAGACACTTCTCAGCTTCGAATCACATCTACTTTTCAAGAATTCATTCGCAGATCATTGATGAATATCAATAGTTCAAGAAACGAGATTTTCTGAATCTTGAATTCACACTTGTCAATGTTTACTTGTAGATCGACTTCACGAAGCTTGTCTAGCACTTCTTTCACATGAGTTCTATGTTCTTTCAATGTCTTACTGTAGATGAGAATATCATTCAAGTATGTCTGACAGAATTTATGCAGACAGTTGAACAACACATTGTTGATATAATGCTGAAAGAAAGCAGATTCATTGATCAATTCGAAGAGCATTACTCTATACTTATAGACGTTGAAGAAAGTAACAAAAGTAGTTAAATCTTCGCTTTCTGAACTCATGCGCAGTTTATTGAACGCGACGATAATGTCGAGTTGAGTCAGATACTTACTGCCTTGAATTCGAGCTAGTACTTCGTCTATCAAGAGTATTAAATAACGATCTCTTTTGATCAGAGCATTCAGTTTTCAATAGTTCATGCAAAAGCGAAGACTATCATCTTTTTTTTCGACAAATAGTATTAATGAAGCAAAAGAAGCTTTGCTGAGTGTGATGAACTTCTTCTTCAAATTCTCTTCTAGATACTCTTTGATCTTCTGCAACTTGTAGCTCGACATGAGATACAATCGACTTCTAGAAGACTGATTCTCATCTTTTAATTCAATCTTATGATCATATGATCAATGCAAGAGCAACTGCGTTGTCTTCTCTCTGTCAAACACATTCAGAAAGTCATGATAAACGATTGAAAGCTTCTTCTTCAATTCATTCAATGACATGACTGATGTCATTTCATTCAGTTCTGTGAAATCTTCAACTGAGTTAAGCGCTTTGTTGATTTCGCTAATGATCAATGAGAAGATCTCAATCTTCTTATTCTTGACTAGAGTTTAATACACAGCGACTTCAATCATGATAATATTGACGATCTTCTTTACTTCAGTTGACTGAGAAAGTCGAAGTTGATCGAGATCAACTTGAGTGCTTTGCTTTGCTATGAAAGCAGATTCAATGAATCTATTCACTGATTTCTGATTCATGAGTTTCTTCAAGATGATCGTTGATGTAACAATCAAGTTCAAGTTCTTTCGTTTCATTTTGCAGATCTCGCTTGACTCAGATTTGTGAAATGCTGATTGACTGCTTGCTTTTGAAACAACAGATTTTGATGTTCGAATCTTCAACGATGATATTAATCAATCGTTTGCAAAATCTATCAAAATTTGATTTCTTTTCAATCAGAGATTTTCAATGATTATCTTGTGCTGATTTAGACGAGTTATCAATAGAAATATCATTTCATTCTTGTGTTCTTGAATCAGAATCAATGTATACAGAGCATGTGTAATCGACTTTCGATCAAAGATTTCATCATACGATCAAATCAACTTTGATTTTGACAGCGATATTGACTGAATATCAAAGCGTTCACATAGCTCTGACATCAAAGATTCATTGATGAAAGTCATGTCAGTGACTTCAGTATCTATCAGAGCGAAAGATTTGAATATCTTTTCTAGACTACTCAAGATGACATCAACAGTGAACGACTTGAAATCAAATGAAGCAAAATATGAGTATATTGCTCTCAATCACTACTTTGACGAGAGCAGATCATTTTTCAAATTCGTAGCAATCTCATGCACTTGAGTCGTCTCAAAGCAGTCATATGCTCTATGTTCTGACTTCTTGCATTTGAAGCAGAGTTCTTTCTTAAACTACTCTTTCTGAATAAAGTTAAGCTTCGATCTTCTGAGTTTCTTTCACGAAGAGACTGATGACGTAAGTCAAGTAGTCGATATGCTGATGACAGAGTGAGCAGCTTGAGTAGCTGATGCTTTGACGACTGGTCGAGCATTCAATTCAGTCAATCTAACATCGACTTGCATGCAGATGTTGACAAACTTGTTCAAGTTCATGATTCGTTCATTGAGCGTTGCTCGCTGAAGATCTGAGCTGATCTTATGCTGAAGATCATCTAGTAGAGTCTTGTTATTGTATTCTAGTTCTGCACTAAATCTCTGAAATTTCATTCAAAATTCATGAAAGAAGATCTTGTTTTGATACAGCTTCAGATACTGACGTTGAGTCGTGTGATGATGATTGAGATCGTTGTATATCTTATTAATCATCGATAGTACTTCTTTGACTTCTAGAAACGAGTTCAAGAAGATATCTTGCATGCAAGATGCAATATGTTTGATCGCAGCTTCACTGACTCGACTTTCGATGTATGCAATCTTCAACTCTTTGATAGAAAAGTGATTTTTATTTATCTTCAGCTTGTTTCACATTTGAGACAGTCAATTGTCTACATTCTGCGTTGAATCTTCAAACAAAGATGAATTCAATAACTTGATTGATTTCAAGAAATGATTTTCAGAAATCGAAGTGCTTTGTTGACTTGATGCAGCTTTTAAATGATGTATAATCATCTTCTTGTCTCTATTCTCTTTCTGCAGACGCGTCTGCATAATCTTCAACGTGATGTTTATCTTGTTGACATCTTTTAACATCTGAATCATGTCATTGTAAATCTTGATTTCAATGTCGTGCTGTTGACACATGTACTTGATAAAGACAACGATGTCATCTGCTTCATGAGTGCTTATTCAAGCATTCAGTTCAGTACTGATGCTGATCTTGATCATTTCATGATTGAAAAGCAATGTGTTTATGTTCTCTTCTTCTGTATTTGACGACGCATTCGTGTCTTCTTCTTCTGATGCTGTTCGATTCTGTGATAGAAGTGATTCTCTTCTAGCATTTCGAAGTTTGTAGCGAGCAATGCTCACTGATTCTGAGCTTCTAGTCATGATATGAGTAGAAAATTGCTGATCGAGATTCTGATGTTACTCTATCAAACTTTCTGAATTCAAGCAACGATTAGTACTCTATCAAACTTTCTGAATTCAAGTACTGCTAGAATTTCTGGTTTCTGATAACGAGCTCAATGTAGTAAAATCTCATGATGACTAGAAAAGATAATCTATTAGAACTAGTTCATTCATCTAGACTAATGAAGATTTTAGAATTCATTGATAAATTCTTGAGTATGTTGACTTGAACAACAGTCGTTTGATTCTTGAAAGAGATTGTAAGTTTGATTCTGTGTGACAGAGTAATGCTTGATCATATCATTTCAAATGTTCATCGAAATTGAAGATTATCAATAACGACATGAGAACTATTCAAAGCAACGAAAGTCTTTTGAAGTTGTAATGCAAAGACTTCTGAAGTATATTCTTGATGAAAAGTGCAATGCTGTGATTTGTTAATCTTTTGCAATCTCTTTTGCAATCTGTTTTGCAATCTCTTTTGCAATATGCAACTAAGAAGCAACTTATCAAAGCTTTAATTTTAACAAAGTTACGAATGTCTTGAACTTTCGTGATCTTAGTTACTAAGTGTCATGATGTCAGATCATCAACTCAATTTAAAACATAAATTGTTGATATTTTAAATAATCTCGATTCATTGAACCTGTTTTGCAGTTCAATGAATCAAGTCATCAATCTAGTTATCATCATTTTAATCTAGTTTCAGCAATTCTGTTTTGATCATCTCAGTCGTGTGCGCGAACTTTTGCAATCTTAAGTCAATAGAACTACTGTCTAGTCTTGATTCTGCTCAATTCATGTATATAGAAGTTGAGTTCTCGTTCTTTTCTTTCACTCTTTGTCTTTCATCTTGTACATTATTTGATGTATTGTCTTGTATCTAGATTCTATCAAAGTAATAATAATATCAGTCTTTTATATTGATAGTATCTTTAGTCTAGCTCAGTTTTTGACATTATGAAAGATCTACACTTTCTGCAACGTTTTTATACGTTGAAATCTCGTTTAATTACTCTTTCGTTCAAATAAAGTTGCTTCACAATCTCTTGATTGACGATGAGCGTGCTGTTGAACAGTTCACTCAAAGTGTAATCGAAAATTCAGTTGAGATCTTTCGCGTAATACAAGAGCTTCAAAATCAAGTTCAATAACATGATGTCATCACTTTGTTCTCATTCATCATTCTCAATTCTTCAATTTATATAAAATTGAATTCTCAGTCTCTTGCAATGATAGCTCAGATCGTTGCACAAATCTTGAACAATCAATCTCTCTTCATCATTCATTCTTCTGCGAACTCTGTCACTATCATCATTGCTTCTAGATTCAAGAAGCTTCTTGACATATCTGAGTATGAGAGAGGCAAAGATCGATTGAATGCATGAAAGCAGAGTCTGATACAACGCATGAACATGAACGATGATCATTATTTCTCTCATCGAGTCAAGATCATTTATGTCGAGTCATGACTCATCATTGATAAGAAGACTCACAATCTAATGAGTCAATATTGAATCAATGATCTTTGCATCATTTTTATTTTCGCAGATTGAGAACATAAGTTGCATCATTGCTGCGACAATTCTTTCAAGACAGAAGATGCTCATTTATATCTTCGTGAAACTCTGAAGCAAGACATGAATAGCTTTGTCAACTATTACAATCTCTTTTATTAAAAGAAAGAACATTCTTTGATGAAAGATTTCTTGTTGATTGACTGTCTGAAGCACAATGTCAATTATTTCACTCAAGTCATCATCTTTTTCTGACGAAATCTTGATGAAACTCGATCATTCATCTTTCATCAATGAGTTCAAGCATTCTTTGACATCAACGAAGAGCTTCAGCAGCTTAAGCATCATCAATCTCACTTCATCTTCATCATTGTCTCATTCATCAAAGTCAAGAGCATCTCTGCATTGATTAGTAACTTTTTGAGTTCAAAGATCATCATCTTTGTGACTGTTGTTTCAACAATATCTTCATCTTTCTTTCTTTCATCTTTCAATGAGTCAATGAATCTAAGTTTCGTCATTATCATCATTCAAGATAAGACTTTGATCATTTCTGAGATCAAGAAAATCTGCAACAAGTGAAAGCTGTGCTACTACTGCAAGTTGCAACATTCAAGCAAAATCATTAAAGAATGCTCAAATATGTTACAAGCGTATCAAGATTGAACAAGACTGAAGCTTTAATCAATTCGCAGTGAACGTTAGCGAGTTTTCTGCGTAATGATTAGAACTAATCAGCGAGCTAGTCAGGTTTGACTCAGATATGACTCAGATATAACTCAGATATGACTCAACATTCTTTTTCTTTCTCAACACTCTTTTCTTTCATCAACATCTTGTTCATCTACATCACATTCTTTTCATGTCACAAACACATTTCTTTCGAGTCTAGTGCAGTCTCTGAACATTACATAAATAGAAGCTTTTGTATCAATCTTCTTCTGTATTCTTAATATTCAGTTATAGCTATCTCTAAAAATCAAGCACTATCAACTCTGATCTTCATCAATTGTATCATCTAGACACGATTTTGACAAAATAAGAAGTTCTTCACTCTGTGTATCATGAATGTCTACAACAGTGATGTCATCAATATAGATGAAGAAATCTCGCTGTCTGTGAAAAAAGTTTAGTCTTTGAGCTAAGTCATGCTCAGAGATCTGTATACATATCATCTTGTCTACTAGTTTCAATCTTTTCACTTTCACTTCAATCATATAGAAAGTTTTCTGCTAAATTTGCTTTGAAACTCTTTGAATTCAATTCAACATTCAAAAATAGTCACATGATAGTATTCTGTATTTTACATCAAGCTCAATCTAGAGTTTTTATTCTCGCTCTGATTGATAGTGAAGTCTTCGCTTATGTCTTTATGAATAAATTCTTCGCGTAACAACATCATCTTTTCTTGCATCAATTAATTCACTCTTGCAGACTTTGAGAATTTGATGATCAAGTCGCTTTAATTGATGACATTACTTATGTCATTGAAATCACAATGATTCTTGATGAACACATCAAAAGACTATTCTTTTATGTCATTGAATTAAGTCAATATTTCATCATCATGAATCTGTCATGACTTCATCATCACGTCATTGATATCAATTTTGAACACAATATTCTTATCTTGTCTTTCTTTTTCTATCTTAATCATTGTTATCAATCTCTCGTCAAGATCTATGATTTTAATCAACAAGAAGAAAATTTCTCGCTTGAAGTTAACAAAGTAGCTTTTCTTCAGTCTCGCTCTCAATTCACTCACAAGAAGCAACTCAGTTCACGAATTGCTCACAAAGAGCAATTCAGTCTACAGATCATTCACAAGAAGCAATTCAGTACTCAATTCGCTTGCAAAAAGCAATTTAGTTTCTCATTCACTTGAAAAAAGTAACTCAGTTTTCAATTCGCTCACAAGAAGCAATTCAGTTCTCAATTCGCTTGCAAGAAGCAATTCAGTCTTCAATTCGCTTGCAAGAAGCAACTCAGTTTCTCATCTGCTCACAAGAAGCAATATAATCTCTCGTTCACTCACAAAAAGTCAACTAATACTCAGCTTGTTCACAAGAAACAAATTTCATTCAATCTTGTCTCTCATCTGAAACAAGAAGCTTCTAGTTGTATTCTTCAAGTCATTCAAAAAGAATACTCATCAAAAATCAAGTGTCAAAATTCTTTTCTCTTTAGAACTTCTATTGTTTCTCAAGCAGATCAATTCAATCAATCTTCTATACAACTTGACATAATTGAGTTGAAAGTTTGAAGCTTTGATCATGCTGCTCATGTTAAAAACATTGAAGTGTTTAGCACCATTTTAAAGAAAATCGATGTCTTCTTGAATCTTGAGTCAATCTCGTCTTTTAATCTAGACTCTGATGAATCAAAATCGCGTCACGCGACTTTGTGTTATAAATGTGTCAAAGATCAAACTCTAATCAATTCACAGTGAACGCTAGTGAGTTCACTGCGTATTGATTAGAACTAGTCAACGATCTAGTCGAGAGCTGATCTAGATCTGACTCAGATTTGACTCAGATATGATTCAGCATCTTTTTTCTTCTTTAACATCTTCTAATCAACTTCTATTGTCTTCTAGACAAACACACTTCTTTGTGTTACGAGTAGTTAACAAATGTCTATGACAAACACATTTCTTTGTGTCGCAAACATCTTTCTTGTGTTTCAACACGTTCTCTTTGAGACTAGCGTCGAATCTGAGTAACTACTATATAGAGCGTGTTCTTCTTGTCTTTTGTATCTTCTTTCTTCTGTATTCTTAAAGTCTTAGTTATAACTATCTTTATAGATTAAACATTCTAGTCACGCACGCACTCTGATTAGTTTCTAGACACGATCTCAACATTACTTTAAGAATTCGTTAATCACATGATACTGATTTCTATACTCATTCAAATTCACTCGACTGACAACGAAATGAGTACAAAGAAATTTGTGTATCTGATGATCAACGACATCGAAAGACAGAACAACATCAAGAGATCAATAGAATCAACGAGAACATACGATCGTGTGATTGCTAGAGAATCTATCGCTCAGTCAGTAGCATCAGTTCAAATCAATTGATAGAATCAAGAAATTAAGATCTTGATTGCTTGAGAATCATCAAAAAACCTTCTCAAATCAGCAACACTCTTCTTTGAAGACTAAACACTTTAACAAACGATCTCACTACATACTATCAAACATCGTTCTTCGCTCGATCATCAATTCTTCGTTATGATTCAATCATCTGTGAACAATATCTTCGAGAGTAATCAAAGCTCTTATTCTTTTGACACTACAGATTCAGTCATCTATTCTGAGCTATCATCTCGCATATTGAAATATCTTAGAATCGATGTCGTATGAAAACATCAATACTCTTTGTCTCATTCTCAGACTCTCGATGAATCTCATAAAGCTTCTACTTCATGAGATATAAAAAATGTAGAGCAGCTACAACACTGAATCGAACAAGACTCAGAAGTTTTTCTAGAAGATTTGAACAGTCTTCAAACTCAACGAGATCTAGACGTGAAAGCTTGTGAGTTATTTGACAAGATATCAAATGAACAAATATGAAAGACTCGTTTCAAGAAAATGAATAGAGTCAAAGAACGCTTGAATCAATTAAATCAGATGTTTCAAAATCAAGTGACTGAATTGCAACATCAACTGCGATCATTTAAAGAAGTCACTTCTTTCTCTTCTACTCTGTTCAATTTCTTCAAGTGATTTCAAAAGCTTTCGAATTCATCTTTGTTTACTGATGAAAAAGAATCTATCTGAAATGACTGGCAAGAAAAGATTCGTGACAAGCTAGAAATTAACGTCGATCATTTTGATATCAATAGAGTTATTCTGATCTACGTTCACTTCAGAATTGAAGAAGACGCAGTCAAAGCTACTCTAGCTTGACATCAACAAGATTCATTGAATCTCTATATCACAGTTGATGATTTGTTAAATGAACTTGCTCAGCTTTATGATGATTTCAACAAAGAGACAAACTTTCGAAGAAAATATGCTAATCTCTTTCAAGAAAAGAGCAAATTCAGCGACTTCTATTCGATGTTTCAACGTCTGTTCTTCTATCTAGAGTATCACGAAAAGCAATTGATCGTTGATCTACGAGACAAGATAGTTTATCGTTTTCGTGCAGCTTGAAGTAGTCAATTGATTCAGTCAGAATCTCTGAATGAAATTCGTAGCTATCTGATTCATTTGAACAATAAGCATCGAGTCATGAGTGACATCAAAGAAAAGAAATTTCTGAACAAAGTCAGAAAGCAAGTCATCTTTGCTGAGAAACGAGATTCATTGAATCTCTATAGAAAGATCGAAGTCACTACACTCGTCGATCATTCAAAATCGTATGACGCGATTTTGACTAACGTCAAAGACATCAATTTACAAACTGAAATCTGTTTCATCTGTCACAAATCAGATCATACTTCTAGAGAGTGCTCTGATCGAACTTCGAGAGTCAATGCATTAGAAGATGACGAGTTTAATCAATCTACATCGAACTCTGAATCAAATTCTGATTCAAAAAACTAGCTATCTCTTTCAGAGTCATCAAAGAGATAGAGATCATATCTTTGTGCAGTCAAATCGAAGTTCTATTGAAAGAAAATTATTTTGAAAAGTCATTTCTGATCAATGCTTCTCTTATCTCTCAGAGCAATTCTTTCAGCCTTCGCTCTTTGATAGATAGTGATTTCGTCGTCTACACGCTGATACATGACAAGCTAGTCGATAAGATATGTCAGAAACTTGAAATACAATCTATATTGATAGCAAAAGAGAAGTTAATACGAGACTATGATGAAAAGCTAGCTAGAAAGACTATTACTCATAAGATTCTACTCAATCTCATGATCGAAAGTCATAGAGAATTGACTATGTCAATGCTGATAGCTGATATCAAGCATCATGAAGCTATATTGAGCAAACTCTGAATGAACAAAAATGAAATATTATTGAACATAAAACATGATACTATCGTATTCTCTGATCAATTCGATATTTCTATTTCGATTTTTTCGATTTCGTCAAATACAAAGCACTCAAGTTGATCACGATCAACTTTGTTCTCTTCAGCAGCTCACAGCAAAATCTCTAAGATGCTCAAGCGTTCAGTTTTATTTATTCAGAAAAAGTCATTCTTGATTCAAAATATAGATGTCGTTTCTTTTCAAGCACTAGTAAAACGAAAAAAGAAGAATCAGACAGAGATTTTTGCTATGTTCGTCGAGAACATCAATAGAAAAATCATCTACAATACTCAATACAAACTAGATGTCATAAACGTCTTCTCAGTCGATGAAACGATTCAGAATCTAGAGAATATTAAAGTCAAGCTATCATCGAAATACCAGAATTTTCTAGACATCTTTGATCGAGCTCAAGCAGACAAGCTATCGTCTCATCGTTCGTATGATCATAAGATAGAGCTTACTAGTGACGCAACGTTATTTCGCTGTCGAGCATATTGAATGTCTCTTTACAAGCTTCAGAAAGTAAAGAAATATCTGAACGAGAATCTTTTCAAAGAATTTATAATCTCTAGCAAAGCTTCGTATTTCTCATTCGTTCTGTTCATCTTAAAAGCAAATGAAGATCTACGATTCTGCGTTGACTATCGAAAGCTCAATGCTATTATCAAAAGAAATCGCTATTCTTTATTGCTTATAAATGAGATAATCAGCAAAATAGTTGATTGCAAGCATCTGACTTGATTAGATATCATTTTGACTTTCAACAAACTGCGAATGCATTCTGATAGTGAGAACTACACTATCTTTATCATCGCTTTAAAAGCATACAAATCAAAGATGTTATTTTTTGAACTTATCAATGATTCTGTCTTGTTTCAGCAATATATGAATGACGTTCTTTGAGACTTTCTAAATGACTTTTGTCAAGTCTATTTAGACGACATTCTAATCTACAGCAAAACTCAACGAGAACATCGACAACATGTCAAGATGATATTAAATCATCTATGAGAAGCTGATCTACAAGTAGATATTTGAAAGTGCGAATTCAACGTAGAAGAAACTGTCTTCTTAGAAGTCATAGTTTCAGAACAAGATCTTCGTATGAATTTTATCAAAGTGAAAGTCATAATCAACTGAACTACGTCGATCAATCTAAAAGAAGTTCAAAGCTTCGTAAGATTTGTTAACTTCTATCGTTGTTTCATTAAGAACTTCTCGAAGCTAGTCAAATCATTCACTCAGCTGACTAGAAAGAATACATCTTTTGTTTGAAATGAAGTCTGTGTTCAAGCTTTTGACGATCTAAAGAAACAGATCAGCTCGATCTCAGTTCTATGACACTTCGATTCAAAACGACAGACTATTCTGAAAATCAATGTCTCTGACTACGTCAAAGATGAAATACTATCTCAGTACGATGATGAGAGTGTTCTTCACTCAGTAGCATTCTACAGCAAGAGCATGATTCTCGCTGAATGCAATTATCACATTTATGACAAGAAATTGTTAATCATTATTCGATGTTTCGAACACTGAAGATTCAAGCTTGAATGCATCGAGTTGCTCATTCAGATGTTCATCGATTTTCAGACTTTGAAGACATTCATGAAAAACAAACAGTTGACTCAACGTCAAGTCAATTATTTAGACATTCTATTTGAGTTTAACTTTCAGATCATTTTTCGATCAGACAAAATGAACATTAAAGTCAATGCTTTAATCAGAATGTCTCTGATCAACGTCTCTGAATCAACTCAGCGTACTGAAGATCACTATCAAATCATTTTGACATTCAATAGAGTAGATATTCTAGCTATTGAATCTGAAGTTGATCTCTATCAGCGAGTAAAAGATGTCAATAAAACGAATGAGCTTTGCAATGAGTATAGACAAGCTATAAGTGAAAACAAGCTCAAGCTACATAGCACTGAATTGAAGCACTGCGAGATCGTTGACGACGTTCTGTTCAGAAAAGATCTACTGTGAGTCTCTGAGAATATGCATATGAAATTACTAAAGAAAATTCATGATCAGTCTTTCATCTCTCATTCTGACAATTGAAGAACTACTGATCTAGTTCAACGTTTCTACTATTGATCAGATCATCAAGCAACGATTAGACGTTACATTCAAAATTGTCATGTCTATCAACAAAGCAAGACATCTAGAAATAGTATCAATGAACTTCTTCATTCTCTATTGATTTCACAGAAACGATGAAAAGATATAACTATGAACTTTATCACTGAGCTATCTCTATCGAAAGATTATAACATCATTTGCACAATCATATGTCATCTCATCAAGAAACGTCACTATGTTCTCTGTCATTGAGAAGACGAGAACATCTCAGTCAAAGAAACGATTTGAATCATGCTATGAAACGTTCATCGACTTCATGATCTACTCAGTTTCATTGTTTCGAACAGAGATTCTCAGTTCATATCAACAATGTGACGAAGTCTTTGCAAGCGACTAAGAATCACGACTAGTTTATCAACAGTTTATCATTCTGAACTCAATGATCAATCAGAGCGAGTCAATCAAGACGTTGAATGCGAATCTAGAATCTACTGTAATTACATACAGAATGACTGAGCGAAATGACTTCTCACGATGAAATTCAGCGAGAATTTCAATATCTTCTTGATCATCTCAATGACTTCGTTCTACTTCAATAAGAATTTTCACTCACGAATGAGTTTCGATTCAGATACAACTGATTATAAAACAACTCGTGAACGTCTTGAAGCTAGAAAAGCAGACGATATTGTCATTTGAATGAAAGAGCTTCTTATCTTTGATCGTCAGCAATTAGAAAAGACGAAGCAGATCATCGAAGCTGAGATTAATAAACATAGACGAGATGTCATCTATGAAGTAGACGACTAAGTTTGATTATTCTTTAGAAACATAAAAACAACTAAATCATGTAAGAATTTGAAAGATAAACAGTTAAAACTCTATCAAATCACTGTGAAAGTTGAGATCTTCTATCATCTTCATTTATTGATAAGCATGAAGCAGCTGCATTTGATGTTCAGTTCAAAGCTATTATGATCTTATTTCAAAGACTCATTGTCAGAACAGCATTTGAAATCTTCTAGATCATTGACAATCGAGAACGATGATCATTGAAAGATAGATGACATTTTGAACTCTAGATGCTATCGAGATTGAATACAATACAAGATCAAATGAACGAAACTAGATCGAAACGACGAATGATACTATGTCGATAAAGAAGAATTCGAGAACTTGAAAGAAGTTCTAGTCGAATTTCATAAGCTTTATTCAGACAAGTCACACTAAATTGAAAAACCGTGAAAGTTTTTGCGTTTCATTTGTTCTATTCATGCGAACATGAATTTTCGAAGAAAGAGATAATGTTACGAATGTGTCAAAGATCAAACTTTAATCAATTCACAGTGAACGCTAGCAAGTTCACTGTGTATTGATTAAAGCTAGTCAATGATCTAGTCAAGAGCTGATCTAGATCTGACTCAGATTTGACTCAGATATGACTCAGCATCTTTTTTCTTTTCTAGCATCTTCTAATCAACTTCTATTGTCTTCTAGACAAACACACTTCTTTGTGTTACGAATAGTTAATAGATGTCCATGACAAACACATTTCTTTGTGTCACAAACATCTTTCAAATAAACATCTTTCTTGTGTTTCAACACGTTTTCTTTAAGACTAGCGTCGAATCTCGATAATTACTATATAGAGCGTATTCTTCTTGTCTTTTGTATCTTCTTTCTTCTATATTCTTAAAGTCTTAGTTATAACTATCTCTATAGATTAAACATTCTAGTCACGCACGCATTCTGATTAGTTTTTAAACACGATTTCAACACTTTGACTGTCTGTTCAAGAAACAGCTCAACTCTTGCTCAGTTCTCATCTCGCTCTCAAGACAGTATGTATGATAAGAATCATCATCTGAATCTCATCAAATGAAAAAGAAATTTCATTTAACTGCATTCATGACACAAGAAGATCTTGAAGCTTATTGACAAAGTAAGAACGTCGATTCAGTCACAATTCTATCATTCAGATATTTCAAGTTTCTAGACATCTTCTTTAAGAAGAACATTGATATCTTGTTTTTGTATTGAGTTTATGATCAAATCATACATCTTAAAGAAGATGCTCAATTCTCAGTCTTTGCTTTGTACGACATGAGTCGTGACAAAATTCTAGAACTTCGTCGTTATCTGAATGAAAATCTGAGCAAAGATTTCATTCAAGTCAGTCATTCTCAAATGATTATCTCTGTTCTCTTTATCAAGAAACTCAAAGAAGAACTTTGCTTCTGCATGAACTATCAAGATCTGAACGCTATCACAGTCAAGAATCGATATTCTCTGTCTCTGATCTCAGAAACGCTGAATTGTCTAAGTCGAGCTAAAATCTTTATCAAGCTGAATATCATCTTTGCATTCAATCGACTTTGAATCAAAGAAGAAGATGAAATTCTCATCATTTTTCACACTTGATTTGAATTATTCAAGTATCTAGTCATGCTCTTTGATTTATGTAATGAGTCTGTCTCATTTCAGAAGTACATCAACAATATTCTTTGCAAACATTTGAATAAGTTCTGTACAGCTTATCTGAATGACATCTTGATTTATTTTGACAATGAACTTGAGCATGAGATTCATGTCAAGCTCATTCTGCGAAAGCTGCAAGAAGCAGATCTTCAGATGAATATAATCAAATGTGAGTTTCACATCACTCAAGTTTTGTATCTAGAATTGATAATCATCATCAAAGAAGTCAAGATGAATTCTTTTAAGATAAATATCATTATCAACTGACTCATTTTGATCAACGTTAAAGACGTTCAAAGTTTTCTAGATTTCGCGAACTTCTATAAAAGATTCATTTATGACTATAGTAGAATAGCTATCTCGCTCATTCATCTCATCAGAAAAGATGTATTCTTTGTCTGATCTCAGAAATGTCAGATTGCATTCAACATTCTTAAGAAAGTCTTCACTTTCAAGATTATTCTTTGTCACTATAATTCAGATCACAAGATTGTGATAGAAATTGATGCTCTAAACTATGTGTTCAAAGACATTCTCTTTCAATACGATGAGAATGAGATTTTTTATTCAGTCGCTTACTTTTCGAAGAAGCATAACTCAATCGAGTGTAACTATGAGATCTACGATAAAGAACTCATGATCATTGTTTGCACTTTTGAGAAATGATGATCAAAGTTTGAAGACTTTATCTATTCTGTTGAGATGATCACGAATCACAAAAATCTTGAGTATTTCATGTCAACTAAGCAGTTGAGTTATCATCAAGCTCGTTGAAGTGAGTTTCTGTCTAGATTTAACTATCGCATCGCTTATCATTTTGACAAGATTGATGATAAGTTGAATGCTTTGACATGTTGCTCAGAAGATCTTTCTAAAGAGAGAGATACATTCAATTCTCGACATCAATATCAACATCAAACAATTCTGAAAACTCATGTTTTAGACTTCAATATTGTTGAGAATCTTGCTCTTGATGTCTTTAACATCAAAGTCATGAAGTTTCAGTCACAAATCATCACTCTAGATTCAGTTCAGTTACATCTGTTTTCAATTATCTCAACATTCTTGCAAATTCTAGCTTTCATGAATCTAGAAATCGAAGAATTCAATGTTGAAAATGTCAAGTCTCAGCTAAATCAAAACATTCTGAATCTTGATGAAGATTTTGCTGACACTCTCATTCAGACATTGTGAAAGCAAGTCAAAATCAATGACAAATTTGCAGCTCAGATAATCGAAGTGCTTCATAATAAAGCACGACATCACAATAAGATTTCTCTAGTCGAGTGTGAAAAACACGAGAATCATCTGTACTTTCAAGAAAGAAAGTACATGCTCAACTCAGATAAACTACGTCTTCATATCATTCAGCTTGCTCATGATAGTGTCATCAATGATCACTCAGAAAGAGCAAAAAGTTATGAACTGATCAGTTGAATTTACTGATGATCAAACATTTATAAGTATGTTCAACACTTCATATGAAACTATCACGTGTGTACACGTTTCAAGCTCTTTAGACAATGAATTCAAGAATGATTGTGTTTTCTTTCAGTTCTCAAACGTCGTTGACGTGATGTTTTCATGAACTATGTAAATTCTTTATCACTTAATATTTTCATGAATATCATATATAAATATGTTTTAGTCTTCATTGATCATCTTATCAAAATGAAACATTTAATTCTCATCACTTTTATGAAAGTTGAAGAAGTTATCAACTGCTTCTATGCTCATGTTTGAAAACATCATGATTTACTCAAGTTCTTCATGTCTGATCGAGATACACAATTCATCTTCGATGTCTGAAAGCATATGTGTAAAATGTTAAAGATAAATGCTAAGTTATTAACAACGTATCACTCTGAGATCAATGATCAAATCGAGAAAGTCAATGCTATCATGAAATATTATCTTCAAGTCTTTGTCAACTACATGCAGAATAACTGAGCTAAGTGACTTTCTGAAGTTGAATTCATCATTAATAATGCATCATCATCAATCACTTTAGCATCACTCTTCTTGATCAATTTAAGTCAAAACTTACGTTTAGACTTTAAGTTTTCTGAATCTCTGCTTGAGAATCTTACATTTCAAGCTCAAGACAAGTTAATCAATGTTAAAGAGTTCATCAAGAAGATGAAGAAACTAACTAATCATTTACATGATGAGATGTTTATAGCTTAAATCATCTACGAATTTAATGTCAATCTCTCTTGTCGTTCTTGTTCTAAATACTTCATTGAAGATGAAGTCTGACTGAATGCTTGCAATCTCAGCATCGCTCATCTTGCTGTCAAGTTAAATGATCATAATGTTGATCTTTTTAAGATCAAGCATGTTTTCAAGAACAATTTTCTGATCATTGAGTTAAATCTTTCAGCATTCATGAAGATTCATTCAATCTTTCATGTCATTCTTCTGAATCATATCACAAGTAATCTTTTTTCAAGTCAACATCAGAAATCTTAAGAACTCAGCTTCATCAAGAATGATGAAAGATTCTGATATGTAAACAGCATACTAAACTTCAAGCATGATAAATGTTATAACTCATCTCTGCTCAAGTATTACATTGATTGAAAAGATCACTTCTTTACTTGAAAGTCTTTTCATCTTCTGAATAATTGTGAGCAAGCGTTCGATGAATATCATCTCGTCAACTTTGTCGTCGAAGAATCACATATATTGTCGTGTGTGATGTCTCAATGTCAATGTCAAGAACATTAAGTTCAATCTTCATTATTTCAACTCAGCTCAAATCTGACTCAGATCTTGCTTAGATCTGACTCAGATATTTCGTTTAAATCTGATTCAGATGTGACTCAGATGTATTTCAATTCTCTGTGCATCATCACGTTAAAATGCATCTCATCTCGTCTCACTTTTCAAACATCTTGCTCAGATTTAACTCAGATGTGACTCAGATCTATTCTAGTTTCATTTGTGCTTCATCACATTAAAATGCATTTACATCAATTCTCATTTCATTTCAATCTTTGTTTTCAATTCTTTCTTATTTCATCTTGTTTTTTCTTGTTGTTTTGCAGAAGCTCAGTCTTGAAGAGAAAAGTTACTGTTATGATGTCAGATCATTAACTCAATTTAGAACATAAATTGTCAATATCTTAAATAATGTTGATTCATTGAATCTGTTTTGCAATTCAATGAATCAAGTCATCAATCTAGTCATCATCATCTTAATTTAGTCTCAGCAATTTTGTTTTGATCATTTCAGTTGTGTGCATGAACTTTTGCAATCTTAAATCAATAAAACTACTGTCTAGTCTTGATTCTGCTCAATTCATGTATATAAAAGTTGAGCTTTCATTCTTTTCTTTCACTCTTTGTCTTTCATCTTGTACATTATCTGATGTATTGTCTTGTATCTAAATTTTATCAAAGTAATAATAATATCAGTCTTTTATATTGATAGTATCTTTAGTCTAGCTCAGTTTCTGACACTAAGTTTGTGCATCTATCACAATCTTTGCTATTCAAATGATGTTTCATGATGCTGTTATTGATGCTTCTATTGTTAGAATGCTCGTAGACATGCAAACACAAATGACAAATGAGTTTAAGCCTTTCACTTTCAACTAAAGCTGTCTGATAAAAGTTATTTCATATCTCATCTGTTTGTAACTGTGAGATTCACTTTGAATAATGATAGTCTGATACTTTTCATTCTACTTGCATTGCATATTGAGTTTGCTTTCATCAATTCTGAAATATATGTTGATATTCTTGCTCATGATCGTATAATACATATCATTCATCGTGTAATGACTGCAGTTCAAAAAGCATAATAGAAGTAATGTTAGAAGAAGAGAATTGAGCACTATCATGCTCACTGTCGTTAAGATTCTTTGAAGATATATTTATAGAACTGAATAAACTGTTCATACTTGCTTGCAATTTCGATGTTCTCATTCAAGAGAATCATATAATAAGCAAGTTAAACAAAAAAGAGACTGCAAAAAGAGTTGCAAAAAGAATTGCAAAGAAAGTTGCAAAAGAAATTGAAAACAAGTTTGATTTTTCAAGTGTCGTTAAGCTTAAAGTTTGAAGATCAATGCAAATCTTAATCATGTGTCACTGTTGACTTATGACTGATTAATTCTTATCTTTTAAATTAACTGTTAATTATTCTAAAAACTAGCACATTTTAATAAATTTCAAACATCATGATTGATTAAGAAGCTTATTACAAATACAAGAAAATAATTATACAGAGATAAACTGAAGTACGAAATAATCATTGCACAAAATTATGCGAAAAGAATGTTTAATTCTTCTGTTCACTTCTGCTATTTAATTATTACATGAAAGTATAATGTGATGCTGCATGCAATAAATGATTCTATCTATCAGCTTGTGACTGTGAAACTAGCTAGATCATTGATTTAGAAATGCTTGATTTCTAAGATATGAGTATTAAAAGAATCAAAAAGATTACTTGATTTCTTAATTTTGAATATTACTTTTCAGATTTTACATGTCAATTTGTGTGAAATATTTGATGTTCATTCATACTTGTCGTAGTCAAAATTTGTCGATCAATTCTCAGTCTGATCTGATAGCACAATTCACTTGCATGACTTGTTCTTAATCGTCTTTCTTTTTGATCATACTACACGTCATAGAGTTTTCTCAGACGTGATGAATGATTCTTGAAAGTGCTTTGATATCAATTTGCAATCTTGAAAGATATGATAATTTCTGAAGAAGACTTGACGATACTGATCGCTCTCTGCTTTTTTATATGTCACAATGTTAGTATAAATATTGAAATACAAGTCGCGAAATTGATTGCAAAATTGATTGCAAAATTGATTACGAAATTGATTACGAAATTGATTGCAACATCAAGAGCAAAATCAAGAGCAAAGTTCAAATAGTAAAAGAAATAATAATCATGTTGTAAACAAAATTACAAAAAGAACTGTCAAAAACTTACACAATAAGATGACACGCTACGTTTTTTCAGAAATTCTGAAAACATCAAAAAATCTTCACTGTCAATGCTTTTCTGATGACATTCGAGTCATTCATCATCTTCTCGTTCGTCATCGTTTTGAGCTTTTCACTCAGAAGCAAGTCATTCATCTGATATCATTCTTTCGTCTGAACATCATTGATGTCAGAGAGCTTCTTTCATTGAGAACTTTTCACACTCATATTAAAATGAGCGCTTAGTATCAAAGAATCTTAATTGAAACTTGCAACATCAAGACGTGTTCTTACATGATTCACTGTATTTTCTTTTGCAATTCTATGAATTTATTAATATTTGATTGCAAAAAAGATTGCAAAAAATATCGTTGATTTCATTTGCTATTCACATGCGCAGTCAACAAGAACTCATGATCATCATTCAATGCTTGTAGATAGACATTCAATTTTTTGAATTGCTTGATTCAATAGAAATGAATATTTCTATCTTTGTTTTTCACATCTTCAATTTTCTTCTCATTCTTTATCATATTTTGCACATGAGTTCTAATCTTTTTTGAATGTGTATTGTTGAAATAATCTTCAATAGTCTTGCGTTTGTGAGTAAACATGATTGCAAATGCAAAACAATAGTTAACTTGTAAAAGCAATGATGTAGCGATCTAAATAATAAGATGAAATAGTAAAGATCAATTGCAATGATGAAGTATGAAATTTAAACTTCGATGTCTTGATTTAAGATTTTAAGATTTAGATCATCATAATTTCAACACTAATTAAGTCATGTAATCATCAACTTTTTTCTTCTTTTATCTTCAAACAACAACAACATACTGCAATCATGATCGCAACAGCGCAGTAAGTTATGTATCAGTCTCACGAGTTTATAGAAGATTGCAAAACTGATTGCAATACAAAAACAATGAGCTTAATTCTAACAACAAAATGTTACTCAACATCTTTGATTCTGCAACTGACGAGATTTTGAAATTGATTTTGAATTCAAATGAATTCTTCAACTTGCACGAATTTATGTATATATTTCATTTCTTATTACTTTTGAATTGATTGTAAAACTGATTGCAAAGTAGAAATAATATTGCAGCGAATTCTAAATTTAAGCTTACAAGATCAAATTTCAATCACGAGTCAAACAATAGATTGTGATTGTCAAGCAGCTCAGAATCATCATTGTCAAGCTCATTATCATCATTCTCATCATCATTATTCTCATCATCATTCAGTAAAAAATCTCATAACAAGCAATTTGTCAAAAAGATGTCTTGAAAACAGTCAATAATGAAGTTGAGAACTGATGACAGAAAGATGAAGCTCATCAGAGTAAGTTTTGAGTCTTACTAGATTGCAAAAATGATTGCAAAAGTGATTTCAAACACGCTGATCATATGTTAGAATGTTCGATTCATTGAGTCAGCTTGTGTTATCAATGTCATCATAAAAAGTGATCTTATCAAGCTCAAGAAAATGCGAAAATATTGCAAAGAAACTGTGATACTTCATGAAATTCGTCGATATCAAAGAACAATCAACTTACTTATTTCAAAGCTGTTGTTTCAGCATGTGATTCACGAAGTGTGTCATGAATTGATTGAAGTTAATCTTCGCTTTCAATCAAAAGCTATAGAGACATTGCAAAAGATGACAGAAGTGTGACTTGTTGCGATGTATGAAGATTAGTTTCACGATCAATTTTGCAATCAATTTTGCAATCAATTTTGCAATTCAAATACTGATTACTTAACAGACATCAATCTTTGCACAATTCATGCAAAGCGTGTAATCATTCAAGCGAAGAATATGAGATTGATTTTTCATCTCACAAGCGAAAAGTTTACATTTGAAGCTTGTTCAAATTACATGACGAAGTAGATAGTCATGTTACTATGCAATCAGAATGCAACGCTGTCGCAAAACAAATAAATAGTAAATACAGTTTTTGCACTGTCACACTGTTAGTGATACTATTGCTTTCGCGCATAATTCAAGTTAATTCTTATCGCTTTTGTCAAGAACTTTAGTTTTTTTTCTCTTGAATGTAAAGTCAATTGATTAACTACTTGTATGCATAAGATTTCAGCGCAAACGAGATTTTTGCACACGCTAACTAAAACTATCTATATTGATGTCATTTTAGCACGTCAAAGTTGATACTATTTGTTGCTAATCTTTCTAGATTAAAGTGCGCGAAAATTCAGTTTGCGCAAAAATCTCGTGCATACAAGTAATTATTCTATTTTTAGAAATCGAGTTCAAATTCAGTTTGCATGAAAATTCTGTGCATATGAGTAAGTATACTATTTTTAGAAATCGAGTTCAAGCAACTCAACTTGATTTCGAGTTGAGCTTGAGTTGAAGAAAGTCAACTCAATCTCAACTCGAACTCAAAATTGAGTTAAGTTGACTTCTCTCAACTCAACTCAACTCTAACTTGATGACAGATTTAACTGTACAGAGTTTAAGAAATTTATAAAGATCAACAAAGAAGTTATATGCAATGATGAAAAGACAGCGAAAGAGAGACGAGATTGAACGAAATGAATAGATAAAGAAGATGAAAAAGATAAAGATTGTAATAAAGATGATGAAAGAGAACGCATCGATAGTGCAGAAATGATGTGAGTTTGTTTTGATTGATGCATGAGATTGAGAACAACATTAGAATCAATATTCTGTAATGATCATCATCATCATTTCTTTGTCTGTGTATCATTAGTCAATAACAGTTCAAGTCTG
>JAABUY010001720.1_pt1 | contig 28256 bp, 35 predicted proteins | sample 5560271 | NCBI WGS metagenome assembly JAABUY01 (sample SAMN10711886, study PRJNA513374) | rock metagenome | isolation source: Antarctica rocks | place: Antarctica: Victoria Land, University Valley | reverse complement strand
CGTAGCTCGGGCCAGTGCTGCGTCGAGGGGCGGCTTACTGACCCACAAACGCACTGCACTGCTACAAAGCTTTCAAAGCCCCGGGTAGGCTTGCTTGCCTGGCTCTTATCGGCAATTATGGACGAAGTACAGATGAATCTTGCGCAATGCAACGTTCAACATTTTTGCAGGCTAACACTGCGAAGCACACAGCGCTGTAAGCAACGATCACTCTCCAGGGCTGCTACAAAGCAGCAAGCGTTCGAGCAAGAAGCACGTCCAAAGACTGCACCAAAGGCAAAAGCATTGCGAAGTAACAGTAGTGTGCAGGTCTTGCAGATTTGAACGTCCAAAAAGAGGGGGTGAGAAGGCAACTTGTGTTGCAGGGCGCCTGCTATGGCTGTGGTCTGAGTCTGCAAACAGTGCAGCCAGGAGCAGCTGGCTATGTCACCTTGGAGAAGTATGCGACCCGGCTTCAGCACAAGCACCTGAACAAGTTCCTGTGTGAGCGCTGTCAGGAGCTGAGCAACGGCCACATGATCCCTGCAGTTGAAGACTTCAGCAGCAGAAATCTATCAGGTCAGCTTGCAATTGAGTGATGTTGGTGTAGTTCTAGAGATGCAGCTGCTTGATCCAACAGCCCATTCTGAATGGATATATGCATTCAATTTTCTTCAGCATCATTCTCAATGGTTAGAAAGTGTTCACACTGCATGCATTTTACATTTTGATGCCAGTAATGACACCTCGCTCCTGACTTTCATGCATCACCCTTTCTTGCATGTACTTACAGCAATGCACAGTCAGTAGACAAAGCTGATTTTGCAAACCTGTTATGTGCTTCAATACACACCAGCTCCAGTTGCACGCCGTTATGTTGTGAGGAAATGATTGGAATATGTCTTCATCATATCTCTGGATACTGTTCTGAGTTCTGCTGACAAGCGGCACCCTGATCATACCAGAGCAGATCAGAGCTCAACTCAAAAGCATGACTCAGCAACACAATCTTGCATTCCAAACCTATGCAGCCTCAGGCTAACACCAAATAGGTCTCATTTGTCTCTGCATCATTGCAGAGGAGGTTCTTTTTTGCTTTTAGGTCTTCAGCTGGCTGGCAAAGCCCTGATTTCACCAGATCAGCTCAGGAATCAGCTCAAGGGCTTGGCCGAGCAGCGTATTCTGGCTGTCTTAGTAATCGACCTCTTGGACTGCAGTGGCAGCTTCCTGAGCCGTGTCAGAGACCTTGTGGGACGCAACCCTGTTCTGCTGATTGGCACCAAGGTGAGCAGTACATCTGCAAACATGTCAATATGCAGACTTACCGGTAAGTGGCAAGATCATACCAGCATGTCTTTTTGACATGTGTCAGGGATTTTGTTCACCTTTGTATGCTGCTCGCTGAAGTCAGGGTCATAACGTTGAGGTCTTCATGCCAGACCAGACCACACATCATTGCTTGTCTTGACAGCAGCTTACTGGCTGGTGTCGGAGGCTGTCAGAGGCTGTTCAAGAGGCAAAAAGGGAACCCTGGGCTGTAGTTTTTACACTGGTGTTGATCCTCTTGATTGTCAAAGCGCATCATGACATGGTACTGGTAGCATCATTCATCCAATATCTGGATGTGGGCACATGACCTTCGAATGCAGTATAGTTCTTGAGTTAACCCAGATGCTGGTAGAGCATGACCCAATGATACGTGAGCATGCTTGCAGATGTTGTCAACTTTTGCCTGACAATGCTGTAGCCACACACTCACTGTGGCCCATGTGGCCGAATAGTTCTACATGACAGGCCGTCCGCGCAATAGGCCCCTGTGACAGAACGTACCTGCAAGAGCCCCTTCCACATGGCAGGGCATTCCTGCAAAGGTCCCTTCTCAACGGCACGACGTTTCTGCACAAGCTCTTCTACATGACAATTCCGCATCTGCACTGTTGATCAGGCTCATTGCAGACGGATTTGCTATTCCAGTTTGGATTAGTAATGGCCACTGCCAGCTAGTGCCTGCCACAGCTGCAGAGTCCTTGTCACTGCTGCCAAATCTATAGTACTAGTCAAGCAAAAGCCCTGCAGGCTCTGCCCGACAATCACCGCCATGCCTCGTATGTGGTTGTTATAGGTGGATCTGTTGCCAAAAGGCACTGATACGGCAGCAGTCACAGAATGGCTTCTGGCCACCGCTGGCCACCGCCGCCTGAATGTAGTCAACGCTCATCTGGTGGGCAGCCCTGCAGGGCAGGGCGTTTCTGAAGTGGCCTCTGCCATCTTACGGGACCGTAAGGGGCGTAGCGTATATGTGTTAGGCGCAGCAAATGTGGGCAAGTCATCATTCATCAGAGCTCTAGTCAGGTAAGCACTCTGTCTTGTCATTAAATGTTTGCCATCGTGAAGAAAAGGCTGTAATAGCATGAGTGTGCACACAACTTGTGCACTATTTTTTGTTTCTGGCAAGCAGGTGCCTTCAGCCAGCACCTAACACGTAATCCTGCCAAAGATCCAACAGAGTTGAGTCAGCGACAACAAGCTTCACGTTTGTAGCACGCGCAATTTTGACATACCTGCTATAGCTCTCATGCCTCAGTACGCACGTGGCATGCAGAGAGATGAGTAAGGGGAGCAGCAGGTGTTTCCAGCCTACTGCCAAGGCGCAGTCGCGGCGCCTGCCTGTGGAGTCAGCAATGCCCGGCACCACTTTGCAGACTATCGAGCTGAAGGCCTTTGCATCTGGTGGTGCCTTGTTTGGTGAGTCCCCGATCTTGGGATTTGATGCTTTGGGGCGTAGGGCTTTGTTAGTTTAGGGTCTGCGCAACAGAGCAGTTGGGGCATAGGGCTTTGTTGGTCTAGGGGTCTGAGCAACAGAGCAGACAAGCGCCCAAGAGACAGGCTCCCCGGGTGAGATTGGGGATGAGGGTAATTGGGCAAAAGTGTGACAGGAGAGCTGCTTCTTTGTGTGGAGTTCTTCTTTCTGCCATCGAGAATTCTCTGAATCCTCACCCTTGCATTGCAGCTTAGCTCATCACCCCTAGTCACTATTTGGCCACCCTTGCTCATTAGTCAGCCAAGCTGATCACGACTTGGAGGCGATTGAGCTGAATGGCATCGTGCTCAGTGATGCCTTTCTTATGGGAATGTGCTCTTGAGTTGTGTAGGACAGCGCCTCGTGCTCATGACATAGCCTGTGAATCTTCATCAGAACCACTCAAGGGTTTGGTAAGCCTACACCCTACTCTCCAAACCCTAAACCCGGTTTGAGTGCCCTTGCAGTCTGTGAGACAGTTTTCCTTGTACTCTCATCGCTGTGCATGATTCTTCATATGAACCATCGTCTCAGGTCTACTAAATCCCCAACTTCAAGCCCTAAACCCTAAGCCTACTTACCCTAGTGCGCTATTGACATCTTGTGCTGACCTGTACATCCAGACTCCAGAGTACAGGAGTACAAATTCCTCGACGTATCACTGTGTTTCAAGGGCTCTTCAGCCAAGCAAGCAGGTGCATTCATTGTCATGCAGCCGCTTGGGACTCACTCAGGGAGTCAGCAGGCAGTGGCTGACTCAACATGGGGCAACAAAGATCAGATGTTTAGGCCAACAGCACCTACAACAACACCTTTAACAAAAAATCAGGCGTACCAATCAAGACTTTTCACTCATAAAGCTGTGCATGACAGTCAGCAGCTTGTGTTACTGCTGCAGACACTCCCGGCGTTCATCTTCACCACCGCCTGCCCCATTTACTATCCCCAGAGGATCTCAAGGAGCTGCACCCCCGCAAGCGGCTGCGGCCCTACTACCCTCCCATGCCCCAGGACCTGGCCCCTCAAGAAGAAGAAGAAGAAGAAGACACAGCTTCCAGGAGCAGCGCAAATGCCATAGACACAACAGGGTAAGTGGCTGCTGCAACCCTAACCCCAAGTGCTAAACCCTACCACAGCTGCTGCACACCTTTTCTTGGGCCAAAACTCTGAGCATCATGTTGCCATTTTGACCTGGCGTCTCTGCTCATCATCAGCAGATGCCGTAGTCGCTTTGTATGGCACTGGTGTCATGTTATACTGATGTTATACTGGCAGTGTGCTGACGCTGTTCTGTAATGATGTTGCATTAGCATAGTGCAAGCAAAGCTTGAGAAGCTGTCGATGACTCTTTGATTGTTCCAAGGCTACATACATGATCATGTCAGACCTGCCATTAAAATCCAAGTGCTTCACACCCTTATTCCTGATTTATGAAGCATTTTTTGGGCCTAAGTCTGCAGCAATGCATGCAAAATGAGGGTCCGCCAGAGTAGGTCTGTATATCACATGGAAATTGAAACTGTTAGTGTCGTTATATTTCTGTTGCAGGAATTGTCTGCCAAATCCCTTAGGACCAGTTGTCATCATAGATTAGCTGGTTGCAAAGGAAAGCTTTTGCGTGATCATGACTGTGTCTTTACAGGCTTTGTATGTGGGATCTATCAGTGCCAACACACATGCATGACGAGGGTCTGCAAGCATAGGTCTGTATGATATTTGCGCTTGCGCACCCACGATAGGTTTTTCAAAATTAAATTTGAGTAGAATTGCTTAAAATTGACTAAATTTGAGTAAGTTTGAGTAAAATTGAGTAATTTAATTTGTTTTATTTGTGTTCCAGGTTGGTATCGGCGACCTATCAGTGGGGCGGAGTTGCCAGGGTGGACGTAGTTTCTGCCCCATCCGGTACAGCCCTGGCCTTCTATGGCCCTCCTGCCCTTCATGTGCATGCCCTGCCCTTTGTGGGTCAGGAAGAGGTGGTACAGTCAGCAGCAGCACTGGCAGCTCAGTCTGACTCAGCACAGCGTGACACAGCACGGCATGACATAGCCCAGCATAGCACAGCACAAAGTACCTTAGCACAGCGTAATGCCTCAGGAGGTGCTCAGGGTGCATCTGAATTGGCAACTCATCCCCTGGATGATCATGACATGATCCAGGATGAGCCGTCAATGAATAATATCGTGCAGGATTGGCATGAGCCCCTGCCAGCATCATTGCAGAGCAGCAACGCAGTCCAAACTGCTGGGCAACACCATGGCAATGATCAAGTGGCCAAACCACAACCACAGCAGCAACAGCAGCAACAGCAGCAGCAGCAGCAGCAGCAGCATGTGTACAGTCAGCAACATGATGATTCTGGCAGACATGAGATGGCCAGCTTGGATGCATTTGTCAGTCCAGTACGTGAGGAAGGTGCACATGAGCCTGTCAGGCAAGCAGAAGAAGAAGAAGAAGGAGAAGAAGGGCTGTTTGGTGAGGCGTCTGTGCTGGCTAGAGGGGGCCTCAGAGTGACAGACAAGGTGACATGCAGACGGCTTTTAGCTACACCAGTTTTAACAACTGCAGCACTAGTTTATGCAGGATGTATGCAAACGCAAAACCTTGTTGCTTTCCTTATGACAAGTGCAGTGTACAGACAATCAGTCACATGAAGCTGCATCTCATCATCAGGGTTTGTCCTCACTTCTGTCATTAGTGGCCAGGTTTGTATGCCATCTCTGCACTGAGCCTTTCAGCTCTTGTATACAGCGCAGCATCCTTTGTTGATGATTCACAGCCCTTCAGCTCTTACAGGGCAGAATTTCTTTGTTTCATCAGGACATTAACATGCGCTTTGTTTGATGCAGGTCATATCTGTCAACAGACTGTCAGGTTCTTTGGCTGATATTGCCATATCAGGGTTGCCAGGCTGGATCTCTGTACTGTCTCCCGGGGTTAGAGGAGAAATTCAAATGCGCATATGGGCGCCCGTTGGTGTTGAGGTGTTTGTCAGGCCTCCCATGCCTGTACCGGGGCAAGAAAGTCATGCCAGAACAGATTCATTTTGGTAGTTTGGCACCAGCATTGTGAATCTGTTTGTAGATGCTTATCTTACATTGTCAACATGAGGCATCAGGATTTTAGACGTATGTTGTTTTGCTTTTGGGCAGCATGGGTATGCAGTCCATGATTGTGCAATGCTGGGATCAATGCACTGCTGAAGTGCATCGTTATCGCAGTGTCCATGAAAGTCCTTTCTAAGAATAGCATGCAGACAAAGTGTCGGTGTTGTGTACACAGCGTCTTATGCATTTTTGATGTGCCTGTGAGGGCCTATCAACCATATGGTGGTGTTGTAGCCATGCTGCAAGGTGTAGAACAGGGGTATGGGCATTGTCATCATGAGACTTGCAGAGCCCAATATATGCATCCCAGGATGTCACAACTAATCCCTCTTTATCAAGTTTTGCACATTTGGTCAGCTGCATGTCATGCTTCATTGAACTTCACACAACGACACAGAGGTACCAGTCACTGCTTATCATCATTGTTGTAGCAAGTGTTTAGAGATTCAGCCACGCTTCCCATCAGCTGCGCAGGCACACTGAGGTACTTCTGCTGACTTAGCGTGCAGTCAGGCACGCATGTCTTTTGCCACCTGTCATCCCCTGCAGCTTACCTCAGGCAGCATGTTTTGATTGCCATAATAGCTTCCAACTTTTGGCTTGATAAACTCGCATGATATGATGCAGAAGAGCAGCAACGTTGTTGGTTTTCCTGAAGCTTGACGTAACATAGTGGGCGAATGCACGCTGAAGGGCTGCTGAGGTGAGCTAGCGCTGTACAAAATGAACGAACAGCCGCGATGGGACTTGTATCCAGACTAGTACTAGTACTGTATGAAACCACTGCTGACCTGCTCATACAAAGGGAGCTGACACCGTCAGTATGCATCTGTGCAACAGACATTGCAACCAGCATTGACCAGGAGGATCGTCCACAAGGACTATGCCTGCTGTGAGCAGGTGGTTCTAGCCTACCTGGGACGTGCTCAATGTGGCACTTGTTGCTTTTCTCTGTTGTAGCTGCGTCAGGTGGATGTCAGCACATTGCATGAGAAGACTTAAATGGCTAGGCACAGGCTGCATCCTCAACAAGACCCTCTCCTGCCTGAGCACCATTGCAGGGCAGGAAAGTCTTCGGCAACCAAACAGTTTTGTTTAGTAAATAATATTCTGCCTGTGAAGCAAGTTGTCAATTCTGATGAACAAGGTGTCAAAGGTGGATTTGGCCCTGTGACATGCGTTCCAGAATGCCACATTGTGATAAGCATGCACACACGGCAATATCTGCCATTACCTGTATTTCATCCTGAACATCAATGTCCATACCACCATGTTCATCTCCATTGTTTATCCTTCCTTGATTCTTCTGGCAGACACATGCCTTGCCGTTGCGGCGGTACATTAATGGTGTGCCTTTTAAAAAAGGGGTTGTAGCCCTTTCCGCAGTGTTGTCGCTATGCTGCTGATTTAGGTTGCGATTGGAGTACCGAAAGCAACGCATTTCGTACCTGTGAAGCTGCAAGCGAAGCTGACAGGAGCGAAGCTGACCGAAGACATTACCTAAAATCTCCTTATGGGCTGCGGTCTGACAGGATGCGGCAGTATGCAGGCACTCGTCTACCAGAAGAAGTCTGCGTCGTATGAAGCTCAAACTTTGCTCGAGGGAGAAGCTGCTATGCTTGTACTTATGCTTCGCTCACGCTAGATCTCAACACGCCTGGAGGCATCAGCATGTTCATACTTCAACTGCAGAAGGTACTGGGGCGAGAGTCGTGGGTGCTGCATTCTGAAAGTCCTCATTGCCAGTAAGTGAGTCGTTACTACAGCTGCAGATGGAAGACTGGCTGTGCTGGCTGAGCAATCTTACTTCGGCCAAGTCGAAGATGTTCCGCTCGTGCTTAAGGCTATACCAGAGATCTGGCCGACTGGCTCTTGGGTGCAGATTGGAGCTAGTACTTTGGACCCTGACCTTAACAAGAACGACCCTTTCAAGGAGTTTCTATCCCTTTATCAACACTATTCTAAGTATTTTGTTGAGCCGATCCCTGAGCTTGCGGAGAAGTTGCAACGTAACGTCGCTGACATGCCACATGCTCATGTAATTCCTGCTGCCATTGTTCCGGAAGCTGATTCCGTTGGACAAACAGTCACTCTTTACTGTGTGGCCAAAGAGCCAGATACACCCAATTGGGCAGCTCAGGTTTGCTCCTTCAACCCCGAGCACATAAGCAGACTCTTTCCCAACGCCAGAGCGGAGGCTGTGCAGGTTGAGGGGTTTGGTGTCGTTGAGCTTCTCAGCCGATATCATATTGTTGATGTGCACGTTCTTCTGATAGATGTGGAAGGGTTTGATTACGCTATTTTGCGCCAGCTGCCATTTCACGACCCTAATTTCTCGCCTTTACTAATCTGCTATGAATTTATGCACTTGTCACAGCAGCATCGAGATGAAGCTAGGGAACTGCTGCATGCATGGGGATACATCGTCACCTTCGACCATGAGAATGGTTATGCGGTGTTGAGGTAACAGTGGGAATGTGGGTTTGGAGATCCATCAAATCCCACTGAGGTTTTTTGCAATCAGCAACCTCTTTTTATAGGCCAGTAATGATAGTAGATGTTTCAAGTTGGTGACCTAACTGCAGAAAGGTTCACGTGGCTTATGTGTTTTGTGTACATCGTAGCTACATATCAGAGGTTTTTTGTGTGCAGTCATACAGTAAATATAATTTCGTGACCATTCATGTACCGTACAGTGTTAAACTTTGAGTGTTTGCCTGTTGAAGTCCTTCGGCAAAAGCACCCTTTGACTGTTGACATCTGATCACATGTCATTACAGCTCACAGGATGTTCTCTGTCAACACTTGGTACTGAAAGTCAGATCAGCTCTAGCAAGTCTGCCTGAAGGCAACAGATTTTGTGATTGACAAGATGATCAGCCAAGTTGCTTGGTCCAATCGTATGCATCCCACTTTTTTGCAAAATCTGCTACCCACTGCTGCTGCATCTGGGTGCTCTCAAACTTGGCTTGCCTGAAATAAAAAACCATACACAATCACTCTCAAGACGACAGTCACGTATTTTGTGTCAGACTCAAACAGCACATGTGTGCATAATGCTATGATTAATGATTAATTCATGTCGGCTTGATGATTGCAGCTGTCAAACTGTAACAGAGTTGCATTGTGATCCAGAGGATTAACGGATGGGACACTCAGACTTGGAGTTTTGCCTACTTAAGACCAGAAGTCTGAGTCTGAGTGTCCCATCCATTAATTTTCTGGCTCACAATGCAACTCTGTTACACAAACCAGCACACAATGGTGCCGATTGCAATCATGGGTCAGCAAAGCAGAAATGTCAGGAGTGTGATACAAGCTCTCAATGCAAAGTCGCATCGCTCCTTTTAAACTCACCTATGCATGTCTTCTGCTGGCAGATCCAGCAGCCCAATCATAATGCTGCGCCCAAACTGGGGATCAAACTTGGCCTCATCATCAATGACATGCACAAAGCCCTTGGTAAGGTTGAACTCCACATGGAAGTATGGAAAGTTGGCAGGTATGCTGCCTCTCAGGCCCTGCAATGTCACTTCATACACTTTGTGGCATTTGCCTCAGCAGTACATTACTGTTTCTCACAACTCATGAGATGACTCACTTTTCTGCATGACAGCTGGCATTGCAAGCATGATTGGCAGAGTATGCACCTGCGTGCCCGTCGTGTTTGTTTTGGACGCTGGCATACGTGCAACATCTCTGCACACACAGCACATACACAGCATAGCTGCTCTGCACAGGTTGGTGAGCTGTTGATTACTTTGCATGCATAACAATTGAGCACCACTAGCATCAGTAAGGTTGCCATCATATTCCATCTGGTCAGAACCACAAACAAACTCAACGCCTGGCTGTAGAACGGCATGGAGTGGACATAAAGACTGTACCTTGCCGCCAGTCTCAATCATACGCTTTGCATGGTGCTGACTCCACTCTGACTCAGCATCGTCGATGCCTTTCTTGAAGTACAAGGGGGCTTTAGCTGTGATATTGGGTGGCACTGGTATGCAATGCACCACTGCGTGAGTTCTAGCATCACTGAGCCGCATGGCAGTTTCCATAAATATGACGTCCATTCCCTGCACATGACTAAGCAACTGTCATCAGTAGATCGCATGTGATAGACGAGGCATGCAAGACACACCATCTTCTAGGGAAGCTCAAGAAATAGGGCACAAGCCTTTGCAGAGTTGCATGGCACTGCACCCAATGTAATAACACCACGCACGCTCGTGAAACCTGGTGACACGTTTGACATGAAGGTTTAAGGTGTTGAAGGTGGTGTACACAAGGCCTGCTGCAAACGGGTACACAATTTCGACGGATTGTGTTGGCATTTGCCAATCAGGAAACAATTCTAGCAGCTTGCGGTTAGGTAACCACTAACTTTGTGCCAGACTGTCCTGAAATTGGCAACCCATTTGGACTCAGCAGTCTTATATGGAGACACAGAGGTCAGAGGCCTGCATAGTCACGCAGAGAGATGCAGAGGCCTTACTAGTCACAGTGCATATAGTTGATGATAAGTACTAATCAATGTAGATTGTAATGCTGATTCAGCAATAGAGTGGGTACCTGGGCCATGTGCATTTGCAGGAGGCACTTCTTGAAGTTGCGCAGCTCAGTCCAGATGTGCTCGTCCACTTGGCGAGTGGACGCTACGTGCTCTGTGGGCACAATGATGCTGTGCCCCTCTCCCAGTCTGCCCCTGCACTCATCAGGCTTGTTGTGACAGGGCTGTGACTCCTGTGCCGAGAGGCAAACATGTGCCCATGCTTACAGCAAAGCTTGTACAACGTCAATAGAAGCAGGCTGGATGTGGCTGAACTGTCCAGAGTGATGGACTTGTGCTCACAGCTGACAGCAAACAATGCAGAAACAGCAATGCGCATGTGGGTCCAGTCATGCAACTCCCGGCAGCTTCCACAAGCATACAGACCCATGTGATGAATGTCATCGGTTCATGTGTATGCCGATGTCCCAGTTGTCTGTTGAATCCCCTGATGAGTCCTAAAGAGAGGAAAGTAAATTGATTTATTGATGGGTCAGTGCAGGGTGAGGCGCTACGTAGCACCAGGGCAAGAATAAGTAGTCTGCCTCAAGCTGCCAAAGACTTGTTAGGTGGCAGCAACAGTGCTTGCTGACAGACCGCACTGCAATTCTGATTAAGGTTTTGACGTGAAAAACACAACAAATGCAACAAAGCCGCGCGTTTGTCAAGTTGAGCCAGGACCTAAGGCCTGACTTGTGGTACATTGGTCAAGGCTGTACAAATATGCCGCCTAATAGTTTGTCTACACAACACAGACAAAATCATCTGCCACTCTCCCTTAGCAGGCAAAGCATGGTAGGCATCTGCTCTGGGCTGATAGTAAGAAGTGGTAGTGAGAACTGTTTGTAACAACTAATACTAGGATCTGATATTAAGACACAACTGCAGAGGGTTAGTTATTAAAAAAGATTTATTGCACAAGAAGGACTTATTTTGAAGCTCAGGGAGGGAGGGAGGGCATTGTGGGCTGGCCTGCCTTTCAGACAGCAAGAGGCAAAGGTGCTTGAGACACACAACAAAGCAGGCTTCACAAACCACAAACAAGCAGGCTGCACATGACCAGATCTGACCTAGCAGGCAGGGCCAGGTAAGCAGTTTGGCCCAAACTGATGGTGAGGTGTCGGGGCCGGGAAGTGCTGGCAAAGCAGAGGGGGCAGCGGTCCACAGCATTGGTGACACGCCTGTGGTCTGCTATCTGTGCTGCTCTGTCCCTCTTCACCTGTTGCTCCTGCAATCCAACCGGGAACACATTGGAGGGAGCCAAATGATGACTGGTGTGTAAGAGAGGGCAGAGTTCAAGAGCTGTTGGCGTTGTGCAGGCAGCGAATTACAGCAGTAGAGTACAGAAAACAGTAATGGACAAACACACTGACAGCAATTGCTGATACAAAAAGGAAGCCTGATATGCTTTGGCAACTGAGACAGCAACTAACAGTGATTGACACCAGGCCAGTTACACAGCAAGCAGATGAACTCCAGTAAGTGTTGAAGTGCAGCTGTATGTACAGGAAATAGGTGTTGTGGAAGGGCATTTGTGCCCTGCAGGCGGCATGAGGGCTGTACCTTGGTGCCCTTCTTCTTTCTGGACTCGTACATGTCCAAACCACCATCTACATCATACTCCTCATCCACATCAAGCTCCTTCTCCCTGCATTCACATATGGCAAGCATCAAATTTTGTAAAAGCCTTTGTTGAATTGTAGTGGCAGCAGATGTGTCTGATGCTTGGAATCTTCTGGCACATCACATGTACCATTCAAGGCATGTCTGTGCATGAGTGCGCACGTCTGTCAGTGCTTTAAAGCAGCCAGCAATTGCCAGGAGAAGGAATCAGAAGCACAAACAACAGGCAGACAGCTGTGTAAGTATCTTAGACGCAGTCATTGCATTCTACAGCAGCTGGGAAATCGCACTGCTGTGCATCACTATACGTTGATCCCTTGTGCTGATTGCCATCATTTTTGCACCATTGTTTCAAATGACATGCATGTAGTTCAGCAGCATAGACTACACAGCAAGTGTAGGGGCATGCCAGGGTCTAAGCCCACCTGAAGCGTTTGCCCTTACGCACGATGTTATCAACCAGATTGGCATCAATGTCTGCTGCGCCCTCATAGCGCTGTTGGGCAACCAAATCTCCCAGCTGCTGTTTGTCGTCGTCTGCAAAGTAGCGCTGCCTCTCTCCAGCGTCAAATCTCTGCACCTGCAGCACCACAAAGCCTCGATGGTGGCCTTTAGTAGCATCTGGATGGAATTTCCCCCTCTGCCAATGCTTCCTGTAAGGTCAACAGTGATGGTGCTGTGTCTCTCATGTGAGGTGGAAGCGTCCAGTCCTGAGCTGCTTGACAGCCTTGCCAAGTAGCATTGCTTTTGAGCAGCAGACAACTGCTTTGGACCGGCACAGCAATCCAGCAACCAGTGAATGCATGAATGGGTGAGTGAATGAATGAACGAACGAATGGATGGGTGGGTGAGTGAGTGAGTGAGTGAGTGAGTGAGTGAGTGAGTGAGTGAGTGAGTGAGTGAGTGAGTGAGTAAATGGGTGAATGAATCCAGCGTGCACAACCAGCAGAGTGATGCAGCATGACATGAAAGAACATTGTGCCGATTGGTATCACTAAAAGAAAAGCCCAGAAGTAAAATGGACTGGGCTTCTCTGTACAGGTCATCATGACATAAAATGCTGTGGCCACAAAGTTGTTCTCTCAAGTTCATGCGCGGTTGACACCGCAGCTCTCTCAGCTATGAAATTGCAGTTTCAGGTGCCCACTCCCTGCTGGCCCCACATCATCACAACCTTTGTTTTTATAAGTTCACCCAGTGGGGTATGGCTCATAGATGATCAAACTGACCTTGACCATAGAGACAGCATGACATTGTGTGTACAGATGAAAAATATCACAGTAGCACAGATCTGCTTACCCTTTTGGGTTTTCTGCCCCCCTCAGGGGCACCTGCCCCAACTGCCGCCCTCCCAAACGCCCCAGGCACAGCCCTACCCTTTGAATCTATCGCTGACAACTGAACTGACTGCGCTCGTGACTCAGGAGCAGCTGCTGAGCCTTGAGTTGAGTTTTGTGCTGAGGCAGGGTTTGGTCCCAGTACCATGCTGGGCTGTTTGCCTTGCATCAAACAAGCTCGTAGGGCTGCTGCAGTTGCTTTGTTCCCATCACCTACAGCATCATATATCTGGACCTTATCATCAGAGAAATCACTCTAACGCCCCTTGCTGACCATGCAGTAGGGTCTTGGTATGATTTTCCGGCGGGATCTATATGTCCCCGTAAAAATCTATGCAGCTGGTGGGACAAGTACAAGCTCACACGATATGAACCTCATAAAATGGCGCTCTGTTTCACCCAGAAGTCACACTCAGGCTGAGATACAGGCTGTAGGGCAAAACATTCCAGATTCTGTTTCACTGAGAAACAACTCAGAAACAAGAGATTTCTTTCCCGGTGAAACAGGAACAGGGATGTTTTGCCCTACAGCCTGTATGCCAGCCTGAGTGTGACTGCTAATTTTGTTGTGCCTTCAGGTTATGACTTGTTTGTTTCCCCTTTGGTTTGGCAGGCATTGCTCTTATGCCCGGTCTCTCAAAGCAGACATAATGCTATCTTGGCATTGCTGTTCAGGCCAGCCTCTCAACACAAACATGGTGCTATCTTGGCATTGCTCTGTAGCCCAGCCTCTCCAGACAGAAGAAGGTGGGCATTCATATGGTCATCACAAAGCACAGCCTAGCAGTAGTACTTGGATGAGACAACATCAACAAAGTAAAAACGCAGGCTGTCATCACCACAGGCAGGTCAGTCAGCTATGTCCCTGTCTTCCGGCACCTTCCCAAGCATAGCCTCAGTACAACTAGAGGATTTGTATTTAGCATCTGGTACACACTCAAAGCATACGAAGGCCAATACCTGCAGCTGTCTGACGCTGCTTCTTACCAGCAGGGGCAGTTTGGATGGCACTGCCCTGAAGCTTGGCCCTCAGCGCAGCAGCAGCCCCTTGATTGGCATTAGCATTCCCTCTCGGCCTCTGTTGCTCATCTGACTCATCATCTGAGTGTTGATCTGCACATCACCAGCTTCATGCTTCCATTTTTGCTAATGCCTTTGAATTACGAGGTATGGCGTAGGCGTTACACACATGAGCCGAATTGTACAGACTGTACAGTAATTTTGGTTGCACGAGTTTCAGGTCTGGCGCACACACTGCCGTTGTACCGTACATGCCTGATGTGCTCAAACTTCATGCAAGTTCAGAAATGGAAGACGCAGGACCTGTGTAAGTGGCTTGCATTATGCAAAGCTGTAACCATATGCAGCAGCAAACACATGTTGGCCGGTGCATCATTTGTTTGTGACCAGCGCCAAAGCAACTGGCAAAGCGTAGAGATACAAAAGCAGGTTGGACACAAGTGGTGACACACGAGCTGAGCGCCAAGGAATGTGTGTATAAGCAAGATGTATGACCACACCTGGCAAGGACAGCTCTTCTTCTTCAGCTGGCGTCGGCCCGCCTGTCTGCCCATCAGGACCAACTCCTGCTTGCAAGGCGGCAAACCTGTCCATGAACGAGCCATCATTCCTGAAGGTGTTCATGTCACTGGCCACTGAGGCCAGCAGCTCTGCCTGTTTGCTGTTTGGGTTGACAACTGGCTTCTTTGGGAGAGACCGACGCTGCTCCCTCTGTTGTTGCTGCCTGCCATGCTCCTGATGCTCAGCTTCCTGCCTGCATGTGACAACACCAACTGCTGACAACAATGACATGATGCGTCCATTTTGATGATCACAAACGCCTCTCAAACTTGCTTGATGTCAGGAATGACCATGGGCTTTCTGGAGAGAGGTACACGCTGCTCCCTACTTGACTGCTGCCTGTTGCCTGCCCTTATGCTCAGCTTCCTGCCTGTATCTAGCACCAAACCAGTTTTGAGGACATTGACATGACGCTCCTGCAAGTAATGGCTTCAGCAGATATGGGTCATGGCATTTGCGTCACTATCCACAGATGCAAGCCTCTGAGATTGTTTGCTGTTGTGAGTCAACCAGAGACTTCTGAGGAAATGGTAGACGTTTCCATGTCTACCATTGCCTTTGTCGCCAGCTTCTGACTTACAGACAGTCATCAGCCCAGAGGCTGCTGTCCCACATTAAAACACTGTAATATTGTTTAAACAACAATTCTGACATGTGTAGCAGCTATGCCAGCTTTAGCTGAGTAGGTACAAGTCCAGAAAGGCCTCTCCAGAGAGACTGCTGTATGCTGCAAAATGTGTCTTGCCTGTTCCCTGCACATTATTTCTAGCACTGGTGGAAGCATGGACTGCCTGTTTGACGAGGCCAACACCTTAAGCTTGATTGTTACGCTGCTCTGGCACTGGAAGCAAGTGAGTCTGCTGTTCTGTTGCCCCAGCAGTAAATCGCATCAAATCTCAAACCGTAACAATGCAAAAACGCCCTAAAGTCCTACATCATACTTGAGTCCCCAAACAAATTAAAAAGTTTGAAAGATTCTAGGGTTTTTTAAAACCCTAACGGCCCAGATCTGATTTGATGATTTAGCGCTGGGGGTTTTGTTGGGTGGGAAACAGGTGAGGCCGCTTGCGCAAGTCAAGGCTGCACTCTTCAACAAATAAACAAGCTTTTTACAAATACAACAGCAACTTCTTTTTTTATTTATGGGCTCCTCAAAAATCTCTTTTTGAGGACGTTGCCAGTCATCCCTGTACCAGCAAACACACTAGGATGTACTGGACGGGCATTGCAAACTTGTTGGCCACTGCGCCAGACCATGCATGTGTGTGAGTTTGTCCTACCTGTGACTGTTAGATCTGTCCTCTGCATGCCCGTCCCCAAGCCTGTCCCCATGTCTGGCAAAAACCTTCTCACGTGTGTGCTTGTCCGCATTATCTGTATCTCTGTCACCTCTGTCCGGGCGTCTGTCCTCTTCGCTATCTCGAGGCTCAGCTGAGCTGTCTCTTCTAGCAGGATCTCTGGTGGTAGAGGCGGTGGATGTGTCCCTGTTGGCTGCGCCTGGCTGCCTGCTTGTGGTCCCAGATGTGCCCGGCCTGCATTGGACAGCAACGCTGGTTTTGTTCTCCTTGTTTTGTTACAGTCTGGTGTGTGGAGTACCTGTGACCCATTGGACATCCTGGCTTGAAAGTTCTTGATTGCTGACTTGTTCGCCTAGTCTCGCACTTGCTTACTCATGCTGGAATATATTGCATGTCAGTTTGCAACGACAGACTTTGACTGCTAGACAAAAACATACACAAGCAAGTTGCCATAATACAGTCTGACTGTGGCCTCAGGTTGACCAGCAAACCTTTTAGTGAGCTGGCACACATGAGCACTGGCACAGCTCTACGCTTCTCCTATGCCTCAAGCAGTGAGTGCCAAGGCTTAAGCAGATATTATGCCACTCGCTGATGACTTTCTCATAACTGACAGTGACCCAGGCAGAACAGTGTGTTCCATACCGGTGTGTTGCCCTTCCACATGCAAGCACTCTGACCTCACCTCCAAGACAGTGAGCCAGTCTGGTTGGGCCTGCGCATCTGAGATCTGCTGGACTTCACCTCCTGCAGGTAGTGTGCAGTGTCCCCTCTGTCCTGTCTGGCCGAGCCAGCCTTTGCTGTGCCTGGAGTGGCATCTTCTGACTGGGCTGCGGCAGCCTGGCGTTCCTTGGCTGCTAACAGATGCGCCTTAGCTGCAGGCACATGACAGCTTGTCGGCATCACTTGAGACGTGTTTGCTGCTGTGGTCGCAGATATTGCAAGACCTCAATAAGAACACTGGATGCTAGTGGTTGCAGATCTGCACTCAACATAACGCTACTAGCTGAGTCAAGTTAGGAGGACCTTGCCCACGGCAGCTACAGAGTAGTCGTGGCGCAGCTAACCAAAGGATGATAAAAAATAAATAAAAAGATAATGTAAAGACAGTCAAAAGGTGATTTCTATGCGTCTGGAAAGGAAGCAACATGCACTGTCTCGCACAGGTGATGTGCCACAAACGAATGCAGATGCTGCTACATGCACTGATCATGCACATTGACTTGCTACACATATGATGCAGACAATGGACAAAATGACCATGATCAGGTGCATCCAACAGGCAGTCAGAATGATTCACGTTTGATGGTCAGCCTCACTAGGCCTGATACGCATGGGGCAGAGCCTAGCTGACCCTGGCCAATGTCATTTGGACTTCTTTCAAGCTATGCGTAAGGTCCATTTCACTGCAGATATGGTGCAGGTAGATACAAGTATAGATATACATGTAATTACAATACAAATATACTTAAAAATATGAATGTATAGATACACAACTACTTCAATTTTTGTTACGTGTAGATATAAGTACAAATACAATACAGGTACACTTATAAATACATTGATGTATACATACAAACAAACTAATTTCTAATATGTAAACCATATAAATAATATATATACATAATATAAACTATAAATAATATGTATTATATATATATATATATATATATATATATGTATTATATACATGTAAATGTAAATATGGTATATACTGCAGAGGACTATTCTGATTTTGTTTCTCATACATTAGAACCGTAGTGAATCTCAAAGCCTTACCATGAGCTGCTCTGGTATCAGTAAGGCCTGCAGTGAGCTCAGCCAAGGACCCCCACTGCTCAGACACAATGTCCCCCACCCTGCGCCCAAAGTTGGGGTCTGAAGCGTCTGTAGCCTGGTTCTTGGCACGGGCTAGGGCTTTCAGCCGCCAGCTGGCGCCGCCATCCCCAACCCTAGAGGACCCAGCCTTACCTGTGGGTCAAGTGGCCTGACAGTAAGTATGATGAGGATGACAAAGCAGACGTTCTGTTGGGTTTGCAGGAGGGCAACGGGCAGACTGCTTCTATGCTGTTGTGTTCAACTGTGAGAAAAGTCACACTCGTGGTCCATTGCAATAATTTCAGATACGGCACTTGTTCCCTGAGCGCATTGATGCAGCTGAAAATTGTGCAAATCAGAATCAGCTGAGCATTCCAAGGATGCAGTCATTTTTGTGCCAACATGCCCATGCCTGTGTAATCGCTGCTGTAAAGTAAAGCAGAAGTGAAATGGCATACCTGTAGACTGCCCAGCAACCCTGACCAGCCCTTCCTGAGGAACACTTTCTGCCTTGGGCTCAACCTGCAAGACCAGCATCAAAGTAGGTCAGGCTAAGCAGGAACGTGATGTTGCAGAGTCATCAGACACTGCACAAAAAAGCCCTATCTGCTTGACTCTGGATCTGTTTTTGTATCAATGCCGAGAGGCAAGTTTGCGTCTCTCTGTGCTTAGAAACGCAAGTGACTGAAAGCTAGAGTGCTGGTCAAGCACCATGCCTTGCAAACTGAAAGAATGTCTACAGGCCACAACAGGCTGAGCTTGCTGAGAACAAGCGAATGCTTTAGCAGCTGAGCACCCTAGTCATAAATGCATCTGACACATTAGTATTCATGCATCTGCAAGTTCGATGGCCTACCCTGTGTAAACATCTGCAGGCAGAACACAACAACACTGCAGGGTGGATTCAGTCACCAGGTACCCTTAAAGTAGCTGAAGCCAGGTATCAAAGACAGAATGGGATTGCACCACAATGGTTTGAGCAAAAGGGATTTGAGCCAACAACGTACCTTCTTCTCAACAGGCTTGGCTCCAGGCAAAGGAACAGCATCTGCACTGGCAGCTGCTTTGGGGAAGCTCTTAGTCATCCAGTCTTCACGCTCCATAGCAGGTTCAGCTGCAGCAGCTGGTGCAGAAGGCAATGAAGCTGCCAGAGCAGCTGCTGCACCAGCTCCTGTTGCTGCTGACTCCAAATTTGGGTCATATGATGGGCTAGCAGGCTCACTGTCTGAGCCGGAATCTGCACAATACAGCTGCACATTTACTATCTACATTAGTACTTGTGACGGCAATTGCCAACAGTAAAAAGCTTGCTGCTGATACAGACTTTGGGCACTGCAGAATTATTCTGCTGATAGTTTGAAACACAGTCGTGCTTCAGAACTCTGAGAGACCTTGGAACTTCTATGGGAATGCAGGGTTTTGTGAGCCCTAATGCGCACAGGGTGACCCCCCAGAGCACCCCTGTAGGTGAGGCGTCCAGTTTGTGCCACTGTGGCTTGCTGCTGAGCATGTGCCTTTGTGTTCGATGCCAGATGCATGCATGCATAGATGCTGCAGGCAGCTGTTGCTCATGTCTGACAGTTTGGTGATATTCTTCAGGTTGCAGTACCTGATTTGCCTCCAGGGAGCGCACTCCTCTTCTCCTTGTGCTTCCTCTTCTTTCTTTCCTGCAAACAGTCACGAACAGAATGGTTATAGTTGCCTTATATATGCATCACGCAGACTTCAGACATCATGATCGATTGCATGCATGCGTTAGCGCACAATTGGTGCGGCACGGGAGCTTGGGTCTGCAGAGTGGATGTGCCACCTGGACAGCAGGCCACAATGCCTGAGCAGAAAGCTCTGTCATGCACAAAGAGGGGATGACGTCTGTTGAGTCCTCAGGAAGGTATCTTGTGAAGAGAACACCCTGCTGACATGCAGATGCCTGATTAGAAGACTTGAGGTTCTTACCTTCTTCTCCTTTTTCTTCTGCTTCCTGAGCGCTTTAATTTCTTCTTCCAAAGCTCTCTCAGCTTCCGACCTGTCCACAAACTTGATTCCGGCTAGCATCGCAGATGCTCGAGTGTGGGCTGCCGGAGTATGTCGCTCAGAGGCTGCAATATCGGGAGCGAAGCAATCGTGTCATTTTAACGTGGCAAGCTTTGCCAACAAAGGTAATGCGTATGCAGGCCTGCAAAAAGCACACGAAGCGAGCTCATGCTGTGCTGCTAGACGAGACGCCGATTCATCTCCTTCAAGCTTTTCTGCAGCTTCGCCTATCTCCTCTGCGCAAACAACTGCTGCAGTAAAGGTCAACGTGACAATGGCGCAAACAGGACTCTTGGGTAACTTGCACGCTGTGCACACTCGATCGTCCTACAGCCAGTCCTGCACATGCTTGCAGCGCAGATCGCTTCGGCTGCATCAGCTGCCGCAGGTCAGAGACGTTTTTTGCTTGCTTTAGTGCGTTTAGTTGTTGGACATGCACGTCCATCGACATATGACGTGTGCAGGCTTCAAGGCCGACCAGGGTTGCACGAAACAGTTATAGCATGAGTGCTGGGCAGCGTGTCAGGTACCTGCTCTGGCTGGTCTTGCATAGGGGCTCTCTTCTCGAAAGAAATCATCAGCACTGCTACATCTTTGTACACTCACTGGTGCTGCAAGTACATCTCTTGCCTCTTCCCTGACCAGACTCCACATCTGTCTGCTCAGGGATGTGACAGCTTCAAGCGCAACAGCATCCCCTCCTGTACCTTCAGTAGTAGCTCCTGAGCAAGAACAAGCTGCACCGGTGCTGCCTTTCAGAGTTGGATATGGCTTTGATTTGCACCGGCTTGTAGAGGGCAAGAAGCTAATAATATGTGGCATAGATGTGCCACATGTGAGAGGGTGCGATGCTCACTCAGATGGTGAGTCTGACTTGCATTGCACTAACGAACATGCACAGGGCTGCTGGAACAGTGCTTGGCACTGCAGTGAAAACAAGAGTACTACCATACATGTCACGCATGCATCCCTGATGATGATGTTTGGTGCCTGTCTTGGTCATTGCGATTTGCATACTGTGGCATGGTGCAATTTGAAGTGCCCTCGACACTCTGCATCTTCCCAGGATTGCCAGGTCTACAAAGCTTTTTGATGGCTCGCTCAGGTGATGTGGCGTTGCATGCCCTAACAGATGCTATCCTGGGTGCTTTGTGTCTACCAGACATAGGGCAGCTGTTTCCAGACACAGACCCCAAGTGGAAAGGTGCCAACTCAGACACCTTCATCAAAGAGGCAGTAAGACATTCCAGATTTACAAGCCCTTCTGTACTGACCCAGACGGTTGCAGTACTGACGCATGTGCCTCATGTTGTTGATCACATAAGACAGTGAAGCTTGGGGCTATAAGTTCAGCTTTATGCAATGCCTACCAGTCTCAATGTTGCAGGGTTCATATAGAGTACTGCATAAGCTTTAATCGTTTCTGCATAAGATGTTGATGTAGCTACGTACAGCACTGTCTGCACCCCACACGCTGCATAGATTTCCACTGTGATGCATTCAGGTACGGCTGATGCATGAGAGGGGGTACCAACTGGGTAATGTAGACATTACCATCATTGCCCAGCAACCAAAGCTAAGTCCACACAAAGAGAAGATGCGAGATCAGCTGTGTCTGCTGCTGGGCTCCCATCCTAGCACAGTGAACATCAAGGCAAGTGCTCATGTGCTGTTATGGCTCCTGGCTGCACTGCAAAATTTCAACATAAACAGAGACCGCAACGTGTTAATGCACAGGAAGCATATCACAATACTTGGGAATGCCTTGTGCTGATTGCTCATGACATGCTTGCAGGCCAAGACTCACGAGAAAGTAGACAGCCTTGGGGAGAACAGAAGCATAGCTTGCCACACAGTCTGCACTTTACTACATAGCTAACATATGCCTCTAGAGCGGTTCCAGCATCTCTTTATCTGTTTATTTAGTGTTGCAGACATGCATGATATGCAATTCGCCTGTGTGCATACGTTCAACACTCAGTCATCCTGACTGAGTGATGGCTGACTGATCAGTCATGCAATATATTTCAACATTGACATTCAAAGAGCTGTTTGATGTGATGATGTGTTTGCAAGTGAAGTGCACAGGGTTGTATCAGCTAGGTCACGAATACCACGTCAGTGATACTTGATCAGCCTTTTATCATGCATGCGGCATACAACCCTTGCCGCCTGAGTCTCCTGAAAGTGAGGCACCTCAGTCCTCAGGACCTATTTGCAAAGCTTGTTCTCTAGGAGTCTTATGCTCTGAGAAGCATCAAAGCATGCTACTTTATCTCGTTGAAAATGCTGAGCCATATTGTGCAATTCATAAATGTCCTCAAGTGAAGCTTCAGAGCTGGTGTACCAGAGTGTAGTACAGTAAATATGCACAGCATGCTGGCTGTTACTTGAAACTCAATGGAGCCACAAACAAGTCATGACACTGTGATCACACTCAGGCATGTTCTTTGTCTCAATCAATTGCAGAGGTAGCCAAGCAGTACAGTTGTTGACATCAAAGTGAGAGCCATCTGGCAACATATGTACTGCAGCATGACAGAGATGCAGCTCCTGCATTGCAAAAGGTGGCATTGAAGCGTCTGTAGGTAAGGGTGCCATGCAAGTGTCTATATTGCACAATGTTGTTGACTGACTGTCGATCGGGGCCTGAATATCTCAGTGTCGAACTCAGTGGCGAGAAAGCATCGCGTCAGCGGCTCGCCGTCGTCCTTCGACAGCTGACAAACATAATACTTTGACGGATCCTGATCAGCAGTTTCGATAAGGAAAGCGTTGACACCTGCATCGTTCTCAACCATGAACACAAACCACGCTGAGCACGCTGCAAACCTCACGCGGTAGATTGGTGGTAACGAGATCATATCAGTCTGGAACATGTCATTGTTTGCCTTTGGCAGGGCTGTTGCTGCGCCCGCCCCGTAACGCACAGGGCGCCTTTTGTTGTGTGGGTGCAACACACTTTCGAAACGCTGTCGACAAAACGTTGCGGAATAATGTGTATACTGTTACACTCGTGTTTGATGGGCCGATGATCTTGCGCATGGCCCCGTCCAGACAAACTTGACTTTTTCGCTTCACCAGAGCATGGTCTGCGGCGAAAGGTTTGGATCTGTGTCGCAGTGCTCGCAACACAGTCACTTCCCATTTGCGTTTCAAACTCCGATAGATGAGGCCCATAGTCGAAATGCAGCCTCTCAGCTAGGACAACTCAACCTGCAAAAACTTTTGGAAGTTTCAGCCGGCTCAAGAGCCAAGGACGCTGTCAGTGACACCCGCAGAACAGATGTCTGGAGCTGCAAAGCTGCAGTCACCAGATCCAATGCTGTCGATCTTGCAGTACGTGGGAGCCGACCAGTGTCCCGCTCTCAACACGGGCTGTCTACCAAGGAGTCTTGGGATCTTCGAGCAAGCTGCGATGCCGTTGTTCTGGCAACATTGACAGCACGCAAACGCGCAGCGGATTTAAGGCTTCCCCGCTCAACCAGTACCGCCTTTGGACCTGCGGTTCGGCAAAATTCTTCTGTTCTTGGCAGCAATGCTTATCCCAGAGCCAATCAAAGGGCTACAGCCCATCAGGCATCTGCACAGAGTTCTTGCAACCTACACACTTACCCACACAGACCACCCACCAGCCCCATTGCCAAATCACAGCTCAGGCCGCCAGCCACTGCAGCTGTATTGCTAAAGAATCACCGCCAGCGTTTGTCCTCAGATTCCCTAGCTTTGCCCAGTGATGTCCGTACATCTGAGCAGCTTCCCAAACAGTCGTTGGGCTTTGGGCAGACGACAGCAAAAGCTCCTATAAAGGCAGATCTTGACCTCACAAGCGCAGCTTTGTACCGACAGCATCAGCTTGGTCAGGTGTTGCAGCCAGTGCAGCCTTCCCTCCCAGTGGCTAAACCGACTACAGGCTATCTGCTTCCTAAATGCCCAATGCCGGTTCAGCCTGAGCTGCTGTCTTTGTCTGCAAGCACCGCTCTCACAGCGCTACCTTTGGACATGAACAAGCACGAATCAATGCAGCAGCAGTCAGTAGCCTCAGGATGTGAGTCAGATGATGACCAAGCCTCGGACTGCTCATCAAGCAGCAGCTCTTATGGTGACTCAGCACATGATGCATGTTTGCCAACCAGCTTACTTGGCCAGGACATGGATGACTGCTTCTCAGTGGACACAAGTCAGGCTTTGACAGATGCATCATCAAGCATTGGAGATACAGAGCTGACAGGCAGCCTATTGGCAGAGCCAGGGAAAGCCTGCCCTTTGATGACCCCTTCTTTGATGGGCATGGCACCAACAGTTGCCTTTGTGGGATTGGGGCTAGAGGCGGATTCTGACTCAAGCCTGACACCCCTCAGGTAGGTCTAGGTCTAGACCCACCTAGGGTTTAGGCATCTAGCCAATTACTAGCTTTGGCCTTAGCTATGTTAGGGTCATAGTTCGGCCTGCCACTGCAGTTGACGTTAAGAGCCATGCATCATAATTGCCTATATATACACATTTATGTAGTTCATTCCTCTAAAAGTAATTCTTCTATAACTCCTTCTTTACAACACATATCACAACCTCCACAGACAGGAATATAAATTGTAGATGAGATATATTTAGGTATACATAAATATCACTTTTTCTTTTCTTTTCTTCTCACCTCTCAGGTGCTTGCCGTTACTGTCTGCATACCCTTCCATTGATCTTGCTTGGCTTGCAGCACGGCAGTCAGCCCTACTGAACGCTGTTGGATGTGTCTGTCATGGTTATTGTCTTAGCTGTACTGCTTGGCTGTGACCTGCCAGCCAAACAAGCATGCCATATACTATGAAATCACCATGAAATCAACAATGCAAGCATCTGCTTTCAGCAGTGGATGCTGACCATACCACAACAAAATGTTTGTGCATAGTTTTTGTGGTGTTGCAGAGGGCTGTCAGTGCGAGTGAAGTATGCTGGCATTGCCAACAATGCAGTCAGGGCAGCCTTTCAGAAGGCCGGTTTCAAGCGCACCAGCAAGGCTCACTGGAATGTGCTGTGGTCCAAAGCACTGAAGCCAGAAGCTTACTCTGCTCTCACCAAGTTTCAACGGGTACGCCATTCCTGTCTGGTCTCCATACTTGGGTATTGGCTTATGGGTTAAATCAAACCCTAACCAACCCCCTGACTCTAAGTAAGCCCTATCTGACCTGCCAAAGCTTGCCCAGCACACGCTGGCCTTTCTAGCATGCTGTGACCAGAGTTGCAATCTGCCAGCCTATTGTGAAGTTTGACACCTGGAGAAAGACCTGCCATTTGCCCTGCATGCCTGTGGACAACTTTGCATAGAGGAACAGAATGCATCTGCAAAGCTGGGACCCAGTATCTGTGCAATGGCTCTCTATGCTGCTCTGCTTGGTCAGTGGTTGACACGTCAGATGGCACTGCATAGCTGACGCCTACAACCTGACTAGTGACCTGTGGTGTTAAACCTGCACCATCTAGCATATTGGCTGAAAGGTGCAGACTTTATTGTACCTTAGATGAAGAGTTTTGAAAACACACAGATTAGCATGGACTGCATTGACAGGCGTGTCTGACGCCAACAGTTAACATGCCACACACAGGCGACTTGGGCTGTCCCTTGTACATACAAACCACCTTCTGGGCAGAATTCAAGAGTCCATATGTCCCACACAGGCTATCTGGGGTGTCCTTTGACTTGGCATAGTCCTGTAGGCAAATCACTTTCCGGGGACTTGGCAGCTGGGGCGCAAGGACAAGCTGTACACCAATCTTGCCCGAGCCAAGCGCATGAGGGGCAGCTTCTTTGATGTCATCCCCAGGTTCTACATTCTGCCCCGGGACAGGCAGGAGCTGAAGCAGTATGCTGCTGCTCATCCTGACCAGCTGTACATTCAAAAGGTGGGCATGGTTTCACAGGAGTGTGACTGCAAGGGATGCACAGTTTCATGCCCATAGAAGATCTCTTTTTATTCGTCAGGTGGGTTGTGAAGCAATTGACAGACAGTCATGATGCAGCAGCGAAACTGCATACTTGTGCATTGCTTGCCTCATGAGCATCAATGCGTTTGTAGGGTGCATGTGATCATGAAGATGGTGCCAACATGAGCCACACAGAGACAGGACATAGTGCATGCCTGTGTACGTCTAGCTTTTGTAGTCCCTCACAAAGCGTCAATTTGTTTTCCATGCAGTCCTGACCATCTCCAAGGCGTCTGTGACAAGTAACCACACAATCATTCATGGCAGACAGCAGCTTAGCAGAAAAGCTCTATCTTGTGCATGCCTGTGTGTGTGAATGTATGTCAATGACCACCTGTCACACTGGTACTGGTCTTTTGTAGCCTGTGGCGTCATCTAGAGGGAGAGGTATCAAGCTGGTGCCGGACCCCAGTAGCATCCCCCCAGGGAAAGCTTGCCTGGTGCAGCACTACATCAGCAACCCACACACCATCAACGGCCTCAAGGTCACCTACCAGCTCAAAACGCCCTGCCCTACCCTGCTTTGCCCTGCCCTGCCTTGCCCTGCCCTGCTCTGCCTGCTTCTGCCCTGCCCTGCTCTGCCTGCTTCTGCCCTGCCCTGCCCAATCATGCCCTGCCCCTGCTCTGCCCGATTCTGGCCTGCCTGCAGGACATGTTTGCATAAGGACCACTTGCATGCAGAAAGTAACTGATTCAGGTGTTACGTACATGCAGTATGATCTGAGGGTGTATGTGGTGGTCACATGCCTGAATCCTCTGAGGGTGTACCTGTATGAGGAGGGGCTGGTCAGATTTGCCTCTGAGCGCTTCTCACTGCATAAGAGCAAGCTCAAGTAGGTTGAGTGGTCTTTGCTGCTTGTGCTGACAAACCAAAGTCCTGCTAGTGACCAGGGTCAGGCCCCACCTCTCTCAGTCATGCCCGTCTTTGCCCCACCATCTGAAACAGCATTACAGTATGATGCCTGCGCATGCATTGTCAGGCCAACACTAGCTGCACTTTGTTTCAGTCATTGAGCTTCACGGCCATCCAAAAATGCATTCAACTTGGAGCATGAGCGTTTCAATGTTCAGTGAACTCCTCCAAACTACTTTGGAGCCATTCCACCAGCTATAGCACAATCTAAATATAGAAGCAGTGCGACTGCAGAAGCTGTTAGTCTCTGGTACTCTGTGTAGCAGCATTGCGCCTGTCCACACCAGTTCTGACTTTTCCTGAAATCAGCCTGATGGACAAGTCTTGTAGCTGGCATGAGCCCTTTGAAGGAGCTGACTGCATGCTGCTGGTGCAGGCGGCGGTGTGTGCATGTGACCAACTACAGCATCAACAAGCACCAGCCAGGCTTTGTTGCCAACGAAGATGCTGACTGTGATGGGGTGGGTTCTAAATGGAGCTTGAGAGCACTGCAAGAGCATCTGGAGGGGCAGTGTGGCATACAGTGGCAGGGCATTTGGTCTCAGGTGAGTCACATGCCTGAGATGCATGCAAGAGCACGCCTGATGCTGTATCGGATTACCTTTGGTTTCGTTTCTTAAGCAGCCTCGAGCTTTTGATTGCAGATCAGTTGAGTGCCGTCATTTACTGCACGTGTGCTTAACTCATGACTATGCTTCACAGACATTCGGGTATGGAATGCTGCAAGGACATGTTGTCTAAATCTGCGCATGCAGTATACGACAAATGGATGAGCTGCCCTTGCAGGTGCATGACTTAGTAATGGCTGCTGTGTTGGCTGCTGAGCCCGAGCTGCACAGCGCTGCCAGGATGCATGTGCCTCACAGGACCAACTGCTTTGAGGTCAGTCATCTTGCTGCCATCATCGCAACCTGACGGCCGTATGTGATTGCGCATTGTTGTACACACATTTGTGCAGTTTTTAAACTAAGCAGACCATCACAGCTGTCCCTTCTGCTCAACAGTGTTGTGCTCATTATACACTGGCCAGCATTTTCTTCAAGGTGCTATTCCTTTGAGTGCTTGTACTAATGCTCAGCTGTTGTATTTTTGGTGCACAGGCTCAGCTGCTGACGTGCAATGCATGAAGCTGCCAGCAACACTAGGAAACGCCACGAGGCATTGTTGCTGGCTGACTGCATCTCTGCATGCTGACATATTTGTGAATGACACCCTGCTGATGACACAAGTTACTTGGC
>JAABUY010001719.1_pt1 | contig 28282 bp, 16 predicted proteins | sample 5560271 | NCBI WGS metagenome assembly JAABUY01 (sample SAMN10711886, study PRJNA513374) | rock metagenome | isolation source: Antarctica rocks | place: Antarctica: Victoria Land, University Valley | reverse complement strand
GTGCTAGAACGATATCACATCTACCGATGAAAACTCTTCAGCGTAGAGTCCACATCGATTTCGGGCCTGAGTACGGGTCAGGTAGCATCGTACGTCGGATGGTTTTCGTATCCTAGTATCCCCTGGATGTCTTCAATATTAATAAATACTTTAATGACATTTAAATCTTCAATATTAATGACTTTAATAATATGTCTGTGTAATCAAGAAAGTTGAAGAATGAATGAATGAAGAAACAATTTAAGACTTTATTAATGAAATATTTTAAGTTATTTATTAATTAACAGAGAATCAGTGATTCTGTTAAGAAGTATAATGCTCTATTTACTTTCTTAACTTCTTTAATCTTAGTGTAAAGAGCTAACAGAGTCTTCTTCTGCCTTAAATGACAGAGTTTCTGCTATCTATCTAACTACATTTAAGTTGACTGCAGTCAACATTGACACATTAGATTTACTAAATAAACAGATAGCATAAGTATTCATTATTCTTTCAATAAATTATGAGCCTAAATTAATAAGAGACTTCTCAGAGAAAGTGTAGACTGATTTAGTGTATACAGTTCTTAATATACTGCTTATTAAAGCAAAACAAGCAGATAGTTCTTAATATGCTGTTCATTGAAGCAAAACAAGTACACAGTTCTTAATATGCTGCTTATTAGAGCAAAATAAGTAGACAGTTCTTGATATGCTACTCATTAAAGCAAAACAAGATGAGCACAATAAGCACAACAATCTGACAACTTAATATAAATTAAACATTGATAAATAAGCATTCTCTACATTGTTATAAGCAGATAATATATACACATATCTCTTCTGTTATTACATTTATCTTTATAACACACTCCTTTATCTTCAATTCTTATACTGTGTGCTGATCATCACTATGAATCAAGAGCACAACTCATCATTCTTTATAAAGTAATATTTAATCTCTGTTCTTACTTAAAAGAATTGTGAGAAATGATTTATTCATATAAAGAGATAATTGATTGATAAGAATCTTTAATATATAATAAAGATTCTCATTTAAGTCTTTACAGACAACACATTCATCAATAACATTTTCTTTTTCTTTTCATTAAGTAATCTCAATTTTGAGAATCAGCAAATCAACAACAGAGCTCTGTTCTGAATCATAGTCTGCATTAATATTGATGATGAGAACTATTTTATAAACAAAATTACAGCAAAAGAAGCTTGAAATGCTTTCTTCTTAAAGTATAAAAAGAAACTGTAGACAACTGAAAGACAATATTTAATGAAGTTTATTAAATATAAGATGTCACTAAACATAACTGTCAATGAAATATAAACTTAACTCAGCAATCTTGATAAAAAGATCACTGCAATACAGTTAAGACTTAAGAACTTTATTATATTTAAGTAGTGATTTTAAATACTGCTTTAAGCATTATTAATGAAGTATACTGTCATTTATAATGTCATTAATGCTTAAAATGCATCTGACATTAAGATGAGTCTGTAGAAACTTCAGAAGAAGAAAATACAATTAAAGATGTTTAACAATGCTTTATGAATTAAACAGCAAAGACAGAACAAGAGTCATTAAGAATGTTAAATTTTATAATATAATTATAGAAGATACTTAAGCTTAAACAGTAATCATTTATCATTATACAGAATTTTAATCTACTATTTTTATGATGATACTCATTATAAATAGAACTGTAAATATATTTCTATAATTTACAAGATTATACAGTTCGCAAAGCTAGTCAAGACAGTTAAGAAGCAGATTAAGTTGACTGCAGTTAATTTGCACAGAAATAAAAGAAGAAATCAGACATATAATGTAAAAATTATTTTTGAAGAAAAATTTAATACATAGAAGTCTGAAGCTGTAGATAAGTCTGATGAGAAGATTACTGTTATCTTTAAAAATATCATCAATAAAATTTCTCAATCAGACTGAGTTGCAGACTCTGATATCTCATCTTATATAATTAATAAACTTTAGCTTTTCAGTGACTCTCTGATGTGCATGTAATGATGTATCATTAAAATCAGAGAGAGAAAATTGTATATTAACTATTATAATATAGTCACTATGCAGAATAAGAATGAGAATTCAGTTCTTTTAAATTTAATATTTTATGTTTTAAAGCTTGAAGTCAATCTTCTGTCAGAAAAGAAGATGTGTAAGAAGAAACTGCTTAAATATTTTGATTATAAGAATCTTTACATATAAAATAAGAGCAGAAAGCTCATATTAAAAGTATTTAAGAAAGAGAGAGTTTACATAATTAAATATATCTTAAATGATTTTAATGAATTTGTTCTACTCTCTGTTATGCATATACAAAGTAAGTCAGAGATCACTCTTTTAAAAATATATAAGAATTTATAGATTTAGATCTCTGAGTTCATTACAGATACATTTAATGAGAATGTGCAAATGAATGATGATACAATTATGTTACATAACAACAAGATCAAGACATATAGATTTTGATATCATTAATTTATTTATTTTAATGCAGTTAAGCTCTGTGATCTTTATAAGATCATCACTTTAAGCAAGTCAATTCTCATTATTAAAAACAATATCAATGTATATAAGATCTGTGCTTTGACTAAGTTTGTAAATCAGTAAGAACACAACATAAATAAAAGAAAAGTTAACATTCTTATTCTGATCTTCATCAATATATGTGAATCTCTGTCTTTGTTGTTCATCAGCTATTAATACTTTCTGAAAATCATAGATAATTATTTACAAAAAATATAAACAATATCATTAAAGCAATAAAATAATGTTCTGTAGAAACTGCAAAAGTAACAATTAAAGATTGAACTTCAATCTGATGTAAAGATTCTTGCTGTATAAAGCAACAATGCAACAGAGCTAAGTGTTAAAAGGTGGCACCACACTAATAGCATAGCTATTGTGAGTTATATATCTAACACTTTCTCTAACTCACAATTGGCCCGTGACCAGCCCGCAGGTGTAAAGGGTGCACACAGATGGTGGTTTGAACTCATGACCTTTTGGACTTACTTTCTCACCATGGACTTGAACCACTGACAGAGGTGGCCTAGGCACCATTTTACACAAGTTATTATGCACTAACTCAGGCTCATAACCTGTTAAAAGGTGGCACCACACTAATAGCATAGCTATTGTGAGTTATATATCTAACACTAAGATCTATTCTTAATGAGTAATGTATGTTTTTCAGTATTATATTACAGTATACAGTGCTTTATATGTTGATTTAAAATGATGTAATTAAGAGAGCAATTAAAATCACTGAGAATTCAGTGCATACAATAATTAAGAAGATTAAACTCTCAATAAAGTTTTAAGCAGAGATTGCATGAACTGATGTTTATCTTTATAATTATACAGTAATTGACTTCTTAATCAATGATAAATAAGTCACTTCAGAGAAAACTTTCATCAAGATGAAACTGTTTATTAATTATATATATATGTTAAAAGGTGGCACCACGGGGTGGCACCACACTAATAGCATAGCTATCATGAGTTATATATCTAACACTCCCCCTAACCCGCGATCGGCCCGTGACTGGCCCGCAGGTGTAAAGGGTGCGCACAGATGGTGGTTTGAACTTGTGACCTTTTGGACTTACTCTCTCACCATGGACTTGAACCACTGGCAGAGGTGGCCTAGGCATCATTTTATGCAAGTTATCATGCACTAACCTGGGCTCATAACCTGTTAAAAGGTGGCACCACAGGGTGGCACCACACTAATAGCATAGCTATCGTGGGTTATATATCTAACAATATATATAAAAATGCAAATACTACTTCTATATTGACTTAAAGTCTCTGTCTAAGAGCAGATAGAATAAGTTTATGAATTGAGAATGAGTAAAAGTATTTATAAGTTATAATAAGAAAATCATAAAGTAGTATCTGCTTTAAGCATCAGATCTTAAGTAGATCATTAAGAGTTATGCTGTTAAGTTTATTGAAAATAAGAAAGAAGACAGCATTGATGTAAGACTTTATAAATAAATATTAAACATTCTTTTAGAATAAAAGTCTGTTGAATGACTACATAAAACTGAAACTGTGACTGCTTCATTAAAATAGTTTCTGAAATCTAACATATAAACTTACAAGTTCAGATCTGTAAGTTTGCATTCTGTCATTATATTGTTAAAGAAAGAGATCACAGATAATTCATTGTTAAAGTTAACTGCAATTAACTTTAATCATAATACATTAAAGCTCTTCTTTTATGTTAAGATTTCTGTTAATAAGATCAGTCATTCAGATGTGAGTGTCTTAATTAAAAGAGTTAAGACATTTCTGTACATTAAAATATTAAAGAAAAGATAAAAAGACAATGACATTGATTTTAATGAGTTCATAATAAAGATTTTAAAAGTTATATTGACATTAACTGCATTTACAGTCAATGATGAGAATAATAAATACTCAGTAAAAACTGATATTTCAATTTCTTTAATATATACTGAAGCAGTGAGAGACTCAATCTGAGAGAAGATATAAAAAAACATCATTAATGTAGAGCTGACAGTGTTTACAGTAAATAATATCTGAGAAGAAACTGTTCTATTAAGAGAGATCAATATTATAATCAATAAATAAATATTTATACTTAAGCTGTATACTGATAATTTTCTTAACAAATTGAAGACAAAAGTAATGACAAGAAAGTTCTTACAGATATACAGCATCAATTATGAAGATATTTTTGCATTAATTGTGAAATTTAATACTCTTCATGTCTTTCTGATTTTAATTGCACTCAAAGATCTAAAGTGTCATCAAATAAATGTTAATAATGTCTTTACTAAGTCATTTTTAAAGAAAATAATCTACATAACATCATCTCTTAAAGTTACAACTATTTCTAACTGTATACTACACATTCTGCACAGTTTATATAATCTGAAGCAAGCTATCAAAGATTAACATGAACAATGTGTTACTGAGTTTCTTTAATTAAATTTTCATCAAAATAATGTAAATTTATATCTTCTAATTCACACTGTCAAGAACATCATGCTACTTCTTTATGTAAATAATATTATTATGATCTCATTAAATCTCTTAAATATTCTCTAATTTAAAAAGTTTCTCAGAAGCTTATTCAAGATCAAGAACTGTTAAGAAGTGATGTTCTAGCTGCTTCTATGAAGTGAGATAGAACTAGTGTTAAGAGCTAAGTGAAGACTCTACTTACATTAACTATAGTCAATGTTCTTTTTACTTCTTCTGTAACTCTCTCAATCAAGATGTGCTCATAGGCAACATGGTTTAGGGGTTTCACTAGACAACATAGTATAGCATAAGTATTTATTTCTTTCAATAGATTATGAGCTCAAATTAACAAGAAGCTTTTCAGAGAAAGTGTATATTTCTAGTGTGATGACAGCTAAGTATGTCAACTATTGAGATTCACAGTCAATTCAGCTTTAGCAGTATCACTGACTATTGAGGTTCATGATAAATCTGACTTTAGCAGAATCAGCACATTGATGACAGCTATGTATGCTGACTATTAAGGTTCACAGTCAATTCAGCTTTAGCAGTATCACTAATTATTGAGGTTCATAATAAATTCAGCTTTAGCAGAATCAGCATTCTGCAGCAGCTGAGTACATTTGACTCAGAAGATTTATGAAGAATCAGTCTTAGCAAAAATCAGCATTCACAGTTGCTCAGAGAGCACTGTTCTTTGACAGCTTAGTATGAGTTATTGAGATGAATAAGCACTATTATCTCACAGAACAAGAGGCATAAAAGCTTTCTATTTGTTTTACTTATATTATCTTTAATGCATACATTGTTATTTTACTTTATTCACTTCTTATACTATGTGCCAACTATCATCATCATGAACTTCAACAACTTCTTTGTAAAGCAATGATTCATCTCAATTCTCACTTGCAAGAACTGCAATCAATGATTTACTTTCATAAGAAGATGACTGATAGAAGAAGATCTATAAAATGTTATTGAAGTTTCAGCAGTCAACATGCTGATCAGTGAATTCCTAGACTCATTTTCTCTCAGCAGTCTTGACTTAAGAAGTCAGAAAACTGATGTAAAGACTTTATATTGACTTATTATCTGCATGAATGCAGATGATCAAGAATATCTGATGAACAAAATTAGCACAAAGAATGTTTGTGATGCACTAAAGTTCAAGTACAAAGAGAAGCTGCAGATGATCAGAAGACAATATCTGACAGAGTTTGTTGAATACAGAATGTCAGAGAATGTGTTCATTAAAGAAGCATAAACTTATCTGAGCAAACTCAGCAGAAAGATTGCTGCAACTCAGTCTGACATGACTGAGTTGTTCAAATTAGAATGATGATTTCAGGCACTGCTTTAAGCACTATCAGTTAAGTACATTATGATCTGCAATGTCATTGACACTCAGAACAATTCAGATGTCAAGAGAGATCTATAAAAGCTTCAGAAGAAAGAGACACAGCTTAAGACTGATGAGACTGTCATTGTCTTGTGAACAGATAAACAGAAAGAAGGTCAATGTTTAATGAATTAGAATCACAGTTCATCAAATCATCACACAGCTAATATTAAGCAACACTATTGCAGATCATTCAGCTCAGACAGTGATCATTCTTCTTGTTGCTTTATTAAGTGCTTTCTTTGCAACAGTTCTCACTTTCTTAAAGATTGTGAATTTCTTTCTGATGTTAAGCAAGATGCTCAAAAGAAGACAAGCAGATCAACTGTGATCAAGCTGCACAGATTGACTGCAGTTAAGTTGTATCAGAAGTCAGTCTATAAAGAAAAAGAAAAGAGACATAAAGTCTTTGATGCAGAAGTCAGTGACAGTGATGATGATGACTTCTTCTCTGAATTCAAAAAGAAAGAGAAAGTTAACAATGAAATTGCTGCTCTGTTCAAGAAGACTGTCAGTAAGATACTTAAATTTAAATAAGTTGCAGACTCTGAATCCTCCTCATACATAACTGATCAACTTCAACTCTTCAGTGGCTTCCTTATATGAATGAGACATCAACAAATTAAAGTTAAGAGAAAATATTTATACTCTTACTATTGTGAAGTGATCATTATACAAGTCAGATCAAGAAATTCTGTAAGGCTGAGTTCAATACTCTACATGCCTGAACTTGAGGTCAATCTTCTGTTGAGAAAGTGAATGTGCAAAATAGAACTGCATGAAAGCTTTGATCAACACTGTCTTCAAATGTGTAATAAGCATGACAAGACTATAATAGAAGCATCAGAGCAAGGTAAAGTCTATATAGTTAAGTACATTGCAAAGAGCCTTAATGAATTTGCTCTGATATCTGCAGTGTACACACCACATTCAGAGGCTGCCTTCTCTGCCACTGCTTCAGACACAAGCCTGCATGTTTAGATTCATGAGCATGACCTCATGATCAACTTCTTAGACATTGACACTGTACTATTGAATGAAAAGGTCAAGGCTTACAGGCTTTGGCACTGACAATTTGTTCACCTTGATTTCACAAAGTTGTGTGATCTTCACAAGGTGACAATCCTTGAAAAGCCAATTCTCATCATTGAGAACAACAAGAACATATATGAGATTTGTGTCCTGATTAAGTTCATCAACAAGCAAGATCACACTGTAAGCAAAAGAAAGACTAACATTCTTGTTCTTGTCTTTATTGACATATGCAGCTCATTACTCTTGTCATTTAATGAATATCAGTACTTTCTGAAGGTAGTAGATAATCACTTCTGAAAGACATGGATGATACTGCTGAAGCAATGTGATGAGGTCTCACAGGCACTGCAAGAATGACAGCTGAAGACTGAACTTCAGACTGATGCAAAGGTTCTTGCTGTACAAAGCAACAACAGAATGAAGTTAAAGTTCATTCTAAATGACTGATGCAAGTCTCTTGACATTACATTGCAATACATGGTGTCCTACATGTCAATTCAGAATGACATTGCCAAAAGAGCTATTCAAATCACTGAGAACTCAGTGTGCATCATGATCAAAGAGGCACAACTGTCAATAGAGTTCTGAATACAGGCAGCACAGACAGATGCCTACCTTCACAATTAGACAGCAACTGATTTCTTGATTAATGGCAAGCAGACAACTCTTAAGGAAGCTTTCACTGATGTGAAGTCATTCATCAATTACATTTATGTATGAGAATGCAAGTACTACAGCTATGTTGATCTCAAGTTACTACCTGAAGGCAGGCACAACAAGTTCATGAATTGAGAACAAGTGAGAGTCTTCATGAACTATGTTGAGGAAATCACAAAGCAGTATCAGCTTTGAGCTTCAGACCTCAAGCACATCATTAAGAATCACACTGTGAAGTTTGCTGAAAGTGAAAAGAAAGACACTGTTGATCTTAGACTGCAACAGCAGACATTAAATGTTCTTTTAGACAGAAGATCTGTTGAATGCTCATGAAAGAAGTTAATCATTGTGGAGGTCACAGCTTTAGATCAGGCACCCATGACTTAGAACAGTAAGATGCAGCCTGACTTGATCACAATTAAGGCTGACAAGCCTCAAGGTAAACAACATGAGGTCAAGTTGACTGCAGTTAACCTAGATAAGTCATTAGGTGAGAAGATCAACACTGATTAAGTCAAGATAATGACATTTAAAGAAGTCAGAACCTTTCTGTGCATCAAGATTCTGAAACAAAAGAGAAACAACAATGATGATGATTAAGATGTGAATGAGCTCTCAATCAAAATATTAAGAATTATGCTGATACTTGCAGCATTCTCTGCAGACAAAGAAGACTCTATAATCAGGCCTGACATTCTGACATCTGTCACCTATGCTGAAGCAGTGAGAGACTCAACCTGAGAAGAAATGTGAAAGAACATCATTCATGTGAAGCTGACAGTCTTGACAGCAAATGAAACATGAGAAGAGACTGTGCCACCAAGAAGAGTCAACATTGTGATCAGCAAATGAGTCTTTAAACTCAAGCTAAACACTGACAGATTCTTGAACAAGCTCAAGGCAAGACTTGTGGCAAGAGGCTTCTCACAGATATACAGTGTTGACTATGAGAACACCTTTGCTCTCACTGTCAAGTTTAACACTCTGTGAGTCTTTCTGACTATTGTTGCACTCAAGAACCTAGAGTGACACCAAGTGAATGTCAATAACATCTTCATGAAATTCTTTCTAAAGAAAACAATCTATATAGCACTTTCTTCTGAAGTCAATGTTGCACCTAATTGTGTTCTGCACATACTGCGCAGCCTTTATGGTCTTAAGCAAGCCACACAGGACTGACATGAACAATGTGTCATTAAACTGCTCAAGTTGAATTTTCATCAAAGCAAGACTGATCTCTGCCTTCTTCTTCACAGCATTAAAAGAATCATGCTGCTCCTTTATGTAAACAATATTGTTATGACTTCAGCAAACCTGCCACACATTCTCTGATTTAAGCAAGCTCTTGTGAGTGTGTTCAAAGTCAAGAACTTGAGAGAGACACAGAAAATCCTTGACATTTGAGTCACACACAATCACAAAATGAGGACTCTGTGCCTGAACCAGATCCACTATGTGAACAAGGTACTAAAGAATCTTCATATGTGACCTGATAAGCACAGAGTCATCAGCATTTCACTCAACAGATATGATGTTCTTCATCTTGCTGACTTAACTGATCAAAGAATAGATTAAAGACAGTATTAACAGGCAATTGAAAGCTTAATGTATACAGTAATTCATACTTGATTAGACATCATCTTCACACTAAATTAACTAAGTCAATATCTTGGTGATTCTGCAGAGCATCATGAACACACACTTAAGAAACTACTGCAGTACATAAGATTAATCATCAATCTTGACATCATGTACAGCTTTAGTGAGAGCCAAGCAATGCTTAAATACTCTGACTCTGACTATGCTTCAAATAAGCAGAATTAAAAATCAATTCTAGAGCATGTCTACATGCTTAAAGATGAATCAGTGTTGTGAACAAGTCAAAAGCAGAAGTCTGTCACCATCTTAATCACTGAGACTGAATACATAGTCATGTCAATGTGCACAAAGACTGAGATCTGGCTTGAACAGATGTTAAGAGACATGAATATGAACAAATATCTTGAAGTTAACTCACACTGCATGAACATTTAAGAGAACAAAGCTCATTAAGCATCTTCACTCATTTAGCTCAGAGAAGACAATCAAGTCATCTTGATCTTGATCAAGAATGCATATGTACATGCACAGTCAAAGCACATCAATGTCTTCTATCACAACATTCACAATCTGCATAAGCACAACCAGATTCAGGTAGACTTTGTGTTCAGTTAAGAGATGATTGCTGACAGACTTATTAAGTTTCTGTTTAGATGAATCTTTAAGCAGTTCATTGAACTCATGAAACTCACTGTTGATGATTAGTTAAACTCTTGAATGATTTGTTGAACTTTTAGTGATGTGTTTAGTCATCTGATGTTTGCTGTCAGTGAGAGTCAATAGGTGCAGCCTCATCAAGTGAAAGTGTTAAGAAGTGGTGTTCTAGCTGCTTCTATGAAGCAGAGTAGAACTAGTGTCAGAAACTGAGTGAAGACTCTGTTCACATTGACTGCAGTCAACATTCTTTCTACTTCTTCTGTAACTCTCTCAATCAAGACATGCTCATAGGCAACATGGTTTAGGGATTTCACTAGATGACATAGTATAGCACAAGTATTCATTTCTTTCAATAAGAACTTAAGAAAGATACAGAAAATTCTTGACATTTAAATAACTTATAATTGTAAGAAAAGAACACTGCACATAAATTAGACACACTATGTCAACAAGATGCTCAGAGATCTTTATATGTGAAGTGATAAGCATTAATGCACTGAGATCTCACTAAATGAATATGACTCTCTTTACTCAGCTAATTTTAATGATCAGTACATAGATGTTATGATGCTGATATGATGTCTTTTTCTCACTACACTAATTCATCATTATGATCTTTTCTTGCTTTCATCATTTCTTTCTGTTTAGACATTTGTTCTTGCTTTATTTATGATTATGAGAAATTGCTTCTGTTCATCTACTCTTATGATGTCATAGTCAGACAACTATATAGCTGAGACTTCTTGCTTATTTAGCAAGACAGCTTTTTATCTCTTGACATTATCTGATGATAACAATTTGATAGCATCAATGATGTTTCATTAAAACAATTGTCAATTATTCATTAAGATTCTAACTTGCTAGACTGTGAGTTCTACAGCTTGACTTCTGCACTGCATCAGATAACAACAAGATTAATAAACTAAATTGTTAAGAAATCTCATCATCTTACTATCACATCACACTGCTCTTTTGCCCTGTAACTTCATCTTATAGTTAAAACATTTCTCAACTCATTAAGCTGACAAAGATCTCTGACAAATTCTCTTTATCTAATCTATTAAGACTATCTGACTATACAGTAATTCTAGCTTATCAGCTTAGAAAGTACAAATCAATGAATCTTAACTTTGTCTCATTCATACTCAACAATGTTGTCATTCTTATTCACAGAGTTACAACTCTATACAAACAGTTAAGTATTTAAGAAATCTAAGTCACTTTCTTAATGCCTTCTGACATATTCTCTTTTGCTTAAGCACATAACTGAACTCTATTCAATTCAGCATTACAAATCTTTAGTTAGAACACAATAATATTATATACAGACTCATTCTTTCTTTAGTGAACAGTCAAAACAGTCAGTTAGCAGTTAAAGATTAACAGTATATCTGATTTAGATCTGTCAAATCTCTTTATAACTGAATAAAGACTACAACATTTTATTATCATCTCATCAAAAATTAATCTAAATATCTTAAAGCATTCTATCACATTGCAAGCATCTCAAGCTGCTGAGTTCAAGTCTAGCTTCAACATTACTGAAAACATTCTCTGAAATTCATCACAAAGCATGATGAACAATGATTAAAATGTTGATTCACAAGACAATAATGATAATACATCTTTTTCAGCTGATATAAACTTTACTGTTTAAGCACAGATTCAGCAGATCATCACTGCATTGATTGCTTAATCATAAGAATAAGATGTCTTACAGTGAGATATGTCTGAGTCACTTAATTCACTTAGTTCTTCTAATTCTCACAAAGATGATGTCAACAGTGATGATAACTTTTGTAAAGATAACTTAACTTAAAAGTCAGTCAATATCAGCTTATTCTACTCAAACTTGCTCAAGAAGTAAGAAGATGATGATATTGTCAATAAGAATAATAAGAATTATTATTGAAATATCTACATCTTCATTAATCAAGTCAGAGTGACAGCTATCACTCAAGATGTCAGACAAATATGTTAAAATCTTGATGTTAATTTATGTAAAGAAGCAGAACTGTAATGAAATAATTAACTATCAAAGATCATCTATCTTGAATTAGTAGCTCACTCTAACAGCATTGAAGAATGATGCAAGACATTAAAGAAACACTTTAAAATATTATTTAGTGAAGCTTGAAATAAGTTTAACTTGATTAGATACACTATTAAAGACATTAGAAATTGTTGTAGCTCAATAGAATACATTATTACTCTTATGACTGTTGTTAAAAGCTGTGATTAAGATAAATCAGAATTTATTCTAATAATTTAAACATAAATATATATTGATATGTCTCTCTGATGAGACATCAATGAACTTAAGAATGAAACATCTGTCAAAGATTTTGTCAATATTCTTTTAGTTAAATAGACAAATTAATATAATAGCTATTTGTGCAATTCTTAATCTGATAGATTTATTCAATGAAATCAGCAAGGTCAGTATGATTGCAGCAATCATGATTAAGATAATTATAATCATTAATCTTTTTCTTACTCATCATATTCATCATTAAGATATGACAATTTCTCATATTCACTCAGACCACAATGACAATCTAATAATCAGTCATAATAGTTTCAATTCTGTCTGTAAGACACTTTATTAAACACTTAATTGAACTTTAAGGCATCTCTTTAAATCATCTTTAAAAATGAAAGATTATCATCTGAGATAAATACATTGAATTAAAGATTTAAAAATCAGGTCAAAAAACTGTTTAACTGCTTAAATAGAGACAATAAGTTCTCATGATGAGACAATTGCAGTGAATACAGTGACTGAGTATACTTCATTTAAGAAGTAAATTCTTTTAAGAATGAATTTTCTGCTGATGATTAAGCTGACTATCAAGAATTTGAGAATGCCTATTACAACAATACATATCAGAAAGTCAATATGCTCAATATTCAGAAAGAAGAAGAGATCTATGAGCTGAATTAAGAGCAAGAACTGAAGAACAAAAAGAATGAAGAAGAAGCTGTAAATGTGAGTTACATAACTGAAACATAAAATGACTGTCACAGCTATCATAAAATCTTTTTGTTCAACAACAAATTGCACAAGTATGTGCACAACAGATGCAATGACAAAAAATTGATTAAATAAAAGCTTAATAAGACAATTTAGAAGTTAAAACTCATCAAATTGTCAAGATCTACACTGATTAAATCTATAGCTAGCTCATTCTCTTATGTATCTATCAGTTATGATTTTCAGAGCTAAAGATACATCACTGTCTTAACAAAATTAATGTTCACAGTAAAAGAAGAGCTGATCTGCCTTGACACAGACTGCATTATAAGTTTAATTGACAGAAGCTTTCTAAAGAAATAGATTTCAGATATCTTGATTAAATGAATCTTATTGTTCATTGTGATTCAAGAATTAAGAACTGAAACTCATCATTATAATGAATATATCATTCTGATCATCTATCTGCCTAACAATAATGACTAATTAGCAGTAATCATTAAAGAGATGCATATCATCAATAATCTAAAGATTAAGATACTTATAGACATCAATATTCTCATTTTAAAGAATATTTCTATTATGCTTTTAAGCAGAAAAGCAATTGTGAGTAGTTGTGACAACATTGAACTATCATTAACAGTCATTACATAGTTAATTGACTTAGTGTGAAAGATCATAATGACTTATAAAAATACAATTATACAGCTTAGAAGTCATACAAATGTATTAATAGTTAAGACTGCTCTATCTTAAAATCATGATCTTCTGTTTAAATCAGATTGCCACACAGAGGACACAGCAATATATATTTATATTGTTGATTATACTTTATTAACAGTATAAGTGCAAAATGACTTGAATGTGCCTCTTATCATTTCACAAAAAATCTGTCTCAGTCATGTTGTGAAATATGAAGCTGACAGATGTTATCTAGTCAATTTGCAGAATTCAGAACTTGCAGTCTTTACAACTAAAAAATGAGCAAATTAAGTCAGAATGTGTTTCCAAAGTCTGTTAATCATAACAATGACATTTTATCTAAGAATGATGACTAGCTCTGAGAGAAAGATCATGCATAAAGTAACAGTTTATGAGTTTAATGCTGTAATGACTTAAATTGCAATGATTATGCATTCATATTCTTATCTTTGAACAGATCAAGACAACTTGATAAAGATCTTAAAGAAAGAAAGAATGAATATTTTATTCATTGACAATTAAAAGACTCAGTACAAGTCAGAACAAGTATGTGTATACTTAGTTGAATAAAAGAACTGTAAAATAATTGATATGATGTTTAACAAGTTACAGATACAAGATTGCTTGAAGTGAACTACAAACTTTATTTCTTTTATCTATTTCTGTTTTATGATATGGAAAAATCTATCAAATGAGACTCAAAAAGACAGAGTAATAATTGATATCTGAGCACTTAACAAAATCATTATGCTGAATATCTATTCAGTATCTAGTCAGACTGACATTTTAACTGCAGTTTAAGAAATCAAATACATCTTTACAGTTGACTGCAGCTTCTTCTTCTATCAGTAAAGAATAAAATAAACACATTGACACTGTCTGACTGTTGTTTCACATTGAGATTAGAAAATCTTCAAGATTGCAGTTATAAGATATTGAAACTTGTTGACATATGTTCAATAAATGATTGATAGAATTCTACAACAACAAAGATTATACATCAGAACTTATGTTAATGATATTGTCATTTTCTTCAATATGTTAAAAGAGCACTTAAATCATCTTCACAACATATTTAACATAGTAAACAAAATGAAAATCTGTCTTTCACTAAAGAAGTTCTATCTAGCATATCTGTTCATTCAGCTATTAAGTTAATGAGTAAATGCTTTGAATCTCACAACTTTGAAAGACAAGTTAATTATAATATTCAGAATTATATTTTCTTTAAGTCTAAATCAATTAGAAAAGTATCTCAGTCTAATTGATTATCTGCAATAATATATTTCACATTATGCAACTATCATCAAGTCACTTTAATAGCAAAAGATCTTCTTAAATCAAGATCTTTGAGCAAAAGAGACAAAAGAAAATGCTAAAAAGTAAATAATCATTATTATCAGACTGAATAAGTCAATCTTAAAGAAGCTAAACATCTTTCATCATTGTCAGTCTCTATTCTCTCAATCAATCATTCTGATGCATTTCTCATCAAAACAGCAACTCTACATTGATCTGAATGTATTTAAAGAATTTAACTTTGAAGCACATGTATATCATACAAAAAAGATCACTGAAGACAGTACTTCAAAACAAAAGTTTATGAAGTCTGTTCTGTTTCTAAGCAGACTACTTCAAGATGTTGAAATGCAATACTGATTAATAGAGCTTGAAGTGACAGAATTGATTTGAGTAATTAAGAAGATCAGACACATGATAGAAGTGACAGTAAAAAATGTAATTATTTACACTGATTATGTAGTCTCAGTAAAGATCAGCTGTCAATTCAGTCTAAATATCACTGCAGTGAAGAAGCTTAACTTATATCTTATTTAGATATCTGAATATCTTCAGTGCTTTCATCTAAACATTCACTATAAGTCTAAAAAATTAAACATAATATTAAATGCTCTGTCTTAATTGTCTAGCAATAATAATATCTGCAAGTGTTTAGTCAATCAGAAGAATCAATCAGAAACAGATAACTTTATATTGAAAGTCTTGCAAATCAATTTAAGAATGACTGTCTACATAAAGATCTTGATGAAAGTCTTAGATCAATTATGACAGAATATTAAGTATAAATATGTCAAAGAATCAAAATGAGAACACATTTTACAGATATTAGAAAGAAACAATGCTCTGAGACTTAACATTATAAGACTTTCATATAAAATAAGAAATAATCTTATCTTTTATAAAGATCTTGAGAAAGAGCTCTGCCTATGTATATTAAAGAGTCTTTATGACAGAATGTTTAAGATAGCTTATGATGACATTGATTACTCAGAATATGTATGAACTCATAAGAGATTAATTGATTTACTTTATTTCTATGATCTATCAAAGAATCTTCATGAATACATATAACATTGTTCACAATGTCAGCTCAGTTAAACATCACATTACAAGTCTTATAATGTCTTACAATCAATAATTACATCTTCTTACTCTTTCTATACATTGACAATTGACTTTATTCTGACCTTATCATTATCAAAGTCAAATAAATATAACACAATCATGTCAGTCACTGACAAATTCAGCAAAGTCATCACTTTTATATCTGATCAAGACATTATGACAGTGAAAGATTAAGTAATCACACTACTAGACTGTTTAGCACTGCTAAACTGAGATTTATTTAGAACAATCATATCAGATTAAGATCACAAATTTCTGATAAGTCTATGAAAAAAAGTATTCAAGCAACTTAAGATAGACTTGCTCTACTTAAGTGTTTATCATTTATAAATGAATGATAGCTCAGAAGCAATCAATTAAACAGTTAAAATTGTATTTTAATATTAATTAATGACTTTAAAAGAGTCAGACCTCTGATCATTTGTATTGACACATCTATAAGCTACTTTAAACAACTTAACTAAGTACAGTTCAATCAGGCTCAGTCTTAATCAGATCATTTTTAATATGCAAATGTACAAAGTCATGAACTTGCTCTGAGTAGAAGAGCTTAACATGAAGTGAATAGACTTTAATTATAATGAAGAATAGATGAAAAGAAAGTTAGTTACTTTTACAATGATGAATCAGTACTGATCAATGCATATTGATGTTAAAGATGCAATAACATACATCATTATAACAATAAAGTATTACTATAATTGAAAACATAAATCTCTCTACTTCAAAACAGAAGATTTAATAAATCTACATTTACACAAGAACTATATGCTACTCAGTCTAAAGAAAAAAAATAAGAAGCTGAGACAGCAGTTTATGAGTCTGCTGAAAGTTCTGAATTATGTTGAAAAACTGATATATTGACTGAAATTATCACTGAGTTGATGCATTCATGATGTTATATTAATAGCACACCTGAAATCAACTCATATCAATGACTCATATTGATGATCAAGATCAGAAGAGTCAAAAGAAGTTATAGTGAATGATGAAAAGAAGTAAGAAGTTGAAAAACTGCTGTTTAAAAGAACATATTAAAGAGGCAGAGACATGACTATTAAATATCTAGCTCATTAACTAAAGTATAGCTCAGAATTTGACAGCTAAATTAATATTAAAGATTTAAGAAATGTTAAAGAGCTAATATAACTGTATAAATTGAGATAAATATCTGATGCATAACTATATGACAGCATTTCTTATTCAAGCAGTGAATTTCATATACATTATTTAAACTCAAACAGCAGATATGTTAAGAAGTGATGTTCTAGCTGCTTTTATGAAGTGAGATAGAACTAGTGTCAGAGACTGAGTGAAGACTTTATTCACATTAACTGTAGTCAACATTCTTTTTACTTCTTTTGTAACTCTCTTGATCAAGATGTGCTCATAGACAACACAGTTTAGAGATTTCACTAAATGACATAGTATAGCATAAATATCTACTTTCTTTCAATAGATTATGAGCTTAAATTAACAAAAAGCTTCTCAGAGAAAGTGTATACTTCTAGTGTGATGATAGCTGAGTATGTTGACTTTTGAGATTTATAAAAGATTTATAATAAATCTGACTTTAACAAAATCAGCACACTGACAGTAACTGTATACACTGATTATTGAGATTTACAGTCAATTTAGCTTTAGCAGTATCACTGATTATTGAGATTTATAATAAATCTGACTTTAGCAGAATCAGCATTTTGCAGCAGCTGAGTACATTTAATTTGAAAGATTCATAAAAAATTAATTTCAGTAAAAATTAACATTTACAGTTACTCAGAAAGCACTGTTCTTTGATAGCTTAATATAAGTCATTGAGATAAATAAGCATTATTGTTTCACAAAATAAAAGATATAAAAGCTTTTTATTTGTTTTATTTATATTATCTTTAATGTATACATTGTTATTTTACTTTATTCACTTCTTATACTATGTGTCAACTATCATCATCATAAACTTCAACAACTTCTTTATAAAATGATGATCTGTCTCAATTCTCACTCACAAGAACTGCAATCAATGATTTATTCTTATGAAAAGATGATTAATAGAAAAAGATCTATAAAATGTTGTTAAAATCTTAGTAATCAAAATATTGATTAGTGAATTCTCAGGCTCATTTTTTCTCAGCAGTCTCAGCTTTGAAAGTCAGAAAATTGATATAAAGATTTTATATTAACTTATTATCTGCATGAATACAGATGATTAAGAATATTTAATGAACAAAATTAATGTAAAGAATGTTTGAAATGCATTAAAGTTCAAGTACAAAGAGAAGCTGTAGATGACTGAAAAACAATATTTAATGAAGTTTATTGAATACAGAATGTCAGAGAATGTGTTTATTAAAGAAATATAAATTTATCTGAGCAAACTCAACAGAAAGATTGCTGCAACTCAGTCTGATATGATTAAGTTGTTTAAATCAGAACAATGATTTTAAATATTGCTTTAAGCATTATTAGTTAAGTACATTGTGATCTGCAATGTCATTGATGCTCAGAACAATTCAGATGTTAAGAGAGATTTATAAAAGCTTTAAAAGAAAGAGATACAGCTTAAGATTAACAAGACTGTCATTGTCTTGTGAGCAGACAAACAGAAAAAAGATTAATATTTAATGAATTAAAATTGCAGTTCATCAAATTACTGTGTAGCTGATATTAAGCAACATTATTGCAGATCATTTAGCTCAAACAGTGACTATTCTTTTCATTGCTTTATTAAGTGCTTTCTTTGCAACAGCTCTTACTTCATTAAAGATTGTGAATTTCTTTCTGACATTAAGCAAGATACTTAAAAGAAGATAAGCAGATTAACTGCAGTCAAGCTGTACAGATTGATTGCAGTTAAATTGTATTAAAAGTCAGTCTATAAAGAAAAAGAAAAGAGATACAGAGTCTTTAATGCAGAAATTAATGACAATAATGATGATGATTTCTTTTCTGAATTCAAAGAGAAAGAGAAAATTAATAATGAAATTGCTGCTCTATTTAAGAAGACTGTCAGTAAGATGTTTAAATTTAAATGAGTTGCAGACTTTAAATTCTTCTCATACATAACTGATTAACTTTAACTCTTCAGTGATTCTCTTATATGAATGAGATGTCAGCAAATTAAAGTTAAGAAAAAACATTTATACTCTCATTATTGTAAAATGATCATTATGCAAGTTGAGTCAGAAAATTCTGTAAGACTGAGTTTAACACTTTATATATTTAAATTTGAGATTAATCTTCTGTCAGAAAAGTGAATGTGCAAAATGAAACTGCATAGAAGCTTTAATCAACACTGTCTTTAAATGTATAATAAGTACAGCAAAACTATAATAAAAGCATCAGAGTAAGATGAAGTCTATATAATTAAATACATTGCAAAAAGTCTTAATGAATTTGCTCTGATATCTGTAGTGCACACATTACATTCAGAGATCATCTTTTCTGCTGTTGCTTCAGATGCAAGTCTGTATGTTCAGACTCATGAACATAATCTTATGACTGATTTCTTAAACATTGATACTGCATCATTAAATGAAAAGATCAAGATTTATAGACTTTAATATTGATGATTTGTTCATCTTGATTTCATAAAGTTGTGCAATCTTCACAAAATGACAATTCTTAAAAAGTCAATTCTCATCATTGAGAACAATGAGAACATGTATGAGATTTATGCTCTAATCAAGTTCATCAACAAATAAGATCACACTGTAAATAAAAGAAAAGCTAACATTCTTGTTTTTGTCTTTATTAACATATATAATTCATTACTTTTGTCATTTAATGAATATCAGTACTTTCTGAAGATAATAGATAATTATTCTTAAAAGATGTGAATGATACTGCTAAAGTGACATGATGAGATCTCATAAACACTGCAAGAATGATGACTGAAGACTGAACTTCAAATTGATGTAAAGATTCTTGCTGTATAAAGTGACAATGAAATGAAGTTAAAGTTCACTTTAAATGACTGATGCAAGTCTTTTAACATTACATCACAATACATAATGCTCTACATGTCAATTCAGAATGACATTGCTGAAAGAATCATCTGAATCACTGAGAACTCAGTGTGCATCATAATTAAAGAAATACAACTATCAATAAAGTTCTAAGTGCAGACAGCACAGACAGATGCTTATCTTTGCAATTAAACAGCAACTGATTTCTTAATTAATAATAAGTAGACAACTCTCAAGAAAGCTTTCACTGATGTGAAGTCATTCATTAATTACATTCATATATAAGAATGTAAATGCTACAGCTACATTGATCTTAAGTTATTGTCTGAAGATAAATACAATAAGTTCATAAATTAAGAACAAGTAAGAGTCTTTATAAGCTATGTTGAGAAAATCACAAAGCAGTATCAGCTTTAAGCTTCAGATCTTAAGTGCATCATTAAGAATCACACTGTAAAGTTTGCTGAAAGTAAGAAGAAAGATACTGTTAATCTTAAATTGCAACAATAAACATTAAATGTTCTTCTGAATAGAAGATCTGTTGAATGTTTACAGAAGAAGTTAATCATTATAAAGATTACAGCTTTAGATCAGGCACTCATAACTTAAAATAATAAGATGCAGTTTAACTTGATCATAATTAAGGCTGACAAGTCTCAAGATAAACAATATGAGATTAAGTTGACTGCAGTTAATCTAGACAAGTCATCAGATAAGAAGATCAACATTAATTAAATTAAAATAATGACATTTAAAGAAGTCAGAACCTTTCTGTGCATTGAGATCTTAAAATGAAAGAAAGATGACAATGATGACAATTAAGATGTGAATGAGTTCTTAATTAAAATATTAAGAGTTATGCTGACACTTACAGCATTCTTTATAGATAAAGAAGACTTTATGATTAGATTTAACATTCTGATGTCTGTCATCTATGCTGAAGCAGTGAGAGACTCAATCTGAGAAGAAATGTAAAAGAATGTTATTTATGCAGAGCTGATAGTCTTGACAGTAAATGAAATATAAGAAGAGACTGTGTTATCAAGAAGAATCAACATTGTAATCAGTAAATAAGTCTTTAAACTTAAGCTGAACATCAATAAATTCTTAAATAAGCTTAAGACAAGACTTGTGACAAGAGACTTCTCATAGATATATAATGTTGATTATGAAAACATCTTTACTCTTATTATTAAGTTTAACATTCTGTGAATCTTTCTGACTATCATTGCACTCAAGAATCTAAAGTGTCATTAAATAAATGTTAATAACATCTTCACAAAATTCTTTTTAAAAAAAACAATCTATATAACATCTTTTTTTAAAGTCAATATTGCATCTAATTGTATTCTGTGCATACTGCACAGCCTTTATGATCTTAAGCAAGCTGCATGAGACTGACATGAACAATGTGTCATTAAACTACTTAAATTAAGTTTTCATCAAAGCAAGACTGATCTCTGTCTTCTTCTTCACAGCATTAAAAGAATTATGCTGCTTCTTTATATAAACAATATTATTATAACTTCTGTTAAAAGGTGGCACCACACTAGTAGCACAGCTATCGTGAGTTATATATCTAACAACTTCAGCAAATCTATTATACATTCTCTGATTCAAGCAAGCTCTTATGAGTGTGTTCAAAGTCAAGAACTTAAGAAAGACACAGAAAATTCTTAACATTTAAGTTATACATAACTGCAAAATGAGAACTCTGTGCCTGAATTAGACTCATTATATGAATAAGATATTAAAGAATCTTCATATGCAATCTGATAAGCATAGAGTCATCAGCATTTTATTTAATAAATATGACATTTTTTGTTTTGCTAACTTAACTGATCAAAGAATAGATTAAAGACAGTATTAACAGACAATTAGAAGCTTAATGTATACAGCAATTCATATTTGATCAGACATTGTCTTTATATTAAATTGATTAAGTCAATATCTCAGCAATTCTGCAGAGCATCATGAATATACATTTAAGAAATTATTGCAGTATATAAGATCAATTATCAATCTCAACATCATGTACAGCTTTAATGAGAGTCAAGTAATGCTTAAATACTCTGATTTCAACTATGCTTTGAACAAATAAAATTGAAAATCAATTCTAAAGTGTGTCTATATGCTTAAAGATGAATCAGTGTTGTAAATAAGTTAAAAATAGAAGTTTGTTGTCATCTTAATTACTGAGACTGAATATATGATCATATCAATATGTATGAAGACTGAGATCTGACTTGAACAGATATTAAGAGATATAAGCATAAGTAAATATCTTGAAGTCAATTTACACTGTATAAGCATTCAAGAAAATGAAACTCATTAAGTATCTTTATTTATTCAGCTTAAAGAAGATAATCAAGTTGTTTTGATTTTAATTAAGAATGCATATGTACATAAGTAGTTAAAGCACATTAATGTCTTTTATCACAACATTTATGATCTGCATAAATGCAATCAGATTCAGATAGACTTTGTGCTCAGTTAAGAGATGATTATTAATAAATTTATTAAGTTTCTGTCTAAATGAATCTTTAAGTGATTCATTGAACTTATAAGATTCACTGTTAATGATTAATTGAACTTTTAAATGATTTATTAAATTCTTAATAATGTGTTTAGTCATCTGATGTTTGTTGTCAGTGAGAGTCAACAGATGTAGTCTCACTGAGTGAAAATGTTGAGAAGTGATGTTCTAGCTGCTTCTATGAAGTGAAGTAAAATTAATGTTAAAGACTGAGTAAAGACTTTATTCACATTAATTGCAGTCAACATTCTTTCTACTTCTTCTGTAACTCTCTTGATCAAGATGTGCTCATAGACAACATAATTTAAAGATTTCACTAGATGACATAGTATAGCATGAGTATCTACTTTCTTTCAATAAGATATCAGAAAAGTAAACAAACTTTTAGAAATAAATAACATCATTATTCATCAGAACTTTTCTCAACTACTATTTATTACATTTTTTATGCAATTTCAGCACATTAATCATTTCTATAAGACACATACAGCACTCATTCATTCTCTATATCACAAGACATCAAAATGATTAATTAAAAGAAAAACTCAGAGCTGATAAATCATGAACTATAGTGTGACAATGAATCAGACAAAAAGATTGATACAGTTAAAGTAAGTAACATTTCTTAGACAGTATGAAGAGAATGAAAGCTCTACACTGAAATGTTAGATTATTTAAATGAATCATCATCAGATAAAATAAGACTCAATGACTATAATGTTTATATGATCATACAAAAGATGCAGAGAAACAAGAGAGATATGACATGATCTGTAGACTTTAATTAGCAGAAAAATATTAGAGTCTTAAGAGCTAATTATGATAATGAGGCTGTTATGATGAACAATGTTAACAAGAACTGCTATGTCATTTTTAAGAGCTATTATCAGTTATGTGAGAAAGAGAGAAGAGAAGCAGACATAAAGATGCATTATAGCATGAATTAAATTAAAGATGATGATTTGCTTTAATTTAACAATAAGATCATATATCTTAATTCATAATCAGCTTCTAAATTAAAGAAAACTGTCAAAGGCAGCAAAGCAAGAACATTTATCATGAAAGTCAGACTGTTAAATTAAGCTGACTCATTGCATTAAAACATCAATATAGCTTTATTTATTGAAACAACATCATCATCATCATTAAACTCAGCTCTGTTCACTGTAATAGCATCATCATCTACATTAAATCTAGCAACAAAGTCTGTCTTAAACTTCTCTATTCAATCAACACTGTCATCAAAGTCAACACTTTAAGACTTAATTGCATTTAATATCACTGCTGTGTCTACTGAAATGATCACATCATCATAAACAGCAATCAGCTTCAATGTCTCTATGTTATTTACTATATTTTATACATCTAAACAAAAGACAGACAAAACAGAACTTGATGTTTTCTTAATGAATAAACAGTAACTAATAAATCTACTTATCTCAAAATTAACTGCAGCATCAATCAAGTCATAATCTCTATTCACTGCAATTCTTATCATTGATGTATCTCTTCTACAAGTCATAGTATGAAAATTACTTGATAGCTTTATTCAACTAGATGTACATCTAAACAAACAAATGAAGACAGTGATCAAAATACAAAACTATATTGCTGAAGTGAAGAATCACATTATTATTTTGAAAGAGAAACTGAGCACTGTTGAGAATTATACAATAAAGACTCAGAGCATTCTTGCAGAGATGATTAATATATTAAGCTTTATTGTTGAATATTTAAGAGAGAATGACAGAATGACAGATGCAGAGATGATTAAGATGATAAAAGATAGATGAATAGCACTGAATATGAAGAATGAGAGAATCTTGATGAAGTGTAAGAGCAATAATGAACAGATGAAGTAATGAATGAAGTAATATTAGAGACTGATGTCTTTTCTGTGGTCAGTAACTTATTATAATGCTGATATGATGTCTTCTTCTCACTACACTAATTCATCATTATGATCTTTTCTTACTTTCATCATTTCTTTTCATTTAGACATTTGTTCTTGCTTTATTCATCATTATGAAAAATTGCTTCTGCTTATTTACTCTTATGATGTCATAGTCAGACAACTATATAGCTGAGACTTCTTGCTTACTTAGCAAGACAGCTTTTTACCTCTTGACATTATCTGATGATAACAATAGATTAAAGAAAATATCAGCAGATCATTAAAAGTCTTATGTACACTGTAATTTATATATATTTAAGCATCTTCTTTATCTTAAAATAACTAAGTTAGTATCTCAGTGACTCTGCAGAACATTATAGATATGCATTTAAGAAGTTATTGCAATATATATAATTAATTATTAATTTTAAAATCATATATGAGCTCAGTGAAAGTCAAGATCTACTTAAATACTCTGACTCTGACTATGTATCAGACAAATTAAACAGAAAATTTATTTTAAATTATGTCTATTTGCTTAAGAAAGAATCTGTATCATGAATCAGTTAAAAGCAGAAGTCAGTAACAACATTAATTATTAAAACTGTTAAAAGATGGCACCACACTAATAGCACAGCTATTGTGAGTTATATATCTAACACTTCTTCTAACTCACAATCAGCTCGTGACCAGCCTGTAGGTGTAAAGAGTGTGCACAGATAATGATTCAAACTCATGACCTTTGAGCTTACTCTCTCACCATGAACTTGAATCATCAACAGAGGTAACCTAGGTGCTGTTTTACACAAGTTATCACTGCACTAACTTGAGCTCATAACCTGTTAAAAGGTGGCACCACACTAATAGCACAGCTATTGTGAGTTATATATCTAACAAAAACTAAATATATAATTATATCAATATGTATAAAGACTGAAGTCTGACTCACTTAAGTGCTAAGAAACATAAAGTTAGATAAGTATCTTGAAGTTAATTTACATTGTGTAAGCATTTAAAAAAATAAGATTCATAAAGAAAATGTATTTCTTTAGCTCAAAAGAAACAATCAGGCTGTCTTAACACTGATTAAGAATGCTTATGTGCATAAAGAATTAAAGCACATCAACATTATTTATCATTACATTTAAGATCTGCACAAGAAAAATTAAATTCAGATGAATTTTGTGTTTAGTCAAGACATAATAATTAATGAACTGATTAAGTTCTTGTTAAGACAGATGTTTAAGTGCTTTGTATGTTAGTTGAGACTTGACAACAGTGAGAGTCAATAGATATGAATGCATTAAGTAAAAGTATTAAGAAGTATAATGTTTTATTTACTTTCTTAACTTCTTTAATCTTAGCATAAAAGATTAACAGAGTCTTCTTCTATCTTAAATGACAGAGCATTTACTATCTATTTAATTACATTTAAGTTGACTGCAGTCAACATTGACACATTAGATTCACTAGATAGGCAGATAGCACAAGTACTCATTATTCTTTTAATAGATTCTTTTATTTAAAATATAAAAAGTATTATGATTTTAAATATTAAAATATTATGTATTTAAACAGTCTTATTGAATTGATTGCTAAGTCTTATAAAAATAAAATAAATAATCTTTAAATTATAAAAAAGTCTTAAATGCAAAAAGATCTTTATTAAGTTTGTAATAGTCATTTATAGCTTTATCTATACAGTAATTAAATTTATTAATAACTTTAAAATATCATAAGATTTTATTAAGATAATTAAACTTTCAATAAGCAGCAATAAATATTTAATAAGACTCTTTTTAATATTTAAATTGCTGTAAAATAGACATTTAAATAGACTCAGAATCTTTAACTGTTTAACATCTTTAATATTTAACTTTAATCTCAGCAACAATCTATTGCTGCTTTTTATATAATATCTATCTTACTTATTAACTATTTTATATATTTAAAAAAAAACAATACATCTAAAAGTTAATTTCTTTTAAAGTCTCTGACTTTAAAGACATATTTATCAGCTATTTAAATAAGATTCTTTTTTAATTTATTCAACATAATTAATATTTAATTTATCTGTATATTTAATTGAGTTTTTAATTAATTAATTTAAGTAAAAATCTCTTTTTCTATTACTCATTCTTACTTAATCTCATTAATTCTGATTTAAATCTTTAACATTTTTATTTTTATTTTTAAGACTCTTACTCTCATCTTTATAATATGCATCTTTATATTCTGATTTAAATTCTTTCATTAAATATAACTTTTAAACATAATGATAAGAGCTTAAACTGCAGAGAACTCAGTATGCAAAAGATTTTATTTTAAATATTTAATAAATTTTTACTGTTATTGTTACAGTTTAATGTAAGCTGCTAAAGTGCTGAATTGACTGCAGAAGAAAGTTGTGAATAAAGTAATGAATGAAGTGATAGATGAAGTGATAAATGAATTGTAAATTTGTAAAAATGCAATAATGTAATGAATAAAAGAACTGTGCAAACTAAATAAATCTTTATCATCATTGTTTTCTATATTAAAGTCATTTAAAAACTTTAATTATCATTTTTTCTTTTTTTTTATTTATTTAAAGCATCAAATTTTCTTTTGCACTCTTATCTTAACATTTTTATTTTATTAATTCTTCTACAATCTTTTTCTTTGCTTGCTTCTTTGCTTTATCTTCTTTTATTATCTCAATTTATACATTAAGAACTTTAATAAAATTAATTTTTAAGTTTTTATCATCAATAATAAAATTAATTAAATACTGCTTTCTTTTCTTTATTAATGATTTCACATAACACTTTAAAAAATTATAAAATTACTTTATTTTATAAATAAACTCTACATTAATTTTCTATTAAAACTCTGTTCTCTTTTTAAAAACATTATATGTTAATTACTTTTGCAGATAAATCTGCAGAGAAATAATGTTTTTCTTTTTTGTTAATTGAAAATTATGCATAATCATGAAGTCTGCACAGAAGATGATGATGATAGTGAGAGTAATAAAAATGATAAGAAAAATAATAAAGTAAATAAAAGTGATAATGAGAGTAGCAGAGTGAACAGAGATGATGATGAGAGCAGTAAAGAAAATAATAAAATGAATAAAAGTAATAAAGATTGCAGTTAGAACAGAATTAATGAATATTAAAATGTTAAAGATAAATAAAGAAGATAATATAACTGTAGATAATGAGTTTAACAGTTAATTAAACTTAAAAATAGAAGTTATAAAGTTTAATTAATTTATATGATTAATTGAATAATCTGTATAATAATAGAATATAAAAGATATAGGCCTGCAAAGACTCTTCCTCCCCGTGGTGCAGGCTGGGAACCTGGAAGGCTTGCCTTTCAGAGCTAATAGAGTCACTGGTCGAGCTGTGGTTGTTGCAGTGCAAGGTGCCACGGTGGCGTCGCG
>JAABUY010001718.1_pt1 | contig 28293 bp, 31 predicted proteins | sample 5560271 | NCBI WGS metagenome assembly JAABUY01 (sample SAMN10711886, study PRJNA513374) | rock metagenome | isolation source: Antarctica rocks | place: Antarctica: Victoria Land, University Valley | reverse complement strand
TTCCAAGCTGGCGCCACCACGGTCAGTAGATTGCCACATAGTTCATGCCCTGAAATGTAGTAACGAAGATGATATTGGGTAATGCCAATGTCACAAAATGTTGGGGAAACAAAGCCTAGTCCTAGAGGGAGGGCTCCATGAGGTAAGCGCAAGTGGCAAGGTCTGCACAATTTTGCAAGCTTGCAGACTTTCCTGCAAAAAGCACAGATATCTGGTGCAGAAGATACAGATCTGGGCTTGACTGGAACAGCCTACATTTATGTTGAAGAGTAATCACATCGTGTCAGATGGTCAAGGCTGCTGTATGAGAGACACTGTATGCACCTGCCATGTGTGCTATATGGTAACACAACAGCATAGCATGCTGTCGTACGCAATGCTCAAGTAGCAAGCTGGAGAGAGATCATATATCGTATCTGAGATCCAATCTATCAAGGAAAGCCCTGCTTGGGAGAAAAATGACACATGCAGTACCAAAGGACAAAGCTCATGTCAAGGTCTCTGCTCCATATATAACCTTGTACTGAGATGGCAATCAATTGACTGTTTGATTCTGTGACTTCTGGGTTCAATGCTTGTCTGAAGTGAATTGCAAGCACACTTTCTTTTGTGTGTGCAAGCTCAAAGATACTTTTGGCAGATGTCATGATGTAACATACCTCGACACAGAATGACAATCACGTTGCTCCCTAGGTCCAAGCAGATCTACTTATAGAGTGTTCAGCAATCTGCAAAACATCATTTGGAGCTAAGATAAGACCACAAACCATATTGGTATATTGCAGTCTGTTCATATGTAAAAGGCAGCTAGGAATTGATAGTGCTTACTGACTGCAGACAACTCTTGCACACTGCTGTGTACAATGTGAGGCTGTATCACAAAGCCAAAAACGGTATTTGTTCCAGACACCGTATTCTACCTAAGCGTGACCCATGATTTGTGCTGCCAAAAGCACCTGCCCAAAGGCTATACCATATAACTGCTGCATGTGCACCATAGCAGATGCGCAGCATCAGTCCCTCCTGGCAGTATACAAACATCACTACACAGACCTGTAAATTTATCATGTGTTCCCTTTTCTTTGGGGGAAACGCGCATTTCAAACAGCATCAATGCAAGCCTTGTGAGCAAGCGTTTCTAGCTGTCGCACAGTCTTTCTGTACATGCTTTCCACAGCATCAACTTGATTCTGCAGGCCTGTGTAGGCAACATTTCTTAGCATAGAAGCAGAGATTTCGTTGCCATTTGATGATAAGCTGCTTGATGATTTAATTGCGGCATTGGGTCTGTTTAAAGTGAAGGCCGGGACACTGGAAAGCATTGGCAACGCCATCACAGGCTGATATCGCTGAGCTAGAGGTCCACCTTCGCCCACATTCCTCACTTGCACATCAATTGGCTCCAGCTCATGGCTGCAGATACATATCCAACATGTAAAGCAAATGCAGGCTAAAACTTACACAGCTGACTTCTTAACCACATGTAACAGCAAACACCCTAAGCCCAAGCAAGTGTAGTTAGGCTTGAGCTGCAGTCATATAATATGATGCTTGGTAACAGTAGAAAGGAAATAGAGGGACCCCTTGCCAGGCACAGCAGAGCATACCTGCTGCTGTCAAGCTGAAACATACACTGCTGAATATTGCATGACGAGCCTTCATGACGAGGCAAGCATGAGATCACTGCAAAAAGAGTTTGTGGGTTGTCCTGGTTAACCTGCAGACTGCCAAGTGCAGCAGCAGCCATGCTGCTGCTAATCATACATTCTTGAGTTGTGGGCTGCAAGCTGGTGACAGGCCTATAGGCAAACCAGCCTAACACTTGCTCGGACTGGAGCTGGCTTTGCACAGCCTGGAGAAACTCAACTGCAGATGTGGCACAGCAAAGCGTGAACAGTTGCAGCAGATCATGCAGGGCCTTATACCCAAAGCCGGATTGCTGTAACAGAAACAGACCTTCTGGTTCACCTGCCACCAGAGTTGTAGCCAGCCCAGTAGGACAGCAAAGATATGCATTTATGCACGCTTGTCGCTGCTGTGTGACTTCAAGCTCTGCAGTGATCAGAGCAGCTCGGAGCTCAGGCTATCAAGTGATTACTTTCCTGTCGAACACCAGCTCTCACCAGCTGTGTCCTGCAGTACTTCAGAGGTACTGCTGATCAGTGTCCCTGCAGACAGTGAAACAGGTTTGTCAACAAGACTTGTTTATCAGGCACAGGGGTACCACCAGGGGCTGTGCTGTACCTATGAGGAGCCCAAAACCTTCCTTGGATATGACAATTGTTGACAAAGCAGCAGCTAAGGCCGAGCCTGTGGTCACTACACTGTACATCAGCCGTAGGGCTCAGAATTAGAAGCAGAAGCAAACCATTCCAGCGCATCGGGCAAGCACAACAAACGAGAGAGAAAGAGGGCGGTCAGGATGACACGCTCTTTGTCCCATGTCGGAGTGTTGGAAATTTCGGAGTGATGGGCCAGATATTTCGATGCCAAATTAGGTGTTTGAATTCGGTGTCCATTTGGGTAGGTGCGCCTGAGGTTTGGAGCCTTCGCAAGCACATGGTGTCCAGCAATAGCTGTACTACCTACTCAACATACTCCTTACACACATTGGCGCCGCCTTAGTTGCTATGCATGAGCAAGTTGCTGCTGACTGCAACTGGCCAGCCCCATGTGCAAGTCATATCCCTGCTTATTACAACAGACCAGAACCAAAAACAAAGAGCTCATCCAACTTTGTACTACACTGCTTCAGCATGTTCTGCTGCATGTTGAGCATTACATACGGGTTGCAGCACTGTACAGCTTTGGGGCTGAATTTGCTGCTTGGTATAGGTTGGTATAAACACATCCACTTCTCAGCAATTTCCAGAATTTCCAAGTTTTGAATATATGGAAAACAAAGTAGCAACCAGAAGACAAGCAATGCTGTACAGACATGCATGTGCACAAACCAGCACACCTGCATATGCAAACAGACTCGAGCCGCTTTTGTTCAAGTCTTGCAAGCCACTGCATTTTCCCAAAACAAACAAAAGCATTTGCAATTTGTGCATGCTAGTACAAGTATGATCAATACCCAATAGTTTATTCTTTGTTAGATTCTAAAAAAACACATGCACATTTTGCACAACCAAATTTGCTCACAGAGCCAATTGGTCCTAGGGGACCTTCAGTGGGATATCAGTCAGCCTTGGCAATGTGTGTGCCACAGTGACGCTGGCACGCAGTGGATACACAGTCTTTGCACTGAGATGCTGCGACGTTTGCTTGCTTGGATGCAGACATGCGCATTTGCTATAGGCATACAAGGCTGCTGGCTTCAAATCCAACAGAAAGACAGAGGGGTTCCTCACAGATGCAGTGATAGCTGCTTAAGCTATACCAAACAGCTTTGCGGAGTTCCTTGACAGCTCAGGTGTGATGGCACACGTCACCAGCATGAGTGACATGTCTCTCCAGTATCACGTGACAGATGCTGGGAAACCCACCGCCAGATGCACATGCCCCCAGGGTCTGTTGCATTGCATGTGCAAATATGTGGTCAAGGTGATCAGCCTCAACCTCAGCTATACGGATGTGCAGGTAATTCTAGCTCTTGGCACACGCGCTGGCACAAGCATGCAAGGCTTGAACAAGCTGCACAGCAACACTGCCGCCCAGCCACAGAAGCAGCTTGATCCCTTGGCAGAGCTTGGAGATGTGCTTGCTCTGACTAGCATGGAGCAAGATCCAGAGCAAGAAGCAGCTGCAGCACCAGCTACAGCATCTGCACCAACTTCAGCCCCTGCACCTGCTCATGAAAGCGCAGCGTGCCAGCACCAGGTACAGACAGTGTTGGGAGGATGTGGGGCATGCTTGCTGACAGCCCTGAAATGCAGCAGCACCTGGTCAGTCACCTCAACAAGGCAGAGGGAGATCTAGCTAGGACCTAAGCCAGCCACCAGAATGGGTCAGCACATCCAATGGCCATACTCAGCAGAGTGCATGACACGTGGGGCAACTCCCTGGCCAGAAAGAAGGTCTTGAAGCTGGATGCTGGCTATCCAAAGTAAAAATGCAGCAAAACAGCACAGCAGCCAGCAGCAGGACAGGCAGGCTGTTCAGCTGAACCAGAGGCTGTGCCATTCACCAAGCCCAAAGCCAAAGGAGCAAAGTTGGGATCAAGACAACAGATCAAGGCAACAGATTGGTGTTGTTGTAGAAAGCTGATCAGGATGGAAGAGCAAGCCTATGCTAACAAAGGCAAAGAGCTGATCAGGATGGAAGAGCAAGCCTATGCTAACAAAGGCAAAGGCAAGTAACAGGTCTTTTATGCATCGAACTCAAAACTTCATGCAAACAGCTTGGCAGAAATGTAGGAGCTTTGTTGGCACAACACTTTCAGCAAAGTGCCTCTTTGCCCCTGTCAGACTTGACAATGTGGCAGGGATTCAGTTCTTCTGGCACTTGTATGAGCAGCTGCATCCAAAGAGCAGTAGAGGTTTCATGGCCATGGCTGCGCAATGAAACATCATCACCGTGTAGATGCATACAGGCAGCGGCCACGTCAAGTTTGCATGGCTCAGAAAAGGGTCTTGTCCGAGGAAACATTGGCAAATTGAGGGGCGCAAGTATTGTCGAAGGGATGCATCACAAATAGCTGCTTTGATTCAGGTGTGCCGCCGACACATGCCAGTCTTGGCAGACCCTTGATGGCTTTTGCTGCTGCCCCTCCTGCAGCTGCCTCCCCTGGCCCTCCTCCTGCTGTCCCACCTGCAGCGCGCCGGTTTTCTCAGCCAGCACCTCTGCCCTCTCAACCTAGGCCCCATATGCAGCCTGCTCAGAAGACATACAGAACAGAGTGAAGTGGTCAGGCCAGCATCAAAGACAGTAAGTGCAGACCCATCATTTTCACGCTTGGCTACAAGCTTGCAACACAGGCAGTAGGTGGTGGACCCGCGCCACATTCCTGAGATCAGCCAGACAAGCATAATCAATCACAAGCCATGTGGCTATCATGCTGCACTTAAGTAACATTGGGCAAAGTTCAGGCATAATAACACATCCACCCCACCTCAATTTGCTGGCAAGATGTTTTGCATCTCCGCACAGGTGATGGCTGCTTCAAGGTGTCAGAGACAAAGCAGATGCTGAAGTCATTGCTGGGAAGGCAGCTGCATTTCTCTTGAAGGCAATTCATGAAAGTGTGCTATGGTCCTGTCTTTCTGTGTGTCAAAATATCCTGACGTTCAGCTTTTAGGTAAGGTAGAAGGTCTGAGTATGCATATGTGGGTTTGTGCAGCACCTTTTTTGTTGTCAACACGGCTGTGGTGACACACTTTACAGAGCCTCTTTAACTTGCGCACCCTGTTTAGGCATGCTTCTTTCTGTGATTTGAGATCTACAATGACACTGCATGTTGCAAGGGGGCCAACACAGCTGGCATCACCACCCTACACACTCCCTGCTCACATGAAGTCTGTGAACATGGCTTTGCTAGACTTGCCGCCTAACACAAGTGCGCAAATGCTTTGGAACACTGCATATTATGGACACTTCCTGCTGATGCAAGTCTTGTACCGTGTTTTGCACATGCTCAACATGGTTCTGTGTATGCTTCTGCCAGTCTTCACTGCTCTCACATGGCTTTCCTTGTCAATGTTTGCCACTCCGTGTCCATGTGCACAACGATGTCTGAGTTTAGGCAACCAAGCAAGTGTGTGAACTGCCCTTGGCTGCTGCAAAATTGTGTCATTCTTGTCTCAATGTTCAGTATGACATCAAACCCAAACATGTGTATCCTCAAAAAGATGCACTGCATGCTCACTCTGGCTGTTGCATATAGCTTTCTTGCTTGATCCCATCAAACTAACGCTTGTCTTACAATGACTCATGCTGAAACAAATTACAGCAGGGCTTTTGTAAACCATAGAATGTGCCATACAACCTATTGTTCCTGAAGCAGGTACAGCAGCAGCTGCAGTAATGGTATGCATCTGTATTGTGAGAGCACGTCTGCAGTGCAATTGGCTATGAAAGGCTGGCGACAGGGTCATGTGTGTGTTTCTTGTCTGTAGCATAGCATGCTGAGGTGCTAGCAATGGTCCTGATGAAATCACTGTGACGCTTGTGACAACAGGAGACAGAACAACACGGTGTCTTGAGTCCTGAAGCTGTCACAGCAGGTGACATGCCGTTATAGCATAGACGGCCGATAGTAGGACACTCCTTGACGCGTTTGTCAGTCCCGCATCCAGCAGACGCCTCGTCTAAAGGCCATACTGAGAGAAGGTGCGTCTGTAAAAGTCGCCCACAAACGAGGCCCCCTTATGGGCGTCTATAGACGGCAAGAAAGCGTCTAAGACGCTCTTGCAAGCTGATGCACCTAACTGCTGCAGCTATGCTTCATGGTACAAGAATATAAACTATTCAGGGATAACAAAGTTGAACACAGAACGAGTAGAGTTGCGACCATAAATGGTCGCGCCTGCCGTGCCAAATTTTGTGTGGGCTCTAGGCAAGATTTGGGACAGGTGCCGGCTCTGGGGATTCGCGTTGAGCGGTTGAGTATCTGAGCGTTGCGCATTGAGTTGTGAGCCGTTGACTGATTTGGAGGGCTCGCACGGAGTCCGTGCCGCTGACTAACTTCTTTCCTCGTTTCTGACAAGCAAGAAAAATAATCAAGTTGCCCACAAGACGCGAAACCGGCTTAAAGTACTAAAGTTGGGGTATGGCGAAATCCTGCCATTTTGGCAAAAGGCAACTAAACGGCAGGCCAAACAGTGGGAAGAATTGTCCCAACGGGTACGCAAATGGGTGGCAGTGGTAAAAAGTTGCACAGCGCTGCTGGAGGGCCAGACCTTGGTCCAAGCAATGAGTTGTAAACACTAATTCCAGGCAGCGGCCATGAATGACTAAGCAGCAACTTTACTTTGAAATGTCTGCTACATATGCTACACATGAGATACCCTGACACAAGGCATCAAAACATGAGGAGTGTTCACACACCATGTTTCCTCTGTGCAAGAGCTGTTGCACAAGGTGAAACAAGCAGCTGACAAGCTCACTAGTGCACAGTACTGATATCCCTCAAGCTATCAGGGATGCTGTCTCTCCAGATGGCCCAAGCCCTGCCAGTACATTTGGGGATGACATACACATTAAAGTGATGCTCATCAGTGCAAGGAGGAAACATGTTGACTTCACAGATGTCTTTTGCATGGTTCAGTGAGAACCAGTATTCATAAAAGAAACAAAACTAGATTGTGGACATTCACAGAGTGGACAAAAAGGCTACAGCCTACAGAAGACACATGGGACTGTGGAATCTGGGCAACATGGATACAGAAGAAGTGGATGCAATACTGGGAGCCGGACAGACGCAACAGCGACATTTGCCAGCTGGCTGGAACAGGACATTGACATGACTCCTGAAGGTCAACATCATAGGCAGCACTACCATATGGTAGTGCTGCCTATGACAACATGCATGTTGTCATACAAATAGCAGGCGCAACAGGAGAAGACAGCAGGACAGACCCAAGCAATTCAAGAGGAATATTTGCATCTATAATGGCAGACCACGGGGACAGACAAGCCCTATATGACGCATACAATGTGCACATGCGTTCAGACTCATATGCTGATATGTTGTAGAGTGGAAGTAAGGGAAGCATGTGGGCAAAGCCAAAGCCCATTCATTGGCCAGGCAAGGTTGCCCACTCAGTGACACCCTGGTTGGCGCTGAGTGGGCAAATAGGGTGGCATCTTCATTGATGATTGACAGGCCATCTGCAGGCCATGAGTCCAGCTGCTGGGGTACACTTCAGGCGTTCCTTGCTCACAGACTTGATCTATGCTGATGACATCTGCCTCAAGGCTAGCAGCCTCGTAGACCTGCAAGTTCTCATTGATGCTCTAGTTGTCCACTGTGCTACCCTGCGCATGAGAGGTCAATGGCGAAGACAAAGTGATGTGGTGTCCAAGTCCTCTGCCGGGTTGCCTGCTCCAGTAGCACCTGTCCTCTCATGTACATTGTGTTCAGTAACAGTCCCTAGGGATGCAGAATTTCCAGTTGGGGTTGGTTGACTGAGCTTTCCGCAGCTCATGTGAATTTTGTAGGATCAGCTTTAAGACGCGCGGGTTCTCGCACACTTTTTGTGCACGTGCATACCATAGGTCATGCGCAACAGGTGCATCTTATATTGTGATGCAGCTTGCATCCCAGCAGATATTGACATGATGGCATGTGACACGTATACACACGCGTATGAATGGCTGTCTGGAAAAGTCTCAGTGTATATCGAGTTGTACATGTAACTTGTGTAAGACCACAAAGCATTCATGACTGCAACATGCCAGATATGAATGCTACTGCAGCTGCATATTAAGCAAGGTGTGGCAGTAGCACAGCAACTGCGCAGACTGCTGAATCATGTGCTAATCTGCCACCAGTGTTCTGCCAGTGTTATTGCAGGCAGGTACTTTGCATGTGACTCAGTCATTTGCTCCTGGACTAAAACGTGAATGCCTGTGTTCGGCAACGCTGTTTGCTTCACATATTACTTTTAACAAACAAAATAGCGCATGAGACAAACACACGCTGCAGCTGACTTTGCATGATGTACCACTGGTACCACTGCTACACTGGCATTTATTGGTGCTCCCTTTGTACAAGCTCCCATTGTACAAGCTGACATTTTGAGCTTAACTCATCTCCTCACCGCAGTCAACACCGACATCACAAAATCAAAGGGCACCCTGCAAACTGTGAAGTTCTCTAAGACAACACTACCCTTCACCGAGGTTCAAAGCTGAAACCACGTATGTATTCAGCATACTTTGCTCTGCACAGGACTCTGTATTATTCTGTAACTTGCACTGGGTTCTTTAGTATGCTTCGCTTCAATACTTGCTTGGCTTCATCACTGTGCAGGGACATCCACTAACTAAGGTGACGTAGGGTGGGTAAGGTGGGTGATCAGCACTTTCTGGATGGGTGATCAGCACTTTCTGCCTGTGCTCAATGCAGCACAGTCATGACCTCATTTGACCATAGTCAAAACAAAGTGTGTCGCCAGCGATCATGCGTTGCGTGAGACATCCTTCTTTCCCATCTTCTATGATTGTCCATGGCTATAACACCAGTTCCTGTCAAGTGCAGGACATGGTGTGATCCATAATCAGCGAGTCCACTGCGCAGTTTATCTTCTGACACTTTCCACGGCAGGACTGGCTCTACAATCTGTTGTTTAAAGTTGGTAGCAGGAACATCCCCAGGCCCATCCAGCTTGTCTGCCAGATGCTCCTTGGAGTGGTCAGGTGACACATGTACACAAATGACATCAGCCTGCACAACCCCTCTCTGTGTTTCAACAATGCCTTGTAACAATGTAATAGGTCATGTGCAGCTGCGGTACCAATCTGTGGCATACAACACTATTATGACATATGCAACCTAGATTCATGCCTTAGGCTGCCTGATGTATACAGTTGTGGTAACAGCTTGGTAGCTCCTGGAAGATCTTTGTGCATAAGGTCACATATGCCATTACAACAAGTCCAAAGTGACAAAAGTGCAGGCCATGCAAAGCGAGACCATATGGCTGCTGGATGCTGGTAAAATGGCAGCCGAATTGCAGCTGGCATCAAACCTTGAAACTTTCTGGCAGCTTGGGGCTGTTCATGAGGGTGCTTTCCCTGTAGTGGACTGCAGTTCCATGCTGGCTGGGCAGATCATCCAGTTTGGGGTAGTTCAACACGCTGTCAGCTGAGCAGTGGAATGGCAGTGTTTGCTTGACAGCACCAGGGTACCGGCATAACCACTGGGGGCTGACTTCCAGGGACAGGTGCCACTGCTCATCACAATAACACATGAAGCGGGGCAGGATCAGCACACGACTGAGAGCGACCGCCACTCCAGCTGCATACCAGAACTGCACAACAGACTCATTTGTCAGGATCAAGGCTTAGGTGTCCTGCACTACCTGGCATGATTGCAGCTCTGATGAGCATGAATGTACGCATGGCTTCTTCATGGAAGTTGATTGTTGGTGCAAGCGGCATCAATATGTCAGAATGTTTTAGAAAGGTTTATACCTGGTCCAACTGCATTGCCATGTTCTTCATATGGAATTGCACCCTGTCTTTGGAGGGCAGCTGCTCCCAGTCTGCAGGAGCATCAAGTTGGCCTAGATCAAGCATCAACAAGCCTCCCGGAGTGTAATAGTCAACATCATCAGATAGCCACAGCTGTGCCTCACGCAGCCTGTGCCGCTTCAGCATGCCCTCTGCATATGTCGCGTGCACAGCGTACGGCTTGAGTTCTGCTTTCTGCACATGCCAATCATGAATGTTAGTTTGACGGCTTTGCTGTCTCAGGGCTGGAATCTCTCAATCTTTCTGCCATGACTGTGTCTTTCCAGGGGACTGCATCCTGTGAATGGCTGTGGCAAATGGAAATACATCATAAGCAGCTCTACATTATCCAATCAGGGTTGACTGAACAGCATAAGCTGGCAATGCAACAGCTGGAAGAAGTGGACAGGTGGCAAACGTACCTCATGCAATTTCTGTGTAAAATATACATGACCATTGGGAAATAAGGACAGGGGCAGGACACCGACGCTGACAGAGTCATTGAAGCCCCGAACAAGTCTGCGATTGCTAGGTGCTGGCAGTAATGGCCTGTACTGCCTGTATGGTACACCAATTGTTGGGACCCAAAAGAAGTAGTGACATAGCTGCGGGCCCCAAGCAGGTATGTACAGCAGGTGAGGCACAATCTTGCCGTGACTGCAAGTAATGCGTATGAACACTGTCTGGCATGGATGATGAGCAACATTCACATGAGAACACGCCAGATGCTTTTGGTGGTGAGAGGCAGTGTATGCAAACACTCAAGTGCCCCTTACCGCTCCCAGCGATCAGTGTGGTCCCACCACGAGATGTCATTCTCAAACATGCCAGCTTTGATCAAGCCATTAAACTCTGCCTGATCCCAAAGTGGCATGCCTGGCTGCAGAAGGATCTGCTGCCACTTATCCACAAGGTGAGTCACGTTCTTACGATGGCGCAAAAGCATCAACCCTGATCAAAACATACATCATGTGTGACTGTACAGATATGTTGCATCAGTTGGGAGCAGCCATGAACGCAGCCGCTGTAGCTGATGCATAAATATGGTCTTTGCAACCTCAGTGGCTCAGTATCTGAGATGCTTTGCTCATAGCAGGGAAGTATAACATTGATGTCTTACTATCAATCAACAGGTGAACATGACTTGTGGAATGCTCCTTGTAGCCAGCACAACACACAAGTGCTGATGTTGACAGCAATTTTGCACTTTCGGTGCAGATGACTTGCCCATTGTACAAAACAATGACATACCAACATTCAGGTCATAGCGACCAATGACATCAGGATTCTCTAGGCCACCATCATCATGGGTCGGGGCCACGCTGTCTGTGCTAGCCAACACATCAGCTTCGAGGTAGTTTGCAAAGTAGAGCTGGGGGTTTTCCAACCATACTGCACGCCACAATGAGTTATCAGAATACCAGTGAGCACACTGTTTGTATATTACTTGTTGATTAATGTGCATTGTGCACACATGTGCATCTTGATTTAGCTACTTCAAGTCCCTCGCGCTGTGTAAACAGAGCTGAGGCTGCCTTACTGCAACACAGTTGCCAAATTTGAGGTTCATACAAAGTGTGCATGCTTCAGCTGACACTGTGTAAAGAAGGCAAACTTGCCTGTATCGACGTCTGATACTATAAGGTCCACATGGCAGCTCAGAACTGCCTTGATCAAAGCTATCTTGTGCAGACCTATAGACAGGAATCCAGCAGACATGAACATCAGATCCCCTGCAAGCACCTCGCAGGATCAGTTGCCACCCTGCTTTTTCACTCGAATCAAATGAGTGCTCACTGAAGCGAGTGCTCATCAAAGCTGGACTTGGTTCAGCGGACCTGCCAGCAAGCCAGTCACTGCACTTGGCGTGTCGTCAAACATGGTAAAGTGATGAGCCCCAACTCTGGCCAGAGCGTCTGCTGTCGTGCTGTCCATAGCACCAATAAGGTAGTTCGTGATCTGGAGAAGGTCTATGTAGGCCAGCCAGTTGAAGGCGTACTCTAAGTGATTCGCGTTTGCAAAAGCTATGATGATAGTCTCGTTGACAGCATGCTTCTGGACCATGGTGTCTAGCCGGGACAAGCAGTCGCTGTTCAAGGAGAAAGGCGTCCGTTGCTGGTCATCTGTATGTGAGTGACACCGTGAGTGGTCACCATACAGAAGAACATCGCCTGACATAGCTGCACCTACCGTACGATTGCGGGTGTTGAAATGACGATGAAGACACCGTGGCAGGTCTCAGGCGAGAGTCACAGTCCTGTTCATAACAGGTTGACCTTGCACCGTCAGTCGAACTCAGCAAAGTAACAGGGCGGGCTATAGCAGAGAAAGATACAACAGCTACTGCCCCAGAAACAGAAACTCACCATGGGAACAAAGTGTATGGGCACAGAGTATGTATATATTAGCACGGCGCATGGCAGAGCGAAGAGAAGTGCCACGACTAAGGTTGTACGCTGCTGGTGCGTCAGCATATCGTTGACGTCCAGATCCAGGCCTAAACTGCCCTCAACACGACGACACGAAAAGTGAAGCTTTGCATGCTTCAAGTTGCTGCGGGGGAGTCTGTCCTTGAAGCAGGAGTACCCTCTTAAGGTATACCGTGGTGGCCAGATCTGCCTTTGAGCAGCTCAACGTTGCGTTGGCTGAGCCGAGCATTGAACCATTGACAGCTGAACTGTGCAGCGCTCGTGCAATGTGTACGGAAGCAGCAAATAGTACTGCCGGTCAGTCCGCCGCAAGTTGGCTGAAGTGCAGAAATTCGGGCTAATTGGTAGTCAGATATGTTCACATGGAGCACAGACCACCCTGGATTAGTCACCTTCGAAGCTGTGTCAGAGGATGCGTCGATTCAAGGATTGAAATCGTATTTTGAGATCCTTAGGTGCCAGAGTGCAGAGCATTTGCGGGAAGCACATGGTACCCACATGGCATATTGCTGCCCTGTGGTCCACTCAAAACACACAGCTCAAGCGAAGGCAGCTCAGCTTACGCAAGATGATGAGTAAACAGATGCATGAGAATCGACGGATCAAGGGTCAAAATGACCCTAAAGATGACAATGCGGTACAATCACCCCGGGCATACCGCACTGTAATCTCTCTCTCCGCGTCCCCCTGCGGATGTAAAGCTGTTTTGTTGCTGAAGGCCTCAACGTGATCAGTCGACAACTGTAGCAACTGCAGTGACTGCCGTGGCCAGGCGACCCCAGTAGGACGACTACAAGATGTCACCAGGGTGGAAGCTGGTGTGCTATGTAAGCTATATCACCGTGTTGATATATCAACGCGCAGGTCAGGACGCAAGCTTGTCGCACGGCAACGTGATCTTTATTACGCTTTTGAGAAGCAAGCGAGTCATGTCGTGGTCCCAACGCTTGTTTGCTTGCAGCGTTGCCAGTGGCTGCGAGCCCGAGAAGCCTTTCGGACAGCGCTGTTACAGGACATCGATTCCTGAAAGCACTTGAGCGGGCTTCGAACAACAGCTATGTCGTCATTACAATGGTCAATGCTGAAGCTGCAACATACTTTCTGCCCCTTTACCTCAGATCTATGCGAGTGGCTGACAGCGATCTTGCTGAACGAGCACTTATCATGACATTAGACGACGAAGCTCAACGGCTGTGTACCTCTATGCACCAGCACAGCCTGTGCTGTCCCTCGGATTCCCTCGTTCACGACGACGGGGCTTCTTTTGCAGACCATTTTGTGGCTCAAGATGGGGTCAACACCGAAGCATATCAAGCGATGGGATTTATGAAAGTCAAAATCATGCTCGAGGCTGTCAAACTTGGTTTTCACGTCTTGTTCCTAGACGTCGATCAGGTTATATTGCAAAACCCACTGGCTCACATCGATTTACACGAGGATGTAGCGGCCAGAGATTGCAATCTTGTGGGTCACACCTGTTATACCAAACTTATCAACCTTGGAGTTATTTACTTTCGAGCAACATCAAGGGCAACAGAAATTCTTACAGACTGGTACTCCAGGCGACACCACGGCTGGGATCAAGCTGTTTTCATCTCCATGGTGGTTCAAACAGAAGATGGCAATGAACCACCCTACAGCGCAGCACGCTTGAATTTTGAGGCATTTCCAAATTTTTGTTACCAGTACTGTGGTGAGATTGTTGTCCCATTGTATCATCGTGCAGCCAACTGGCGTGATGTTTGTCCCAAGCAGGAAGTTCAGAAGTGGGTCACCTTCCATGTAGCTTGCGCTCAGGATGGCAACGGCAACAATAGGTGGGACATGAGCTTGAGTCAGTGGTTTGTTGTCAATGATGTTGTCATGATGAAGCGCGACATGTTGCAAGCTATCTGGGAGTTGAGCTTGTCAACTTCTTTACCCAACAGAGCATCAAAGTAAACAGCGTGAAGCCTGTGTGGCAATTGTTGAACGCAACTGCCAGCACTATCTTCTTGGACCAAGTGCCAGTCCACACATGCTGTTCTGCTGTACTTTGGCAATTGTCTTTTTTTTCAGTTGCTGTTAGACATGCTGGCCAAGTGTACATATCCAACAGTTTGTGGGTGTTGACTTTAGTTAGGTGTGGGCTGTTTGGCTTGTGGGTTAATTAAATCAAAATTGAGCATCACTGAAATTGTTGAAACCTCGAAAGTAAAGTCATACCAGATTGTAGGATGTTATTGTGCCGGTTGCCAAACAACACAGCAAATATGGTGATCTAGCAGGTATTGAGCTAAGCTTTCTGTGTGGGTTGCCGTCATTTTCCATGTTTTCACGACAAGCCCTGTGGCAGATTCTAGAAGTGTTAGTGTAACATCTTGCTTGGTGAGACTCATTGGATTGATTTGGGCATGCGCATGCGCATGCACGCTTCTTGTGCTCATCAGCATGTCAAGACTGCCAGCACGAACATGTGCATACATATTACACTTTGGAACACAAAGCTTGTGAAGCCTTGATTGTGTTTGCTGCGACGTCCTCATTGGTAAGCCTCAATCTACATCATTGTGTTTGTTGCCTGCGCAACCATATCAGCGTGTATACTCTCAGCCCTGATATTCTGCAGACTCCTATGCAATGTACATCCCCAAGTTTGTAAGTCTCCGCTAAGATCAGCAAAATTTGAGCAGCTATGAATTGCAACAAGGCAGGACTCTGTGCTCAATACACATACAGTGATGGGTACTTGGTCTGCAAAATTACAAGCAAGAGCTATGCTGTCTTGTGTGGAAACAATCTGCACCTTTGTGAAAAGGCCTGGAACTGTGTGCTTCTTAAGACACCACATCAACCCTGCAACTACACACCTGCTGTGCTACACAGCTTTCCGTGCTGCTAAACTGTTACAATAAGTTACCACGGTCACATGCTCAGCTTTCACAGCCTTGCAGATATCTAACGCCGACACGCCTGACTTTGGGTTGATACAAAAGTGTGAACAGTAACGGCTGTCTGATGCTGAGCTTGTGAACTGCGTGATGCAACAGGTGAACTGAGCATTGTTGCACAGCGTATCACTCAACCTACAGGAGGCAACACACCTGTTGTTTGCGCAACATCAGAAACTGTCATAAATCAGCCTGGGACAGGAAGCATGCGCATTCCTGCCTGGATGCGTTGCTTTCCTGTTGGTATGTTGCTGCCAAAATCGCATGATTTGTGCTTGTACTTGCAGAGGCTCTGCAAGACGTACAGATATATATATTTGCTTAACTGACTACTGACCTTAGGGTATTTTCTGTGATTTGTCAGGAAATGTTCATAAGCAGCTAGGGTAAGTGTGTGAGTAATGCTTACAAAAGGGCCCTTATTAGTAAGCAATGTTGTAAAGTTTGAAATTAGGGTCCCGGTCTGTCAATCCAAAACCTCCTGCTATTTAGGAGCCTAATTGGCTAATTCAGTACTTTGGTAGTACCTAATTCCCTTTTACTAATGTACTATACTATCTAAAACTCTTATAGAATAGGGAGTAACCTAAAGTAGGATTCTTGAGGAGGAGTCGATGGTGCATGGTACAGTGTGACTAACCTGGCACGCACACACGCACTACCCCTGCTTGCCCTTAAATGTTGGGACCGGGGGTGAGATCCCTGGATTATGACTAATAATCTGCAGATCATGACTCAACTCTATCAAAACCTAGATTTTTCTAGAACCTTCTTCTGCAGCCCTAGACCTATAGAACTCTGTGCACAGACTATTCTTCTTCTGCATGCAGACCCGATGATCACCCCATGATAACAAGACAGCCACTGATTCCACAAACAAGCTGGCAATAGCTGTTCGTCTTGTTGTGCAGGCCAGCACCTTTGCATGTACAACCAGGTGAAATTTGCTTCTGTGACTTGCAGCTGAAATTGAAAAGATAACCGTCAACCTGCATGATACTTGTACTCGGATTATATTTACCAGCCCTTCTGAGCTTCTTCACAAGCAACAAAAGGCAGGAGGTTGAATACATCCCCTGGGCTGATGCGATACCAGTGGTGCTAGATCCTTTGAAACAAGCATGACACACAGGCCAGCAAAACGTCCTGAGGCATTGCATGCACTCACCCCAATCAGGTCAGTCTTGCCCTCACACAGCAATATAGCAAAGCAAGCATAAATGGCATGCCGAAAATGATTTACGCTTCAATATGTACATGGTCAGTAGTGTGTCAGTGTAGAGGTCAAGGCTTCATTACGGATGTTGGAATTTTGAGAAACTGTATCTGAACAGCCAAATTAAACCAATTGTTGACTAACTAGCTAATCCTACAGGAAGCCAGTATGCAGGCATGGTGGCACTTGAAAGGTAATGCATCAATTGGAAACCAGAGGCCCACCAGGGGCCAGGCAGTGCAGGGACCACAATTACTCAGGATCACGCATGGGCATCAACGGCACTGTACCGGGTTGCCTTCCAGAAAAGATGGATGTGTTGCCAGATCCTAAAAGGGTACGACTTGTTTTGCAGCCTGGCAATAGCAAAGCAATGTTGTGATTGCCTGTCGGTCATCATAGGCCTATAGGCACATCTTGCTTTCCACTTTTTCAGGGTATGATACAGGTTCATCTGCTTGTCATCACCCCGCGTGTCTTTCTGTATTCTCACATGGCAAGCTTTTATTCTGCAAGATTTCATCCTCTTTCATCCTGTGGGCAATGCAGGTCAATCTTGAACAGCCAAGATCGTTGAGCGCAGGGAATGAAAGATGAGCATCTGGTCTTGATACGCCTCGCCAACTGCCAGTTCACAGTGCTGGGCGGTGGCTTGTGTAGCTCATTCAGGGTTTGTTGATTGACCATTAATCGTATATTCAATCCTGCAATACTGCACCGTCAAAATGTAGTTGAACCAAATAGATGAAGCACTGACAGGGATCACTGATTGCATCTGCTAGACTGACTGGAAGGCAGCATCCTTACATGCATGTAAGCATGCTGCCTGCACCTATGTGCACATATGCACATATGTGCACATCAGACACCTCGTGACAAGCTAGATTTAGAAGTGGTGGTGCAGTAGCAAAAGCGGCTTTTGCATGTGACAAGCAGTATTCATGGCCAAGCAGGCAAGGGTTGGTCTGTTTGGGACATGATCCTTGCTGGGATGGCGCTGACTGTTGACAAAAGAAAGTTTAATTGTAGAACGCAATGGCAATCTTGTCACCATCTGCTCCAAAGGCATTGTTGTCCTTGCATAGCAAAAGCTTGCCAAGCCTCAGTGAGCCAAACATGGTATCAGTGCAAACTGTGCAGAGTCTGAACTCAAAATGTGGGTGTGAATTTTGCTTTGCAATCTCCTACAGCCTTCCTCAGAATTATTGCATACAGCGTGCCTTGCCTCATGCATGGCATGCACAGTGCAGTCAGCGTTGCAGCAACACCTCCTGCTTTTCAGATTGTTGTATAACAGAGCCCTTGCGTCCAAGAGAACACTGGATCAAGCAGCAGATCAGCATGGCATTTCAGGCATCACATCCACGCCGCAACTTCATGGCACCCCTCTGCAACCTCAGCTGCCGTCTGACGCACCATGATACACGACAATCGCATTAGTCAATTATGCAATGTGTTGTAGCGGCCAGTGCTATCACTTGAGTTCGCAGGCAAAGCCGCTCGTATTCGAGGTCCCCTTCACAGATTTCCTTCCTTGCAAGCTAGTGGACATCTGCGCGGCTAACATTCAACCAGCAGATCATCGAGCTGTGGTCCTGCTGTCGCAGTTATGCAAGTAAGCCTCCACCCTGTCGTAGGTGTTGACGGGGTGTGCACTGAACTTGCATGCCGGTAGTGTCACTGGGACAACAAGCAAAAGAGTTGCGCAAAGTTGCCAACTGTTCCTTGCAACGTGTGCTGCAGCAATTATCGGCTGAAGAGAAAGCGTTTCAAGCGAGATGGGTGGAGCTGGCATACGACCAGGCTCTAAAGTCTGAAGCCGCTGGAGGCATTCCCATCGGCTCAATTTTGGTGCATGAACCAACAAGGAAAGTCATTGCAGCTGGTCACAACCAGCGCATGCAAAAGAACAGCAACATACTTCATGGCGAGATGGACTGCTTTGAAAATGCTGGGAGAACCTATGAAGGGGGGCCTATTCCCTGGCAAGAAACTGTCTGTGTCACAACACTATCACCATGTCTGATGTGCACAGGGGCTATACTAATGTATGGCATTCCAACGGTCATCATTGCAGAACACGACAATTACTTGTCTCCAGGAGAGGAGCTACTTGCCTTAAAAGGTGTGAAGGTGATTGTGGTAAACAACCACAAATGCATACAGACTATGTCCAATTGGATCAAAGAGCACCCTCAGCTCTGGCACGAAGATGTAGCAGGGAATGTGAAAGGTGCACGTGTGTGAGACAGCTGCTACCTGTCAAGGTTTTGAGTGAATGAGGGCGTGTAGTGAACCTGGTGCACAACAAATCAGATTATGTACATGCACTCTTTCAGCTGTGCAGCTGGTATTCGTCTCAAAGCTATAGCAAGTCAGCTCTGATCAGTAGTCTGTTGATTGGCAAGCAACAAACACGGTTGCTACTGCAAGTCCCATATACAGGATGGCAAGGTGCAGAGCATGTGTGACAATAGAGTGCTGAGCATGATAAAGAAACTCAATGTTGGCATCAGATAAGGCGCCAAAGCGATAGTAGGATGTTTGTGCATGAAAGTGTTGCTGTGCAGAAGCCCCTGAGCTTATTGGACCGTGCATAGGACCCTACGTATATACATGTATACATGCACTATGCTATACGCATGCTAAATACATGCATGGAATGTCGACTGAAGTCGACTTGTATTGCAAGTTGCCAAGTCAAAGTCACGTTCTGGAATCTGCAGATGCAGGCAGACAAAGCAATCCTAAATGTCCCAAAATTGCATCCATGACTACTGGTTTTGCATCAGCGCACTGGCAAGGCGTAGAGCAATTGGTAGCCTTGAACAGCAAACAAAGTAAAGTCATTCACAATGCAACAGTTCGCTCGATCCATGATAAGGTCAGATGCCACCGCATTGGGTCAGGTATGATAATATGTAATCAAATGTCCAGGCATGATTGTGAGCCGGCCATAGCACATTTTGTTTTGCCAGCACCATTGACAAAGCATGGCAGGCAATTCAAAAGCTCTCAAGACACGAGCAGGGACAGGAGTACATTTGGCGTAGCCTGAATTGCTCAGAGAGTTGACAGCATTTGTGCCTAGGCACTTTAGAATCATTCATCCGCTCTATGTTGCCGTCGAGCTGCTCATGCCAGTGCTCATGCGTTGAAGTTGCACAGGCGTGACGCACGGTGTGCAGACGTCAGGGGACAATCCGAGGCTGCGCTGTTCCATCTGCAGCACTGCTCGCCTGCAGCTGTGTCAGGTCTCCCAACAGCGGTGCCTTCAGCCTTCGGGTAACAAGATCGCAGAACAGCACCGGGATCGGCGGTGCCAGTAGAGCCGCAAGTCTCTTGCGAGCACCGCATGGAGCCTCATCTAGAGGATGGAGAACTTGATGTCGAAGATGGGGAAGTTGCAGCCGACGGAACTGCGCAGGTATGACACAGCCTTCCTGTTGCAACAGGTCAAGGCAGCACTCCGTGCACTGCTGCGTCGAGCTTTGGTTCTTTATGCTGCGGTGGCTACGTTGTTATCGCTTGTAGGCACGCAGACTTGTCGTCCCACCCCCTCCAGCTTCGCCAGTGCATGAGGAGTCAGTTGTGCAGCGCAAGCCTAAGAAGCCTAAGCTTGCAAAAGCTGCAGCACTGGGGTATCATGATGTATATGGCACCCAGGTCAATGTGCAGGTTGTCATTTGTCATTGTGTTGTGCTTACATCGTGTACGCTCTTACTCTGTGGACGTGCTTGCAGGCACGGGCAGAAGTACAGATGCACACCCCGAGTACCATCCGAATTCATGATGTCCAGGGTCTGCTTCTGTGGGTGCTTGCTGATGGCATGAGTCCTAGATGGTGCTTTGTCAAGGTGTGCTGCTGCACATTGCCAGGCCTGAGATTGGCTGAGAGGTTTGCTCATTTGCATATGTTGACAATTGATGCCAAACGTTGCTTTTACATTTTATGTGATGTGTGTTTCAAGTGTAATTGCTGTCCTGCAGAACAAAGCCCTGGTGAGCAAGATTGTCATGATTGCCATACCTGGCTTGGAGGCAGAGCTCTTCAAAGCAAAGCAGGTCTGATGCTCAGCCTCAGCTGGTCACCTTTATCTCACTGGCACAGCTGATTGCCCTCACAGCTTCCAGATGGAAACATTGTAAGCAGGAGTAAATTCAAGAGCAGTTTGACAGCTGTCACACATACACACATCTCTGCATTGCTGTACTACAAGACATGCCTGTTTGTCTGCTGGTCTGACATCTGAGACCATGTTTGCCTGCGCCCATGCAGGAGTTTATGCCCATCATGCACTCACAGTTGGCTACCCCAGCAACTGTCATTGCAAAGAACGCCCAAGTTCCAACAGGTCAGCTTCAGCCATTGCTGTGCTGGCATTGCAGTCAGAAGGCTGCTACACTTGTTTGCTTGCCCTGTCTGCCAGCATTGTCTGATGCTCATACAATGCACAGCCTGCTTCTGTAGTATAGCTAATAGCCATAGCATCACTACACTCCATCTACATACACAGTGCAACTGTGTGCATTTTGGGTTGCCTGGCTTTAACGTCCAGCCTTATGTCACCTTTCATAGGTTCCACACTGGCTACACTGTTCACTGTGCCCCTCAGCAAGAAGCGCAAGCGTGACAATGATCAGCAGCAGCAAAAGAGGCAGGCACAGAATGGCACTCACAAGCCCTTCCCTCCTTCACATTACCGTGTTACTCTGCAGCAGATGGAGACTAATGACTACCCACTGCCAGTTCTGGACAAGCAGGGGAACATGACATGCCCTGCAGCCTATGTGGCCACTCAACCAGCTGGTGACACTTTTGCATCAGTGCAAAGTCCAATTCACATCAACATTGCTGCATAGCAGCGCTAAGCATGTTTTGCAGTGGCAGTGATGTTGCTAGAAATCATTGCAAACATAAGCAGGAAACGTCTTGCTCAAATGGCACCACGCTGTATCATCAAACACATGTTGGGTGCATGCAGTGTATTGTGCTCCAACTTGATGTGATTATTGTTGTCTGATTGGATTTAATCATCAACCCACCAACAGATCTTAGCACAAACCGCCCAGAAGTATCATAGCTGGCCATACTTTTTGACAATGGTATGGCTCATAAGAAGAGCAAGTAGCCTGCGCGGCAGCATGGTGCAAATTAGGTGCATTGTGTGCAGGTGGCAAGGATCCGCTGGAAATGGTGTCTGTGGATTGCGAGATGTGTGTGACGGCAGCTGGGTACGAACTGACACGCGTGTCTTTGGTGGACGGCAACGGCCAGGTATGCTCTTGTCAGAAGTATGTTGCTTGGCTCCACTCACTGCAGTCAACAAGATGCCTGCAGCAGTCGGCTGTGCCTATGCATATTGGTGGGGCTGCACAAGCTCACTGACATTTCTCACAAACAATTTAACCTCAAACTTGTGGCACACTCAGTGAGACAGCATGTAGCGCTGTGTAGTGTTGCATTGAGCCAAGGCTTGGGCCACAGGTATGTATGGCAGTTGCACAGGGCCCTTTGTAGGACCTGCAATCTGCAGCCTTGTGTACTTTGCATACTTGCAATGTGCAAGCTCTGTGCACATGTGAGCTGATGTTACAAAACTGCTTTGTCTTTCAGGTGCTGTTAGATGAACTTGTACTGCCAGAAAATGCCATCACGGACTACAACACCCAGTATTCGGGCATCACTGCACAAGCACTGGCCAGCATTACCACAAAGCTGACAGACATACAGCGTCAGGTGTGTGACTTTGTGTCAGCAGAGACACTGCTGGTGGGACATGGCTTGGAGAATGATCTTAAAGCTCTCAAGATCATCCATGCCAACTGCCTGGACACTGTCATGCTTTTCCCGCACCCTAAGGTGACTCTTCATCTTGCCCCTCTCAAACAGAGCAGCATTAAAAGGCAGTGATGGCTTGAAACACATTCTTGTCAGGTGGACGGGAAGCATGCACATTGTCATGCCCCAGCTGATGTACATTGATAGATATACACATGTTGAGCTTCCAGCTTGTCTGTCTGCCAGTTATAGGCAGCGCCATCATAGCATCCCTACTCTCTATCCTGTCATTGTCATGTGCAAAGGTGCGCTCCTATTGAGCTGGTCAACAACTGACTGCCTGAGACACACTAGCAAGCTGGTCAATTGTCACACGTCACTGCATCCAATGCCATGTTGTTACTTCCACTGTGCACCTGTACATCGTGCTGTTATGGTGCAGCCTCACTGCAAGTACACCAACGAAAGTCAGAGTTGACTTGCTGCTTCATGTGTATAGGGACCTCCAGCCAAGCCTGCACTGCGGTTCTTGGCTGACAAGTATCTGAAGCGCAAGATACAGGTGGCAGAGCATGACTCAGTGGTAGATGCCCAAGCTGCGCTGGACTTGGTCAAGCTCAAGATTGCCAAGGGCCCGGCCTACGGGACTATCAGCCAGCATGAAGAGCAAGGGGACAGGCTGCTGGATGTGCTGCATGCCCACAACAGGCGCTGCACCCTCATAGACAGGACCGACATGCTCAACAGACATGTTACTGGTCAGTATGCTGTATGCTGTTCTCAAGTTATTGAAGTGGTGATGACAAGCTGAGCCAAGGCAGCCCAGAAATGGTGCATTGGCCAGCCCACAAGAAACCTGTTCTACCATTCGTGTACCACAAGCAGAGGTCCTGTTCCTAGTTGCAGCTGTTTCAAGTGGGCATGTGCTGCAGCTGTCACACTCTCTCTTTGATTCAGGCATATGTGCATGTTGACTACATACACCTTGCAGTCATCAGCAGCTGCACAACAGCACAGTTTATGAGATTCTGTCACACAACTGCTCCATACACTTGTGCTACAGTCCTTCTGCTGACTGTACATGCTGTTTGTTGCAGCTGGTGCAAGTGCAGTGGTTGTCAAAGAGGATGGCGAGGCGGTCAGCAAGGCCTGCAAAGAGGCAGCCAATGAGAAGACTGACTTTGTCTGGACTCAGTTGCGTGCCTTGGGAACCTTCCTAGGCATGAGAGCGCAGCACAAGAAGCAGCACCAGGCACCACTGCAGCAGGCTCAGCAGCAGGGTCAGCAGGCACAGCAGCCTAGTGGCAGTCATGCTATGGAACCACAGAATGACGGGACCAGCAGCCCTTTGAAGCGCAATCACTCTGATGCAATGGATCAAAATGTTGCAGAAGAGGTGGCTGGCGCTATGGACATTGCCAGAGCCAATGGCAATGGGTATGGAAATAGCAGTACAGGTGATGGTGACGCTGGTTCTGATCTGCAGCAGGACAAGGCAACACATGAGCAGGCAGCCTCAACCAAGGAGGAGCATACTGAGGAACACAAGGTGGTGAAGACTGACCAGGATGAAGCTGGCAACCAGCAGGCCAAGGCAGAGGTGGTGCATAAGACCACCACCACCAAGGTGAAGAAGAGGAAGCGTGTGGAGCAGACGTCAGCAGGCAGTGGAAATGGTGATGCTGCACAGGCCGGCTCAAGCCCTTCCAGTGCTGATCAAGCCATGCCAGATGCAAGCAAGCAGTCCTGTGGGGATGAAGCTGGTGAAGACATGGGGGCAAAGGATTGGCGGGATGGTCATGGCAATGCAGAGGCCCATCAGAATGGGGATCCTGACACAGGTAAGCTGCATCCATGCTGCACTGTGCTATTCTGATGTGACATTCTTGCAGAGAATGTCTTGCAACATTTGTGTGTCGAGTGAAATCTTACTGAATCAAGGTGTGGCTGTCAGGCGTTATAGATTTCTGCACATACACACAATGTGAACACACCATGAGCATGTGTGCGTGTTTACGTATGTACAGCTGGCATCACACCTGTCCACCCTCATCTGCACACATGCCAGCAAGACCTGCAAAGATTCTCACATGCTGCAGCACCCGCTGAGCAAGAGCCACCTCCTGCCCAGTCAGCACCATCTGCTCCTGACTCAGCTGCTGAGCAGGGTCCAGCACCTGTAGCATCGGCTCAGCCACAGTCACAGGATTTTAGTGAGGAGCAGCTCAACCGCGTTCTGAAGACTCTGGATGAGTCTGTTGGGCAAGTGATTGAGGCCCTGCCTGTGAATTCAATGCTGGTGTTGTACACCTGCCAGGGAGATACTGTCCAGTGCCGCATGATGCAGGTAGGCATGTCTTTGCATGGACCCTGAGCAATGCTGTACACCTGCAGCACCAGGTCTCATTGCACTGAAAAGCTGGTGGCTCGATTGCCGATCACCTTACTCCTCTGGCAAGCTTCGACGTTCTGATGTGTCAATGATGTCATGTGCATACTTGATTTTGGTGCATCACTCAGCAGCTGTGCAGGTTGCATTATCGTTGCAATGGTGCTGTACAGGAGCAGAAGATGAAAAGGCAGCAAGGCGTGGACAACCTGCCACCATGGACGCTTGTCAATGAAACTGAGTTCAGTTCCCTGGCATCGCGTGTCTGCCGGGCACTCTGCTTTGCTTCTGTCAAGCAATAAACATAGATGTGCAATAATCACAGATCTGTCTTAGTGTTTTTATGTTGGTTGATGGGCCCACACGGTGAGGGCTGTAGTCCGTAGAGTGTCAGTCATGAGTGACCAATGTTCGGAGCAACCAGATAGCTTATACAGTGGCCAGTGTACGCTGTTTATGTCAAGACTTCGGTTGCTCGTACTCCTGCCGGTCAGTCATTACAGCCTCGATACAGATGTCAGAGTGCGGTATTCAGGTATGCTTCCGTAGAAGCTCAGCACTTATCCTGCCTGACAGCAGATATTGTGATAACGAGTCTGAGGTTCATGCATTTATGAACACATGAAGTTGCTGACGTTTGCTCAGAGTTTACACTGGGAGTCACAGGTCAGACATCCGTGGATGTACAGGTGCCAATGAGATGTCACGCCAACACTGACCTAATTCGTTGCAAAAAGGGACCTACTAAATCTCGCTGGAATGTAAAGCAATACACTGTGGCACACAACAGCTTTATTTATGGTCATAAAAGTGTCAGTTATACATACCGATTGCAGTGCACAGAGGCAGCAAAACTTCACCTGCAACAACTTGAGTGGTGGTCGAAAGTCAAGGGAGTCTAAATGTGCAATGCAACCCATTGCATCAATATGCATCTACACAATGATGGTACACTGCCTGCGAGTCACGTCCTGCGAGAGTAGAGTTTTGCAATGCTGAACTGCATTACTGCTGATCCCAATTTGATCAGTATGTATGTCAGAAACTCTTATGTGCTTCAACACTTGTTCAAGAGCTGTCATCCACAATCAAGCGCATGTCCCACCTGCGCACTGGTGTCACCTGCAGCGCAAAGAGGCATGCACCTCAGATCTTGCAGCAAAGGTGGAGCACCTCCTTTGCTTGGGATGCAAATCATGACGTGTCCAGTTGATGAAGTAGAGTATCTTGCCAGATTCAGCTGGCTGTCATTGCTGTAGCAACTCACCAGCAGATGGTTCATGGATAGCATTTGTTTGTACCAGGGCTGTAGTACCCAGTTCATCACATCCTGAGGCTTGTAAGCTATGTGCCTGTGCTTATTGGGGTTGTAGTCCACCGACACCAAGGTCCGCACCTCCTCAGCATCAATCCTTGTTATCAACTCATCCTGCGAAAGCTTTGCTGCCTGCAAGCTATGCCTCCTTCAGTGCCAGGCTTCTGAACGTGCATTGCTGACACATACGTGGACATTGTTGGGCTGCTTGCCACATGCCTGAAGGAGCTTGCACACTGCCGGTCAAGGCAGGCAGACTTTGCCACTATGAGCAAGTGACAAATGCAAGGACACAAGGAAGCATTGAGACTGCCTAGAAACCAGCTTGGCTGTCTGTATGGGAGAGGAAGTACCTTGGTGAGAGGACTGGGGCCCAGGATATGGGTAGGCCGCATGACACAGGTGTCATCAATAACGCCCACCTTGTCTTCAGGGTACTCTGCCAGATAAGGCCACACAAAGTCCAGGCCAAAACCTGCAACGCTTGAACATTTTTGCTTGCTGTTGTCTACAACACTAAGACCTCATGAGGGGTCTGAGTCACAGAAGAGTTTGCTTGACCATAGATACGCCAATAACATCAGCTTGTATGCATTCAGCAATGCACATGACAGACCAAATGCATCTGTTTGCAAGTCTCTGCTGACACACAAGCATAATTGTTGATGTGAACCTCAGACCACAGATCCAGTCTTGCAGTGAGCATTCTGCACACCTCGATCAATGTCTTTGAGGTTGGGCGCTACATACTGATCCCAGAAGGAGTGGCTCCACACGGGAGCAGCAGTCTCCACATATGTTGTGTGACGCAGCAGAGTAGTGGGGTGGATTCGTAGCAAGTCCATGTGCCATGACACTGTATCCTCTGGTGAGCACCAAGATGGGTGGGCCAAGTCCAGCTGGTACTCTGCAGCTACCTCAAACATCCTGGACACCACAGATGCAACGTAATAAAGAGAGCTGTCAAAGGGACTCTCATGGCACAGCATGATGTTGACTGCACACCAGGTCGATCTGTTTCAGCACTCACCAAACAAGCAACATGTGGTCACAACACTGATTACTTAGCAGGGCAAACATGGTGAAGAAACTGAGAATGACATGGCAGACTGAACAGCAGATCAGCAGCAGCATTGTTGAGCACAAGCAGCAAATGGCATAGACACCAGGCTTTTGATGGCAGCAAACAGGCATGTTCCGTTGCTGTGCTTACACAGCAAGCTGTAACCCAACCTGTTGATGGAGCTGACTGACTGAACAATCTCCTCCTCTGGGAAGTAGATGTAGTCGTACTTGCCGGCCATCTGGGTTTGCCAGCGCACTGTGTGAATGAGCTTATACAGGGCAGCATATCTGCCAGCTGCAGAATCCAAATTATGAGCATACACATAGACACAGTGGGAACAGGCCTGCTCAACCTGAGAAGCCTGGTCCTCAGGTGCAATGGCCAGAGTGTCATACTGCGTTGAGGAATTGGCCCACAACCACCTGCACCGCACAAGAATGCGCTATCACGTTTCCTGTGTTGCAGGAGAATATGTAGGCCCAAGGAAGATGTCAGCAGGACGGGTGTTGACTCAAGGTTGCAGTCATTTGCAAAAAACACCACGCTCTGTTACTGCAAGGGCATAACAAGCTGTGCGACTGCAGGACACTCTAACGCTGGGTAATGTACAATGAGTGTATTTCCACATGCTTTCTGATGAAATCACTGATGCCTAGAAATGCAAGTCGTGTGTGGCAGCATGCTTGAACAAGACATACCTGGAGTCCTTATGGACAGAGACCACCACCAAGTACTTATGCCGCCCTGCAGCCCCACACACTTGTAAGCTGCCAGACAACACGACGCCAACACATGGGCTTCCATGCTCACGCATAAGATGCATATTTTCAACAGGCTTGCCAGCAAAAATATGCCAACTTGACAATGGAAGAGCAGGTATGGTCATGGCTGGTGGTCTTCTGAGGTGCAAGTGCCAGATGCCCAGTGCCAAAACAGGTTCACATGACAATGCACAGCAACCCCTGCTGCTTGAGCAGCCTGCAATGTACAATGGCAAATGACCATCTGCGTACGACCGAGCAGAGACCTGTTGTGTTTGCCTGGCTG
>JAABUY010001717.1_pt1 | contig 28308 bp, 30 predicted proteins | sample 5560271 | NCBI WGS metagenome assembly JAABUY01 (sample SAMN10711886, study PRJNA513374) | rock metagenome | isolation source: Antarctica rocks | place: Antarctica: Victoria Land, University Valley | reverse complement strand
CGGACTCGTGCGCTGATCAGCGAGTATAAACAAACGATCGGAACCATCCGACTAGATCAAAGATCAGCGAATTAACCGTTCATTCAGATTCGCAAGGGATTCTTCGAATTTGTTGAACAATCAAACGAGACCAGTCTATGACTGCGTGAAGCCTCTATCCCAAAGAGCAATCAAAGAGGCCAGTCAAGGACTGCGTGAAGTCTCTATCTCGATGAGCAAACCTCAACAGTGAGCCTGCTTCAATGGCACCCACCGTCAATGCGATGACCCACCTACCCTCATCGCTCTACCCACCAGTGAACCGGTCCGCCTACTCGTTCATGTGCAACTAGTGAGCCTGCTACAATGGCACGATAATGCCTTCGGCAACAAGCAAACCTTTGAGCTTGTTTCTATATCGAAACCCCAGTGAGTCTGCTTCAACGACATCCTCAATGCGATGGCCTACTCACTCTCATCGCCCTACCTATCAGTGAACCTGGCCCGTCATCGAGTTCACGTGCAACTAGTGAGCCTGCTTCAATGGCACCTTCCGTCAATGCGATGATCCAGCTACCCACATCGCTCTACCAACCAGTGAATCAATCTGCCGACTCGTTCGCATGCAAATAGTGAGCCTGCTACAAAGGCGCCTTTCGTCAACGCGATGATCTACCTACTCACATCGCTCTACCTATCAGTGAATCTGGTCAAATGTTCACGTGCAACTAGTGAGCCTGCTTCAATGGCACGGTCAATGCGATGGTCTACTCACTCTCATCGCTCTACCCACCAGTGAACCTGATCATACGTTCATGTGCAACTAGTGAGTCTGCTACAATGGCATCATTCTACCTCGCATAGTGAGCCTGCTACAATAGACATTTCGATTCTACACAAGGCTAAGAAAATACATTCATGCGGACATGAATCGTTGAAGAGGGGGGATAATGTTACGATTCTAGCTACGCACCTATGTTGATAGCTATGTTGATGACTATGTTGATGACTATCGCCGGCCGCTCGTCGCTAGACTATAGAATTGTTCCGAGGCCAACCCTATTCAGGGTTAGCTTATGTTCTTCTGAGTCATATAGATAGTCGGCTCTTCCCTTCTAGATACTTTCCTTCCTTAGCATTTATATACTCGTTACATTACACTCATATGACTCGCTCTATGCTGGTCTCTAACAGAAGAAGAAAATCATCTTGAAGTAAAGAAAGATCTTAGAAAGTTTACAAATCAAGCAAGCTTTATAAGCATGTACAACGAATTGTACACTTTCTTTAGACAGAAAGAGAAAGATTTTTCACAGCACATGCAACAGATCAAGAATGAAATACATCAAGCTATTTATAACGTGATTCAAGATGAGTTGATTGTGTTAGAGATCAGCATAGAGCGAGTCATATGAGTGTCATTTAACTAATAGAGAAATGCTAAGAAAGAAAAGTATCTACAGAAATGAACTCGATTCTTATATGTATGTTTCTCAGTTCTGTGCTAGACTTGATTGAGTTGACGTCTTATACATATGATGCAGAGTCTCAATGACATCATCTCTAGCTCGAATGCTCACTAGACTCGATTAGAATGAAATCAAGATGAAGGCTAGAAAGAATAGATGAAGACTAGAATTGTAACAAATTGCATTGCATAAAAGCATTTGATATCGTGACATAGTCATGAAGAAGTCATTCACAGAAGTCAAGTTCATTAAACAAGAAGAATATGTACTCTTCAATGAAGATCATATATTCAAAAAACTTAGACAGATGACAAAAGTCATCAGAAAGAGATTTAATCTGTGTGATTCAAAGAAATATTCACAGAAGAAGATTAATTCAAATCGATTTCAGTACATAGAATAGATACTTGAGAAGCAAGCTTCTAGTTCAAAAAACTAAAAGACTCTTTGATTGACAGATCATTAAAGAAGTCTAGTCGAAGATTGAAAATTGAAAGCATATTTATCTTCACAAACAACTTGACGCAGTTACGAGTTTAAGTCAAAATCAACGATTATACAGCACGTTTATTCATTGACAGTGACTGTATGAGAAACTATATGTTCTCAGAATTTGCTAGAAAGACGCAAATATCTTTGCAGACAAAGAAAAAATCTTACAATCTGCAAAACTTTGATGAAACACTCATGAAGTATAATAATGAACTAATAAATCAAAAGATTCAACTCATTCATTTGAGACTCAAATGTCATTGAGAGAAGTTGCGTTTAAATGTTACGAAGCAGTCAGACAGTGATATAATTCTAGACATATCATGACTTCATATGATCAATTCAATAATAGATTGAGTCAATGAGATAATCACTTTTCTTCGTACAGAAACAACGCGATTGCACTCAATATTGAAGTCATCAGAGAATGTGAAAATCTTCGTAATGATAGCAAATGATATGCGCAGCGAGCTGAAGAACAGCTCAGATGCACAGATGTTATGAAGCAAAGAGATTAAAAGTAATCTCGCTATCGTTGAAATCTTTAAAGAATATCAGAAATATAAGATTCTGTTTAAGAAAGAAAGTGATCAAGAGACACTACTCAAACATCAATCGTAAGATCATGAGATCAAGCTCATAAATGACAAGAAACTTACAAAACATTTCATTTAATTATTGTTGACAGAAAAGTTCAACGTTTTGCAACAATATCTGAAAGAGAACATGTGAAAAGAATTCATTAGAGAATTGCAGTCATCAGTAAAATATTCAATTCTGTTTGTTTTGAAATTGAATGAAAGCTTAAGACTTTGTGTCAATTACAGAGCATTGAATAACATTATGATTAAAAACAGCTATTTGCTATCACTCATATCTGAACTGCAGAACAGACTTCAGAGAGCACAGTGATCTACGAAATTTAACATACTTGAAGTGTTCAATTGAATACAAATTAAAGAAGAAGATGAGTGAAAGACAGTCTTTTGCACTTGACTATAACATTACGAGTATTTGATCATGTCTTTCAATCTAATCAATGTTTCAATCATGTTTCAGACATTTATGAATAAAGTGCTACGACGTTATTTGAATCAATTCATCATAGTATATTTGAACGATATACTAGTATATTCAAAGACGAAGAAAGAACATGTGCAATATGTTAAAAAGATTCTACAGACTTTAAAGAAAGTTGATCTGCGCATTAAGTCAGAAAAAAGTGAATTTCATGTACAGAGTGTACAGTTTTTGAGATTCATAGTCATGTCTCAAAGTTTAAGAATGAACTTAAAGAAAATAGAAGCTGTTACGACTTGATCGACGTCAAAGTCAAAGATTGAAGTTCAATTCTTCTTAGAATTCGCGAACTTTTATAAATGCTTTATAGAGAAATACTTCAGAATCATCTTGTCACTTATGAATCTTACAAAGAAGAATATATTGTTCATGTAAACTGAGAAAGCAGAAGAAGCTTTCAAAAAGCTGAAGAAATTGTTCATCTTTCAGTCAGTACTGATCATGTTTGAATCAGAAAAATCTATTACGCTTAAGATGAACGCGTCAGACAAAGTTATTGAGACGTGTATTAGTCAATCAGACGATAAGAAACATCTGCACTTTATTGCTTACTACAGTTGTAAGCTTACAGTCGCTGAATTGAACTATGAGATACATGACAAGAAGTTACTAGCTATTATTAACTCTTTCAAACAATAAAGAGTGTATTTGAAAGAATCTAGACATTAAATTCAAGTATATACAGATTATAAGAATCTGTTATACTTCACGATCATAAAAGTTTTGAATTGAAGACAGATCAGATGATTGAAGAAATTGTCATTATACAACTTTCAAATTCAATATTGAAAGAAATCTGAAAACTTGAAGATCAATGTCTTAAGTAGAAGAGCAGATCACATGACAGATAGATCACAGATAAATCAGACTATCTTACAACAGAATTAGAGTGATTCTATTGTTTACAATAAACAAAATGCAGCTACGTTATGAATTTACAATCGAGATCTTGAAAAACGAATAAAGCTAAAGCTAGCAAAGAACTCAGTTGCACAGAATATTATAAAGAATATTGCTGACAACGCGAACTTTGAAATAATCAACGAGATACTAACATTTCAAAATCTCATCTATGTTTCAACAAGATGTAGACAAGAGATAATAAGCGATTATTACGAGTCAATGATACATGAACATCAGAGTTCAAATAAAATCATTGAAAGAATATTTAGAATCTACTACTTCTTTAAGATGAGAAAGCAAATAAAGAATATCATAAGAAAGTGCAACATATGCATTCAAATGAAGCATAGTCAACACAGATTCTACAATCTTTTGAAAAGTTTCAGCACATCAGATCATGCATGAAAAAGCATAGCTTTGAACTTTATAGTCAAGCTATCAAAGTCAAAAGAAAGAGTTACAAGAACAATGTACAACTTTATATTGATGATCACAGACAGATTAATCAAGTATGAATACTTCTTGTCATACAAGAAAACAACATTCACAAAAGATTTAACATACATGTTTCTGAGAATGATTGTAGCAAATCATGAATTATCAGATAAGATAATTTCAAATAGAGACAAGCTCTTCACATTGAAATTCTGAAAATCATTGATGAATCAACTAAAAATTCATCATAAGCTGTTCACAGCTTATTATTTGCAAATGAATGAACAGATGAAAAGAATGAATCAGACATTGAAACAGTATTTCAGATACTATATCAACTATAGACAGAATGATTGAATACAGTTACTATCAATAGCACAGTTGACTTTCAATAGCATAACAACGAAAGTAATCAGTATGTCATCATTCTTTGCAAACTATGAGTTCGAGTCAAAGACTCTCAAGAAATCATGTGAGTTTGTACAAATAACTTAAAAAGCTATGATACAGATTGAATAAATACATTTGTTGCACAAAAAGTTGCAGAAGAATATTCAGTTTCTAAGCAAGCGTATGACTCTGTATGCAAATAAGAAAAGAGATAGAGAATCTACTCTTAAAAAGAGAAACAAAGTTTATTTACTAAGACAAAATATCAAAATGAAAAGATCAAGTAACAAGTTGAATCACACGAAACTAAAATCATTTGAAATTCTAGAAGAAAAGAAATTGATTAACTATGAGTTGAATCTTTCAGCATCTATGAAAATACACTCAGTATTTCATATTTCTCTTTTGAAGTCTGCAGACTTGAATTCATCAATTCAAACAGAATCTTCAGAAATCAATTCAAAGAATCAAAATGCTAAGTATGAAGTAGAAAATATATTAAATCAACAGAATATCAAAGATCAGTCTCATTGATTAGTCAAGTGAAAAGATTATGAACATATCAAGAACACTTGAGAATCAAGAAAAAATTTCAAGAACTATCAGACATTTCTGTGACAGTTTCAATTAAGAAACTCAGTCAGTCAAAGTCTGATGAAATCTCAATCTGCTTGAAAGACACATCAAAGAGAAAATCATTCAACAATGATTCACTAATTCTTGTCTTTTTTTTCTCAAGCTTAATGATGTTTCAAAACTTTTGTTCAATCATCATTTGTTTCTTATTCTTCAGAAATACAAATTGATTTTGCAAATGAGTAGCTTTTGCAAAAATCTCTTGCATCTGCTTGTGAATGTTCAGCAACTCATGAAGAATTCAATTGCATTCTGTCTTTATTCTTTTTCACTTCATCATTGAAAAAGTAAGATTGCACTTGTGATTGAGATGCATACACTTAATGCAATGATTGAATTCATTGTTGACACGACATTTCTTTTGCAAGCGACTGCAGTGTTCACAAGAACGCATGACAGCACGCTCAAAATTCATACGCTGAAGAAGATCTTTGCAACGCAAGATAAAGTTTTTTGTTGTGCAATGAGAAAACATGAAAGAAAAGTGATTTTCAAGATGAAAATCTTAAAAGAGAATCTAGTGTTAAAACTCTTTCACAGATAATTAAATAAAGTAATGATTAAATAATCATTGTGTAATCAGAGTCTTGAAGTGATTGCTTTGATTGCTTGAATCAGAAGTGATCACAGTGAGCATGATGAGCATGATACTCATCTTGCTCATCTTGCTTGAAGATGATCAAAGAAATCATTCAAAGCAGAGATGATTTAACATGATTCTTCTATATTTATATAATGATGATCGTTTTTTTAAATAAAAGCTTTGTACTCAACTCATGTAATAGTCAATACAGTTTATTGTTTTAGTTATTCTTAAATCTTCAGTTTAGTGATTAGTTTGTTACTATACTGATCTTTATTTATATTTTATGTTTTTTTTTAATTCTTACTCAATTCAACACTCATTATGAATCTATATAAGATTTTATATACTGTAATGAGCACTGTGTTAATGTAATGCTCTTTTTGCATCAAAAATCACTTCTTTTCGCGCTTTATATTATAACTGTTCTTAATGCAAAAACTTTATGAATTTGTTTCTTCTTTATTTTTTCTCTCTTTCATCTGATTCTTTAATGACATCACAGCTTGAAATTGATTCAGTATGCTCATTGAGAGTATCATTTGAATGATCATCATCACTGCGCTTATGATTTCTAAAAGCTTTTTCAAGTTTGTGATGTTCTCTTCTCATTGCATTGCTTTTCATTCTACTTTTCATCTGAGACATGTTAATAAAATGTGCTTGATCAACATTTAATCTCTGTTACACTTGCACATCATTATAGTAACATTAAGTACTCATCTCTCATGTAGAAATTGATTGAAGTCAATTTTTCTCATGCGTAGCTGCATCAATAATTCACTGTGAGACTTTGCATAACTCTTATGCAGTCACAGATGTTAATGTGTCATCTTTGATGTCAAATATTAAAAATGAGTTGCATTGAATCTTTCTTTTCAAACTATTCTTCATGTTTGTTTAATCTGTTTCTGTATGAGCATCAGTCTTGTCATCACTTCAATGCATTGATATTCAGTCAATGATAGAAATAAATCATATGCATCGTCAATCATTTTGTTCATTGCTTCATTTTCAAGTACTTCTGCATGTTTTATCACTCAATGTAACTTCAGCATTACTTCTTAAGATTGAATGCTCTCATGTACAATTTGAACTCATTGCAGATGTGTCTGATCTTTTGTTGATATCATAGCTTTCACTGTTTTCAGAGAAGTCTGACTATCATTGTATACTTTGTATATTTTTTCATGATACTTTCGATTCTCTGTTGCTACGTCTGTGAAATGTTTCACTCTCGCGATCAATTCTTTCAGCTCTTAATGATGAATGATGATTAAAGTCGATTCTCTCAATCTTTTATTTAACTTTCAATTAATTCTCATTGTAATTGTTGTAACATTCTCTTTACTGTTGTTATCATTTAAGTAAACTCTTTGCTTTGATGTGAATGTGTCAAAACAATGTTAATTTATTGACATTTTCTTGTTTGCAGCTATAACTATTCTTGATGACTTTGATCAAAGAATCATCATGTAAAGATGACTTCACTTCATCTTCATCTGTTTAAGTGTTTCTTTCATTCACTTTCGCTTCAGCTGCAGAAACATCTTGCACAACTTTGATTTTCAACTTCTTTTGAATATCAAGTCGTTGCGAATTCAATGCATTATCATCTCAATAACTTCATCTGATTTTTGAAAGTTCATGTTCATTATCAACTTTTGTATCAGCTTTCGTAAATGAATATCTATTAACATTATGTTTATTTTTATTTGTAAAGTCTCTGTTAATGTTGCATGATAAACATTAATGATTTGTTGCAATGCTCTTTCTTGTACTGATTTCAGCTTGACATTCAAATTTTTTCAATGATTCTTCATCTTCTGTGACATGTATTATATGATGACTTCGTGACTAAGCAGAAAGCGCATCATCACAAAGTATATTTGCTTTCTCATCATCATTGATGAATCTCAAGTGAACTTGATGATTGTCTGCATAATCTTTTGTTTAATCACTAGTTTTGCTTCAACATGATGCATGTGAGTCACTCATTTCAGCTTGAAGTTTAGTTGAACTTTCAAAATTCTGATATTTGATTTCAAGTTAATCTGATGTTTCATCAACTTTATGTTGATGTTTATATTGAATTACTTAGAAGTTTTTGTAAAGTGAATCAGCTAATGCTTTGTCTTTAAAAACTTTATGTTGTGCATTTTTGATCACTGTTCGCATTTATCATAAATCTTGCTAAGAACTTTGCAGTTGCACTTCATGAACTTTTCATATGTTAAAATATTGACATCATTTATAAAATCTGTGAAGTTTATTCTCAATCTGATGTCATTACATGCTTTTAACAAGTTCATGTTGTAAAACAAATATAATATTGATGATAGTAAAAAGTCTTGTGATATGTTAATGTTCACGCTGCATTTCATCATCATGTAATCATTGATTGTGATTGTGATGCATTGATTTTTCAGAAAGTTTTTCACAAATTCAAGAAGCAGTCTGAAAACTCTTTTCTTTTTCATGTCATGTAAGAGTTTGCTATGCATTACATTGTTAAACGCACTCTTCTTATTCAGACTTAACAGTGAAACTATTTTTCTTCTTGTATCACTTCATACAATATGTATTTTTTCTGTAATCAGTTGCAAAGTTGTATTTATTGATCTGTGTTTGCAAGCTTTCATCTGAATGTTTGATATTAAGTTGCACACTTTTATGATGTTTTGCAAACATTCAAATATGATGAACTTCAGTATTTTACTCAGCGTATTGAGTAGCACAATTAATTTATATATCTTTGCATTAAAGTAATTCTTTTTATCTGACTTTCATATTACTATTGTGATCATGCTCTTGAACTGAGTTGACTGTATTCTCTTCTGCAAACATCTTTCAAAAAGAAAGTGTATTTATTCTGATATATCATTGACGAGTCTGCGCATTATTTTATTTATATATTTTGTGTATTTTGAAGTTTTGTTGAGCATCATCTTATAAACAACTCTCTTAATCTTGCAATGCATCAGCGAAATATCATTCTCAATCAAAAGTGAGTACTTGAAGTCTTCTGTGTTTAAACTGATCATCAAGTTGAGTTTCAAGTTGACATTTTGAACTTGAATTGAGATTGAGTCGAGTTGCTCACATTTTCAACTCAACTCAAGTTGAGTTACTCATATTTTCAATTCAACGTGACTCAACTCGACTGAGAATTGAATCAACTCGACTCGACTCATCAAGAACTTGAGCTTGACATCAAGAGAGCTAAATATAGAAAATTTTCCGATTTTTGACTTTTGCATTATCTTTTTGCATTATCTTTTAATAGAGAGTCATAAAGAGAAACATGAAGATCATTTGATAGAAAGTCATAAAGAAGAACATGAAGATTGTTTGATAGAAAGTCATAACGAGAAACATAAAGAGAAACATAAGAATCATTTGATAGAGAGTCATGACATTGATGAGAAACATAAAGAAAAACATGAAGAAAAACATGAAGAGAAACATGAAGAGAAACATGAAGGGAAACATGAAGAGAAACATGAAGAAAAAACATGAAGATCGTTTGACTTTGATAGAGAGTCATGACGAGAAAACATGGTAGAAAGTCATGAAGAAAATCATGAAAACTGTTCAATCAAGCTATTTACATTTATCTAATATCTTGTCGAGTCAAGTCGAGTTTTTGAGTCAAGTTATCAAGTCAAGCTTCTCAATTCAACTTGAGTGCTTAAGTTCAACTTCTCAACTCGACTCGACACTTTTTCAAAAAAATTTCAATTCAACTTGATACTTTTCAAGTCGAGTACTTGACTTAAACTTGAGTACTTGACTTGACGCGATCAGTTTATTTGTGTTCAGCATGAGAATCTTTGAAAATGATAAAAAGTGAGTTTGAAACATCATCTTCATCTTATTTTGCATTGTCATAATGATGTTGAAGCACTCTGACTTGATCAGAGAAAGAATTGTTGCTTGAATTAATGTGTTTGCAATTGCATTTCTTGCTCATTTTGCAGTTTTAAACAGTTTTCTTGAGAATTGTTTGACATTCTGCATGATCTCTTGATATTCACTGCGTTTCTATTTTCTGATGATCTTGCTCTTCTTGTCACATGCTTGAATGTACTTTGTTCAGTCATCAACGATTCAACAGTTTCTTTTCATTCATTGCATGCTTTTGATAATCTTTGTACACTTCTTCGTTCATTCTGCTTTGATTATTTCATGTAATCTCATTCAGAAAGTGAAAATCTCGATGATCTTCTTTAATGCATTCAGCAGTTACTTAATGTACTCATTTATGCATCAACGTTTCATCTCATGATTCAACAATGATTTTGACATTTGTTCTTTCAGAATATTGATAAACTTCTTTTCATTTATTGTTTTTCAGTTGCAACGTAATTTTTATGCTGATTCTTTGCAAACTCTGAAATCTATAATTGTTTATATTGACAGATAATTTGAGAAGTTTTTCATTTCTTTGTTAATTTTACATCATATTAATTGATTCATAATGTTGTCTGTCGTGAAGATTAAATTTATTGTCATTTGAAATTTCTGATAATTTCTCATAATCATGTCTTAAAATAGCATCAGCAATGCATTGACATTTGTGATCATTACAATTAAATCATTTGACAATAGATGTTGTCTTAAGTAGAATAATCTCTCTCATGTGAAATGATGCAGATTAAAGTCTTTTACAAGAATGCATTCTTTCAACATGTGTAGCATCTTTTTGATGTCTGAAAGACTTTCTTTTTCATGAATAACTTCATGATTTGTGAGTGATGAATTGTATGCTTCGTGAATGTGTATAACTTTCTGAGTCATCTGTATGTCATTTATTAATGTCTATAACATAATCATGTTTACATTTGTTAGAGACCAGCATAGAGCGAGTCATATGAGTGTAATGTAACGAGTATATAAATGCTAAGGAAGAAAAGTATCTAGAAGAGAAGAGCCGGCTATCTATATGACTCAGAAGAACATAAGCTAACCCTGAATAGGGTTGGCCTCGGAACAACCCTATAGCCTAGCGACGAGCGATCGACGATAGTCATCAACATAGTCATCAACATAGCTATCAACATAGATGCGTAGCTAGGATCGTAACATTACCTCCTCCCTTCAACGATTCATGTCCGCATGAATGTATTTTCTTAGCCTTGTGTAGAATTGAAATGCCTATTGTAGCAGACTCACTATGCGAGATAGAATGATGCCATTGTAGCAGGCTCACTAGTTGCACATGAACGTATGACCAGGTTCACTGATGAATAGGGCGATGAGAGTGAATAGATCATCGCATTGACCGTGCCATTGAAGCAGACTCACTAGTTGCACGTGAACATTTGATCAGATTCACTGATAGGTAGAGCGATGTGAATAGATAGATCATCGCGTTGACGAAAGGCGCCTTTGTAGCAGGCTCACTATTTGCACGCGAACGAGTCGGCAGACCGATTCACTGATTGGTAGAGCGATGTGAGTAGCTGGGTCATTGCATTGACGGAAGATGCCATTGAAGCAGGCTCACTAGTTGCACGTGAACTCGATGACGGGCCAGATTCACTGATAGGTAGGGCGATAAGGATGGGTAGGCCATCGCATTGAGGGTGCCGTTGAAGCAGGCTCACTGGGGTTTCGATATAGAAACAAGCTCAAAGGTTTGCTTGTTGTCGAAGACATTATCGTGCCATTGTAGCAGACTCACTAGTTGCACATGAACGGGTAGGCGGATCGGTTCACTGGTGAGTAGAGCGATGAGGGTAGATGGATCATCGCATTGACGATGAGTGTCATTGAAGCAGGCTCACTGTTGAGGTTTGCTCATCGAGGTAGAGACTTCACGCAGTCCTTGACTGACCTCTTTGGTTGCTCTTTGAAGTAGAGACTTCACGCAGTCATAGACTGACCCCGTTTGATTGTTCAACAAATCCGAAGAATCCCTTGCGAATCTGAATGAACGATTAATTCGCTGATCTTTGATCTAGTCGGATGGTTCCGATCGTTTGTTTATACTCGCTGATCAGCGCACGAGTCCGAATCTTTTGTTTATCCTCGCTGAATCAGCTCACGAGAGGAGAGAGATGAGTGCTGCTGACGATTGCAAGCCGGCTAGACCAAATGTCGATAGTGGGTTGAAGAATCGACAGAAGCACTCGGAGATCGATGCAGATTATTTCACTTCGCCTGTAACGAAGGAGCATTTATATAATGTTAGAGGCCAGCATAGAGCGAGTCATATGAATGTAATGTAACGAGTATATAAATGCTAAGGAAGGAAAGTATCTAGAAGGGAAGAGCCGGCTATCTATATGACTCAGGAGAACATAAGCTAACCCTGAATAGGGTTGGCCTCGGAACAATTCTATAGCCTAGCGGCGAGCGGCCGGCGATAGTCATCAACATAGTCATCAACATAGCTATCAACATAGATGCGTAGCTAGGATCGTAACAACATTTTTAAAGTGTCATGTTAAGTATTAAATGTTGCTGTCAATTCTTTTGTTTATGTAGAAACAGATTCTATTCTCATTATTCTTTAGCGTGAAATCGACAGTTGCTGAGCAGTACGCTCTGAAATTCTCATCAAATCATCAAAGTTCTTAAAGAATCAAAATGTCATAATTCTTTATCTTTTTCTCATGTAGTAACACTATCATCATCTTTTCTCTGAACTTGTGAACGTTATACTGTAGTATTTAAAGCTTCTTTTGCTGAGATATTAAAGTTTATATTCAAAACTGTTTGATGTTTTCTTGAGCATCTGCAATATGTTTACTTTTCTTGTAAAATCTTTCAAAAAGATGATATTAAAATTGATGTGATTAATGTTGATTTCAACTCATTTGTTTTTGACTTCTTAATTAAATGATTCAATATAATGTTTTTGAATGTGATGATTACACTGAGCAGATAACTTTCATTTGTTGAGCATCTTTGTTTTCTCTTCAAGTCATTGTTTATCAATGATTTCAAACTGATAAATGTTTTTATGAACATCTTTGATGTCATTGCTTTAAGTTCTCTCTGCTCTCATATGACGTGATATAAAGATTTGTGTTTTGTAACTCTCTTTATTCTTTCTTTTTCAATCTGTTGTTTATGACATTGAGAATCAAAGACTCTGTGTATACTTCGACATGTTTCACATTTTCACATGTCTCAAGTCTGTTTATGAGAACAATGCTTTAAGTGATGATTTAATGTACAGTAAATGCATCTTTGCTTGTTTCTGCATTCATATGTTTTATGATTGTAGTCTTGATACTTTAAACATTGATGTGTTCTACAATTCAAATCATAGAACTGCGTGATTTTTATGTCAATCTTATGACATATTCTTTTATCAATTAGCTTGTTTATCATCTCAGCATTAACTACACATATCATCAGCAAGATATATTTCTTTTGTTCACTATTCTTTGTGAGTCACTCAACTTTCTTAATCATCATCTTCAAGTGTATTTCTTTGTTGATCTTGATGAGTGTTTTCGCTCTCTTCTTCTTTATGTCTTTAAACATTTCTTCAACTTTAATTTTATGTATCACTATTTTAAAACTAACTTCGCACAGACTTATGTTCAATGAAATCTTTTTGATTCAAAAATTGTTTTTCTTCAGTATTCTTTTACTGTCTTTCATTTTAATTCAAAAAATTAATAGATTTGATTATCTTTTTATAGTCTTTATGTTTTTACGCGTTGATAATGTCTCGTCAACGTCAATTTCTCTTACTCATCTCATTATGTTTTTTGTTGTTATCATCATGATTCTCTTAATCTTCTTTTTCTCTTTAATGAAGATTTTAATCTTGAATTCCTTACAATAATTTCACATTGACAATGCAATATTGATGCTGAGAACAAAATGATTCTTAAACAACGTTGTTAACTTTTCGTTCGCTCTTTTTGCTCAATTGTCAACATGTTTCTTTTTCTTCATGAACTTTTTTTAAGTCTACTCATTATCTTTTTCAATCTTTTCAGCTGATTCTTCATGCATCGATTAACAGTTGATGCAACGACGTGTTGATGCATCAGCTTCTCTATCATCTCTGTTAATCTTCTCATCTTTAAAGCATCAGCTCATTGTTTCTACGTTTGTTGAACTTATAGAGTACTCGCAGCTTGTTCAATTTCTCATGTATATTCTTCGTCTTGATTGAATTCTTCTGCGAGATAGTGATACTCGTTTCTCGCTCACTTGCTGATATCATGTCAATGACACTCATTATCTGTCTTTGACAATCAGAATGAAGCACAAGCATCATGTTGATGATGTTTTATTTAATATAATCGTACTATAAGAGATTTTAAATACGAAATCAAACTTGTTCGATTTTCTTCTTTAATAAAATAAAAATACATATAATCATGATCATCTTTATATCTTGTGTTGTTAAAGAAACAATCATTACACTGAGAATTATGTCTGTTATGACATAAACTTGTTTAATGAACAGTCATATTGAAAGATCATTGATAACAGCATTGTTACTGCAAATAATGAAGCAGTACTCATCATCAAGAAAGATTTGATTATGATTAACATTTTGCTGAACAATTAATCAATCAAAATTCAAGATTCAGCTTGACTGAAGACTATCAACAAGCGAAGATGACTAGTTGACTTGACTCGATCAATGTTGATCGCTAGAGAACAAGAAGATTAAGCAGAAAAAAGAAAATAAATAGATTGTTTTTTCTTTTGTTTTTCTCATCATCTCTTTCTGTTTCTTTATTTTTTAGAATTTAGTCAGAAACGCGCTTTTGCATCTGCTACTCACTTTGCTACTCACTTTGCTACTCATTGCGCTACTCACTTTGCTACTCACTGCGCTACTCACTGCTGCTCACTTCACTGCTACTCACTGCTGCTACTGCTATTCACGACTGTCATTGCTATCAATGATTGCTTCTACTCATCGTCAGACTTGCATCAACGTCGACGTTGTCATCATCATTGCAAGCAGAAGAAGAAGTCATCGTCACTTTCTCTTCTTTCATCAGTCTCGCTCTCGCTTCTCTGCATCATCGTCGTCATTTTCTTCAGATTCATATGCTTCTTCAAGTTTTTCTTCTTCAAGTGTTTTCTTGAAAGATGTTGACTTGAAATAAATCATTGAAACATTGATAACTCTCATCATGCAACAAAGAATTAAAGACGTTCATCAAGCGAATATGAAACGCAAGCTGAAACAGAAGCTTCAACGACTGAAAGCTCAAAGTGCAGCGCTGAATCAATCGAGAAACAATTCAGTGATAGAGAGTACTATCAGTCAAATGTCAGATACTATCTTCTCAAGTGACTTTTGCATTCAAACAATGATATCTCGCTACTTCTTTATTGATATCACTCAACTGACTCTCATCTTCAAAAACGAATTTCGAGTCGTCAATATTTTCAAGCTGATCAATGATCATATATTAAACTCGCTCAACAAACAAGATCTGCAACTATCATGATTCAATGAGCTTCGAGCTCATGATGATGACGTCATTCAGCAGAATCTCAAGAGCATGATTCTCTTTATACGCTGTCTAGAAGTATATAATCAATGTTTCATTGAGACAATCAATGATCAATTGAAACATTCTTTGCAAGCAAGCTTAGCTTGATATATCGACTATCTGCTGAAGCTTCATCTGCATTATATCTTTGAATCTCTATAAATCTTTCACTTTCACTTTTACGAGATTCATATGATAAAAGAAGTCAATGACTCAGACGAGTGATATAACGCTGAAGATGAACTGATTGATCAAGCACTGATAAAGAAAACATCTACTATCGTCTTTCAGACGAAATATCAGAGTCAGAAAGTCAGAAAACAGTTCTACGACTCTAGATTCGAAGGAAAAAGCACATTGCTCTCAATATGCAACAAGTTCAACGTCGACAGCTGCATCTATTCTGATTGCACATATCAGCATATTTGCAGTGAATATGATGAAATTCACGCTGCTATCAATTGCAAAACATTGAATTCAAACAGTCAATCAATTGAAAGAAAATGACATCGAATTTCGATCTCACTGATATCAATATCAAAATTCTTTTCATATCAGCTCATGAAGATCGACGAAGTTTCTCTAGCGCACAGAGACTCTCTAAACGCGAGCGCATGATAAACACAACTAGTCAAACATTCTGATTATATATATGTTCAAACGTTGCTGTTTATCATTGAACATGAAGCAAAAATTGAATATTGAGATCTCGATCAACTAATTTTGAGCGAGAATCTTCTTTCAACAAACAAAGCTTCAGATACTCTTCAAGTCGATTTGACGCAGCAAGTTCGCTGTGATCGACTAATTGAGATTCATCATGTTTCTCATCGCTTTATATTCTCATCATTGAGACTAGTATCAAAGAGAAACGATCGCTGACGTTGAATACATCATTTATCATATTCAAAAGAAAGATCAGTCAACTGCTTCATTCTCAAAAACTGAGAATCAATTGAATATTTCATCTTTGATCAAGCAATCATCACTTTATGTGATGTTGATTGAAACGCAGTTCTCATTAAAAGAAACCTGATCGACGTCTTTTGTCATGTATCAATAGCAACATCAGATCACTGACTGCTTGAATTCTTCTGAAAAGATAAGTACTGAATAGATTGCTTTCTTCTCTTTGATTTACACACGTCATCATATCTGTTCAATCTTTTCGCTAAAGATCTTTGCTGAATGCTCATAGTCACTCTGCAATGAGACTCGATGATATACTATCTGAATGACTTTCTAGTCATACAAATGAACATGATCGAAGCTCGTAAATACAAGAATAATTTTGATGATCTGTGCATTCAGTTAAAGTTTAGCGTTAATCTTAAAAAGAATCTTATCGACATCACATACATCTTTTTGAGCATTAAGCTTGATTCAATTAATATGATGACTTGTCTATCATCTGACAAGCATCAGAAAACAATTCAGCTTGTTAACAGCATGCTTACAAAGAGCTCTTTATTATATGAGAAGTTACAGACACTATTAGACTTTCTGTCATTTGCTGCAAAGATTGTGATTTCTGAAAGAGTCTTTCTCAGACGACTGTTCAACAACTTAATCATCATCAAATCACGTAAGCAGCGCATCAATTATTCAATGCAACAAGATCTACTATGATGAAAAACGTTTCTTTCAAAGTGAAACAATGTACATCTGCTTTGCAAGCATGAATTCAGACATTCTTTATATTTCTAAATCAACGCTTCAGATTTGCACAACATGAGAAGCTACTATCTGCGTCATCTCAATCTATCATCAGCTGTCAGTTAAGCATTTTCTAATTGATTTAACACTTGTTTGAGTAGTAAGCATATCAATGTCAAAGAAATGATGACAGTTCTTCATGCTTTGACAGCATGACTTTTCATTTTTGCGAGATGCAATCTCACTATACATAATGACAACGTAACTGTTGTCGTTGATATAAACAAGATCTTCATGCGCGAAGAAACAATGCTGCATCTGCGATAAATAGTCTTGCTGATGACTGCGTATGATATCTGCATACATGCTCTGTGAATTTCAATTCATGAAAATCGTCTTGCTGATTTGCTTTCTCAAGCGAAGTTCAGTACTATTGCTGACGAATTTTCTCAGCTAGCTACACTTCAGTCAATCAGCGCAAGTCATCGAACTTCTGATACAGTGAGATTTTTCTTGATCACTCAGCAGTCAAATATCTTTGATGAGATCTAGCAACGTTCATCAGAGATATTTATGACATAGCAAAAAGAAGCTACTTTATATTCTGCTTCTTGATCATCAGAGTTAAATATTCAACTTCAATCTCAAATCTGATCAGCTGATCAGCAAATCTAAAGAACAAAATGATCAAAGTCAAGATCATTAAAATCTATCTCATCAATTTATGATTACATCACATTGACATTGAATATTCTAATATTGAGATTGAGACATTTCATCATTCTATATTACAGCGAATCATAGTTGAAATTCAAAGACTTCAAGACAATGATCAGACTCGCAAGCAAAGATCTATAACACGAAATCTACTGCTACTATTGCTACGTCAATTTAATCAATCTATCATTGAAGAAGCAACATGACATGTGTTATTTTGTCTGACGTTTGCGAGTTTTCTGCGCATGAGCAAGTTTACATGAAGTCAATCGAATAGAACATCTGACTTCAAACAGTGACATTTAATCAGAAGTTCGATTATCTTTCAGAATGACTCTTTGCAACTCATTTTATTGAGCTTCAAAATCGACACTTTCAGACGTGAGATGACATTAATCATCGCTGTTGTTGACGACGAAGCGTGCGTTAAAAACTCACTCGTCAATCTGTTTTCAAAGTTTTCTGCATTTCTGCTGACGTCTCTGTTTGACTCAGAATATTCATACACGCGAACTCACGTCATCAAGATTCTGCGTAGAACGCTAGTCACACTGAGCATAGAAGATCGCTACTTGAGTCACTTCTTTCGTCAAGATGCTGCTATTTCAGCTCGTCAAGCAGAGCTTTCAAAGAATGAAATTCAGCTGCTAGAAAGATGAAAATTCGACAGCTATTGCTTATATATTGAAGCTCATTCTAGCTACATACTAAATGTCTCTAGAAGACATCAAAGATAGTCACTTTCAATCAGTCAACTAAAGTCAGCTCTCGTCAATCTCAATAATTCGTATCGACGTTTCTGAGATTTGAAAGTGCTTGACATCTCAGAGCGACTTTCGAGACAAATTTTAGCTCTGAAGATCATCAGAGATCATCGAGTTTGCTTAAACACATATAATATATATTCGTTCAAACAAAGATGATGCTCGATAGAAGATTCAGCTTGACTGAAGACTATCGACAAGCGAAGATGACTAGTCAACTTGACTCGATCAATGTTGATTGCTAGAGAACAAGAAGATTAAGCAGGAAAAAGAGAATAAATAGATTGTTCTCTCTTCTGTTTTCTTCATCATCTCTTTCTGTTTCTTCATCTCTTAGAATTCAGTCAGAAACGCGCTTTTATTTCACTCACTCACTTCATAGACTCAGTTGCTTAGATAGAGAAAGTGCTTGACATCTCAAAGCGACTTTCGGGACAAATTTTAGCTCTGAAGATCGTCAGAGATCATCGAGTTTGCTCAAACATATATAATATATATTCGTTCAAACGAAGATGATGCTCGATAAAACTAATTAATGTTTATCATTGTTCAGAATTACACTATAATTTGATGTCAATTGATTAAATGAAAGTCAAAGAATATACATGTAGTATAAAGAATGATGAATTTCGTTTCATGAACTTTAGAAATGTCATCATTCTCATTGATTTGAGAAACAATGAAAAAGCATATTTCGTGAATACATCAATTAATCTCTCAAATTCTCAAGTCAATTTGACAAGCAGTTTAAAATCAGTCAAGACGTCATGACATCAATGACATCAATGATTAACTCATCTGAATATGATAGACGTCAAGCATCTAGTCAACATGAGCATCGACATCAATGTGAATTCTGCAAATAGTTTAGAAGATGAAGAATTCTCAGAATTGATATGTGAAACTTGTGTCATAGACAAGCAAAATTGAGTCTCAAGTTGAAAATCTCACATCAGAATCATCAAAGTAAATAAGTTAGTACATAGAAATCTTGTTGACAATGATAAAATATTTCAGATCGATGAATAATTCAGATATGTAGCTACTTTTATTGATGATTACAGTCAATATACAATCACATATTTACTGAAACGAAAGTTTGATCTAAAAGATGAACTTTGAAACTATCTAAAATTGATGAAGACTCAAAACATCTCAATTCATCAACTGCGTTCAAATAATGAAGATGAGTATGCTGATCATCAAATTATTGAATTGCTCAAAGAGCATAAGATCAAATGAAAGTCAATGACATCATATAACTTAAGTCAAAATGAAGTTGCAGAGCGATGTTTTCACACTCTTTTTGAACGAACTCACGCTATACTGACTAGCGTCAAATTGTCAATATGACTATGAGATGAAGCAATAATGACTGTCATCTATCTGAAGAACAAAAGTTCTATCACTGCGTTGAACAAAATAACTTTCTATAAAACATGACATGACAAGAAGTCTGATCTTAGCTATCTACATACATTTGAATGCATAGTTTATCATCATGTGAAGAAAGCTTGTTGAAAGCTCAATGACAAGAGTTTGAAATGTTAGTTCTTGAACTATGAGAAAGTCAATCAGTTTCACTTGTAAAATAAAAAGAACGTACTAATATCTAGTCATGTTCAATGAAACAAAATAATCATTGAAGTCGAGAAGTATGAAGATCTTTTGATACTAAGCTTCAATGATCAAATTGACGATGCATCTTTCTTGATAAAAATTATTGAAAATGCGAAGATTGCAAAAATAATCAACGATCATTAAACAAGAACATCAGTCGCTTCACAGAAATTTAGTAGAAGCAGATCACTAAAACTAGAATCAAGTGAGTCAAATAACTCAAGTGATTCTGATGCATCTGATGCTTCAAGTGAACATCTCAAATTAGTCATTGCTGAATCTGTTGACTACAGAACATTAAATGATCTTTAAATCAAAGATCATAATTAAGACTTTGTTAATCAAGCAAATCGAGTTCAAATTGAATTAATGTCAGAATCGTGTTTAAATGATACAATTAATGAAGATCAAAGTTGATAGTGCTTAATCTTTAAAGATAAATATAATTGAATATTAAGAATACAGAAGAAGATTGATATAAAAGCTTTTATTTATGTAATGTTCAAAGACTGCATTAGACTCGAAAGAAATGTGTTTGTGACATGAAAAGAATGTGATGTAAATGAACAAGATGTTGATGAAAGAAAAGAGTGTTGAGAAAGAAAAAAGAAATTGAGTCATATCTGAGTCAAATCTGAGTCAAATCTGACTAGCTCGCTGATTAGCTCTAATCATTACGCAGAGAACTCGCTAGCGTTCACTGCAAATTGATTAAAGCTTCAATCTTGTTCAGCTCTATCAGTCTTGATACACTCGTAACATTACTTCTTTCTTCGAAAATTCATGTTTGCATGAATGTAGTTCATTTGCTCACTTTTGTTGATAGTTATTTCAATATTTAGCGCGATTTGTTTGAATATAACTTATGAAATTCATTCAAAACTTTCTCTGAGTCATTGAATTTCTCTTTATCAACATAGTATCATTCGTCATTTCTATCTAGATCTGTTCATTTGACTTTGTACTGTATTTGATCTTGATAGCGTCTGAAGTTCAATATATCATCTATTTTTCAATGTTTATCGTTTTCAATAGTGATTAATCTGAGTGATTCTAAATGCTGTTTTGATAGAGAATCTTCTGAACATGATCACAATAACTTCGAGATGAACATTGAATGCAGATGCTTCATGCTGACTGATAGATGAAGATGATAGAAGATACTCACTTTGACAGTGATTTGATAGAGATCTAGCTGTTTGTCTTTCAAATCTTTGCAGAGTCTCGTTATCTTAATGTTTCTGAAAGATAGTCAAACTCAATCATTTACTTCATAGATGACGTTTCATTTATGTTTATTCATCTGAACTTTGATGATCAGCTTCGTCTTTTTCAATTGTTGATGATTGAAGTTCAGTAACTCTTTCATTTGAATGACAATATCATCTGCTTTTCTAGCTTCAAGTCATTCACAAGTTGTTTCATAGTCAGTTGTATTTGAATTGAAACTCATTCGAGAGTGAAATTCTTTATTGAAGTAGAAGAGAATCATTGAAGTGATTAAGAAGATATTGAAATTGTTGCTGAATTTTATCATAGATATTTATTTAACTCAGTCGTTCTGCATGTAATTGCAATAGATTCTAAGTTCGCGTTCGACGTCTTGATTGACTCGTTTCGATTGATTGTTGATTTCAGAATAATAGACTGTAAATAGACTAGCTGTGATTCTCAGTCGCTTGCAAAGACTTTTTCACATAGTCGATATGAACTGAAAGTCTCTGTTTGAAACAATAGAACTGAGTAGATCATGCAGTTGATAGACGTTTCATAGCATGATTCAAACCGTTTCTTCAACTGAGATGTCATTGTCTTCTCAATGACAGAAAACATAGTGATGTTCTTTGATGAGATGATATATGATTGTGCAAATGACGTTATAGCTTTCTGACAGAGATAGTTCAGTGATGAAGTTCATAGCTATATCTTTTCAGCGTTTCTGTAAAATTGAGAGAGAATGATGAAGTTCATTAATGCTATTTCTAGAGACTTTGCTTCGTTGACAAGCATGACAGTTTCAAATGTATCATTGAATAGTAGCTCGATGATCTGATCAATAGTAGAAACGCTGAACTAGATTGATGATTCGTCTATTGTTGAAATGAGAGATTGAAGATTGATCATGCACTTCTTGTAGTAATTTCATGTGCATGTTCTCAAAAACTCACAGTAAATCTTTTCTAAATAGAATGTCATCAATGATTTCGCAGTTCTTTAGTTTAGTGATATGAAATTTGAGCTTGTTTTTATTCATAGCTTGTTTATATTCGCTGCAGAGCTCATCTGTTTGATTGATCATTCATACTTATTGATAAAGATTTGCTTTCGATTCAATAGATAAAACATTGATTCTATTAAAGATCAGAATAGTCTGAAAATGGTCTTCAAGACGCTGAGCTGATTCAAAGACGTTCGCTAGAAACATTCTGATTAGAGCATCGACTTTAATGTTTATTTTGCCTGATTTAAAGATGATCTGAAAGTTGAACTTTAATAGAATGTTCAGATAGTTAACTTGTTGTCAACTCAACTGTTTGTTTTTCATGAAGATCTTCAAAGCTTGATGATCAATGAACATCTGAATGAGTAGTTCAGTGCATTTCAGCTTGAGTCATCAGTGTTTGAAGCATTGAATAATGACTAGCAATTTCTTGTCATAGATGTGATAATTGATTTCAGCGAGAATCATGCTTTTGCTGTAGAAGATCATCGAATGAAGAACTTTCTCATCATCATACTGAGATAGTATTTCATCTTTTACATAGTTCGAAGTATCGATCTTCAGAATAGCTTGTTGTTTGAAATCGAAGTGACGAAGTACTGAGATCAAGCTGACTTGGTTCTTTAAATTGTCAAAGACTTGAACACAGATCTTGTTTCAAACAAAAGACATGTTTTTTCCAGTCAGCTGAGTGAACAATTTGACTAGCTTTGAGAAGTTTTTAATGAAACGACGATAGAAGTTAACAAATCTCACGAAGCTCTGAATTTCTTTTAGATTGATCGAAGTGATTCAGCTGACTATAACTGTCACTTTACTAAAGTTCATATGAAGATCTAGTTCTGATACAATGACTTCTAGAAAGACAGTCTCTTCTACATTAAATTCACACTTTCGAATATTCATCTGCAGTTCAGCTTTGCGTAGTCAACTCAATACTAGTTTGACGTGATCTTTATGTTTCTTTCTCATTTTGCTATAAATGAGAATGTCATCTAGATAGACTTGACAAAAGTCGTTCAGAAAGTCTCATAAAACATCATTCATATATTGCTGAAAAGAGATTGATTCATTAGTCAGTTCAAATGATAACATCTTGTATTTATATGCTTTTAAAGCAGTGATAAATGTGATGTAATTCTCGTTATCGAGATGCATTTGAAGTTTGTTGAATGCTGATATGATGTTCAATCTAGTCAGATGCTTGCAACTCACTATTTTATCAATGATCTCATTTATCAACGATAGAAAGTATCTATTTCTTTTGAAAATGACATTTAACTTTCAATAATTCACGCAGAATTGAAGATCTTTATTTGCTTTGAGAATGAATAGAACGAGAAAGAAATAGAGAGTCTGACTAGAAGTGATGAATTTCTTTCACAGATTCTCGTTTAAATACTTCTTTACTTTCAGAAGTTTGACAGAGAACATTCAATAAACTCGATAGCAAGAAAGCATTGAATCACTGATAAGCTCGATTTTATGATCATAAAAGCGATGAAAGAGTAGTTTATTCAATTGAGCTTGATCAAAAACATTTAGAAACTCATGATATTTTGATGACAGCTTCGCTTTAATATCTTTCAAATTCTAAGTTGTTTTATTGATTGAAGAGATGTTTAAAGTGTTCAAATCGCACTGAGTATTGTACGCGATTTCTTTATTGATGTTTATCATGAATAGAGCAAAGACTTTGATCTTGTTTTTCTTTAAATGATTTAACAATGTCTTGAACAAAGCTGCATTTATGCTTTGAATCAAGAATGACTCTTTTCGAATGAATCATTTGAGCATTATAAAGATTTTAGTCTGAGTGATTAAAGAAGATGAAGTTGATCGCGATCAACTTGAGTGCTTTGAATTGAGAGAAATCAAAAAAATCGAAATAGAAGTATTCAATTGATTTGAAAAAACAATGACGTCGTTTCACATATTCAATAATATTTCGTTTTTATTCATTCAGAGCTTACTCAATATGACTTCATGATGATCAATATCAGCTATCAGCATTGATACAGTCAATTTCTTATGACTTTCGATGATGAGATTGAGTAGAATTTTATGAGTGATGATCTTCTTAAATATCTTTTCATCATAATCTTTTATTAGCTTCTCTTTTGTCAATGATATAGATTGAATTCTCAGTTTCTTGCATACTTTATCAACTAGATTAAAATGTATGATCGTGTAGACAACTGAATCACTGTCTATTAAAGAACGAAGGCTGAAAGATTGATTCTGAGAGATGAAATGAGCATCAATTAGAAATGACTTTTCAAAGTAATTTTCTTTCAATAGAATTTCGTCTAGTTTGCACAAAGATATAATCTCTATCTCTTCAATGACTTTTGAAAAGATGACTAGTTTTTTGAATCGAAATTCGAATTGAAATCAAAGCGATCATATTCATTGTTCACTGCATTGATTCTAGTAGATCGATTGAAACACTCTTTAGAGCTATGATCGAATTTATGACATATAAAACAGCTTTCGACTAGAATATCTGCTTCTTTGACGCTAGTTAAAATCGCGTCACGCGACTTTAGCTGATCAGACTTCAAATGATCGACTGACTGAGTGATAACAGTCGCTTTATGAAAGATAGTTTTAGAAAGATCATTAATGCATTTGATCTTGTTCTTGATCTCTCGAATGACTCGCTGATCATTATTCAAATGAATCAGATAGAAATGAATTTCTTTTAAAGAATTAGATTGAACTAGTTGATCTACTCAAATGAATCAAAGATGAGAGTGTATTTTATCTTTCAAATCAGCAATCAGTTGCTTCTCGTGATAGTCTAGATAAAAAGATAGACGTTGAAACTGAGTATAGAATTCACTGAATTTCTTGAATTCTTGAATCAAGTTGTAGTATTCTCTACGAAAGTTAACTTTCTTATTTGAATCATTGAACAACTGAGCTAGCTCTTTCAAAAGATCATCGACGATTCTATAAAGATTGATACAGTCACGTTCGCATCTAGTCTGAGTGATCTCAGCTGCGTCATCAAATAATCTAGAATGTATATAACTCAATTTGACTCGTTCATTAGAAAAGAGATCGATGTTGATCTCTAGTTTATTCTGAATTTTTTCTTATCAGTTCTTTCAAGTAGAGTTCTTTTCATCAGTAAACAGCGAAGAATCAGATATTTTTTGAGATCTAAAACGCTCAAAGTAGATGAAATCAGAAGAAGTGATTTCTTTAGCTTAATGTTTAGTCTTCGACTCTTTGATTTCATCTTCTTGTTATCTATCTAACTCATAGAGTCAATCTGTTTCTTCATCAAGAGCTAAGCTTCAAGTCTTTCAAATTTCGTAGAACATGAGAGATATTATCATTTCAGCGAATGATTCATCATCTTCATGAATGAATGAGACAGCACTTGATGATTTCGTTGAATCAGCATCAGAGATTTGAGAGAAATGATTTTGAAATTCTTTGAAACACTCTTCAGTAAATGAATGACTAGACATGATGAGATTTGTTTGAAAAGAGAGTTGAATGAATGATGATGCTTAATGATTGAAGAAGAAAGATGTATGAGATGAGATTCAATCTTCAACAAAGAAGATGAGATTTGATTGATTCTTGAGCAAACAACGAAGATTCTTTATCATTGAATCTATCGATCGATTTGATTCTTGAGCAATTCACGAAGATTCTTTATTATGATTCTTGTAATTGAGTGAACTTTGCATACTTAATGAGCAATAAGTAGTTTAGCAATTCAAACAGTCTTGTTGTTGATTTTATTCAATCTTTTAGTGTTGTTCTATCTTTCGATTATCATCGATCATCAGATAAATGAATTTCTTTAAACTCGTTCTGTCTAAACAAGTATGTTGAATGAGTAATGAGATCAGTATTGTGTGATAAACAAATTCTTAATATAATGTCAGAATCATGTCTAAATGATACAATCAATGAAGATCAGAATTGATAGTGCTTGATCTTTAGAGATAGCTATAACTGAATATTAAGAATACAGAAGAAGATTAATACAAAAGCTTCTATTTATGTAATGTTCAGAAACTGCGCTAGACTCGAAAGAAATGTGTTTGTGACATGAAAAGAATGTGATGTAGATGAACAAAATCTTGATGAAAGAAAAGAATGTTGAGAAAGAAAAAAGAAGTTGAGTCATATCTGAATCAAATCTGAGTCAAACCTGACTAGCTCGCTGATTAGCTTTAATCATTACGCAGAGAACTCACTAGCGTTCACTGCGAATTGATTAGAACTTCAGTCTTGTTCAGCTTTATCAGTCTTGATACACTTGTAACAATTGAATACTTCACAAACAGTGAAACAAGCTAAAGCTAGTTTCAATTGAGAACAATAAAAGTTTGCATTCAGAAGTGAGCTTGATGCTCACATCAAAAATGACATCTTTATTCTGAAAATATCTTCGTCGAATCAATGAATACTGTCAACATGTTGAGTAACTATCATTAAGCGAAAATTCAAAGAAAAGATGATCAAATACAAAGCTAGATGAGTGTGTAAGAAGTTTCATCAGAAGCAGAGAATTGTCTATGATGAGATCTTTGCTTCAATGATCAGAGTCACAATCATCAAAATGCTTTTAACATTGATGATCAAATATGATTACAAAGTTGAATAAATGAACATTATCATCGCTTTTCTAGAAGCACATCTAAAAGAGAAGATCTGAATGCAGCAATCATTAAAGTTTAAGCAAAGAAAATCAAATGAAATCTTTTTGATCTGTCATTTAAACAAGACTTTATATGAATTAAAACAGATATTTCAAGAATGATATGTAACTTTGAAAGTTTATCTCATCTTCATCGACTATTAAAGAATAGAAATTGATCATTCAGTGTTCATTCATGATAATGACATCATTATCGTCATCTATGTGAATGATCTGCTTATTCTAGAATCAAATATATTTAATATTCAAGCTCTGAAGCTGCAATTTGCAAAACACTTTCAAATGAAAGATCTTGACTCAATCAAGTGATATTTAGAAATGCACATAACTCATAATAAAGCTGAATGAACTCTTTGAATCAATCAAAGCATTTATATCAAGCGAGTCATCAAGCTTCTGAGCATGAGCAATTGCAGCTCAACTAAAACATCGATGCATCACAGATGTCAGCTCAAGAAAAACGTTTATTGAAAGTCAAAAAAGTGAGTTGAATATTAAGTTATCTCTGAAGAAATAAAGAGCTATCAATCTGTTAGAAGTCAGCATAGAACGAGTCATATGAATGTCATTTAACTAATAGATAAATGCTAAGAAAGAAAAGTATCTACAGAAAAGAACTCAATTCTTATATGTGTGTTTCTCAGCTTTGTGCTAGACTCGATTAAATTGATGTCTTACACATATGATGCAGAGTCTCAATGACATCATCTTTAGCTTGAATGCTCACTAGACTCAATTAGAATGAAATCAAGACGAAGACTATAAAGAATAGATGAAGACTAGAATTGTAACATTATCTTCTCTTCTTGAATATTCATGTTTGCATGAATGTTGTTTCTTAGTGCGCTTTTCTTGAATATTTGATATGAAAGTCATCGATCATCTTTTGAGCGTTCATAAATTCGTCGTCATCAACGTTATATCAGTTGAGATCGTTGTCATAACTCTTTCATTTGACTTGATATTGAAGTCATCTTTGATATTGTTGAAAGTTCAATATATCGTCGATTTTTCATTCATCTTCATCGTTTATCACTATTGATTTCGAAGATTCATTCTTCTTGTTAGGGGCCAGCATAGAGCGAGTCAATATGGGTGTCATTTAACTAGAAGATAAATGCTAAGGAAAGAAGGTAGCTACAGGAAAGAAGCTGGCTACATATGTGCGTCCCTTAGCCGACGCTAGGC
>JAABUY010001715.1_pt1 | contig 28319 bp, 29 predicted proteins | sample 5560271 | NCBI WGS metagenome assembly JAABUY01 (sample SAMN10711886, study PRJNA513374) | rock metagenome | isolation source: Antarctica rocks | place: Antarctica: Victoria Land, University Valley | reverse complement strand
CGCTCCGATACATAGAGCTCGAAAATCGAAGCTTTGGTTTCAGGAAAATGGTATAGAAGTCATGGAGTGGCCTTCGTACAGCCCCGATTTGAATCCAATCGAAAATCTATGGGCCCTACTAAAGAAGAAGATCTATAAAGTTTATCCGGATCTGGATTCGCTGAAGGGTAAAGGGGACGAAGCTGAAACCCAGTTGTTCCAGATTTTACAGATGGCCTGGACGAATCTACGAGAGGAGGTAATTGAGGGACTAATATCCAGTATGCTCGACAGATGTGCAGCTGTAATAATAGCGAAGGGCTGGCATACCAAATATTGATCGGGGAATCATAAGTCATATACTACTAAATAACTAGCCCAAATATTGAAGTTCCCCAGCTGAATTTGATGGTTCAATGGTTGATGCAGGTGAGGGGTGTATTGGTTGGGGAGCGCGCGACCGTGACTTAATGCGGGGTACTGTAAGACCAGTTCCAATTCAAGGAAGTTGCAGCTACACAGTCTATGGTGGCATACGGTCCGAGTTTATTGTCCAGTTCCGCATACAGTCACTGAGTCTTGAAACTACGGCTCTTGCGAGGAAAATTCATGGCGATTTAGCTCCAACCACTACATATCATGGACAGCTTGGAGATACAAGCCAAGAGGCAGTCTCAGTATATTCTCTAGGGAGGATTCCAGGCATCAGCTATCTTGAGTACCACCTCACGAATAACCATGCCGAAGATTCCGAAGACAACCTTGCCTTGCGAGCAGATCTCATGGTGGACCTTGCGCGGTATGTTGTCTACTGCTTGACGCCTGGACATTGCTGACAATGCCGTGGCAGGTTCTTTGCCGCATCGTGGAAGGCACCTCAAAGCATTGGCCCAACTTCCTCCGAAAAACTGCGCCAAAAGTATATCAGAGATCTCCAACTTCTACTCTATCATCTTCCGTCGAGATTCCATCCGATCATACAAAGATCCCTCGATTCTATGTCATCGATTTTCTCCCTTCTTCCGTTCGTTCTATCGCACGCCGACTTCAGCTCATGTAATATAATTGTCCATCCGGTCTCTGGCCGGCTGACCGGCATCATCGACTGAGCTGAAGCAACTATTTGTCCATTTGGACAGAATCTATACACGTTGCAAGACTTTTCGGGTACACTACATCGGGACAATGACTGGAGGCAATACAAAGATCATGATACTCTACAGGAGACGTTCTGACAAACTTTTCAACAAGAGGTGGGAGTTTTGTCAGCAGAAGTGATGAAAGCCGTCAGGTCAGCAAGGATTTTGGGTTGTCTCTTGACCCATGGATTTATCAGGAGACTGGCCAATGAGCCCTTCGTTGTTCCCATCAAAGATGATGAGATTGGCCGGTACAACATGCGGTATTTGGACGCTTATCTTGTGGATGCGAAGACGAGATTCGAAGATTTGATTTGAGTTACAAATAATGGATAAGTTGGTGAATCAAGGCGTGGCCCCCAGCGCAGAACAGGTTACAGCTTTCCGAATAATGTTTTGCCGAGGGTTCATGTCTATCATGATTAAGAAAAGAGGATTGGACATGAAAGAACCCCACAGAACTTCAACATCCCACTCAGCCCACACTAGTTGTAGTTAGTGTAGATAAAACTGGTATAGCTAGCATATCGGTTCAGTCTTTAAAAACCTGTGTACTTCTGCGAACAAAGGAGCCAACGATCACCGGCCCGTCTCTGCACGTGCTGGTCTGCCTCACTTACCTCCATACTGCCCTTTGACTTGTGCCTCGAACTCCCGCAACAACCGCCGTGCTCTCCCTAATTCGCTCCTGGGCAGTCATGTATCCTTCCAGCGCACCTTGTATTCGTAGCCCTTCCCCGCCCGTCTCTTGCCAACAATTCTTCTGACATCCCATTCCTCCTCTTCACGTGCTGAAATTCAGACCCCAGATTACGCGGGAAGTGACGGAGTGGTAGCGACATGAGGACCCGCGACCGCTGCTACTCCATGGTCGCCTTCGCGAACGACCCGCCCATATGGATGCTGGGGTAGAGCCACGTTGAGGGATCTCGGCGGATCAAGAGGTTCGGTGGGAAGCTCTGGTATCGTGGGGGCATCCAAGCTACCGAGGGTCTTTGGCTCTTCCCTCGGGTGGGAGCTGAGGAGATGCACAGCACCAATCTCGGACTCAATGCTTGTGGCATTAGTGGAAGCACCGTTTTCACGGGTCTTTACGCCATAATCAAGCACGACAGGGTTACCTGTGGTATGTCAAAGGAAAAGCCTGACTGCTGAGCGGGATTGCATCCTCGAAGCTCACCCTGACTGTAGCCAACCTCACTGGATCGATTCGAGCTTGTTGAGTTCTCGCGGTGCTGGAGTGTTCGCCGAAAATGATGTTTGAAGACAGGCTTATGACGCGGGGGGTGGCGAAGTAAGCTGTTTATCCCTATCTCTTTTGCCCCCATTTCCTTTGTCCCCCATCCTGTTTTCCCTCACCGGAGTGGTGAGGCTCGATGTCTTTGAGCGCGCCGTCGCTTCACTCGGAGGTCTGCTTTTCGAACGTCGGCGAGAGGAGGGTATCAAAGGGCGGAGGTGGGAGAGGAGGAGGAGGAGCATTGGAGATGGAATGTTTCGTCTTCTCTGGGGGCCGGGATATCTAGATCGGCGCTATCTGTCAGTATTGAAATCAATGGGACGAGGTTTCAAGGTTTCGTACCTAGCTTCTGAACCTGTCACTGAAGTCGGTGTACTGCTAAGGTAACAATGATTCTCAACCTGCTCCTCAGAAATCGAGCCATTGTTGGTGGGATGGACGCTGCTGTAGATGCTGCTGTACCCCCACTCTTACTTTCACAAGTCTCAATCGTCGACCTCTGGCCGTCACGGCGAAACCCCGAGACCGAGAACACTCAATCCCTATTTATCTCTCACACTCTGGAGCATGGGATGGCGCAGCTTTCGGCTACTGGAGCCTCGTATTTAATACACATTCCCATCCCGGCTGAGTCTTGGCTGCGCCCCTTGGAGTTGTCCATCCATCGTGCCTTGTCAGCTGCAGTTGCCTGGATCTTCGAGCTGAGACGGCTACAACGGATCGGTGGCACTGCCTCTCCACAATCAACAGCAAAAGGCCAGATCCACTGTCTCGAGGCCACGTCACCCGAGCGATGTTATGACGGCATCCTTGTCGGCGCAGCCAGGCAGATACGACTGTCGATCGCGGCGAGGCCAACGCTCGTTTGACTCCATTCGCTGGCTTTGGCTCACCGCCGCTGTTTGGATTCACGCTCAGCCCCTTAATGTGCGAGCGAGGTGCGATCCTCGTCGACGCGCCCAGGCAGGTAAGTAAGAAGCCCGAGCGACCGCGATGAGGCACAAGGTATTTCCTTCCTTGGGTCATTTGGCAGGCCCGGCTGAATCGCTGGCTCAAGCCGTAGACAAAGAATGGGCTATGGAGAGTAAAAGCATCCTTGTCGAGAGTAAGTCCAGGCAAACGGTGAATTCAGAAGTACTAAGGATCGTGATGGCCGGTGGACCTTCTTCGAATAGGTAGGCGGCGCTGGAGCTGCGCCAGTAAAGCGGTTATCGTATCGAGCGAAAGTCGTAGAGAGCCCAGGCGAAAAAATTGAAAGAGTGGAGGTGAGCAAGATGGCCGGTCCTCTATGCAGCAGCATTCGAGGAGTCTAGGCAGCGTGCCCGCCCACGAAGGCAATTGAAGCCGGGCTCAAGGAAGCCTGTTCAGGCTCCAGCGTGCTGCGCCCCTGCACTGCCTCGCGGGAGCTCACCTCGGCTCAGGCACGGCTCAGGGCCGCTCACCCCGGCTCACATTAAAGCAGCCGCTGCTCACCTGCGAGGCTAGAAGCGGAAGGGGGAAAAATGTTTCGTGACCATGTCTAGAGGGGTAGAATTCTACATGGGGAATTGCTTACCCAGGAACAGTTCCAAGAGTAGAGGAGTTCGAGTCAACCACGATCTCATAACGTGGAGTCTTCAACACTACAAGATAACCCGTTCATCTCAGTAAATTGTTCTAACGAAAATCTCGCTTTTCCGAAGCTCAAGTATTGAACGTATTATACTTAGTATTAAAACCTTTTACATAGAATGGGGAGAAGAGCCATGTCGATCTAGCCCACGTAGATATAGATATATGCATAAATACACGATGGCCACAAGTATGCACGAGGGGCAACAGCCAAGAGACAGAAGTGTGGAGGATCTACGCACGCAAAAAGATCTTGTGCACCGTCGCCGTATGATTTTTGAAACCCATCACACTGGGCAGGACCAGTCCCGCTGCCTTGCACTGCCGATGCGGACACGGGACCTCATCCTTGGGGGCGTACTTCTTCAAGTGCTTCTCAACCTCATTCATCATCTTGTTGGCTTTGGCGTACTCGAACATCCGCCCCGGGTAAGACTTACTCTCATTGCCGAGGCAGAAGATGCATTGGGTGGGCTTGCATACCAACGGGAAGCGGTCGTTGATATCTTCTTCTGAGTCCCCCAGCGAGGTCATCGACTCCGTTGACGAGGGAGTCAACCGTGGCCGGGCGCGGTGCCGGCTCTCTTGTCGGCCGCACAACGCAACACGGGCACGAATGGTCTCGAGTCTCTGGGCATGCTTCCTGAGATCGGTCGAATTGGAAATCGGCTCGCAGGTCAGCCGGACGATCTCACCTCGCTCGGGAATATCGTATTGACGGGGAGCCGAAGGCTTGATGTCTTCGTCCGATGCGATGATGAACGGATCGGGAAATTGGGCCTCAAGGATGCTCGTGTCGGCGTTTCGAAAATGTCGCTTCCGGGCTTTCTCGAGTAGTCGGTTTCGTCGGTTGTTTTTCTCACGATGTAAGGTCGCATCCACCTGTTTCTTGGTCCGAAGCCAGGGCTCGTTCGCCGGAGCACATCGGACGAAGTCGTATTTGTCCTTCAGTTTCTGCGTGAGCTCCTTACTCTCGCGACTGAGCTGAAGCATGCGCTTGCCGCTGACCACCTTCTTCGACAGCTCAGGGGACAACTTGATCGGGACGTTGGGATCGACGGTCAACGTCATGAGTCTGACCAGCTTTTGAACAACATCATCGGAAGAACGACCTAAGAAGGCGGCAATGATATTGAATCGGATCTCCCGGTCGAGGTAGTATCGAACTGTATTCGACTGATGATCGAAGATCTGATCGCGAATCGATGCAGATGCCTGATCTGTGAGAATTCCACAGATTAGTATTGAAGCTACTCGAGAAGGTGGATTGTCATTGTAGAAGAATCAACTCACTGTTGACGACATTGACCAAGTCACGCCGTGCACAATACTGAGTGAAGAACTTCTTCAGCCCAGATTTACGACCGAGGCCTTGAAGGTAGCGAAGCCACGTGCCCGAACGTAATGACTTCGTGGGTGATGTGCGAAACCCATTCGCAGCACGCCCGGGTTCGCGGAAGACGGAGATGTCTAAAGCGCTGACTTTGATCTTCAACTGCAGACTTTTTCTCCCTGAGGGGATTTGAGCCTGGAAAATGTTGCAGACATTCCGCAACGACTCCGCGACGAACACGTCGTCTTTAAGAGCCAGAGAGAGAAGGCGATCGAGAAGGCAGAGGAGAGGGTTATCTTCTCGCTCAACAATAAACGTCTTCCTGTTCGAGGATAGATCAGCGAGGGTATCAAGGGGGTAGAGGTATCAGGCTAATGCTCACTCTCGAGGGCAGTTGTCTTCTCCCTTTGTATGAACGATGGTCACCTTGGCGAAGAGAACGTTGGGCTGGCCGGGAACTTTGTTAGGTGCGATGATGAAAGCGATGTGTCTTCACAGAAGAGATCCTGTCTCGTCAAGGCCTGCGTCGACATCGTCGTCGGTGCCGCTGTCGCTGTCGATATCATCGTCTTCATCGCTACACGTGCTGGCGTCGCCGTCGTGATCGAGGTCGATGTCGGAATCGACAAGCGTTGTATGCGCGTCGTCTCAATCCGTATCATTCGATATGTCCGGGTCCCTTGGATCGTCCCCATAATCTTCTCGATTACCGACGACCTTGCGACGGCCGACGTGTTGATCAGCGTCGTCTTTATTCTCAAGCTTGATTCTGGTGTCGAACATGAAGACCGGTCGGCAACCCAAATACGAAGCCATCAGTATGCCCGTATCAACGTATTCTCGTTGCTGTTCATCTCGATAGACGTGATCATCGTATACTCAGTGATAGAAGAGAATGTGGTATATATCGTCGACACTGCTGACACCCCGCTTCTTAGGGAGTTTGCGGAGTTTGTACTGATCGACAAGGACTTTCTTGTACTATTGACGACGGATACGTCAGCGAAGGCCGTCTCTTGGGGGGTCTCTTACATTGGTCACGTCTCTTTTGATCCCGTCATCCAGCTCGCGTCCACGTTGATCGAGGATGTGCATCTTCAACACCCGCCAGTAGTTATTGAGGCTGTCACGGGCCCGTATTCTCGGATATTTGTCCAAGGTTCACCCGAGGAACGTCTTGAAATCTTCTGCGGCGGCGTGTCGGAGGAAGGTTTCGGAGGGTTCATCGATGTCGGAGCAGAATCTAACAGGAGAATGTTAGCTTCTCGATCAGGCACGGACATTCGGTGGAAGGAGTGTAGGGTGACTGACAGGTTCCATTTTTTAAGGACTGATGCTTTGCTTTTGCTGGTGTTGCGAGCCTCTGTTGAGGCAGTCCGACCCTTGATCTTATGCTCTTGGCGGATACGTTTGTAGTAGCTCGGCGGGCGCCTGAGGTTCTTACGGCGTGCCTGCATCGTATTGCGGGACGACATGGTGGGCCGCTGTGTAAACGAGGGACGAGTTCGGTGCTATTGTCGAGGGACGGAGGTGTCGAGTAATAGAGCACAGGTTGGTCTGCCTGCAGACGGCAAGGGAATGGAGAATGGTGTTCAAAGCGATTCACATGAGCCTGCTGCGCCTGTGCAGCGGGGAAAGAGTGTGGTGAGAGAAGCATAGTAAGAGGGGACCACGTCTCTATTTATGTTCATTGCTCATGGAGGGGTGCCATAGAGGAAGCATGCCGCAGCGAAGCGCTAAGAATCCTATCCTTGTCGCTGGTCCGACTGGGGCCTTCGATGCAGGGCTGAAGAAGTCCTTGATGCTCGAGCAGCTTAAAGCGACTGCGAAGCCATCTTTTTTCGACCATTCAAACCTCAACAAAGTGATACATAGAGTAAACACCTTTATTATTTTTTCATACATTTTTTTTAAATACAGCATAATTCTCTTTAAATTTTTATCTCTGCATTTAAGTTGTTAAACATGAATAATCAAAAAATTATTGATTGTATAAATATTTTAATTGTATAATAACATGAAGACTTTACGAAAATTACTTGAGAAATTTTCTACTATTTAGTAGATGCTTTTCTATCATTTTTCTTAGCGAGCGCGTTGAGAAAAAATCATTCAATTTAATAGAAACTTTTCAACTACATTAATAATAATAATAATAATAATAATAATAAATTCATACATTCTTGTGACATCGATTAGATCAACTCATGAGAAACTCTATGCTATGTGTGTCGAGTGAACAAAATTCTCTGAGATAGAAAATCACTCGCTATCTATACGACTGCTTCACGCAGTTGAAACAACAAGATTAAAACTATGTATCAAATTTGTTCACGTTGATTGCACGTTAGAGAATGAGTGTTCTAGTCACTTTAAATTGCTTCAGAAGCTTCGTTTTCATCATCATTCTTGTCGTTGCTCTGAGATCTTTCGTGATCGCAATGATTATTCGATAGTTCAAGAAGTCAATGTCACGTAGCATTCTCAATTGCAGATGCGTTCAGTTCGAGCAGTGTATGAGTACATGCTTCGCTGTCTGATGACTTCATTCGCAGTTGCATTGCAAGCTATTCATGCTCGAAACGTTTCTTGAGTGCAGATAAACGTTAAGATCTATGCGTTCAATTCTGATGTAAGTTGCAAGAGTGCTTTCAGCCTTGTGAAAATCATCACGCATCTTTATCATCTTGTTGAATAGATGAAATCTTTGTGCTGAGATTACATTAATGTCTGTGATGCATTTCTTGTATTTTTTTCATCATTGCTCTCATTGATCTTTGTGATATAATGCTATTGCGATGCTATCGCTTATTGAGATTGTTGTAGAAAGATCAAATCATCTGCATCTAGACTGCATTCTTACGTCTTCTTGAATAAATGTGTTCAGAAGCACTATTTTCTTGATGTCAGAAAAGCAAGAAGTGAAATGATTAATTCTCATCAGTTGAGCGCGTATGAGTTTGCATGCTCATCTAGTCTCTTGTATTCTATCGTTGATTCAACTGCGTAATATGACTTTATTCTGCAGCATGTTTAGATAAACATGCAGCGAACTTATGTATGTTTCAATCTCTAGCGTTTCAATGTTTACTCTTTTGAACACTCTTGCAACGTGATGTAAAGTTTGATTTTGCAAAGTTTCTAGTCTGCATTTCTTGTCTGACAGTTCTCTTTCTTTGTCACGCTGATATCAGACTGATGCTTCAAATGCAATTTTTGATCTCATTACAGCTGAGTACATTTGTCTCGCTTTTGTGAAGATTGTCTCTCATGTGAAGATTTCTAGACGACTAAGCGCAAGCATTCTTGTGACGTGACTCACTTTTATCTGTCGAAGATGCGCATCTCATCACAGTTTCATGTTCAGTTGAATCTTTAAAACTTGCACGTCTGATTTTGACTTGATCACTGAGCTTTTTATTTGTATGCTAGTCATCATGTTGAATTTTCTCAATTTTCTAGTGAAATGTGTGAACTCATATTTTTTTAATGCGAACGTTGTGTCATGAATTCAAGCTCACTTCACGTAAACATCATATGTCTTGCTCAGTGTTTTGCAGATTTCTTCAATGAATCTGTCATATGCTAGAATGTTGATGTCATTTACAAAGTTGAGCACTTTGATTTTAATTCTCAGTGCTTCGCATTTTTCAATTAAACTTACGTTGAAAAATAGAAAGAGAATTGATGAAATGAAAGATTCTTGAGATATGTCTGCGTTTATCTTGTACATAGTGCTCGTTTGCTCATTGAATATCAGCAATGTCTCTCTGTTCTTTAGAAAGCTGCGTGCTGATTCAACTATGTAACTCGACGTTCTTCTCATTTTCAGCATGTGCAGCAGTTTGATGTGCAAGACTCAATTAAATGCTTTGATGATGTTTAAACTTAGCATGAAGATCATGTACTTGATTTCACAGTCTCACATGATGTGAACTTGATCTACTAGTAGATTTAACATCAAGATCATGAATCACTTGTGTCTCGCTCTCATTTGAGCATTCAAAAGCATGTGATGAGTCTCAGCTATATCACTCAGTCTTTTGATCATAATTGACTTTAAAGCTTTGCTCATGATATCAAGCAGAGCAATGAGTCGATATGTCTTCAAGTCAATGTAGTCGCTTTTCTTTGATTTATGTAGCACTATTGTTTGAGTCTTTTTGAACTGCTTTGAGTGATATTTGTGTATCACACATGCGTTAAATAAACTCATCAATACTGAGATCAGTTCTGTGAAATCTGCTTGAAGTGCTCTGTTTGAAATTTCAAAGACATCTGACACTTTGTTTGCTTTTACTTGTCTAATTACTCGCTTCATTTCATTCTTTGAAATGCGTGAATTTAATGATACTGTCAAAGATATGAATGAATCTGAAATGTTGTTAATGTCTGCTTGTGAAAATGAAGAAAAGAATTTTTCTTGCAGCATCTCGATTTTTTCTTCAAACGTTGTTATCATGTAATCAGTATCATCTTGTTTCAGCGATGAAAACTGAGAAAGCTTTTTAAATAACTGACTTTCGATTCTAGCTCATTTTGCAAAACATCATATCAATTTCAATGCATCACTTAGCTCATGCATCTGTGATCTGAAGTGTGTGCATTTTGTTTGTCTGATGATCTTGTTTTTGTGATCATTATGTTTCAGATATTCATTTCATGCTTCTAATGTGTCTTGCATTTTTCATATGATTCGCAGTCATCTTGATTTCATTACTACTTCGAAGCAACTCTGATTTCAGAAGTCTCTTGCTTAATTTGACAATTTTGCTCAGAAAGTAGACTTCTCAATAATCTCTTGTAGTACTCTGATGATCTTTGTCGCTCTGTCATTCATTTCAGCTTTGCTGTTTAAAGAACAATCTGATGAAAGATGTATTTGTAAATAAGCACTCAATGCTTCTGTGTTTATTTTTTTTCAGAGTCAACGAGTCGAAGATTGCACTGAGATTGTTTGTAGATTTAGCTCTGTGACAATTGAAAGATAATCTGATTTCTGATGTAAATTGATTCGTACTTTGCACTTGCGTGTCATAGACTGTATTTTTTCGCTGCTAAAGACTAAGTCTATCATTATAAATTGATTGTGAGCTTCGCGAGTGATTGTGTCTGATTTCAGTAGTAGTCTCAGTCTTGCATTTGTAATGTCGTTTAGTAGAGTATCAATCATTGTATGTTAAGCGAAGCATCTTCATCTTTCTCAATGTGAATGATGTAGATTGAAGTTTTCTACAACTATTTGTTCACAGTCATTCTTGAGTAGTTCATTCAAGCGAGAAATAGTTGAAAATCTCTCTGTGAATGTGATGAATAGTGAGCTTAAGTTGTAGACATTTAAAAGTCTTAGCATCTGCGTTTTATCATCTGTGTTACGAGTTAATATTCTGATTAAGCAGATGTTTGACTCAACTGTCTTTACTGTTCACTGATTAAGTCTTAAGCATTTGTTAACATATATGCATGTTCTTGACTGAAATGACGAGTTTTTCACTAGATGAAAGAAGTTGTGAGCTGAGCTAAATGATTGCAAGTCATTGATGTTACATTCTTGCTTCTGTATGACTATTATGTTGAATTTGTGAACTTCTCTGTCGATCAAGAATGATTCTTGAATCTTCAATGACTTTCTGATGTTGTACTGTAGAATTTGTAGAAAGAGTTGTTTCATCATAAAGTTATTTGTAGCTGTTGTTGACTTTGCGTTGAGAAGACTCTTTGTATGCTTTCGATCACTGAGAATCTTTCGCGCTTTCTGATTAAGTGTTTCTGAGTCTGCTCAGATGTTGTCTCATCTGAATCGTTAGTCACGCATGAAAAGAGATCAACTCATCTCTTCTTGACTTCTATCATCTATCATGTCAATTCAACGTCTCGATTACGTGTTTTCAACACGACACTTGTTGAGCTTGAAGAGTTCGTTGAATCTACAAAGTCTGTTGAACTCAATCAATTCATTGAGCTTAGAGAGTTCAGAAACAGCGAGAAGAGTGTGTGATTGTATTTCAACGCTTTTAAATATTTGATCAATTTGTTTCTGTAGATTTCTGACACATGTTTCATCTGTTGTTGTCATTTGAGACAGATGCATCTTCAGAGTTCGTGATCTTCGTTGCAGTTGACGCAACGTCTTCTATTCAAAGACATCACGCACTCTTCAATGTGATGTTTATCTGCACATTTAGCACAGCATTGTTTCTTCTTGCAGAATCTGATCATATGATTGAATTTGAAGCATCTGTAACACTGAGTGATGCAACAGTTCTTTTCAAACAGCTTGCATAAGCATTCTTAATACAAGTTTAGCATGCTCTCATTCATTAGTCAATTCATCATCGCTTCGATTGCAATCTTTACAATGAGCGATGAGTGAATCTTTTCACTTTTGATTACTTTCTTGAGTCAGACTATTCTTAGAATCTCTAGATTTTCATGAAGTCTTGCGTTATCTTTTATCAGTCTTTTAATGATCACTTCTTGATTGCTTGTGTCTATTGTAATGCATATTTTATGTGCTAGCACAGCGAAGATTCAACGCACTATATGCGTCAAGTTCATGATTTCTTTTGCTCATGTTTGAGATCTTTTCAGATTTGCTCGAGTCTCTGAACTCACTGCGTGAAGTGTGATGTCTTCGCTTTCAAGCTTGCGAAGAGACATGATTAGATCTCTTTGAGCTGTTAACACGTTTGTGATTTCTTGAAGAATCTGTTCAATAGATTTCTTTTGTATCTTTTCTATTTCTTTTCTTTCTGCTATCTTCATCATGACTTCTTGTTTCTTGCGAAGCGATGATAATTCATCTCTGAGACATTACTTCTTCATTGTTACTTCTTCTTTTGTCACGTTCACTCATGACGTGATTTCTGATGAGAAGTGCATACTATCTTGTGTTTGCGTGCTATCTTGTATTTGTAGCTGCTTGCTAAGCAGTTGTACGAATGTCTTCAGTTTCTGTACATTTTTTGCAATGAACACGTTCTGATTCTCGTTGTTTTTTTCTTCTGAATCATTTCGAAGACGTTGCATCAGCTTCACTGCTACTTCTTTTTATGAATGATCTTTGCTCTTCTTTTTCTCTAACATTGATGTTCATATTAGAAGATCAATAATGTTAGCAACATACTTCTCATCATTACGTAAGCTTTTCGATCTCACGTTGCTGTTTCTTCATGACAAGTCAACATTGTTTGCAATCATCTTTGAATCAACATTGCTGCAGTTCATGCAATTCATCATCATTTATTCGTCTTCTAGATTCATTCTGCTTTGATTGTATTACTTTTTTCAAAAATTGGCTTTGCATGCGTTGTGATTGTTTATGATAATTCAAATAAGAAAATAATTGCTGAAACTGAGTATAAAATTCATTAAACTTCTTTGCTTCTTGAATTAAATTGTAGTATTCTTTATGAAAATTGACTTCTTTATCAGAATTATTGAACAACTGAGCAAGTTTTTTCAGAAAATTCTCAGTGAATGCATAGAAATTAACATAATCATGTTTTCATTTAGTCTGTGTGACTTGAGCTGCATCATTGAATAATCTAGAATGTACATAGTTTAAAATGACTCATTTGCTGAGAAAGAAATTGATGTTTATTTTTAACTTATTCTGAATTTTCGCATATTAATTCTTTGAAATTGAATCTTTTTCATTAATAAACAGAGAAGAATTGAGTATTTTCTAAGCATAAGATTTATCAAAATAAATTGAGATTGAATTGATAAAGATAAACTTTTTAGTCACTTGAAGTTTTTCTTCTAGCTTTCAATTCTTATCTGAAATTTGTAAATTAATTTTGTTTAATTGTTGTTTAACTCACTCAAGCTCTTTATAACAAGTCTTTTATACTTGATCATTAAATAACTTGTTAAATAAATCATAGATTTTCATGTTTAAATTTCATTGAACTTAAAATTTATTAAAAACTTTCATAAATTAATTTGAATCATCTTCAATTCAATACTTTAGCTGTTTGATGTTCTTAACATTTCAGAGAATGAAAATATTAAATACTTCATTAAAGATCTTTAATATTGACATGAATTGATATTGATTTCATACGAAGTTGATTTTAAGATAAATGATTATTTTTAAGAAAAGAGTGAAATAGATAACTGATGCAATAAATTGTTCAGAGAAAGAATTGAAAGTCTCAGAGTAATGACTTTGATATTCTTTGAAATAATCATTCGCAAATTATTGAATCATGATGAATATTTAGTCAATTGAATGAAGAATGATGCTTGACAGAATAAAGATGAAATTATAGTTCAAGTGTTTAATCTTCAAAGAAGAAAGATTTTGTTTATTGATTTGAGATAATTCTTTAGCAATCAATGAAGATTTTTTATCATTGATTCTATTAATTTATTTGATTCTTGAGCAATTCATGAAGATTTTTTATTATAGATTCTTTTAATTGAGTGAACTTTGCATACTTAATGAGTGATAAGTCATTTAGAAATTTAAGTGCTTTATCACTGATTTTATTAAATTCTTTAATGAAGTTCTATCTTTCAATTGCATCAATCATCAGATAAATGAATTTCTTTAAACTCATTCTGTTTAAATAAGTATATTAAATGAGTAATAACATTTATATTGTATGATTAATGAATTCTTAATGTAATGTTGAAATCATGTTTAAATAATTCAATCAATAAAGAACGAAATTAATAATGCTTGATCTTTAAAGATAGTTATAACTGAACATTAAGAATATAAAAGAAGAGTGATACAAGAACTTTTATTTATGTAATGTTCAAAGACTGCATTAAACTTAAAGAGAACATATTATGATATAGAAAGAATATAATGTAGATGAAGAAGATGTTGAAGAAAAGAAAAAGAAATTGAGTCATATCTGAGTCAAATCTGAGTCAAATTTAGATCAGATCTTAATTAAATCATTGACTAGCTTTAATTAATACACAGTAAACTCATTAATTGTCAGAAACTGAGCTAAACTATAGATACTATCAATATAAAAGACTGATATTATTATTACTTTGATAGAATCTAGGTACAAGACAATACATCAGATAATGTACAAGATGAAAGATAAAGAGTGAAAGAAAAGAATGAAAGCTCAACTTCTATATATATGAATTGAGCAGAATCAAGATTAGACAGTAGTTTTATGACTTAAGATTGCAAAGATTCGCGCACATGATTGAGATGATTGAAACAGAATTGCTGAAACTAGATTAAGATGATGATGACTAGATTGATGACTTGATTCATTGAACTGCAAAACAGATTCAATGAATCAAGATTATTTAAAACATCAACAATTTATGTTTTAAATTGAATTAATGATCTGACATCATGACAATAGCTTCTCTCTTCAAGACTGAGCTTCTGCAAGATGATGAGAAGAAACAAGATGAAGTGAGAAAGAATTAAAGATGAAGACTTAAAATGAGATGAGAATTGATGTGAATGCATTTTAATGTAATGAAGCACAGATGAAACTAGAATAAATCTGAGTCACATCTGAGTCAGATTTGAGCAAGATGTCTGAAGAGTAAAACGAGATGAAACGCATTTTAACGTGATGATGCATGAGTATTGAAACACATCTGAGTCACATCTGAGTCAGATTTAAACAAGATGTCTGAGTCAGATCTAGACAAGATCTGAGTTAGATTTGAGCAAGAAAAAAATGAAATGCAGTTTAATGTGATGATGCACAGATGAAACTATAATACATTTGAGTCACATCTGAATCAGATTTAAACAAGATGTCTGAGTCAGATCTAGACAAGATCTGAGTCAGATCTGAGCTGAGTTAAAATGATAAAGATTGAACTTAAAGTTCTTGACATTAACATTGAGATATCACACACAATAGTACATGTGATTCTTCAACGACAGAATTGACGAGATGATATTCATCAAGCGTTTGCTCACAGTTATTCAGAAGATGAAAAGACTCTCAAGTAGAAAAGGGATTTTTTCAATTGACGTAATACTTAAGCAGAGATGAATTATAACATTTATCACACTTGAAGTTTAATATGCTGTTTACATATCAGAATCTTTCGTCATTCTTGATGATAACAAGTTCTCAAGATTTCTGATGTTGACTTAAAAGAAAGTCACTTGTGATATGACTCAAGGGAATAACATGAAAGATTGAATGAATCTTCATGAATGTTGAAAGATTTAACTCAATGATCAAAGAATTGTTCTTGAAAACATGCTTGATCTTGAAGAAGTCAATGTTATGATCATTTAACTTGATTGCAAGGCAAGCGATGCTGAGATTGCAAGCATTCAATCAGACTTCATCTTTGACGAAGTATTTAAAACAAGAATGACAAGAGAGATTGACATTGAATTTGTAGATGATCTGAGCTATAAGCATCTCATCATGTAGATGCTCAGTTAATTTCTTCATCTTCTTGATGAACTTTTTGACATTGATTAACTTGTCTTGAGCTTGAGATGTAAGATTCTTAAGCAGAGACTCAAAAGACTTGAAGTTTAAACGTGAATTCTGACTTGAATTGATCAAGAAGAATGATGTTAAAGTGATTAATGATGATGCGTTATTGATGATAAATTTGACTTCAGAAAGTCATTTAGTTCAGTCATTCTGCATGTAGTTGACGAAGACTCGAAGATAATGCTTCATGACAGCATTGACTTTCTTGATTGAATCATTGATTTCAGAATGATACGTCGTTGATAACTTAGCATTTATCTTCAGCATTTTACACATGTGCTTTCAGACATTGAAGATGAATTGTGTGTCTTGATCAGACATGAAGAACTCGAGTAAATCATGATGTTTTCAAATATGAGCATAGAAGCAGTTGATAACTTCTTCAACTTTCATAGAAGTGATGAGAACTAAATGTCTCATTTTGATAAAATGATCAACGAAGACTAGAACATATTTATATGTGATACTTATGAAGATGCTGAGCGATAAAGAATCTACATAGTTCATGAAGACATTACGTCAACAACGTTCAAAGACTGAAAGAAGATACAATCATTCTTGAGTTCATTGTTTAAAGAGCTTGAAACGTGTGCACATGTGATAGTTTCATACAAAGCGTTGAACATACTTATAAATGTTTGATCATCAGTAAACTTGATTAATCAGTTCATAACTTTTTGCTCTTTCTGAGTAATCATTGATGACATTATCATGAGTGAGCTGAATAATATGAAGATGTAATTTATCTGAGTTGAGCATGTACTTTCTTTCTTGAAAGTACAGATGATTCTCATGTTCTTCACACTCAACTAGAAAGATCTTGTTGTGATATCATGCTTCATTGTAAAGCACTTCAATTATCTGAACTGCGAATTTGTCATTGATTTCAATTTACTTTCACAATGTCTGAGTGAAAGTATTAGCAGAATCTTTATCAAGATTCAGAATGTCTTGATCTAACTAAAACTCGATATTTTCAACGTTGAATTCTTCGATTTCTAGATTCATGAAAGTTAGAATTTGCAAGAATGCTGAAATAATTGAAAACAGATGTAACTGAACTGAATCTAAAGCGATGATTTGTGACTGAAGCTTCATGACTTTGATGTTGAAGATGTTGAAGACAAGATTCTCAACAATATCAAGATCTAAAACATGAGTTTTCAGAATTGTCTGATGTTGATATTGATGTCAAGAATTGAATGTATCTTTCTTTTTAAAGAAATTTTCTGAGCGACGTATCAGAGCATTCAACTTATCATTGATCTTGTTGAAATGATAAGCGATGTGATAGTTGAATCTAGACAGAAACTCGCTTCAATGAGCTTGATGATGACTCAACTGCTTAGTTGACATGAAATATTCAAGGTTTTTGTGATTCATGATCATCTCGACAGAATAGATAAAGTCTTCAAGCTCTGATCATCATTTCTCGAAAGCGCAAACAATGATCATGAGTTTTTTATTATAGATCTCGTAGTTACACTCGACTGAGTTATGCTTCTTCAAAAAGTAAACAACTGAATGAAGAATCTCGTTCTCATCGTACTGAGAGAGAATGTCTTCAAACACATAGTTCAAAGCATTGATTTCTATCACAATCTTGTGATCTGAATTATAGTGACAAAGAATAATCTTGAAAGTGAAGACTTTCTTAAGAGTGTTGAATGCAATCTGACATTTCTGAAATCAGACAAAGAGTACATCTTTTCTGATGAAATGAGTGAGCGAAATAGTTATTCTACTATAGTCATAGATGAATCTTTTATAAAAGTTCGTGAAATCTAGAAAACTTTGAACATCTTTAACATTGATCAAGTTGAATCAGTTGACAATGATGTTTATTTTAAAAGAATTCATCTTGATCTCTTTGATGATGATTATCAATTCTAGATATGAGACTTGAGTGACGTGAAACTTGCATTTGATTATATTCATCTGAAGATTTGCTTCTTGCAGCTTTCGCAGAATGAGCTTGACATAAATCTCGTGCTCGAGTTCATTATCAAAATAGATCAAGATGTCATTCAAATAAGCTGTATAAAACTTATTTAAATGTTCATGAAGAGTATTGTTGATGTACTTCTGAAACGAGACAGATTCATTACATAGATTGAAGAGCATGACTAAATACTTGAATAATTCAAATCAAGTGCAAAAGACGATGAAAGCTTCATCTTCTTCTTTGATTTGAAGTCAATTGAACGCAGAGATGATATTCAGCTTGATAAAGATTTTAGCTTGACTTAGATGATTCAGCATTTCTGAAATCAGAAGCAGAGAATATTAATTCTTGACTGTGATAGCGTTCAGATCTCAATAGTTCACGCAAAAGCAAAGTTCTTCTTCGAGTTTCTTGATGAAGAGAACAAAGATGATCATCTGAGAGTGACTGACTTGAATGAAATCTTTGCTCAGATTTTCATTCAAATAACGACGAAGTTCTAGAATTTTATCACGACTCATGTCATACAAAGCGAAGACTGAGAATTGAGCATCTTCTTTAAGATGTATGACATGATCATGAGCTTAATGCAAAGACAAGATATCGACGTTCTTCTTGAAAAAGACGTCTAGAAACTCAAAATATTTGAACGATAAAATTGTGACTGAATCAACATTCTTACTTTGTCAATAGACTTCAAGATCTTCTTGTGTCATGAATGCAGTCAAATGAAATTTCTTTCTCATTTGATGAAGATTCAGACGATGATTTTTATCATACATACTATTTTGAGAATGAGATGAAAATTGAGCAAGAGTTGAACTGTTTTTTGAACAGATAGTCAAAGCTGCGTGACACAATTTTGACTCATCAGAGTTTAAACTAGAAGATGAGATTGATTTAAGATTCAAGAAGATGTCGATTTTCTTTAAAGTGACGTTAAACACTTCAATGTCTTTGACACAAGCAGCATGATCAAAGCTTCAAGCTTTCAACTCAATTATGTCAAGTTGTATAAAAGATTGATTGAATTGATCTGCTCAAAAGACAACAGAAGTTCTAAAGAGAAAAGAATTTCAACACTTGATTTTTGATGAGTATTCTTTTTGAATGACTTGAAGAATACAATTAGAAGCTTCTTGTTTCAGACGAGAGACAAGATTGAACGAAATTTGTTTTCTGTGAATGAGCTGAGTATTAATTGACTTCTCATGAGCGAACGAAAGATTATATTACTTCTTGTGAGCAGACGAAAAACTGAGTTGCTTCTTTCAAGAAAATGAGAAACTAAATTGCTTCTTGCAAGCGAACTGAAAACTGAGTTACTTCTTTCAAGTGAATGAGAAACTAGATTGCTTCTTGCAAGCGAACTGAATGCTGAATTGCTTCTTGTGAGTAATCTGTAGACTGAATTGCTTCTTGTGAGTGATTTGTAAACTGAATTGCTTTTTGTGAGCAATTCATGAACTAAATTGCTTCTTGTGAGTGAATTGAGAGCGAGACTGAGAGAAAGCTACTTTGTTAACTTCAAGCGAGAAAATTTTCTTCTTGTTGATTAAAATCATAAATCTTGACGAGAAATTGATAACAATAATTAAGACAGAAGAAGAAAGACAAGATGAGAATATTGTGTTCAAAATTGACATTAATGACGTGATGATGAAGTCATGATAAACTCATGACGATGAAATATTGATTTAATTCAGTGACATAAAAGAATAATCTTTCGATGTATTCATCAAGAATCATTGTGATTTCAATGACATAAGTAATGTCATCGATTAAAGCGACTTGATCATCAAATTCTCAAAGTCTGTGAGAATGAGTTAATTGATGCAAGAGAAGATAATGTTGTTGCATGAAGAATTTGTTCATAAAGACATAAGTCAAGACTTCACTATCAATCAGAGTGAGAGCGAGAACTTTAGATTGAGCTTGACGTAGAATACAGAATACTATCATGTGATTATCTTTGAATGTCAAATCAAATTCAAAGAGTTTCAAGACAGATTTAGCAGAAAACTTTCTATATGATTGAAGTGAGAGTGAAAAGATTGAAACTAGTAGACAAGATGATATGTATACAGATTTCTGAGCGTGACTTAGCTCAGAAACTAAACTTTTCTTGCAGACAGCGAGACTTCTTCATCTATATTGACAACGTCACTGTCGTAAACGTTCATGATACGCAGAGTGAAGAGCTTCTTATTTGAGCATTTTTTAGTGATTTTGCTTGAATGTTGCAACTTGCAGTAGTAGCACAACTTTCACTTGTTGCAGATTTTCTTGATCTCAGAAACGATCAAAGTCTTATCTTGAATGATGATAATGTCAAAGCTTAAATTCATTGACTCATCAAGAAATGAGAGAGAGAAAGACAAAGATACTGTCAAAACAACAGTCACAAAAATGATGATCTTTGAACTCAAAGAATTACTAGTCAACGCAAAGATGCTCTTAACTTTGATGAATGAAACAATGATGAAGATGAAGTGAGATTGATGATGTTTAAGCTGCTGAAACTCTTCATTGATGTCAGAAAATGCTTAAACTCATTGATGAAAGATGAATGATCGAGTTTCATTGAAGTTTCGTTAGAAGAAGATGATGACTTGAGTGAAATAATTGACATTGCGCTTCAGACAATCAATCAATGAGAAATCTTTCATTAAAGAATATTCTTTCTTTTGATAGAAGAGATTGTAGTAGTCGACAAAGTTATTCATGTCTTGCTTCAGAGTTTTGCAAAGATATAAATGAGCATCTTCTGTCTTGAAAGAATTGTCGCAGCAATGATGCAACTTGTGTCATTAATCTGCAAAGATGAAAATGATACAAAGATCATTGACTTGATATTGACTCATTAGATTGTGAATCTTCTTATTTATAATGAGTCGTGACTCAACATAAATGATCTTGACTCAATGAAAGAGATAATGATCATCGTTCACGTTTATACGCTGTATCAGACTCTGCTTTCATGCATTCAATCAATCTTTGTTCTTCTCATACTCAGATATGTTGAGAAGCTTCTTGAATCTAGAAGCGATGAAGACAGCGACAGAATTTGCAGAGAGATGAACGACAAGAAAAGATTGATTGTTCAAGATTTGTGCAATGATCTGAGTTATCATCACAAGAGACTGAGAATTCAATTTTATATAGACTGAAGAACTGAGAACGATGAACGAAAATGAAGTGATAACATCATGTTGTCAAACTTGATTTTGAAGCTCTCGCATTGCACGAAAGATCTCAACTGAATTTTCGATCATACTTTGAGTGAACTGTTCAACAGCACGCTCATCGTCAATCAAAAGATTGTGAGATGACTTTATTTGAGCGAAAGAATAACTAAACAAGATTTCAACGTATGAAAACGTTGCAGAAAGTGTAGATCTTTTGTAATGTTAGAAACTGAGCTAGACTAAAGATACTATCAATATAAAAGACTGATATTATTATTACTTTGATAGAATTTAAATACAAGACAATACATCAGATAATGTATAAAATGAAAGACAAAGAATGAAAGAAAAGAATGAAAGCTCGACTTTTATATACATGAATCAAGCAGAATCAAGACTAAACAGTAGTTCTATGACTTAAGATTACAAAGATTCACGTACATGATTAAGATTATCAAAACAGAATTGCTGAGACTAAATTAAGATGACAATGACTAGATTGATGACTTGATTCATTGAACTGCAAAACAGATTCAATGAATCGAAATTGTCTAAGACATCAATGATTTATGTTCTAAATCAAGTTGATGATCTGACATTATGACACTAATGTTCATTGTAAATTGATTAAAGTTTGATCTTTGACACATTCATAACATTTTTCAAAGTGAAGAAAGTTAAGAAAGCTGAATTCTTTGAATATATTAATTAGCTGAAACTTCAAACATCAGCAATGTATTAACACATCATCTGTTGAAGCTGAATATGTTGATAAATATAATGCAATCAAAGAATTGATCTTTCTGATTTAAGCATTGAAAAAGATGAGATATGATGATTCAAATATGAATTCAACTATCATTTTAACTGACAATCAAGTGATTATAAAAATAAATAGCAATTTCATCAATTACTTTCAAGCTAAGCACATTGATACATTATATTATTATATTCAGAATAAAATAGAAGAGAAAGCAATCAAATTGAAATACATACTCATTGATTAAATGATGATTAATGATTTAATCAAATCTTTGAACTCAGGCAAATTTCTAAGATTCAGATCAGTTATGAAACTAGCTTTAAGAAATGAGACTATTTCATTGAACATGACGTCAACGAGTAAAAAAGCATGATATACATAGAAGATTTGAATAGCTTCACATGAAGCTTCAATTTCTAAGAAAAAGTGTTGAAAATGAAATATGTATGCTCATATGTATACTTTGATGATTAGTTATTTTCGCTTCAATTGAAGCAATATTTATTCTTTCTTTCACTTCTTTCTTCATCTGTATGCTTTATCATATATGCTCTATCTATTAGATAGTCAATATATCTACATGCACATATTCGCTTCGACTTTCATATATCAATAATAACAAATCAATCATTCAGCGTAGTGAATCTTCTCAATCTCAATTACTAGGTCAAATCTGCATAGACTGATCGTCGAGTTGAGTTTCAAGTTAACATTTTGAACTCGAATCGAGATCGAATTGAGTTGCTCACATTTTCAATTCGATTCAAGTCGAGTTGCTCATATTTTCAATTCAATGCGACTCGACTCGACTGAGAATTGAGTCAATTCGACTCGATTCGCCAAGAATTCGAGCTTGACGTTAAGAGAATTAAATATAGAAAATTTTCCGGTTTTTGACTTTTGCATTACCTTTTTGCATTATCTTTTGATAGAGAGTCATGAAGGGAAACATGAAGATCGTTTGGTAGAAAGTCATAAAGGGGAACATGAAGGTCGTTTGGTAGAGAGTTATGACGAAAAACATGGAGGGGAACATGAAGGGAAAACATGAAGGCCGTTTGACTTTGGTAGGGAGTCATGACGGGGAAACATGGTAGAAAGCCATGAAGGGGATCATGAAGGCTGTTCGACCAAGCTATTTACACCTATCTAATATCTTGTCGAGTCCGGTCGGGTTTTCGGGTCGGGTTATCGGGTCAAGCTTCCCAACCCGACCCGACACTTTTCCAAAAAAATTCCAACCCGACCCGACGCGGTCAGTCTAAATCTGCATATTTTTCTGATATTTCTGAAGCATTGAATTTAGCTCAATCAGAGCTACAATTATGCCTCTCAAAGTATGTAAAATAGTCAGTTTGCAGAAATTGATTCAAGCGAGAAAAGATGCTAAGAGGTGAAAGGGGGCGAGCGATCATTCAGCGCATTGAACCTCTTCAACCTCGATTACTAGGTCAAACCTTCGAATTTTTGGTTTATTTTTGAAGCATTGCACTCGTCTTGATCAGGGCTACAATTACGCCTCGCAAAGTATGTGAGATAGTCAGCGCGCAGGAATTGATTCGGGCGGGGGAAGGTGCTGGCAGCTGAAAGATCGAGCAGCCTAAACCGTCAATATCTCCGATCTCATTTGCTGAGTCAAACCTCCATCTTTTCCCGGGATTTTTGGACCGTTGAACTGGCCTTGATCGGCTCTACAACCTTCGTCAGCGAAAGTCCTTCGTCAGAGAGCGTTTAGGAGGAGTTCGAGGTAGGTGGCCGATTGACCGGGGGTTCCGTGGCCCCGCTAGCCGTTCGGGGTTTGGCGGCGGGAAGCTTTCTCTGGGCCACGAGGCCCAATGGCTCAGAGATGCGTGTCGGGAATAAGAGGTAGGTAGTATTCCAACACCAACGAGACACAGACCCGTGAATGACACAGTTGACTGATTAACACTTTCTCAATCAATTATTCTGTGGAGAAAAGGTAACTCCAATAGTGGTAGCAGTGAACATACTTCAAAAATCTGGACTTGATATGGAGCTTCTAGCCGCCGCATCAAGCGTTGCTGGAATTCTATCACTCACTGGGCAAACGATTGCCGGGATAACTTCATTGTATGGCTTCTTTCAGGACTGTTCAGTAGCTTCCAGAACCATCGGCCGTTATTTGAAGGAACTTACATCGCTGAAACAGACAGTCGAAGATGTAAATGAGCTTATTGGGAAGCTGGAGAAGGATATTGATTCGACGAGGGGAATTGGCCTAGCCTCGCTGAAAATACAGCTTGAAGATTGTTTGGAAGATGTTGGAAAATGGCTTGAGAAAGCACAGAAGAGTCACCCACTCTCGTCACGGGGTACAAGATCTTCGTTCAAAAAGTTCTTGGTCGCGCTGGATAAGCAAAACATCAAGGATACATTTGGAGATATTGCGTGCCACAAAGCCAACATCCGGCTAAGTTTGTCTATTATTGGAAGGTCTGTCAAACCAGTCCTAGAAACAGAAATATTTATTCACTTACGAATGATTCTCTTTTAATCTTAGGACTCTTGATGCAGGAAATTTCCTCCAATCCAAGACCATTGGCTTACAACTTAAGGACGTAGTTACACTGGCTACTATTACGAAGGAGGAAACGTTACAATCTTTGAAAGACCTCAGAAAGTCTGTCGACCAGAGCAATGGGTTCAGTTCCGGACCTTCTAGTTTGAGCAGCGTTGCAAGTCACTTATCAAGAATTGAATCCTTACTTTCAGGGTATGCTTCAGACCCGGGTTCCTACGCGGTATCTTGCCCTTCAGAGACATCTCAAATTAGCAGACAGCAGTCATGGTCATCTGTGAGGTATCAATCAGATACAGAATCACTCAGAGATCGAACGGATTCCTTCTCTTCTTTGCCGCCTTCATTGCCTTCGCGTGAGTTGTTTAAGAAACCCCAACTCGAGAGTGATGATTCGCTTAACTGTTACTCAAAGCATCATTGGGTCCTCAAGGCTTCGACCTTAAACTAGCTCGTTCTAGATCGTCAATTGGTGCGAAAGAGCTTGACACCGCCTTTGCTTGCAGCTGCTGTTCTAATCCACCTAAGAGGTTTAAAACACAGAACCTTCTAAGGTAAGTAACTTGCGTCTCTGCAATAGAGCTCATTCGCTCACAAGTTCAGACTGCATCAAAGAATGACCCTTGACTTGGGGCGTATTCAATATTGGTCATGTGCTACTGTCTCTAATGTTGAGTCGGCATATTGTCCATCCCCTTTTGATCCTGACAGAATAGTTCTCTGCGGATATTGCGGCCAGGAATTTCCTCGTTTCGATAATCACCAAGTGCAGCGCATGAAGCATATTCAAAGTGTGCACAAGTTCAGAGAATGCGACCTTAATAAGCGATTTTTCCAGGCCAGCTATTTCCAACAACATATCCACCAAAGCCACGCTGGAATACCGGGGAAATGGTTTAACACGCTGAAAATTACTTGCATGGCATTCGACGCCCCGTTGGACCGAGGGGACCCACCCCAATCCTTACCTGAACATAAGGAATTAACAAATTCATCTGCACTAAACCCATTTATCGGCAATAATATAAGACAAGTTCTCGTGGACATAGCGCGGAAATTCCGTAAACTAGTTGACTCCTCCACCGATATGTTACCCAGTCCTTTAGGTCAATATATCAGCTTAGTGCAACTCGCCGAAACTGCACACTCATATACTAGCTTGCTACTGTTATGGACGGATGGACATGACTCGTCAATGTCTAGCCCTAGCTACAGGTATGATGCTCAGCTAGAACTAGCAAGCTGCTTGCAGAATATAGAAGCCAGAGTCGAGAAATACCGCGCCGCATGCTGGGACATGGGTCACGATGTGGATGCAATCGACAAAATTTTGAGGCTACCTCGGTCAAAGGGTTTGGAGAGCGAGACTCTACTGTCTCCGGCAGGATTAACACACAGTCACGGGGATATTACCGCAGGTTGGAAAGCGGTAGCTCAGCGCAGAGACACAGCTTGGCTGCCCACGCAAGACCGTATTAACATCTGGCTATTACACAATCTGGAAGTGTCCCCCGAACACTCAGCACTACATCGCTCTTTCCTTAGAGGTGGCGACACACTTAACCAGGAAGAGTGGTCACGACTCGTGATGAAGTTCTGGCCATTGGATGATGCGGCTACTGGTCCGGAAGAAAGAAGCTGCTCTACCAACGGCGCTGTTGACAGCGATGGCGAGCGTCATTCTGCCCGCGTCTCTTTGGAAGAATTTGTCACAGGTGAGGAAAGTAAAGATACATCCTCCGATTGGGAGTCCGCCTTCAGCGAGATGGCCGTAGGCGTCGCGTTGAAAGATTTCCCGGTTCCTGGTTCTTCACAGCAACTCGATGTAATTGCTTGACGGGAACGATTCGCGCTTGATGAGCGTTGCTACTAAATCGCTTTCTCTCTCTACTGTTACATAAAAACCTTGGTCTTTGGGCTGTGTCTGAAAAGGGTTCAACAAAGGTCCTTCATTTGGGAACAGAGAAGAATTATTACACGCTAAGATTTGGGAGAAAAACGATTGTTAGAGTTGTCAGTTGAACGAGACAATCATGTTACATATTGTATCTTAAAGATCTTTCTCTTTATCTCTGCTTCAATACAGTCGAATTTGATTATAACGAATTCGGTTATAATGAAACTCGCGTTATAACGAACAGTATAATACATTTATACAATAAATGAGGAAACTGCTGCTTAATGAAAAGTTTATTTAACCACTAAGAAAAGAAACTTCATGAAATTCTGCATGTGATGCTCGATTGGTAACAGAGTCAGAGAACATTCAAGGTTATCTACAAGCTTCACGATAAGATATTTCAACTATGTTCAAGTCATCTTCAAAACCCGGATTGTACTCAGGATAATCTCCTCGCATTCCCAACAGAGCCGTTCCTATCCAATAGTAGAAGCCTTGCACAAGTCTTGAAAATAGTTTTTGGCTCCGATACTGCACCGACATCGTCCAAGCCGAATGTCGTCCGACATCAAAATGATGCGTCCACTGCCACCATCTCAACGCATTAACGCCACTTTGCACTCCCAATGTCCATGCTCCCGATAGATGACCTGCAGCCCGACGTAGCAAACCATTCTCACCAGCCACCTTCTTGCTCGCGGTAGCAGTCTCAACGCAGCAAAGATACCGCGCAGCCAAAACGGGGTCGTTGCAAGATAGGGAAACATCTCGGCGTCAAGCACAGCGCTGCAGATAATCCGCTCGAGTCCTTCGCTCTCCACCACCAATCTAACGACAGTCTCTTTGGGTGAGCCCTGCTTCCGCGACCAGCCGGTCCAATATCCGGGCTTGAATTTGTAGTTGCCCGCTCCGAGCACCACACCACCGGTCCTTGGTGTTGGAATACGAGGTCATATGGGGCATTTAGTATATGGGGTTGAAGCTGGATTGGAGTCTATCTAGAAGATGGACGGTGAAAACTCTACTAGCGGCCCCCAGCCCTGTAGGGCGGAGATTACCAACCAAATTCGCCTGACTCCGTGTGGGGTTGCCTCCGTTCTCAGACGTGCCAGCGTCGCTAAGCCCCTTCGGGTTAGTGCCCTCCCTAAGCTTCTTCGGGTTAGCCTTGGCTGACTGCGCAGCGTAATTATCTCTTGAAAACAATCTTCTTCTTCTTCTTATCACTTTCGTTCTTTGCTTTGCTTGAAGAATAAAGAGATTCATAAGTTCAACTTTCATTGTTAATATACATTATATGAGCTTCATTGATCTTGACGGAAATGTATAAAAATCGTCTTAAGAAACTGATTACACGCTTTATGAGATCGAGTTTTTCTGGTTTTCAGAGCGACTGAGGCTGCTATCTCGGTTTTTGACCATGAAGGCGTTTTAAAGAGTGGCGTAGTAGAAAGATAAGTTGAATGTATATGTTATATTGTTTCACTACTAAAGAACATCGCGATGCGACTTCTTGCTTGTAGAAGCTATGCTGAACTGTAACTTCATTAAGGTCAATCATATTATAGCGGTATAAGGTTGTTGATCTTTTAACATGACGTCGGCTATTGCAGACTTTCTTCAGCGCCTTTTAGGGGAGGCCCCTTAGGTAGGGGGTGGCGGGAGGGGGAATGTGCGAACCATTCCTTCCTATGTGTTACATGTTGCAAAAGCAATTACTTTTATCGTTCAGGAACGGGAAAGGGAGAAATAACTGTGTGGCTCGAGGGTTGATATTGGGTTGTTGAAAATGGAGCGAAATGGGGTGACTGCGATGAGGTCGATAGTACATGTATGATGCAGGAGTCTAGATGCTCTTGAAATCCGCATCACGGATGAGTAGATACCCTGTGAACGAGGGCCGTGACCATCGCGGTATCAATATCAGGTGGTGCGCGAGATGAGTTGCAATGCGACAGTAGGAAATACTTTTACATCGCTGGCAATTTCGCATAGGTCTAGGGGATGGCTGCGTTCAAGTTTGAGTGCAGCATGATAAGGGGCCCCGAAGGGTTGTTCCTAGGGCAAGGTCAATTTCGAAGATGAACGGTGGGACCCAGATTTTGATCCAGTGCCTCTCATCGATTCTACGGGTCACGGCACGACTGGGTGAATCCGTTGCTGCCGGGTCATTGACTCTACGCGAAGTGTTGGTTTGAATGTTGACATGTCTTGGCTCTAAGGGCAGGTAG
>JAABUY010001714.1_pt1 | contig 28327 bp, 30 predicted proteins | sample 5560271 | NCBI WGS metagenome assembly JAABUY01 (sample SAMN10711886, study PRJNA513374) | rock metagenome | isolation source: Antarctica rocks | place: Antarctica: Victoria Land, University Valley | reverse complement strand
ATACTTCGGCGAATTGCAGAAGTTGGGTAAATCTCGCAACGCTGTTAGGAACGACGGTTGACTTTATCAACAACTGAAAGTGCGGTCAACAGTGAAAGTCTTGGGGTACCTAGATTGCGTAGACAAAGAATCTATTTTTACTACATAAGGTACAGTGTACTGGTTTGTGGCGGATCCTCCAATTACCTGGAATTTTAGGGGGGATCGCCCGCTTAGTCATTAAATCGAGACAGGGGTCTTGAAGCGTTTTTGGATTCGTAGCACAGCCAACATGTACTGTGGTAAACCATTGTACTCCGTACCTTTTATCGACATGAACAGGCCATCAATCGTTCTTCTGGTCCCATCTAGACGGTCTCTTTAACGATAGCGACTCCTGACGGTCTTTTCGCTTTCCTCTGTGTCCCTGCCGTGGAACTCTCGACGAAATTAGACGTTTTCGTTTTCACTTAGGAGACGCATTTGACCATAGATCGCACTCTTTTAATAGCAACAACACACAACACAAACCCAACTTAGGGCTCACCACGCGCAAAGAGATCCAGAACACCAGTTGGGGATTGGTTGACAGCTTTCGGTCAAGGTGCCGGTCGTAGGAGAGAAGGCTGGCCCGGCTCCTGCTTTCTCGTCACGATTCACCCCGAATACGCACCTAAATCGGAACTTCAAGCTCTACTTTATAGAGGCAACATCGCTCACTTTGTAGATTTCCTTTCGAAGGACGAGAAGTCGCTCGTTTCTCAACATGTCCTCATCAGATTCCTCACCTCCTCGAAATCCTCCACATATTAGGCTAAACTCTGGTCAAGACGATCTCATTAGCAATGAGTCCTCAAACAACCGGCCAATAGGACCATCAAGGCAGCCTTCGTCGAGATCGTTAATCCCTCAAAGACCGCCGACTGCGCCTCCAATCCGACAAAATCCTTCACTGCATCGGCTGTATAGCAACGGTGCGGCCGAGTCAGCAACTTCGCTTCTTCCTCCATCAAGGTCAAGGACGCATCGGTTCCGAGACGAAGACTCGGTTCCAGGTTCACCAGTGGATGGCTCATCAAGAAGGACCAGCTGGAGCTCAGACGGACGGGATAGTAGGATCTATGGCGTAAATCCCTTTGACGATTCTCGGGCGCCCTCAAGAGCAGGGAGTGACGATGAAAATGTCAATACACAAACAGTGTCAGAAAAGTACAACATCCTACCTTCTGCAGGGCTTCTACTATTTCCAGAAGATGTCGAAAAAGATGACTGGTTGCACAACCCTGATCCAAACGAGAAAGAGAAAAGGGAATGCGACATATTCAGCAGGAGAGGCATTGTCAACCTAGGAGGTCTTGGGCTCTTGACTCTTGGAATTCTAATTCTATTCATTGGCTACCCGGTATTGTATGGTTTTCCAAGCTCTGTTCAACATTATCAGCCCGAATTTACTTTTCCCAAGCGCAAACAGATGTGGCTAACGCTTTCCCTAGTACATCCGTACAAAAGTACACCAACCCACCTGATCCTTGCAGAACGGACCCAAACTGCATAAATGTCGGCAAAATACCTCTGCTTAAGAACATAAGAACGACTCTGGTGGACCCGGACACACCTAAATCAGCTTTGACCAAGAAAGCATCCGATGGTTCAACGCTGAACCTTGTCGTATGCCACCTTCCATCCACTGAATAATATGGGCTAATGTCCGCACAGTTCTCAGATGAGTTCAATAAGGACGGCCGAACTTTTTATCCTGGAGATGATCCATATTTTACAGCAGTGGATCTATGGTATGGAGTGACACAGGACATGGAAGTAGGTTATGACTTCCAAATCTCGTCTTCGCAGCAGGCTTACAAGACACAAGTGGTACGATCCGGATGCCATCTCAACAAAGAACGGGGTACTCGAGCTTCGCTTCGATGCATTCAAGAATCATGGGCTAAACTATCGCTCGGGCATGTTACAATCTTGGAACCAGTTGTGCTTTACGGGTGGTATCCTGGAGGCTTCGATATCATTGCCTGGGAAGGGCGACGTTTCTGGGTTTTGGCCCGGATTTTGGGCTATGGGCAATCTGGGAAGACCTGGTTATGCCTCCACCACAGATGGGATGTGGCCATACAGTTATGACGATATATGCGACGCGGGGATCACGGCCAATCAGAGTCAGACGGATGGTTTAAGTTATCTTCCAGGTATGCGACTGCCAGCATGTACTTGCAAAAGCGAGGATCATCCCACGCCTGGGAAATCGCGCTCGGCCCCGGAAATCGATGTGATAGAAGCCAGTTCCTCAGCGTTGGGGCCACCAGGAGCAAGCACTATGAATGGGGTAGTTTCACAGAGTTGTCAGCTTGCTCCGTTTGATATCTGGTATCAGGCAAATACAGGTACGCTCAACCGAAGACTTGATTATTACAAGTCAAAGGCCGGTTGTACTAATATTAGTATAGACTTCATCGAGGTGTATGACCCATCCATCACGCTCTTAAATTCCTATCAAGGAGGGCCTTTCCAACAAGCCTTATCCGGGTTGACAAACCTAAACAACGACTGGTACGATGGTAAGAATTACCAAACGTACAGCTTCCATAACACTCCTGGCAAAACGGGAAACATCGTTTGGTCTGTAGGTGATCAGACAACCTGGAAGCTTGATGCTCGATCTATTGGACCGAATGGCAACGTTGGACAGAGGATCATTCCGCAGGAGCCAATGGCTATGGTCATGAACTTTGGGATGTCTACTGGTTTTGCTCCGGTCGATCTCATTGATCTCGCACCTTCAATGCCGGCAACTATGCGATTTGACTATGTCCGCATCTACCAAGACCCCAGTGTCCAAAGTATTACCTGCGATCCTTCTGGAATGGAGACTACTTCATATATCGCAAAACATATGGAAGCTTACACTAATCCAAACAAAACCCATTGGTAAAGTAATGTGTTCGTTTGTAATTTGCCCATGCTAATTCAATGATACAGGTCCCAAGTGTCGAAGTCCTGGCCAAAGAACACGCTTGTCAACGGTTGCTCAGCATAAAACGTTTAAGAACTAATGTTTCGACTCTGCGAACTTCACACACTACTTCGATTAGCAGAAACCCCGTGCCCCTTGTTCAGCGGAGCAAGGCCATCCTCTTCATCAACATCTCCTCCCACATCCCATCACCCACGCTCTCGTCATTGTCCGCGAAACGATACGATATAAATACGGCTCTCTAATCTACTTCCCGTCCATGCCTCGAAGGCTTTTTATTGGTTTGCATAAGCGCTCCCAACTGCTGTGTATAACACTTTTATTCCAACATTTGCATCGGAGTTGTTTGATATTGGGTGGCATCATTGGCGAGCAAGTTGTGCCGTCTACTATGTTGGCGTTTGTCTTCCCCTTTACGATCAGCTGCCCAAGACCCAACTATAGATAAAACATGGGCACTGGTTTTGGCGCTTTGTGCTATGTCAGGCATGGTTAGAGCTTTGACAACACATACGCGCTCTTGTACTCGTATTACAGTCGCTAGCCTTCTTGAAAGTGGTTCAATGAAGGATTCAATATTGGAAGTGGTTCAAACTGTCAATCGTGGATCCTTTGACCATGATAGACATTTACTGCCTGATGCTTTCCGCTGACAAAAGTTGTACACTACAATGCTCTCTTCTGTTCAATGTCTCTGAGCGTCTACCATCCTGGGTATCTTTCCCATTTCAAAACACCTTTCCGCTGATGCACCACTGTTCCTTCGACCTTGTTATTCCTCCAACCTCACTCTATCCCTGAACCCACCACCCGTAGAACCATTCCCACTCTCGCCTCCACCCTCCTTCTCCCCTCCCCTATACCTCCACCCCAAACCCAACCAGTCAACCCCCCACCCTCCAAACCCCAACCGCCAAATTCGCCAACACCCCCGTCGCAACCGCAACCCGCCGCCTCCGGCTCCAAACCCCCTCCTCCCTCATCAACCACACCGCCCCGCCCACCGCCCAGAAAAACCCCAGCACGTTGCCCCACAGCATATCTTCCAGCGCCCCGCCCTCGCCTTCCTCTTCCCCGCCTCCCATGTCTGCCCCCCCACCACCACCACCACCCCCACCGGCATCCAGCCAGCGTTCTTCGAGGGCGCGCATCGACGTCGGCGAGGGCATCGTGTCGGGCGTGTGCGCGTGCGCTTGCAGCGCGAGGAATTGGGAGCGCAGGCTGGCGATTTCGGCGGGGGCGAGGCCCGCGGAGAGGAGCCGGTCGAAGCCTTGCGGGGGCGGGTCCGCCATGTCGTCCCTGCGGCGCAATGCCGCTCCTCCATGGTCCTGGCCCTCTGCGCTGGCAGCTAGACCCGCGCGTGCGGCATCCGCGGCGTCGCGCTCGGCGGCGAGCGCGGCGGCGGGGAGCGCGCCCTCGCCGATGGAGCAGTGCACGTAGATTGGGTCTTGCGGGCTGGCTTTTTGCTTGCCGTTGCCGTTGCCGGGTCCTGCTTCTGCTTGTGCTTGTGCGTGGTTGGGGGGGAGGCGGAGGGATGTGGCGAGGGGGGTGGTGGGGGGGAGGAGGGCGCCGCGGGAGATTAGCCGGAGGGGGCGGGAGGAGAGGGTGGGGGGGAGGTGGGGGCGGATGTGGGTGTGGAGGAGGGAGAGGGGGGTTGTGGAGGGGGAGGGGGAGAGGGGGAGGTCGGGGAGGGAGGAGTAGGTGAAGCGGATTATTAGGGGGAGGGTGGACATTTCGTTGTTTGGGGGATGGTCATGCTTGGGTGGTGGGGTTTTGGGGGGGTTTGGGTGGGGGGCCGCCGGGCGGTCATCAAACGTTCGAACGCCTAATCGAGCCCATGTACAGCAACCTTCTTTACTCAATGCTAGAGGAAGGCTTGTTTTCTAAATACGAATCCGCAAGTCATTCATATCATCTACAGCATAGGTACAGTCTTATCTCAATCCGTTCAGCGCCGGTGCTAGGACTATGTTTTAGCACACCCCTCCTCACATCATATGTCCCGTGCAAAGCGGCGTTCCTCATATGCCATTACCGCTTTTAGATAAACCGGACCGTCGAAATCTCTGATTCATCAGTATGACGTCGATGACGAGTTCGCCGGCGAGCGAACTGGATCAACGGAAGCTCTACGAGTAGGAGTGTTAAAAAACGCTTTTTCGCTTGCGGCTTTGCTTTGGCTTTTGTGAGTATCCTTCAGGGAAAATCAGATCGGCATCAGGGTCCCCAGAGTCTATGGCGCCCTGTGCAACGCGGCCAAACACTTGCTGTGGTGTTTTCAAGTTCGCGATCTGGTTGTGGACATCATAAATCTCCTCCGGCGAAAGCGGTATGAATCTGGCGTCCCGGATGATCTGGCCCATCACAGGATCGTCGAGAAGACTTCGCTCGGCTTGTTGATGCTCTTGTGTGTTCATGCCTTTCCTCCGCTTTAGCATCTTGTCCTCGAGCGTGTCTTCAAGAACCAGAGTCTCAACATAGACTGGCCGTGTTTGCCCAATTCGGTGTGCACGCTTGATGGCTTGCGCTTCAACGTTGGGCTGCCATACTGGATTAACAAAGAAGACTCGAGAGGCGCTGGCTAGGTGTAAGCCATGAGCTGCTTGATGGATATTCATTAGCATAACTCGGAATGTTTCCGTGGTATTGAATGTGGTAACGTATGCATTCAAGCGGATGACCGGTAGTGTTCCTGTATAAATTAGGTATCGAATATTGAGAAGCTCGAAGGCTTGCGCAATGTAGTACGCAATGTGGTCTCCCTCGTAGAAGATTAGAATCTTCTCGTCCTGTTGGAGTTCGATGACTCTATCTAGGAGATAGGTCAGCTTGGCAGACGCGGTTCCTGATAACCTGGTCTTTGCCAGAATGGAGTCCGAAGGTATCATAGCGATCGGATCGCTCTTCAACGACGATTTCAGGGCGGATTTCAGACCCGTGGGTTTACTATTGTAACTACTATTGTCCATATGGCTGGGTTCCTGAAATCCGTTGCCTTTACCCATGTTGGCAATTGCTCTAGCTTTTGATATCGTTGACTTTTCCTTCAATTCAGGATGTCCAACAAGGCTTGAATGTAAGGGCCCTCGAGCTTTTGCCTTACTTGGAGACGTCTTTGCTTTCATATTACTCGCATCTTCCCTCTGCACACTCGCTGCTTTCTGTACATTTTGCCATGCCCTTTCCATAACAGAAAATCCCAGTTGAGCAAGACCATCTGCAGGATTGGATGCGTACAACTTTGAATTTACATGGTCTTGTGCTCGAGAAAATTGCGTGGTTCCAACCAAGAGCGTTTGGTTCTCGGTCTGACGAGGCACAAGCGACCAAGCATTCTGGGCTTCTAAAGGAAAATCTTCGATGAAAATTCCAATTTCCTGGAGTTTGGCAAATGCAGTCCATGATGGTGATTCTAATGCTCTGACTCCCATGGCCATGGCATGTTCTAGTAAGACGCGATCGTTGTCCCTGTGTATTGATTCGGGACGCTTGTTGTCCTTGAGATATTCATGGCAGACATCCAGAGTCTGTATGACATCCTCTGGCGAAAACCCTGTCCAGAAGAACCCAGACTGCCGTAGGTTTGTGATGAGCTGGTTGAGTTGCCCCCGATTCTTAGAATGGAACATGTAATCCTCGTCAACGCGCTCCGAAGTTACGGCGTTCGCAGTGAGGGTCAGAACAAAGAGATTAATGCTGAGTTTGTCGTGCCAGCTCGGTTTCAAGTACACGACAAGGTTGTGTAAAGGGGGCAATCGGATGTCAGCTTCAACGTCTTGTATCTGATGGCGTACGACAAGACTTTGTAGGATAGCTTTCAAAGAACGAACTTTTCTTCGACCGTCTTTAGAAGGCATAACATACTTCTGCCATGATGCTGGGTCTTTCCCTGCTTTCGAGTTGGCCCATGGCCTTAGATTGAGAAAATTAACGACAATACGACCCAGTTTCTCGAGATCCTTTACTTCCTGCAATCGCGCGTTTTCCCTGCGACGGATATCTAATAGTATCCGGTTCGTCAGCTGTTCGTTTTCCTGGCCCTCGTTAAATGTCTCTTGGGCAGCTAGACCGATTTCGACACCAAACAATCCTGAAGCTGGCGTTCCACTAACCACCCATCTTCGCTCGACATGGATATTTTGCAAAGCCCAAAGGGCGTCGGTTTTTCCTCCCGACGAAGCAAAATCGTGTCCTTCATCCACTACGATCCGGAGAAAATGGAGGTCCTTCAGTGGTGAGCGATATATAGTCCGCGCCGAACAATGACAGCCATAATTGTACGGACAGGTACAATGTGTATCAACCTCCGAAGATCTTCGTATGACATCATGGGTAGCCATTTCGCGCTCAAAACGCTGTTTGGTCATAACAATAATGTCGTAGGGCAGAAGATCGCGCACACTAGGCATTGCAGGATCTTGGCTGTTAAGATAGAGTACCTTCAGCGATTCTTCTTCAAAGTGTAGTTCAATTTCAGTCTTCCATTGCATCAACAAATTTGGCGGTACTATAACCAATGTAGCAGAGCACAGCAGTATAAGTCGGACCTCTGGTGTTGAGTATGCCCCATGCCTACATCTGGTTTCTGGGCCGGGTACGATGTAAGAGCTAATGTTATCTTCCAGCAGTGCTAGACAAGCCTCATGATACTCTCCTGAGCTGCCGAGTTCTTGAAAGTAAGTTCTCCACGGTATCCGCGCACGAGCTACTGCAGAGGCTGCCATCTGCATCAGCGTTCCTACTTCTCGACGAACTGGATGGAGTCCTATAGAGAACTCAGGTGGGATTTGTGGCCAATGTCCTTTCGTTGCCAGTATTGCTGTGAGACATATCAAGGTCTTACCTAATCCCATGGTCTTTGAGGATATTATGATATTAGTTATGACTTCCGACCTTCTAGAAGAAGTCCATACCTCTGCAAGAATACCGCCTCTTGATTCCTCGTATAACCGTTGCTCGCGCAGTAATATTCCAGTCATTTCGTCGTAATAGAAAGTACGCCCCGCGGGATTCTTGAACGGTTCAAAGCGTGGATCCAAGGTTCGTGCCGGTTCAACTTCCCTTCTTATCATCATAGCCGCGCTACGTCTTTGATAAGGGTAAAGTTTTGTCTTAAGACCACGCATGAGAGGGGCATTTCCGAGCAACGACTCCATAGCGTCTTTGGCAAAAGAACAAGATACATCTGGGATTAGAGGCGATGGAGATGAGAGCGTGTTGAAGAGATAGAAAAGTGAGTCGTCATTGGCCGGCTCAGCCCGATACTGCTCAATAGGCTGGTTCCTAGGTTTTCGGCCATCCCAAGACTCAGAAGATATATCAAGGTGCTCAAATAGTACCATTAGGCGTTTCCTGAAAGCTTGATCATCTCTGTGAATAAACCTTCTCCCTACGTCGTCTGGCAGAACGTATATCCTAATAACAATCAACTGCTCCTGAATTTGATGGCGGCCAACAAACATTCGGATCCACCCATGTTGTATTAGGCGAAGTATTTGGAAGTTTGAAAGGTCGTGCTGCTTAGGGAAGATATTCTGATGGAGCAGCGCCTGTATATGATAGTTGTTTGAATCGTTCTGCTTGTTGGGTACATCTGAGTAAGCCGATATCTCTGTCCAGTCATCGTAAGGCCAGCGATCGGTGGCGTCTAGCGAAGTCGTTATGCTTCCTAATGAAATGTAGTTGCTGAGGTCGCCAAGAATGCTTTCTTTAGCCGCGGAAGCACGTTCGTGCTTTGGGAGTACAGGGAAGCGGCTGGCATCGTGAGAAAAATCGTCACTAGGGTTCGAATTATGAGGTGGAATATCACTCGAAGCCTTAAAAACAGGAGTGGTGAAACCTCGCCGGCTGAATCGTGGCGGCGGAAACTCATGAGCCGAGATTTGCATAGCGTCTGGTGCCTATATTGAATATCAGCACATAGGCATAAAAGAAGAGACAGCAGCATCGGATAGAGACAGTGCCCGGACCCTCGCCGTTGGGCTCTTGACTATCATATAGGAATATAAATAATGTAGCAATGACCGGTGTTTTCGTGATAACACCCTCAAGAAAGATCGAGTAGTTAGGGAGAGATGACTACCTCTTCAAAGATTCCTGACTGTCCCGCTCTGACTCTAGACTGTCTTGAGTCGTCGGAAGCTTCCATATTATCACTCTGCTTGTAGAGTTCGGCTTCAAGATATTATGTGGAAGCAAAGGAATGCCAAGGCAATACATGCACACACGCAAAACAAACTTCAGATACATTGTGGGGTGCACAGACCGACCTGCGCCAGCGCTCAAAGCCACGGAGTAGAGAAAGTATATCATAGCTGACTCTCTACCGGATCAGAATTTTACGAAAGTATAGAACGCGGATGGACAAACAAGATTGGATACCTACAGCATTGCTAAGTTGGTTGTCCACAGTGGCACATATTACACTACCACTTAATTCCCTGATATTGCAAACGGTCCGACAACATGCATTGGAGGCCTGTTCCTCCCAAAGGAGAGTTAGGGTTTTGAGCCTGGCGCTTAGCTATCGCTTGTCGCGGCTAAAGCCCTATATCCAAGCTCTCACTGTGATCCCTGTCGATGTTGCTACCATCTCTGTGCTGTACAGGCTAGATCATAATAGTGAAGCCCCTGAGGAGTGCATCTCTTCTTTTCCCGGGCTTAACTGGATGAACAATCTCGTCAGGTCCGGCAAAGCACATACAAGCAGGTGGCATTGGTCAGCTCTAAGCCTCAGACTTAGTTCTAAGGACCAGAATGACTGCAAGCCACGCACTATCTTACTTTTGAAAATAAACCCATACAAGATAAACACAGAATGTAACGCGGTTATGCGAAGCCAGATTCCAATCCTAAGACACTTCAGAATACTCAGATCAATATAAAATTCATAAGGCGGATTGCAGTCAATTTCTCCATCTGAGTTTGTATTTAGGGCCTTCGTAACAGCCGGGGAGCTCTGTAGCAGGTTATGCCGCCAAAGAAGTGCTGGGAACGATATTTGCAGCACATCATCTGGAAGCCATTTGTGATTTTTACATATTTATGTAAACGTATAGCAATATAGGTTTACTCATAAGATCTCATGTCTTGGGGAGTTGTTTGCAGTTACTACCAAATAATATTCATCTATGCGAACGCGCAATTAACTAGTCCTGCCTCTGCATCAATCTGATAGATGACCAAACCTCAGTACTTGAGCCTCAGCCAAAAAGACGGAACATCTTAAAGAACATCACTTCGGTGTCAACACCCTCCCCCTTGATATCCACGCTAGTGCCAAATAGCTGCTGTGCAGTTGTAGTTTGCTGCACGAGCACCGAGTAAATTACATAGGGACCTGCGCTGCCAATAACTGAGAGCGTGGCCGTGTTAGAACGGTCCATTCTTGGAGCTAACGTCCCAGATTGCGGAACTGGAATGGCGAATGTTGCTGTGAGGGTTTTTGGGGGCGAAGTTGTCAAGACCTAAATGGGTTGTTGATGAGGTGAACATCATTCAAAACGCACGAGTTGACTCACAGCAGCAGTGATGTTGAAGGTCCAGTGCGTAGCAATCGGTGAGGGGGAGAAAATAGCTGGGGGCGATATCGACGATAGCCCAGGCATGACAAAAATAGAGTCTTGCAATCGAAAGTCTTGGCCGGCGACTGTAATGCCTGAGATACCTAGGTATGGTTGCAGGAAAGTTGACAGTGAAAGAATAGAAGCGGGTTGGGCCGAAGATACTGGTTCCGATGTCTGTTGTCGGGTCCGAACTTGCAATTGCATGACCTGCAGAGCCGTGACCGGATCGACTTTTTACGGAAATACTAAATAAAACTGTCAGTACGTTGAAATGTTATTTCTGAAGCAGTCGCAATTCTGTGGGCCTGGATATTGATCCTTCTGGGAGTCCCTTAGCGGAAATAACCTATGAAAGACTTTGTGGAAATCTTGGAGAGGATGATGTTATCGCTAAACAAAAGACTGCAACAGAAAACATAACCGATTGTGACTTCTTCACTTCAAAGTATGGAACGATATTGGTGGCGACCGGCTAAAGTCGTAAATCTATCAAGATACGAAGGTCTTTGGAGTTGTAGGGTATGATCTTGGAGACGCAGAATCGCGCCTTCGATAACAGTCAGACTTACCTCAAGGTGCTTGGTGCCTTCTCAAATGCTGCTTTCGCAAGGTACTATTCGTGATCAGACATTTGAATCTAGTCCCAGTTTGAGGGGCCACGAACTCTGAAAGACCCGGAAAAGCTCATGTTTCCTGTCCAGTCCAAGTTTAGCGACACGTTGACAAGCCTCAACTGTGCAGGTTCGATCACAGGGGTTAAAGATACCCCTTTGGGAACAGTCTTTGAACAATGTTAGCGCAATGTACGAATTCTGGAGCTCTGACATTACGAACATCAAGCATACGGGCAAAAAGAGTTGAGCAGCTCGACGAAAAGTGGTCCGCTGACTGGGCAAGCCTAAGGACTCATTTAGGCTTAGGTCTCTAGTTGCATATATGATGTGCGTGAAACATACGTTTTCACAGTCGCATTGGAATCCGAGAGATAAAGTCGAAGATCTGATTGAACTGTCTTGTTGGCAGTTGTGACGAGGGCACCGCCCTTTCTCCCAGTCCCGGTCAAGTATTCTTGAACTCTTTTTGAAGTTAGTGTTGTAGACTTGTGGGATTGAAATATACGAACACATCGACATCAAAGACTGAAGTAGTGGCATCAAACGGAGACCGGCCGCCTGAATTGTTAGGACCGATAGCGTCCGCGGTTCCTGCGATTGATGTTAGTCATTTTGGGTTGAAGAAGAACGCATACAGTGTTTTCTGATATATTAGTCCTTGACAAAAAAATTCGACTCATCGTTCTGGTGTTATCGATACAGAATTACACCGGATGTGTAGAGAAGTCGAGAACACTGAAAGCCTGAAGCAGAACAGCACTGAATGAGAAACACTGGGACATACCGATCTGTGGAAACGTCGAATGATGAACTCTGGTTGTGTTAATGAAGATTCGTCAACATGAACCAAGGCAAGCGGCTAATTTACCCTCCCATTGAATGCCCGCACGCTGTTAGGGCGATGGAATCGGCCTGGCTGAATCCTGCACCCGAGAACTCTCTCAAGGTTGTTTTGATATCCGTCTCAGGTTCGGGCACACCAGATGGACCTGGCCCGATTGCATCTACTCGACCTCCACGGAGAGGAATCTTTGGACCTCCGCATGCGCCAACTGCAGCAACAGTGCCGAGGGCCACAAGATCGGCCACTACTTAAAATCAGAACGAATGACAGGGTAGTAGTTTCGTAGATGAAGACAAACTTGAGACTTTATCATTAGTAAAAACCGAGAAAAAGGCGAAGGAATCGTTCATGGCAGTGCCCACGTTTTCGGACCGAAGAGTTTCAAACCCGATTGAAGCGTCAATCCCTCCAACTCCGGAGGCGACATTGGCAGTGACAAAGTCATCTGGATGATCGGGTTCATTAGCGTACTGAGCGAGACCAGAAAAGCGATATTAGAGTATCGTCGACAAAGAAATATAAGGATAGAATAGAGAATGAGCCATAGGTCAAGATGCTCCGTAGACTCGAGCAAAGGTCGTGAGTCTTCCAATCTTGACCATTCGAGTCGACAATCGTGCTCCTTCTGAATGTAGTGGTTTGAACTTCGTCTAAGGCTACAACCTCCTCTCTAATATCGCCATATGAGGGATTTGACGATTAGAAAATTTGCTGCAGGACATCTTGTAGTTTTCCGTCCAGATATACCCCATGGCCAACAGAACATCCGTTATAAAGCTTCTCAGAAAATTTGAGTGAGTGTTCCGTTCCGAACTTCCAATTAGAGTCGTAATGATTTATATGAGATTGATCTCGCGGTTTGAAGGATTGCACCCTGGTATGACGAAAATCGTGGCCCTCCAAGTAAGTGTCTGGATATCTATCTACCTTGCCAGTCCGTTGGTAGAAAAAGCAAGATATAAGACAAACTGGATCAAAAAGAGAATGCAGAAAGGAAAAGCTTACGAAAAGCAACACGGATCCATTGAGACGATGTCTGGCGTCCTAAAGTGTTATCGAAGAGTCCAGTGGAGCTGTCAAAATAAGTAGAGCAAGGCGTAACGCCAGAAAAAAAGGCGGCATCGTTCTTCCCTCCATTGTCCACCAAGAGATGTTCGAGCTCATCTATAACAAGACTTTGAGAGTCTGGAATCTGTTGGGATGTGGCGATGCTAACTACCCAGAGGAGAACAACAATGCTCATATGGGCAGCACAGGGGGTGAGAGTAAATTCCTTCATAGCATACATCTATGAGCTTTGATTTTGGTATTTCATAGGGCAGAAACTGGAAGGGACTTTGCGAGCCGTTGCAGGTCAGGAAAGCTGGAGACAATGTTCAACGCAGGAATCCCTTGTTCTTCATTATTATTAAGAGATATAAGGAAGTTGTAAGTAAGCCTAGAGAAAGGACCACCCCTCACACCAGCACATTCAGCATAAGCGCTTGCAGTTAACTGGCTACGTTTAATAGATGTCTTAAGCTCTAGATACCATCTGCGTGGAGGAGCTTGAATGTTGCCTCAGTTCTCAGACGTTGACCTTACAAGCCCCTTCGGGTTGACGTTTCGCTTACTACGCAGGCTTGTGCTCGAGAACTGAGGCAACTTGAATGTGGGATGTCAGACCCAGATTACTCATCGTCGTTTTCTTGAGATGTGCAGTGTCATGCTTTCATGCATCACGCATGGCCGATGGTACCTATCCAGTAGCCAGTTGATTCCTCGATAACTGTTGGACACCGCTACTTGAGTGTAGAATGCGCAGGATTTCCGAAGCCTTCACCAAGGTATCGACTCATGTGGTAAGCTTGTGGTTTGAGGATGTTGGAATCGCCCAAAGGACATATGGCAAGCTGCCTGTAGAAACAATTGGTACGCAAAGTAGTCTCCCTTGGTTCTGCAGAATCCGCTGCATTGGACTGCCATTCCTAGTCGATATATGCGTATACGCGATGTCTGGAAAGCGTGTCCTTTCAATTCAGATAGATAGATACAAATGAAGGTTTTTCCAAACAAGGTCTGAGCTTACAGTAGAGGAAGAGTAAAATTCGGCAAAAGTGTCACTTCTTTCGATAGCGCACTAGCGAGCTGCAGCCCGCTGACGAGAACAGTACAGTACCGGGCAAGTTACCTTAGAGGACTCCATCTCGGATCGCTGTACGTCTACGAAGGAGTCGAACAGACTGGAGGCCGCAATGCCGTTACCCAAGGATTCAATTGCCTTCACTGATACGATGGCAGATATCCTCCGCCTGTAAGATCTCAATATTCTACCTTGTGACAGACCCCGTAATGCGAGTTTCGTCAGGCTTACATAGCTTCTTCACATCCAGTCCAAACGAGACACTCGCGATGTCTTACATCTATCTCAACAAATATAAACGGTTTGGAAAATCCTCAGCAATTTCCAATCTACTAGATCCGTACGTCCGTCTCCCAACCATCGTCATAGGCAATCAACCATATATTTACTCACGCACGTCCCCTCCAACTCTAGACTCTCGCCTTAGCCAGCCTTTCCCTCGCCTCTAAATCTACAGAATGTCCTCGCCGCTTGCGCGAATTCCTCCTCCCGGCCCACCGTCTTCTCCATGGCCCCAATGAAAGCCGTCCATTGCCGTTTGAAAATATAGCGAAAACCCTTGTCATCCCTTCCACAACTTATGATACCCTTCGCAGTACCCTAGTACAGGCAGAGCTCATGTTGCTGCGCGTGCTGGCCTTCGATCTTCGTGTGCCTCTCTCGTTAGACTACCTACCGCGCTATCTAGAGCGTACTTTCGAGGATGTTACCGGTATGGGTGAGGAATATGAAGCCTGGACAAAGGAGGAGAGAGAGGAACACGGTGTTTTACTGAGGATGGACACGGGCATAGGAAAAGCATGCAAAGCGAGAGCGGTCGAGGCGTGCGTGCCCCGCTGTGGAGCTTGGCACAATAAGAGTAGAAGCTGACAGTGAATGAATAGTTGCAAGAATTACCAGCTTGCGAACCTGTTTCCAGCAAGAGCGGTCGCATTAGGTTGCTTATATGCCGTCCTGGAGGACAGGGGTTTGAAAATTAGAGGGAATCTAGTAGATTGGGTGGATCATACCACGAGTGGGAGAGTGGACATGGAAGATTTCGAAGAAGTCATCCAAGAGCTTAGGGAAGTTTAAGCAATGTCACAGCTAGAGTCCGCTCACATGAGAAATTCATACACCAAACGAGAGGGAGGGCAGACTATCTTTGACATGGGCACTGCGGAGCAAAGGGAAAATCTTGATTAGCGTTAGCTGATGTTGGGCAAGAAGCGCACAAGGTATCGGTATCTCCTTTCAGCTTTCCGATCTTACGGGTATGCATTTGTCTACAACTAAAGAGGAGCACCGAGAAGCTCTGATGACTCGTTTGTCGCCAGCAATATCTGCAACATATGACATCCTAAAGCTGAGACCACGTCCAATTTGGCCAATGAGCGTTTGCCTTTTCGCTGCTTGCTTACATTCTTTGTCGCATTCTTGCATTGGCTTGTTGATAGTAGTGTCTCACAATTCATTTTCCCGCTTCCGGCTGAACGAGCCTCAAACAATGAACAAAGAGCACCACATCAAAAGTCCGCTCGCAGCATCCGCACCCCAACTGCCACGAATACTAGCAACAGCTGTTAGCTCCCAGGAAAGAACAAGGAGCCGGAGACGCTATGTTTAACCAATTAGAGTGGAGGATCCATACAAAGAAACCTCTGTTTCTTCGCATTCCATCTGGATTTGACAATCCGTATAGATGAATGCGCTTTGAGCATCAAAGAACCAGAACTGTACACTGTGCCACCATCAATGTATTATTATCTTCTTCAATGTCCTACCATCGAGTCCTTCCTCCACCTCCAGCTCTTGCAAACCAGAATCGCGCAGGATCCTGGGTTATTGAGCCAGAAGCACTCCTTCAGCCAAGAAAAATGACCACCGAGAAGACTAATGACGGTTCTAATAAGAATAAAAGCCCGGCATCGTCTGAGAAGGGTTCTTCACCTGCCGCAGAAAGAGTGTCTCCCAGCATAGAATCATTGAAAGATTTCGAAGATCCGCCAAAAGCTCGTAAGCGGTCGTCCTCCCAGGCATCCGATGGCGAAAATTCTCATTTACAGCGACGCTTGCCGTCAATCTCTAAAGCAAGTACGATGTCATGGCAAGGAGAATCCCCGAGCCAGATCTGTCTCTGTCAGCCAGACCCCAAGGTTCCCAGACCCAGAAACGGTACGCAGTTTAAATTCTATTCAGTTAATGCATTGACTTAGCTTACCTGAGATGATTATGTTCAAATTCTACCCTAACCTTTCATTACCTTGTGATATTTGGCTTGCTCACGTCTGTACAGCTTTCATCCTCTACCGCCAACATCATCAAGCTACCGTAGTTCAACAAAATCCCGGACTTGCAAATCCTGAAATCTCAAAAGTGATTGGGGATCATTGGAGGTCATCACCTCCTGACGTCAAGAACCACTGGAAGTGTCTGGCTGATGTATGTCAATCACCCCATGTCACAATACTTGCCAATCACTAACCATAACCTAGGAAGAAAAACTTCGCCACCAAAAGCAGTACCCCGACTACCGCTACCAACCTCGCCGCAGCGGCCGCAACGGTAGTATCTCCAGTTCCAGTGCCTCCTCCGCATCCACCATCGACAGCGAAACTCGCCGCTGTGTCAAGTGTGGCGGCCGCAGCATGACCACCCCCGGCATGATTTCCGGCCCCAATTTCTCCGCCAACACCCCTGGATCCCTCTACTCTCCCAGCCGCCCACCATCCACTCCCGCATCTGGTTCCAGCGCCGCCCGCTTCCTCCAAACTGTGAGCAGCCCATCAAACCCAAGCCTCGTGAGCTTCCGCTCCCGCGCCACCGCGTCTGCCAGTAGCAATCTGAGCGCTCTCACGCTCGCTTCTCCGCATTTCAAGCGCGGCGCAGAGACGCCCTATCCTTCAAGCCCAGACTCTAAACGCCGCCGCATTCTCCCTCCAGGTGCCCACCCGCATTCTCGGACCCCATCGGGACCTCTGACACCCTTTCCGTTTCCTCGCCGCCGAGAATCTCTTCCCCGCCCGGACTTTATGCCTCCCCCAACCGTAACCATGGGTCCTCCGCCTCGTCCTCACCCCAACGGCCCCACCAACCACCCCCCTGATTCCTCCCTTACCCTTGCCCCACTGCAGACCGTTGCCCGAGCCCTCGAATCCCCCGGTACAACCCAAGCGAAATCCGTCGAGGCAATGGTCATGTCAATCTCCGTCCCGAACAAAATCCGCGTTCTCGCCAAAATCAGCCCTCCTCTCGCTTCTCCGGGGCCTACGAGCCCGAAACACGCAACAAGGGGGTTTGTGATTGCGGTTGATGGTGCGGACGCCAAGGCTGTCTCGCAGGTGACTGCGTGTTTGTGCAAAGTTCTGGAGCCGTCACACCCCGTGCGCGTGTTTGAAGGTCCACCTGCCGACAAGGGCAGCGAAGTCAGCTTTACGGCGTATTTGCGAACGATCGAGGCATACCATGCCCTCTCCCAAGATGTCATTGCTTTCATCACCACCCTACCCGAAAATGACAATGAAAATGAAAGTGAAAAAGAAGAGGAAAAGGAAAAGGAAAAGGAAAAACAAACCGAAGAAGACGACCGCGAAGAAGGCGAAATCACTCCCGACTCCATCAGCCCCAAATCCACCACCATCACCCCCACCGCCGCCACAAAAGCCTCCTCCCCCGCCGACACCGAAATGAAAGACGCCCCTCCCCCCATCCCCAACACCCCCACCAGCCGCCAAAACAGCACCTCCGCCCTCCCCCTCCCCACCCCCATCGCCATCCTCCCAACCTACCAGCTCACCCACACCGACACCGCCGCCTCCCGCATCCCCATCCAAGACGCCTACGCCCCCATCGACCACTGGCAGTGGATGGCGACGCTATGGCGGGGGATCGTCGGCGCGGACGTCACCGTTGCCGTTCGCGAGCGGGCGTCCGCATCGGCTGACCGGCTTGAGCGGTCTGCCGCGAAGGATGAAGCGGGGAAGGGCAGGGGCCTGGAGCCGGAGGTGGAGATTCGGCTGGAGGACGCGAGGGCCGTGGTTGTGAGGGCGGAGAGGGGGAGGGTCGGGGAGGGCGGGTTGAGGAGGGTGGGGTTCGAGGTTGGGGAGTGGGTGAGGGGGAGGGAAGGGGGGGAGGGGGGGTGATGGTTTGATTCTGGGAGGGGGGGGTTGGAAACTGTCAGTATAGTGGGGATTGGTTGTTAGTAGTTACGTTTTGGAGAACCGGCGGTTTTTTAGATGTATGAAATGTTTTCTTGTGACTCAAAAAGGTCCTCAATTCTTACGGTTGTTGAAATGATTCCAATAAAAAAACCTTCCAAAGAGAGTTTTTTGGCCTTGAGACACGTGGAGGTGCGTTCGGGACGTACTGTAGGCGAGAACGCAGAGAAGAGAAGTGCTGTTGTTTGGAGACAGTTTTAGGTTTTTGTAATTGCATATGTTTGCTGCATGGTACAGGCCGCGGTGGGGAATGCGAGGGGAGGTTACTGTGCAGTGGCGGCAGAGGAAGCAACATTGAAACCCCGGATATGCAAGGAGTGGAAAGGGGTTTTTGGGCGAGATGGACAGTGACGTGTACTTTATACTCTTGCGATAAATCACCATCTCAGGACTCTGATCGGCATCTTTACTCCCTCGCACTTTAGAAAGCATCTTTTACATTTCTTGGATCGCAGCTTGCGCTTTCTTCTGCAAAGCCCACCGGCGCCGATCATCTCACACGGTAAAAGAAAGAGATCGTCGCTTTCTCAAATGTGGACGCGCGGAAAACGAAGAGAAAAACGCCGGGGATATCATGCCCACGCCCAGAACGTGCCAATCCACACGAACCAGCAAACGAAGACGCCGACCCATGCACTCGTATCATCATGCACACACGGTACAGAAAGTGTTTCGCTTCGGCTTTGATGCTTCTTCTTGCCTCGCCCTGGGACATGTCCCATTTTTTTTCCTTCCAAACTCGCATATCACTGTCACTATGGGATGGAGAAAACCAAAGAGTATGGCATTAGATCTCTTCGCTTGGATTATGTAATCTGATTCGATATGTAAACCTACTGCCTTCTCACGCCGAGCCCGTTGCTCTGCCTTTCTTTTTTCGGTCGCTTGACCGGCGGTGCTTCTTCTGGCTCGCTGGAGACGGCTGAGTCGATCGAGTCGACGTCTTCGTGGTTGACGTCGTCTTCCGAGGCTTCGTCGCCCGAGGCTTGGTCGGTCGAGGAAGCTTCGTCGTCGAGGAAGCCGGCTTCTTCGCTTCCGCTGGATTCGTCTTCGGAGTCGTTGATGACGCCGTTTGTTGTGATTGGCATCTCGTCATCCTCGTCGTCTTCGTCTTCGCTCTCGCTCTGGTCGGTATTTCCATGGTCCAGTGGGTCTACTGCTTTAGCTTTAGGCTTGGCCGGTATCGAGGATACGGCCTCCTCATCTTCAGAATCGGACTCTTCTTCGCCTTCGACGTAAATGACGCCCTCTTCGTCGTCATCATCGGCAGCATTAGCTAACCTTGACCTAGCCTGCATGCTTTTCCTTAGATTTGTCTGAGCCTCAAGCATATCCAGCTTGCCCTTCAATTTCAACAAGGCCTGGAGACTGTTTGCCCGATCATCCACTACGCGACGAAGTTCAGTGAGCTTTCTCATGACCTCAGGTTGACCGGCAATATAACCCCCGTGAGCAACTGCAGTCCATTGTATCCAGACCATCATTCCACCAGCTCGTCCTGGTCGGCTATACAGTCGCTCAGCCAACTTTTGGATCAATACGGCTGCAAGTGATGAGTCGAGCCGTTCAATAGTGGCGCGTACAGTGTTGAGGTTCCTTTCGTGGAAGCAGGTTTCGAGAAGATTGACATCGTTCGTACGGAGAGACTGCGTCAAGACGGTGCTTAGGGTCATTCCAGACGGAGCGCTCAACTGTCTTTCGCCGATTGGCGCAAGAGCTTGCGCACTGGGATCCTCGAATGTAGCCTGAACATCAACAGGCCCAGGAGCATTTGCCCTAATGATATCACCAAAAGAAGGCTCTTCAGCCTCTTCGATCCGTTGTAATTCTTGTCCCCCTGCTACTGCCTCGGCGTTGTCATCTATGGACTCCGCATCCTTCATCTCCACATCCGCGTCACCTGCTTTTGCGTCATGTGAGATGGGTGAGTTAGGTACTGGCAACATTTCTTCATCAAGGTCGCTGTCTTCCACACCACTTGAGATATCGATGATTTCTCGTTCGCTAGCAGTCCCGGGTAGATCTTCAACGTCTCCACCATTCGCGACTACTGCCTGCGATTCGTCAGCATGGCTTTTGCCCATGTCTTTCACTCCATTCATCACAACAGCCCCAATGCCAGCGCCACTCTTGGCCTTCACGACCTCTTTCAGTCCTGTAAACAAGAGGTTCCCGTTCTTCTCATGTTGCCACTGTTGTCTGTCAAAGATGGGATTGACGCCTCCTTCGACCCAAGCTATGACGATATCGCTGCCGTAGAACTCTGCATCGATCAAGGGAACGACGGTAGCGGACTTGTCAGGCCTCGCAACTCTTATCTGCGCTGCTGCCCTGCGTGTAATTTGCTTCCTATGAGATTTCAAACTTGCAGGATCCGTGGCATTCGGTAAATCCCCAAATGTAAATGGCGCTGGGAAGATCTCGAGGGTTCCATCCTTGTTTATCGTAGCAAGTACCTCCTCTGGATGTGGTACTTCGTCCGATAGACGCCCAACGTATTCCCTCTCCGAGTAAAGTGCTAACGATAGCACCTCGTTCTCGGTACGAAGAGAACCGATGGATGCACTGGAACCTACGCGAAACACACTTATGAAATGGTCGAACTCTGCGGCCGTCAAGAACGAAGAAGCCTCGGAAGCTTTCGAGCTTGAAGTGGCAATCCTTCGTACAGGATTGGTAGAGGCAAAAAAGGAAGGTGAATTTTCTGGGGCGTCGGGATTTATTAAGTATGCCGTGTGAGAGGCGCAGATTGCGGATGGTCCTATGGGGCATAGAGTGTTTGCAGATTTTGGTACCATCATACTCCTAGAAATCGTTAGCAGTGCGAAGTGATATTGCGAGCACGGTTGCCGGCTACCTCAAGACTTTTCCCTTCCGTAAATCCCATCGTATTACCTTCCCGTCTCCGCCAACGCTCCAACCTTCCCCAGATGTTCCAGCACTCGTGAACTTGAAATCTCTGATTCCTTGTGTATGTTCGCCCTCTAACACTCCTAATATCTTGCCCTCCGTGACAGAGTACATGTGAACCTTTGACTCGCTTGTTCCGAAAGCAACAACGACATCCCCAGCTGGCTCCTCGGACTTCGTGCCATTGGCCTGTTCCGATCGCTTCCTCTTCTTCTTAGACTCTTGATGATGGCGATCTCTCTTATTCTCGCCATAGTAACCCCAATCCAAGCAATTGATTGTAGCTTTTGGTGCGGTTGCATATTCGGGGAACCGCAGCCGCCCCGTCGCAGTATCATGGATTCGAAGATGCTGTGAGTCGAGACCTTGGATAACGGACGCAAATAGCGAGAGCTGGAGTTGGGACGGACAGAATAATGAGCGCAGTATTGAGGATTTGCTACCGGTTTGGGTTGTCGAGGATGATGCAGGTGCTGTCGCTGAGGATATGTGAGAGGCTGAGCTGCGGGACTTTTTGGTATTACCCATGTTGACGAGAGGTCACTGCGGCAGCAGTGTTAGGGCTGCATAGCGAACCACATGGACAATATGGCACTCAGTCCGCTGGGGTTGTGCGTCTCAATCGCTGCGTCCAAGAGCTCTCCCGAACTTTTTTTTGATATTTCAATTTCGGTTTCTACGCTACTGTCGAAGTGGGGTTAGCGGCCCTTGATTGTGTTAAGCGAGCGTCGCACACTCAAGAGATTGTTTTTTCATCCAGATCCTCCTCGCAACGTATCCACCAACAGCACTGATAACTGATAGATACCCCACCACTCTCCATAATTCTCAGGTTCATCAACCACAGAGAAGATCTGATACTCGTGTTGCAATGTCTTCGTGGGTATACTGTTGCTATGAGCCGCCCTTGTTGTATTTCGTTTGCTTCCCAAATCATACACCCTTTCTTCCGTCTATTTCCGGGCTTTCGAACTCAATCCAAGTATATGTGCTCCATTAGGAAAAACCATACTCAGTTTCTTTGGCCCTTGATCTAGCGACTATTCACTCATATCGAGATACCGTCCAGGATTTTTTCAATCTTTAACGTGTCTAAAGTGAGCATTTACAGGTCACATGATCTGTTTGGCGAGCAACTTACAATATAGGCTGCAAATTGAAGTACCGCATTTCTGTGCTGTCGCGTGATCGAAGCCCGGGAAGTGGCCCAGGCGTCGGTTGTTTATTTTGTTCGAGCAAGAAACAGGTTGAGTCATCCATGGCGGGGTTTGATCGGAGCCAACGGAAGGTCAAAAGCTTGGTGCCTGTCGATCCCAAAGTCTCTCGGGAGCCTTGTCGTATCACCAATGTCGGATAAGAACAATGTGTGTATTATTGTACTGAAAGATAAAAGATGAGGGTGAGGATGGGGTGTACCGAGTTGTCGCACGGTTGTTGCCGTTGAGGCTCCCGATTGTTTTTTTGATTTTGTTTTTTTTCCTTCTAGGCGTGATAGAAGGCAAGGGGCGCGAGACTGGCAACATCTGTCTTTTACAGACACGACAGGGTACGCGTAACAAGATAGGGGGGGCAGCTGTAAACACCGACTAACCATATCCAGCCATCTAATGCATGCCAAGGCTCGATCCGACCAATCAGCCGCGCGTGTTATGCCGTGATCCATGCTGGTTCGCATTGCCACATAAGCCCATAAATTTGGATGCCCGTATATGACCTCGGCCCTCCCCCTCGACTTGAATTCGCACCCTACGGAAATCTGTTGATATATCGCGCCCGAACAAAACACATTATCGACCACATTATTATTTCCTAACCCCGTGACCTCGGACTACGGATCAGCCATCCATTCACAATCAACGTCACGTCCCCACACACATCTACCGTACTCCGTACACACATCCATAAAGTTACCACCGTGCGCTCTTCCTGAGAAACCCTTACTCGCTTAATCTCAATCCTGGTCGCTTTGACTAGCCTGACCTGGTGGATTATCAATATTATACGGAAGTACCTTGTTACCTTAAAGACACGATAATAGTCAACCCCAAGTCGTCGCCGCCAATTTGAAGCTATTCGCAACAACCTGCCAAGCATCTACTTTAATCGAGGGTATATGCCTGTTTAAAGTAAGAACACAGAACACAGAACACAGAACACAGAATACATTAGTCGTCGCTTTCAGCAATAAATCCCATCACATCCGTACCGTCAGATTCAAACAGCACTTGTGTTGCTGATGTATTTGTTTTTTTATTCACTTTGAAAGTTCAGAGGCTATTTATTCGCGCCGAAAGACCATTTTCATTTTCATTTTTGACTTTATAAGCTTCGGCTACCTCGATCGCGATATCCCCCCAAACTCACAACGCCAATAACAGCGACAACAACAACAACCACAAAACCAACGTCAACCATCTTCCCCATCATCTCTTCTTACCTTATCCTGTCTTGCGCATATTAAATTCGAACACTGTTGGTTTGCGCCAAGAGCTGCGCCACGGTTACCTTTGCTCAATATATTGTGGGTGAAGTCGCGATCATGGCCACCGTGTCCGAGGCAGGTGGTAATGTCGTGGAGGCCAAGGGCCCACTGACACCACCCTCAGATCAGATGGATGTTGATATGGACAATCAAGGGTGAGTTCACTCACCTTTATACTCCTTCACCTTTCGCTCTTCGGTTCTGTCAGTTTTCCCATATTCATGACCACCTTCTTTCAGGGCGTTCTTATCGAATGGGCATATCAATAAAGACTCATCGCTCGACTCTGCTCCCCAAACCCTAAACTCAACTCAAGCCACCTCGGTAGATGATTCTGACCTACGTCCATCGAACGGTGTGAATGTGTTAGCGCATCAGTCAAACGGGGCTCACAACGCGGCGGATCTGCATACAAGTCTTTCAGGATCTACTGAGGCACTTACGATTATACCGCTATCAGAATCGTCTGTGCCCGAAGAGGTTACCCACCATCCGGCAACGCGATTTGACAATAGTGTCGTTGATCTGTCCTCGTACATAGTTCAACCACCCATTTCGGACGTTCGCGAAGTGACGCAACCCATAAGCTCGGAGCAAATTGCAGAGATCAAGGAACAAAATCAGCACCAGGACCTTGACCACGACCCTCAACTAGCTAACGGCTTGGCGTTTGGCGCACCCGATCCCATCGAGAGGACGGCGGAGATAGAGCAGCCGGAGCGCACAACCGAAACAAAGGCTGTACCAGACCAGGAAGCACTTGCTCCTAGCAGTGAGAATCAGGTAGGAGCTGCAGTCGCAGATGAGGCGCCTATCTCTATTCCTACGCAAGATATACCTCACCATCCAGCGGTTCCTGTACCTGAGGGCGCGGAATTAGAGACTCCGCTTGACCCAGCCCCTTCGCCTGCGGTATCTCCCTCGCTTCTTCTAGAAGCTTCGTCACCAGTACCAAAACCAGAACATACGAACGACCAAGCGGTTTCTGAATCAGCTCCGCCACAAACTTCTCTACTCTCTAACTCTAAACCAAACTCTCCTTTACACGACCAGGATGCAGACGTAGCAGCGCCACCGCAAACGCCCTCGATGACTAATTCCATGGCTGAATCGCACTCCACCGATCATGTTATGCAAGACGCGCCTCCCTCTCCGGCAAAGGTGGGCCGCGAGCGCGAAGATGATGATGTGGAAGATGGACCAGCCCCGAAGCGGTCAAGAACTGAGGGTGGGTCTGCCGCACCGGAGTTCAAGGTTCCCAATCTTCCAGATATCAACACAAATGTCAACGGCGGGCCTTCCGCTGGCGGTCAAACGGCCTCTTCTAATCCCATGACGAAACCCCGACAGAAGCATGTTCTCAGGATGATACAGAACATAAAGCGTACTCAAAGCGCTGTGAACTTTAATCAGCCTGTTGACTTTGTCGCGTTGAAGATACCGACTTATCCAGAGATCATCAAGGAACCTATGGATCTTCGAACCATCGAGGAGAGGATAAAGGCCAACGAATACTTTTCGGTAGACGAGTTTGCTGCCGACTTCAACCGGATCATAGAGAACGCGAAAACCTTCAACGGACCCGAACATGCTGTCACAAAGGGTGCATACAATATCAAAGCCTCTTTCGATAAGCAGATGAGCAATTTGCCAGGGTCTGATATTGTTGAGTCAGCTCCAGCAGATAAGAAGAAAAAGCAGTCAACCTCGTTAGCAACGAAGGTGGCGCCGCCTCGAAGAGAGTCGAGGAGTTCTCTCCCTGGATCTGCGAAATCACCGATCGCGGGCTCCCCACAAACGTTCGCGCTTGGACCTCAAGGAGTACCGTTGATTCGTCGTGACTCCACTGTAGATGACGGGCGTCCTAAGCGCGAAATTCATCCTCCGGCTCCTCGCGATCTACCATATGCGAATCAAAAGCCAAGGAAGAAGAAGTACCAATGGGAGCTCAAGTTCTGTCAACATGTCATCGATGAGTTGACAAAACCAAAATACCAGGCAATAGCATTCCCTTTCCTTACAGCAGTTGATCCTGTTGCTCAAAACATTCCGAATTACCATAAAATAATCAAGAGTCCTATGGATCTTGGCACTGTACGCTCGAGGCTCACCCAAGGTCAATATGAGAATTCCAAGGAGTTTGAGGCGGACATACGTATGATCTTCCAGAACTGCTACAAGTTCAACGGGCCTGGTCATGCAGTTTCGCAGATGGCCAAACAACTTGAAGGGATATTCGATAGCCAATGGAAACAAAAAGGGAGTTGGATCGAAGCACATGCGCCAGGATCTGGTCCGCAATCCCCAGGTAGTTCCCCCGAATCCGATTCCGATAACGAGGATGAGGAAGAAGACGAGGAAGAGGACGTTGAAGACGCGAATATCCAACTCTCGAAACTACAACAGCAAATCGAAGCTATGTCCAAGCAAGTCGAGTTGATTCAAAAGAAAAAATCCCCTCCTGCACCTGGCAAGAAATCAGGTAAGGGCACGAAGCCAGAGAAGAAGGCAAGTAAGAAGGCCGGATCGATTGCAACGACCAAGGCTACAAAGGGCTCTACTTCTAAATCATCAAAGCCGTCCAAGCAGGAATATGTCACGTACGAGCAAAAGCAAGACATCTCCAACCGGATCAATATCCTGTCGGAGTCAAAAATGGCTACAGCGCTGAAGATCATTCGTGATAACATGCCCAATCTAAAGGTAAAGATACCACCATTTGTTAAGCGAATATATCTGCGAATTCGAATTGCAATTATACTGGCTCATGAACTTGACATTGACATTGAGGAACAACTACAGGGCGTCCAAGACGATGAGCTTGAACTGGACATTGATGAGCTCTCAAACGACGTGCTTCACAAGCTCCTACAATTCGTGCGCAAACACGCGCCTCGACCCGATGACTCCCCTCGTCGACCAGTCCCATCGGCTCCTAGCGCCGCGCCGGCTCGGAAGAAGAACAAGCCTATGAGCAAGCACGAGCAGGAGGCGCAGATTAAGGATATGCAGAAGAAGTTGCAAGCCTTCAAGGATCCTGGCTCGGATGAGGCTCCTGAACAGTGTAAGTATCGACATTTTCCATTGTGCACTTGAGGGCGTGTGTGATGCTTATCACCGGATTAGATAACCCTACAAATAGAGCGAATGAATCAACTAGAGCGAACGAATCAAGTGGGGATGAGGAGGATAGTGAGGAGAGTGAGGAAGAGTGATTGAGAACGTGCGCTCAGCTTCCACGGCCATCAATTTGACGAGGAGCACCCGCCCACAGCGCTGCACCTGCCGCGTCAGCAATTCTCTGTACATTATTTCGGGTATCCGACGGGACTTTGAGCTTTAGCGATTATCTTAGAATGGGCTTTCACTTTGATCCAAGGGGTTGGGAAGGGCAGGGACTACTAAGCTGGTCTTTGTCATTTCGGTCCTCTGCGGGCTGAGCAGGCTTCTGAACGAGAGCAGACTGTCATTACTTCTAGCCATGCTTGGCTGAACGGGCTCTATGATCTTAGATTGTACATATAGTGAGCCTGGAAGTTAGTGAGAGAGGGAGAAAATTGGCATTGGCATTGGCTATGATGAAGCTTCATTTGCAATAGCCTTCAATATCAGCCGTCGATGATCACGGGTTGCAATGATCGCTCTTGGACGAGGAGATGTTGCTGGATTGTAAAATGGATATCGTTGCACCGGGGATGTAATGTTTGCAAATTGGCCGAAATTCCTCATGACCGTGTAGAAAAGAAGCCTACTATATTGGCAGAGTCCGCGCCATGAATACTACCTGCAGAATACACCCAACAAGGAGCGCAAACACGTTTGGAGTATCTGGAAAGGATCAAGCAAACAGGTGTGAGAGCTTACGAACGCTACGCTCAATGCATTGACTACCAATCTCCCCCCCCCTCCCACCTCCCCGCCTTTTCTTAAAAAAATGTCCTCCCCCCAACGGCACCACCCACCCCTCCTCGTCGCCCTCTCCGGCCCTTCCTCCTCGGGCAAAACCACAATCGCCCACCTCCTCGCCCGCATCTTCTCCTCATCCCCTCCCCCCTCCCCCACCTCCCCCACGCCATCCCCACCACCCCCACAAATAACCACCCACCTCCTCCACGCCGACGACTTCTACCGCCCCGAATCCGCCCTCCCCTTCCGCAACGGCTTCCGCAACTGGGACTGCGTGGAGGCGCTCGACGTCCCTCGCCTGGAGCACGTACTCGGCGCGTTGAAGAGCGGGGACATTGCCATCGAGGAGGTGCTGCGCGGGTTGCCGACGCAGGGGGAGTGGGACGGTGGCTCTGCCGGCGAGGGAGAGGGCGGCGAGAACGGCGACGGCGTGCACAAAGTGCCTCCTCCTCCTGCTGCTTCAGCGGGTGCGGGTGCGGGGGTCGTGAGGGACGAAGTCGTCGCACAGCTGCGCGCCTCCACTCAAGCCTACCTCCGCCGCCACCTGCCCCCAGGCCACCACGCGATCATCGTAACCGATGGCTTCCTCCTCCTCGGGCGCTCCCTCCCGCGCCTCCGCGCCCTGTTCGGCACCAAGATCCTCCTGCGCGCGTCCTGCGCGGACGCCAAGGCGCGCCGGGAGCGGCGCAAGGCGTATGTGACGCTGGACGGGTTTTGGGAGGA
>JAABUY010001713.1_pt1 | contig 28330 bp, 22 predicted proteins | sample 5560271 | NCBI WGS metagenome assembly JAABUY01 (sample SAMN10711886, study PRJNA513374) | rock metagenome | isolation source: Antarctica rocks | place: Antarctica: Victoria Land, University Valley | reverse complement strand
TCCCCGCTCTTCGGCGCGATCGCGATGGAGACCCCGACCGATTGATACCGATCATCAAGGATCCACGCGGGACGATGGCCAACGCGAGACCAACCCCGCCGACACCACTTTTTCAATCCGCATCGGCTCTGGTCAAAAGACGCAGCATCTGGACACGGGGAGCGGCGGCGGTACCGCGCACGCGCTGTGCACAATCACGTCATTGCGCGCTGTTTTCGGTGATCGCGCGCGGATAGGCGATCGACATCCGCCTTCCCTGCTCGCATCAACCCGCCTATCATCACATCATGTATATCCCGAAAGAGTATAAGAGGGAATTCCGGTAGCGTAGGCTTCAGCCTGCGATCCGAAACGGAGGCTGAATCTGCCCCAAGGGCGCCCGGCTACTGCTCCGTTGTCTGGTAGATGTCCCGGCGGGTAAGGGGAATGTGCGCGTTGCCGTGAGCGTCCAGAGACGCAGAGGACATGGAAAAGGAAAAGAAAAGGGGGTTAAAAGGATCCCCCTCCCGTTTCCTCTGCGCTTTCTGTGTCCCTACGGTTCTCCTCAGTTTCGTCTAGTGAACCTGTCGCCTAGAGTTTGACGCCACCGGCGGCGAGGCCACGGATGACGAAGCGCTGGGCAACCATGTAGAGGACAACAGGCGGCACGGCGGTGATCAGCGCGCCAGCCATCATCTGGCCCCAGAAGAAGACATCCTCGCCGAGCATCTGCGTCAGCCCGACGGTGACGGTGCGCGTCGCCAGCGAGTTAGTGAAGACGAGCGCGTAGAGAAACTCATTCCACGACTGGGTAAAGGCGAAGATCGCCACGACGGCGACCGCCGGGGCCGCGATTGGCATAACGACCTTGAAGAGCGCGCCGAGTCGGTTACAGCCATCAACCCGCGCCGCCTCCTCCAATTCAATTGGGATGCTGCGGAAGTAGCTGGCCATCATCCAGGTGCAGAAGGGCAGCGTGAAGGTCGGATAGACCAGAATCATCGCCTGGAGGGTATCAACGAGATGAAGCCGGGCAACAATTGTGAAGAGCGGAATGAACAGGAGCGCGTTCGGCACGAGGTATGTGTAGATCAGCCCGCGTGCCAGGAAGGAGCGGCCAGTAAAGTGCAGCCGCGTGATCGAGTAGGCGGCGAGCGCGCCGAAAACGACTGACAGCGCCGTCACGCTCACCGCGATAATCGTACTGTTGAGCAGCCACAACCGGAAACTCCCGGACGCCTTACTGCCGCCACCACCCTTGAGTAGATCGGCGTAGTGACCGAAATAGAGATGTTTCGGTATGAGCGTGAAGTCGTTGTATATCTCCTTGTTCGTCTTGAGCGAGGCGAGGAGCATCCACAAGAAGGGAACCAACGTCCAGATCAGGAAAAAGATTAGCCCGACATAGGTCGCGATCATCCATCCGCGACCGATCTTGCGGCGCCCCGCTTTTTCCGCCGCGCGCTCCGCTTTTCGGGCCGAGGATCGTGTTGCAGTGACAGTCGCCATGGATTACTCCTGCTTCAGCATCTGACGTGTGAGGAAGTAGACGAGAATCAGGTAAGCCGGCAACATCGTCATTGCGATCGCCGCGCCACTGCCGAGGCGCGTGCCAGGAATGGCGACCAGATAGGCGAGCAGCGGCAGCGTAATCGTGCTGTAGTTTGGGCCACCGCCGGTGAGGATAAGGATCTGCACGAGGTTCGCGGAAGTCCAGATCGTCGAAAGCAGCGCCGTCACAAAGAAGACATGCTTGAGGCTGGGCATGGTAATGTACAGGAAACGCTGGAAGGTGCCCGCGCCGTCGAGTTCGGCCGCCTCATATAATTCGGTTGGGATTGCTTGCATGCCAGCGAGGATATTCATCGTCCAGAATGGAGTGCCCGACCAGACGATGACCGCGACCAGAGCCGGAAGCGCGATTTTCGCGTCATTGAAGAAGTAGACGTAGTCGTCGCGCAGATGAAATTGGGCAATCGCACCGTTGATCGGGCCGGAGGTGTCAAACATGAATCGCCACGCGTAGGCGGTCACGACGGCTGGCACGGCCCAGGGAAGGAACATCAGCCCGCGCCAGAGGTTCTTCGCACGGATATGCTGGTTGAGGACGCAGGCCATCGCCGTGCCGATAAAGAACTTGCTGACGATCGCCCCACCAGTGATCGCGACGGTGTTCCAGGCCGCTTTGAGGAAGTGCGAGTTCGGATTTCGGATCAGATCAACGTAATTCTGCACGCCGACCCAGGTACCGGCCTTGCCAATGAACCGGCTCTGGAAACTGAGCGCGATGGCGTCGAAAAACGGATAGATCAGCAACGCGGCGATGATCAGAAAGACTGGCCCGACCAAAATCCATCCCAACCGCCAGTCCGGCCCGAGCAGCCGCCGGACAGATTTGTGCGAGCCGGTTTCCAGTCCTTTGATCGCGCTCGGCGTGTAGGTCGCTTCTACCCTCGCCACAGAAACCTCCGTCAGCAGACAGTAATCAGTAATCAGAAGATTCGGTCTCGTTCTGACTACTTCCCTACTACTTCTTCACAAACTTATTGTACGAGTCCATCATGTCTTTCTGGGCTGCCGTCTGCGCGTCCTCAATTGCCATGTTCTGGTTGATAACCTTGTTCATCATGTCCGAGAGGACATACTTGGCGTCGGTAACATCCGCGAGCCACGGCTGCGGTGGCGCAGGCCAGTTGCGAACGCGGCCGACCGTGGCGATGTTCTTCAACTCGGCGAACTTGCTCTTTTCCCAGAAATCGCCGGTGGCATGATCCTGGTAGACCGGCACGAAGCGACCCTCGACCGCCTTGGAAATTTTGAGCAGGTTTGGGGGTTGCATAAAGTGTTCGAGCGCGGATACTGTCCGATCAGCCAACTTTGCCTTCTTGAAGTAGCCGAAACCGAGCGCGGCACCTTCGGCAAAGCCCCCTGCGGGTCCCTTTGGAGGCGTTGCGAGGCCGGTATTGTTGCCCAACTCCTTGTCATTGACCAAGAGCCAGCCCATGATCGTCGCCGGGTTGACGGCGATCAGCCCGCGGCCCTTCTGGTACTGTTCGTTATTCCACGAGGTCACCGTTGAGGCAAAGGTGTCGGGCGGGATCAATTTCGCCTTCCACATATTGATGACGGTCTGAATGGCCATCTTATTCGCGGGGTTCGTGATGTCCGGCACGCCCTTTTCGTCGTTGAGACGGCCACCGTATGCCCACATGACCGTGGCGAGATTGTTGACGTGGTCGCCCTCGTGGCCGAGCGCCATCGCATAGGTGTAGTTCTTCGGCAGTTGCTGGATCGAAGAGCCGAGTTCGATCAGTTGGTCGTACGATTCGAAGAACTTACCGCTCGTCTTCGCCCCGATGAGGTCACTCCGCCAATGCGCGGGCCAGACATCAATGGCATAAGGCGACGCGATGATGGTACCGTCGGGAGCAGTCAGCGAACTGATGCCAATCGGGAACATGCCGCCAGCCATCGCCTTGAATTTGTTGACCGTTGGCCCCAGGTCACCCATTTCGCCCTGGGTATACCAGTAGGTCATATTGTTGTTATCGAGTTCGGGTGGCTGACCGGCTGCAACCGCCGCCGCCTCCTTCTGGAGGATAATGGGCGAGCCGGGGATGGACTGCCATTGGACATTGACACCGTTCTGCTTGCCCCAGTCAACGAATGTGTTTCCGACCGCCTCATCCGTGACCGTGTTCCAGTTCGCGGAGAACCAGACATTGAACTTACCTGAGGCGATGGTGAGGTCCGGCGCCACTGTACCCGCAGCTGCCGCAGTCGTCGGCGCGGCTGCACTCCCAGCAGCCGGAACGGTCGTTGCCCCCGCTGCCGGGGCTGTGGCGCCCGCCGGTTTCGGTGCGGTCGTCGCGCCGCCGCCGGTCTCGCCTGTGCCGCTCCCGCAGGCAGCGAGCAGCGCGGCTCCGGCCAATGTTGTCGCGCCCGTCAGGAACTGCCGTCGCGAAAAAGGTACAGCCCGGCGTTGATGGTCCATGACCTCACTCCTCCTGTCTACCGCGAAACGGACGTATGCATCGTGCATAGTGGGGCTGGTTGCCCTCTCGCAAAGATATGCGCGAATGTGACCCTCTCATCAGGGCGATATGCCGACAACACTCCGCAATGGAACTCGGGTATAGGAACTCGATATGCTGAGTCTAGCACGAGGCCGGAATTTGTCAATCCGAAATGAGACGCTACTCCTGCAGATAGTGACGGTTGCCTGTCACGCGTATAGACTACACGGTCATGAAGATTGAGCGTACTAATCCGGTGAGTTCACCACGCCGTCAGTGGCGTCACGGGGCTGATTTCCGCATCACGACGAACGGCGTGCATGCGGGTCGAGGCCGTGTTCTCGCGGGGAAGGGAGCGCACGCGGCGCTGTTGCATGGCGTTGATCTGATGGCTGCCCTGGTGCGCCCGACGCTCGGGCCGCTGGCGCGGACGGTTGCGATCGCCGGTCAATTCCCGAACGACGCCCCCGAAGTCCTCGACAATGCCGCGACGATCATGCGGCGGACGATCCAGATCAGTGACCCCTTCGCGGATATGGGCGCGATGCTCGTCCGGCATCTCGCCTGGACAGTCTTCGAGCGCGTCGGGGACGGCGCGGCGACGGCCGTTACACTCGCGCATGCCTTGCTCCACGCCGCCGCACCCTCGCTTGCTGCGGGCGCCGATCCGATGGCCATGCGGAGCGGGATCGAGCGCGGGTTGGCTGTCGCAGTGAAAGAATTGCGGGGTCAGGCCCGCCCGGTCGAGGCAGCGACGGAGTTGGCGTGCTGCATCGCGGGAGTTGTGCGTGCTCCCGCCTTGGCCGCCACGATTGGCGAACTCATTGAGGCAGTTGGACCGGATGGCGCGGTGCTGATCGAGGAGTGGCAGGGGACGACGACGACTGCCGCGTATCTTGATGGCCTGCGCTGGAACAGCGGCCTCCTTTCCACTTATTTCCTGAAAGCAGGCGAGACCGTGAGCCGCCTAAGCGAACCGCGCATCCTCGTCACCGATTGCCCGCTCACCAGGGCCGGCGATCTCCTGCCCGTCCTCGAAGCGTGCGTCGCGGCGGAGGAACGGCAGCTGCTGGTGATCGCGCCGGAGATCAATGCGGCGGCGCTTGGCCTGCTGATTCTCAATCGCGAGCGTGGCGTACTCGACGGCGTGCTGGCGGTGCGCGCGCCGGGTGCTGGCGAGCAGCAGGCCCGCATCCTGGCGGATATCGCTATCGCCACGGGCGGGCGCGCTTTCCTGGTCGCAACGGGAGCGCGCTTGTCTGACGTGACGATTACCGATCTGGGCCGGGCGCGCCATGCGTGGGCGACGGCGGATACCTTCGCCATCCTCGGTGGGCGCGGGGAGAAGAGCGCTATCCGTCACCGGATCGGTGAGGCGAAGGCGGAGTTGCGTGCGGTTTCCTCGGACGATACTACGCGGCGACAGATTCGCGAGCGCATCGGCAAACTGGCGGGCACGGCGGCGCTCGTCCACGTCGGCGCGGCGACGGAGAGCGAGCGCATGGAGCTGCGGACGCGCGTTGAGGCGGCGGTGGCGGCGGCGCAAGCGGCCCTGCGCGACGGGGCCGTACCGGGCGGCGGTGGCGCGCTCCTCGCCTGCATTCCCGCGCTGGAACGTCTCGCGGACGATCTCCGCAGCGACGAGGCGCTCGGTGTGCGACTGCTCGCGCGCGCACTCCCGGCGCCGATGTGCGCCATCGCGGCGAATGCCGGCATAGACGCGAGCGCCGTCTTTAACGACGCCAGACCGCTCACGCCGGGATGGACCTTTGATGTCCTTCGCTGTCAGTGGGTTGATGCTGAGGAGAGCGGTATCCTTGATCCGTTGCCGGTCGTGCTCGCCGCGCTGGAGGGTGCCGTCAGTACCGTTGTGATGGCCCTGACCACCGATGTCCTCGTCCGGCACAAACGGCCCGAGACGGCCAGGACGCCGTAAGTCTCCACCCAGTGTAATGTGTATGGTTGGCCGTCACAGGAACGTTACGGGTCCTGTTCTTTCCGCCGACTGCCGGTTTAGAGCGAATCGCATAATAGTTGTCCCTTGTTTTCGCTTGCACGGTAAGGAGGCAAGACCATCAGAGGGACAATCATTATGAAAAACGCTCTAGGGAAGGGGGAATGATGCTGGAAAGATGGGAATGTCTGGCGAGACATGAGGGCGGCACGGTCATTGCGTTGGCAACTGTGTTGACCAATGACGGGACAACGCTTTTCGCGGCGACCGCGACGGGGCTGTTCTCCTCTAGGGACAGCGGGCGTGGATGGTCGCCCGGCGGCGATACACCCCTTCCTCTACTCACCACGGTCGCGCCATCTGCCTCTTTCGCCGAAAATCGCCTGCTTTTTGCTGGTACGCAGACCGGGTGCTACCGTTCGACCGATGCTGGGCAGACCTGGCAGCAAACCCTCTCCGGCGGTCGTGTCTTCGCGATAGCGGTCGTGCCCGGCGCGGGGCAGGAGGAGAGCGTCTTCGTCGGCACCCAGCAGGATGGCATCCTCCGCTCCGACGATGGCGGGCAGACGTGGGCGGGGGCGAATCCCGGCCTCATGGACCTCACGGTCCTCGCGCTCGCCTTCTCGCCCGATGTCGTACGCGACCGCACCGGCTTCGCGGCGACCACATCGGGACTCTACCGCACTCGCAACGGCGGCAAATCGTGGCGGGAGGTCGCGTTGCCGCTCGATGAACCGGCGGTGCAGTGCCTGGCGATCTCTCCCGCATTCGCCCGTGATCGGCTCGTCCTCGCCGGGACAGAGAGCGACGGGTTATGGCACTCCGACGACGGCGGCACGAACTGGGACGCCGTGCCGGGCCTGCCCGAGGGCGGTATCGGCGCGATTGCGTTTTCCGCGCGCGATGCAGCGGCCCACCTCGTCGCGGTAGCGACGGACGGCGGCGTGGCGCTCTCGCGCGATGGCGGCGTGACCTGGCGACTGACCGGGCAGACACTGCCTCCCGTGCTCGATCTCGCCTTCGTGCCGGACGGCGATGGAGAGACGCTCGTCGCTGCTCTCTACCGGGATGGGGCGGCCCGTCTTGTTCTTACCGAGCAGGATGACCAGTGCATGCCAGCCACGGCGGGGTTGCGTGCGGCCTTTCTGACCACGCTCGTCGTCTCCCCGACCTTCGCGCGTGACCGGACGCTCTTCGTTTCCGGGCCGGAAGCCGGTCTTCGCGTCTCGCGGGATGGCGGCCACACCTGGGCCGATGCCGGGGTCGGTCTCGACGGTGCGCTGGTGTACGGGGTGGCAATCACATCCGATTCCAACCACCTCGTTTTTGTTGCCACAGACGCGGGCGTCTATCGCAGTCGTGATGACGGACTGACTTGGATGGCGCCCACACCGGGAAGCGAACTGCCGACCGGGATAGTCGTCGCCGGGATACCGGCGGACGATGGACGGACGCCGGTGTTTGCGGCAACCCTCGACGACCACCTGATCGTGTCCGACGATGGGGGCGAGCGATGGCGACCGCTTCATGCACCGTTTGATGGGGCGATAATCGTCTCGCTCGCCTGCGCGCCCGGCGATGGGCGCGACCAGACGCTGTACGCTGGCACGACGCGGCCCGCGCCGACCGTCGGCATGGCTGCGATGATCGTCTGGCGCTCGACCGATGGCGGCGGTACTTGGACGCGCTGGCTGGAAGAGCCTGGTGAAGGTGGGATATTGCCGATCGCGGCGTCCGCTGGGCAGGGTGGGCAGCGTGACGATGCGCTTTTCGTCGGGCTTGGCGGACGGGTGATGCGGCCGCATCCTGATGCCTGGCAGACGCGGGGCGGCGCGCGGTCTCCCCTCTGGCACGGTCCCACGCTCGTGACGGAACAGGGTGGCCCGGTTGCGGTCACTGCGCTGGCCGTCTCACCCAATGAGGACACGGACGGCACGGTCTTCGCCGCCACGAGCGCCGGACTCTTCCGATCGCGTACCCACGGCCGCACCTTCGACTGCTGGAGCGAGGGTCTACTCCCGGCGCCCATGCTCGCCCTCGCCGCGACGGTTGATGATGCTCTCCTCGTCTTCGCGCTCGGTGTAGACGGCACGATCTGGCGGCGGTCAGGCAACACGTAGATGAAGATCACCGCCGTCACCACCGCGATCATCGCCATTCCCCGCACGGCGCGGTTGACGCTCTTCGGTGGCAGCCGGGACGACGCAACGACTGTGCTGGTGCAACTACGGACCGACGCGGGCATCACCGGCATTGGCCAGACAGTCGTTGACCCACCGGCGTTCGGCGCGGCGGGTATCAAGGCGAATATTGACGCCTACCTCGCGCCACTGATGATCGGGCAATCCCCGCTGGCGATCGCGCATCTGCATCGTGTGATGGAACGGGCCCTTCCCGGTCACCGCACCACGCACGCGGCGATAGACCTCGCCCTTTGGGACTTGAAGGGCAAGGCGCGCGGCGTGCCGGTCTCTCAACTGCTCGGCGAGCGCGTGCGGGAGGGGATTGCGCTGATGGCGATGGTGCCGCATGCCGATCCCGAGACGATGGCCCACGAGACGGCGACACTGCTCGCCACGCCCTATCCCGCACTCAAAGTGAAGATCGGCATGGGCATTGCGGCGGACATCGCGTGCTATCGCGCTGTCCACGAGGCGACAGCCAACCGCGCGGTAATCCAAGTGGATGGGAACGGTGGCTACACGCTCGACGAAGCGATCATTGCGCTGACCGCGATGGAAAAGATCGGTGGCCTCGGCATGATCGAGCAGCCCGTCACCCCTCTGGACGACCTGGCCGCACTCGCGCGTCGCTTCTCCGCGCCCGTGATGGCCGATGAGTCATTCGATGGACCGGGAACGCTCGCGGAAATCGCCGCACGGGGTGCGGCGCGGGCGGCATTCCTGAAACTGCCGAAGCAAGGCGGTATTTTCGGCGCGCTCGCGGCCGCGCGTATCGCCGAGGACGCCGGTATCGTCCTCTCCGTCGCGGTGTACTATGACATCCTCGCCGCCGCCGCTGCTCACGTTGCCATCGCATTGCCCGCGATCACCTGGCCCTCATTCGTCACGCGCTTGTCAGATAGCCTCCTCACGGAACCGCTCGTGCCGGACGGCTTGCTCGTGCGCGCCCCGTCCGGGCCAGGCCTCGGCGTGATGCTCGATGACGAGAAAGTGCGGCGCTACACAGTGGAGCGGTGAAAATGCGGCAGGAATCGTCTTCCTGGACTACGATAGTGTGTAGACGATGTCTGGGTGCCGGGTTAATGCACGATTACTGAGCAAGGGGACGAGATGCGAAGAGTCGCTACTATTACTATCGCGTGGACCTGCACGCTTCTGTTTTCATTGTCTGGTGGTGCGCAAGTGGGGGCCGCGTCCGCATTCGCATCCCCCGCGTTTCAGCAGCAGTGGCAGCACGGCGAAGCGATCACACCGAATTTCTGGGGTCCGCTCGATACTGCTCACAACGGTCAGCAGGAACCTGACAAGGAAGCGCCGGGCGCTCAGCATCTCGTGCAATATTTCGACAAAGGGCGCATGGAGTTGACCAACGGCGCCGTCACGAACGGTTTGCTCGCGACGGAGATGATTCGCGGGCAGATACAGATGGGAGATACCACATTCGAGAATCGCCTCCCGCCGACCATTCCGATTGCCGGCGACCCGGATAATGTCGGCCCGACGTACGCCGCTCTGGGTGGCAAGGCAAAGGCGCTCCTTGATGCCGCTCCCACACAGGTCGGCAACAGCACGCAGGCGGTTGTTTCTACCGCCGGGGATCTTTCCGCCAGCGCCACCACTGCCACCGCTCCCGCTGTCTTCACGCTCTTTGACGATGCGACGAAGCACAATGTGCCGAGGGCGTTCGCGGAGTACCGCGTTGTGGCGGGACTGCCGACGATTGGCTACGCGCGCTCCGAACCATTCTTCACGACGGTAAAGATTGCCGGGACGCCACGACAGGTGCTGGTGCAGGTGTTCGAGCGGCGCGTGCTGACCTATACGGTGACGAATCCGACGGGCTTTCAGGTGGAGATGGGCAATGTCGGACACCACTATTACCAATGGCGATACGGATCGGCGAATGCCGTGCCCCCGCTGCCCACCAGTCCCGTACCGACCCCCGCAGTGACGACCGCAGTCCCGACGCTGAACTGGTCCGGCTATGAAGTGGATACGAAGAATGTCACGGCGATTCATGCGGCGTGGATTATCCCGCCCGTCACCGCGCCGCCCGCGACGGGCTACGCCGCTACCTGGGTGGGGATCGGCGGCGCTACAACACAGGACCTTATCCAGGCAGGTACGGAGCAGGATGTCGAGAACGGCGTGCCGACGTATTATGCGTGGGTCGAGATGCTGCCCGACGCTACTCTCGGTGTCTCGACCCGGCGCCTGCCCGCAAACCCCGGCGATCTCTTCAGCGTCACGATCACGAATACAAGTGGTAACGATTGGACTGTGCTGCTCGAAAACCGGACGACGAACCAGCATCTGTCGCTGACGACCACGTATCAATCCTGCAATTGCTCGGCGGAATGGATCGAGGAGGTGCCGGAAGTTATGGGTGTTGATAACCCGGCAATCGCAAATTTCGGCGCCGTGACGTTCATCGAAGCAACGGCAACGGTTGGCGGGACAGTGAAGAATGTTGCGGACCTCGGCGCGGGCCCACTGGCGCTCGCGCGACATGGGAAAATCGTCGCGCAGCCGCAAGCGCCGGGATCGGATCGAGCGAGTTTCACGGTCGCCTATCTGCGGTGATCCGTGAGGGATTTCGTGTAGTGGTACAATCCTCACACCTTGCTGATACCAATTTCCGCCCAGTCAGGAGGCAGCATGAGCGTGTCATATCAATCCATTATCACTATCGAACCGGGGAAACGCGGCGGCAGGCCATGCATTCGCGGCATGCGTATCGCCGTGTACGACATTCTCTCGTCTCTTGCGGCCGGTATGACGCCTGACGAGATAGTGGCGGACTTCCCCTGTCTGACTGAGAACGATATTCGGGCCTGTCTCAGTTATGAAGGAGCGCACCGGTGAAGATCACTGATGTTACGACGACGGTGCTCAATGTCCCGAATGTGCCGGGGATTCAGGATGCGACGATCCGCCATCGCGGTAATAGCCGGGGCGCGCTCTTTGTGCATATCACGACGGATGCGGGGCACGAGGGGCTGGGGATTGGTACCGTGCCAGGCACGCGCGAGTTAATCGAGCGGGTGTTGAAGCCGCTCCTGATCGGGCAGGACCCACTCAATCACGAGTGGCTTTGGGAAGAAATGTTCTGGCAAATCCGTGGCTACGGCCGTAAAGGGATGGCCTTCTGCGCGCTCTCAGCGGTGGACATCGGTTTGTGGGACCTGAAGGGCAAGATTTTCAATGCGCCACTCTACAAACTGATCGGCCACTACACCGACACCGTGCCGATTTATGGCTCCGGTGGCTGGACGCACTTCAATGAGGCCGATCTCGTCCGCGAGCAGGTCGGGTACGTAGAGCGAGGCATCCCGCGTGTGAAGATGAAGGTCGGCAAGGACTTCGGCAAGTCCGAGGCGGAGGATGTGCGCCGTCTCGCCGCCGTCCGCAAAGCGGTGGGCGACGATGTCGAGATCTACATTGACGCGAACAACGGCTACTACGCCAAGCAGGCGATTGCAATGGCGCGGCGTTTCGCACCATACAACGTCAGCTGGTTCGAGGAACCGGTGCTCGCGGACGACATCGCGGGCCTCGCGGCGGTTGCCCGCGCGATTGACATTCCCGTCGCGACGGGCGAGCACGAGTACACGAAGTACGGCTTCAAGGACTTGATTGTTCAGGGTGGCGCCGACATTGTGCAGCCGGATGTCGGGCGCGTCGGAGGCGTCACGGAGTGGCTGAAAGTCGCGCACCTCGCGCACGCATTTAATCTGCCGGTCGCGCCGCACGCCGTCTCGCTCGTCCACCTCCATCTCGCCTGCTGCACGCCGAACTTGAAAGTTGTCGAGGCGCTCGGCGTCGAGGAGGAAGCGAACCGCATCTGGTTCACCGACGTTCCGGAACAGAAGAACGGCATGTGGTCGCCCTTTCCCGACCGCCCCGGTCTCGGCCTCACCCTTAATCCGAAAGGAGTGGAGCAGTACGCGGTGTAGGACGCAGGTATCGTAGGCCGTCGTGATGGGTCGCGTTTACGCGGCGATTCTAACGAAACAGCGGCATGACTTCGTTGACGAAGGTCTCCAATGCGGTCCAGTCTACGGGCGGGCGGATGGCGATGTTGATCTCCTTGACACCCATCGCCTCGTACGCGCGCAGGCGTTCGATGACCTGCGCCGGGCTGCCGATCAACTGGCCTGCCGGGTCTTGATGCGGCACTTTGTGGCGCATCTCCACTTCGGTCTCTTCCATCACCTTCGGGTCGTCTGAAGCGGCCATGAAGAAGCCGAGTTGCGTCGCGACCGCGATCTGCTCCGGGTCACGCCCCTCGACGTCGCACCAGTGGTGCAGTACCTCGATTTTGTGCGCGAGGTCTTCGGGCGAGACATAGGCGATGTTCCAGCCGTCGGCATACTTTGCGGCCATACGCGCCGTTCGCTTCTCGCCGCGCCCGCCAATCCAAAGGGGCAATTTTCCGACCGGGCGCGGGTTCATGTAGGCGTTCGTGAAGTCGAAGAATCGGCCGTGGTGGTCGGTCACTTCATTGTCAATGAAACTGCGCATCACCTGCATGCCCTCATCAAGCATGTCCATGCGTTCCTTGATTGGCGGGAAGGGATAGTTGAACGCGCGGAACTCCGGCTCGTGCCAGCCTGCGCCCAACCCCGGCTCGAAGCGTCCGTTGGAGAGGTGATTGAGCGTCATGAACGATTTGGCGAGCAACCCAAGGTTGCGGTACGGCGCCGCGAAGACCATGCAGCCGCAACGCAGGTTCTTCGTGTCGGCGGCGAGCGCAGCGAGGCAGGCGACGGCCTCATAGTGCGGATCAGCGTCGTTCGTCGCGCAGTAGAGATGATCCCAGACGGAGAGCCAGCCGAAGCCGTTGTTGTCGGCATACATCCAGAGGCGGCGCAGTTCCTCCATCGTGATATTCTGCTGCCCGACATGAATACCCCAGGAAATGCTCATCGTTGGCCTACCCTTTCCCTCATCTGGTTTGCACCGGCCGATACCGGGCATCATTGTATACGCCGCGCTCCGTCTCCGCGCACTTTACCCAGGACACGGTGTCGGTTCATTGCGGGTGAAGTCTACGGATCCCATTGGCAGGATACGTGCGGGGATGGCGCCACCCGCGAAGCGTGATGGATCAAAGGGGTGCATGTCGTACGGTGGCGTGCCGGTCGCCAGCCATTCGCCGACAACCGCGCCAATCTCCGGCGAGATGGCGAAGCCATGGCCGGTGAACCCGCAGCAATGGAAGAGGCCGGGTACATCCGGTGCGGGGCCGATCATCGCAATGCCGTCCGGGCTTTCACCCTCCATACCGCTCCATGCACGCAGCAGCGGAAGGCTCCGTAGGAGCGGCAGGATGCCCGTGCAGGCCGCCGCGCTCCCCGCAATGTGCGCGCCAACCGTTCCCGCGCGGCCGTTATCGAGATGCACGGTACCCGACCAACCGCCGCCGACGACAAAGCCGCCTTCCGGCACCTGCTTCAATGAGAGCGGCCGTCCAACGCAGCCGACGACCGGATCGAGGAGATGCGGCGCGGGGGCGGTGACGAGCATCTGATAGCAGGCGGGATGCAGGGGAATCTCCGTGCCCGCCTGCCGCGCCACCTCGCCTGCCCACGCGCCAGCCGCATTGACCGCCCACCGGCAGGGGAGCGTCCCGGCGGTCGTCTCCACCGCGACGATGCGGCCGGTGGGGTCTTTCGTGAAACCCGTCATTGCCGTTCGTTCGTGGAGGCGCGCTCCGGCCCGAATCGCCGCGTCCGCGAATGCTTTGGTAGTCAGGATCGGGTTCGCGTGGCCGTCTTCCGGCGTGTACGAGCCTGCCACCACAGATGGGGAAACGCCTGGCATGATTTCTTTGAGTTCCTGTGGCTCCACGAGGCGGATCATAAGCCCCGCCTCCTGCTGTCGCGTGATGGCTGTCGCGAAGATGGGCAGGATTGCCTCATCCTCGATCAGCGTCAGGTGGCCGCCACGCCGGTACTCGACATCCGCGACGAGACGGTCGGCGAGACCGGGCCAGCGGGGGATCGCCCGCAGCGCGAGAGGAAGCTCGCGCAAGTCTCGTCCCTGCTGCCGTACGCCGCCCGCCGACGCGCCGGAGGCGGAGGCTGCGACTTCCCGCTGCTCGACGACGGTCACGGAAACGCCACGCATCGCCAGTTCGTGGGCGATGGCGCATCCCATCACCCCACCCCCGATGATGACGACATCCGCTGCTGATTGCCGTTTCCTGCTCGCCATCTCGCCTCTCACCGTACGCATGCTCCCTCGCACGCCGATGTTCGCATGCCCGTTGCCCCCTGGCAATGCATCCGGCGAGGTGATGCGCTACGTATGGAGGATAGGCATCGCGAGCCATGATGAATCTTGGTACTGATGATAACGATGAAAGGGAATCTTATGCGATATCGTCTTCTTGCCCTTGTCGCCCTGTTTGCGCTCGGCATACTTGCTGCGTGCGGTGGAAGTTCGAGTACAACTGCGACTACCGCGCCGACGAGTGTGCCGACCAAAGCGGCCGCCGCAGCGCCAACGACCGCACCAACGGCAAGTGTCGCCAGTGCATCCGCACCGACCACCGCGCCGACGACGAGTGCTACCAGTGCAGCCGCACCGACCGTTGCTCCCACACGCGCCGCGCCGAGTGCATCCGCCGCGACTGCCGCGCCAGCCGCAACGATTGCTCCAACATCTGCCGCCACCATCGCTCCGGCAACGAGCGCCCCGACCACTGCCGCCGCCACCGCACCTGCGGCATCCGCTGCCAGTGGAGGCAACGTCGTGATGGTCCAACTGAAGGACTTCATGATCACACTCGACAAATCCACGGTGAGCGCCGGGATGGTAACGTTCAACGTCAAGAATAACGGCCCTTCGCCGCACAACTTCAATGTGAAGATCAATGGTGAGGAGAAAGGCATACCAACGATTGATCCCGGCGCTATGATGACCGTAACACTTGACCTGAAGCCAGGCGCCTACGACTACCGCTGCAATATCCCCGGCCATGACCTTCTCGGCATGAAGGGCACACTGACCGTGAAGTAGGGCATTCGGGCTGAATTCCATCCCAATAGTAGTGAGGCATGGCAGGCTGGGAAGCCTGCCATCTCCATTTGATTCCGTCGGATGAATGCCACGGGAATTCGCGCTAACCGAGGACGTTGTCAACAAGCCAGGTATTGCCCTGCTTGTGCAGCACAATGGTACGCTTCGAGACGCCGGACGCGGTCGTGATCGTTGCCTGGACGGTAGCGCCGTTGCCATCGGCGTCGCGCTGCTCATTGTCTATGGTGAACGCGTGCACAGGCGGCTGAATATTGAGCAACTTATAGCCATCGCTGCCCGTCTGGGACTTCAACGCGGCGGTGAGATAACCGGAAACATCGCCTTTCCCCAGCACCGTACGCAAGAACTGCTCGGTCGTGCCGCGCGCCTCGCTGGCAGATACTGGCGTCGTAGTCGGCGTCCCGACCGCGCCGGTACCCGCGACTGCCGAGCCTGATGTGCTGACGGACGGCGTGGCAGATGTCGTAGCGGATGCGGTGGCGGATGTAGGCGTGGAACCAGTCGTTTGCGTGGCACGCGCGATGGTGGCGCTGCTCGTCGCGGTATTTGCGTTTACGCCCGCGACCGTCGGCGCGGTCGTGCGGGTGAGGGGTGTTGGCGTGGCTGCGGTTGCCGTTGCTACGGTCGTCGTGGATCCTGTGACCCTGACTGCATCGGTGGCGGAGGCAGTGACTCTTGGCAGCGTATTGGCGAGCGGAGTGGGGGTATCGAGTGTCGTGGCGGTCGCGCTCGGAGTGGCTTGCGTTGTATGGATGAGGGGGGTAGCGGGTGTTGGCGTAGTAGATGCACCGGTCGTGGCAGTCGTCGTCGTGGAACTACCACCGCAGGCAGCGAGCGCGGTGATCACGAGCAGGAGACCAAGCGCCGGAAGGCGATTCGAGCGGATAACGGGCATACAATGGACCCTCCTGAAATCAAAAACACGGGGAGGCATCCCGCCTCCCGTGATCGCACCATAACACGGCAACGAGCGGCTGTCACGCGGGCTGGGAGAGACGCGACCGATTATCTGCCGATCCCGTCAATCAGCCAGGTATCGCCCGCTTGTTTCATCGCAAACCGGGGCTTTGCTGTGCCATTGGCAACGGAGAGCGTGGAACTGACGGTCGCGGTCGTCCCATCATTGCCCAGTTCCTGACCATCCACGCTAAAGAAGCGCATCGGTGGCTGAGCGCCGAGAAGCGCGTACCCGTCTCCGTTCGATTTGGCACGCAATTCGGGAGTCAGGAAGGCGGCAATGTTTCGCTTCGCCAGCATCGCATTGTAGAATTCCTCGATAACCTTGCGAGGAATCCCTGCGGTCGGTACGGCGGCAGGCGCCGCGTACGATGTGGGCGGCGAGGTTGGCTGTCCAGATGCGGATAGGGGCGGCATCGGTGGGGTGCGTGGGCCATTAGCGAGCGGCGTCGGCGTTGGGCCGGATGCGGTCGCGACAAGGGACGGGTTATTGGCTGCCACGGTGATTTTCTTGCCGCCGCAGGCAGTCGTAGCAAGAATGAGACAACACGCGATGCAGATGATACAAAGACTCGCACTGATGCGCCGCATTGCCTGCCTCCCGCGTGACCGTCAGGTTGGTTGTACCGCCATCTTTAATGCCCGATACGATCGTTGGAGCAGACCCCTGACTTCCTGCCAGTATGGCGCCCCGCGCACACCGTATCGGTCCCGACCATCGTCACAGACGAAGGCCGCTTCCGCGCGCAGGCGGGCCGCCTCGCGCACGGTATCGTGTGGCAGGCGGTAGATGGCCGCGTACAGGTCCGCGATGGCGTCAGTCAGCGCCACCGCACCCATCACGGAGCGGTCGCGGTGAACGATCCACCAGCGCATTTCCCGCGCGGCCACCTCATCCGCGTCGAACGACGCGCCGCATTCATCCCCTAGCCGCCTGTATGCCGCCGCGATATCGGGGATGACGGCCTGGTACTCCGCGCGCGTGCGGGCGAAGCGCATCGCCGGGCGCGTGAGCATCAGCGCAATCCGTACAGCGCGCAGCCACGGCAGCCCGAATTGCCGGGCGACGAGCCGGACGAGCAGGAGAAAGAGGCGTGCATCCTGCTTCGCGTAGTACGCCTCCCACATTCGTGTTTCCAGCCGCGCGATAGCGTCCGCATCGAAGGTGGAGAGCGGATTTTCCTTCGGCGCCATGATCCCTTCTCTCAATGATGATTCTCCACAGGCGCTCCCCGGTCAGGGCGCCTGGCGTGCGATGTATGCCAAACCGATCGCAAGGATGATGATGCCGATGATGATGATAGCAACGTTTGGATCCATACCTATACCTCCGAACAAACGATGCCGCGATGCCCAACAGCCCAGAAACGTATTCCGCTACCCCTGACCCGCGTAGGCGATGCGCTGGAACCAGAGCCACCACGCCTGCACTGTGATCGCTACGCAGCAAAGGATCGCCGCCGCTTGCCCGATCCGTCCACGCTGCCAGAGCCAGACAACCGCAACGCCGCCGAAGAGCGCGGCTGGGACCATCGTGTAAAAGAGTGGCTTCAAGAGCAGATCAACATAGGCATCCGCGAGGGTAAAGACGGGCATGATGAGCAGCCAGAGGAGGAGGAATTGCCACGTCCGTCGTTCCTCGTTGTCCGGCACAGTGCGGCGCCAGAGCACGACACCGGCAATGACGATCACGAGGAGGATGAGCAGGTTGCCGACCTCGATATTCTTCGCGATTACCGTTGCGATGTGCCACGGCGCGCCGCGCAATCCACCCTCGGTGTAGCCCCGGTTCTCCGCCGTGCTCGTGCCGAGCGTGCGGACGGATTGGAGCGTCACCCGGACGTACTGGATGTAGTACGCAAAAAAGGCGAGTAGCGCGGCGACAATGGCGCTAATGGGAATGAGCAGCGCCCGCCGCTTCTCCGGTGCGTTCGCCTCCTGTTGCCACCGCCAGAGGCCGAAAGTAACGAGCACGCACATAGTGAAGACGGCGACGACCGGGTACGCGAGCAGGCTGAGGGTCAGGATGAACGTGAACAGGACGAAGATGCCGATGCGGTCCAGCCGCTGCCCCGCGAAAAGGAGGAGTGCAAAGGCGACGACGGTTAGGAACTGCGCGAACAGGGTCGGGTAGTTGCCGTATGAGAGCGCAAGATACGAGAGCGGTGTGACGGTGTAGAGCAGGGCCGCGACGATCCCCGCTGTACCCATGCCGACCCGCTTCAGAATCGCGAACACGAACACAACGGTGGTAACGTCCATCAGGCCGACGCAGAGTTTTAGCACCGTGCCGATGGCGAGTGGCAGCAGTGTGAAGGGAGCGAGCACTGCGTAGAAGAGTGGCGATTTCGGGATGAGGATGCCGAGCCCCCACTCCTTCGGGCCGGATGAAAGGTCCGACGGAAAGTAGAGCGCGCGGAAATCATGCTGGAGAAAGGTGCGCATCCACCGGGTGTGCCAGTTCAGGTCAATGACGATCGTGTCCGGGTAAAGGAGGCCACCAAGTTTCGCGACGATGCCGAGCGCGAGGATGGCGCAGAGGGCGGTCGCTTCGGACAGCGTGACCGCGAGGCCGCAACGTACCCCGAGCCGGGTCAGCGGGCGCGGCAGAAGGAGCGCGCCGAGCGCGCCGAGCAGAATCGCCAGGAGCGGCCCGCTGTATGCCGCGATATACGGCCGCATGAAGGCAAAGAGCGCGGCAAGGATCAGCACACCGCCCGCCGCGCACAGCGCCGCCAGCGAGCGCCGTCGGCCCTCATCCGCGATCGCGATGCCGAGGATGCGGGCGGCGGTCAGATAGAGCGTGCATATCGTCAGGAGGGTCAATCCCAGCGTGCCCCACGCGGGAATCGTCCGACCGCCACCGACCGTCGCCATCCGCAGTTCGTTGACCTGTACGCCGACGACGCGACTATCATTGCGGGAGAGTTTCTCTGCCGGCGTGCGCAGTTCGATGACGACGCCATGCCCCGTCGCCGCCGTGCCGTTGATGGCGAAGGCAACGGTCTGCCATTCCGGGCCGACGGTGAACCGCTTCACTTCCACGCCGTTGACGAGCGCCGTGACGGGTTGCGCCACGCCGGGTGGGCGACCGGAGCGGAGGCGTAGAGACGCGGTGCGCTCGCGTCCGCCGCCGATCCCCTTGAAGACGATGAACGATGTGGCGCTCGTCCAGCGATACGGCGTAGCGTCGGTGGTTGTAACATTCTTGTCATGGAAGTTTTGGACAAAGGGCTTCTCGTGCGCGCCGCCGATGGTGACGCGGATCGGTCGCTCGATCTGATACGCGCCGAGCAGCGCGACGAGGCTGACGGCGAGCAGGACGAGCGGCTGCCAGCCGAGCGCGGCGCGGAGCCATGCGGAACCGGTAACGAAGCTACGCTCGATGCGGCCGTCCCGTCGCGCGGGAATGGGTGCGGATTGTGCCCCGGCGAATCTCACGCGTGCATACCTCACCCTCCGGTACTCAGCCCCTCGGCGTGCGGCGGCATCGTACCGAGCAGTGTGATCAATTCATCCACGACCTGTGTCAGACTAAAATGGGCAAGGACGCGCGCGCGTCCTCGCTCCCCAACCGCGCGCAGTATAGCAGGTGGCTGGCTGAGTACCGAGCGGATTGCCGCGCCTAACGCCGCCGAGTCGTCCGGCAGGACGAGCCAGCCTGTCTCGCTGGGGATTACCTTGTCCGGGATACCGCCGACGGCGGAGGCGACAATGGGTAGGCGGTGTGCCATTGCTTCGAGCATCACAAGTGGGCTGCCCTCGTACCGTGTTGGGTGGACAAAAAGTGTTGCCGTCGCGAGGGTGTGGTGCAGCTCCGCGTCCGGCAGGCGACCGAGGAGCGTTGCGTGCGCGCCGATTCCCGCGCGCTTGATTGCTTCTTCCACCTGACGACGGGCCGCGCCGTCGCCAATGTGCAGCCATCGCCAGCCGTCGGGCAACTGATCGCGGAACATGCCGAGCGCGGCGGCAAGTACATCCAGCCCCTTGTTCGGCTCGATCCGCGCGAGACTGACGATCACCGGTGGCCCGTCATGCGGCGGAAGAGGACCCGTGAGGCGATCCACGCGCGCGACATCAATCCCATTTGGCACAATCGCCACCCGCTCGCGCGGCAGGCCGAGATTGCGCATCACGTCGGGAACGAGGAAGGCATCGAGCGCGATCGCCCGGTCGGCATGCCGCGCCGCACGTTGGACGAGCGCCCGCTGTGGCGCAAGGAGCGCCCGCTTCAGACCCGTGGCAGAATATTCTTCCATGCCATGCGGGTTGATGAGCAGGCGGCGTACATGCCCGGTGTCGAGCAGTGGCACGAACGCCGCCGCTGCCGCACCATGCCCAATCGCCGCGTCGAAGATGGTATCACACGCCTTCAATGCGTCCGTTACGCGGCGCACAAAACGCGGGTAATGGACGACGCGATCCAATACTCCACCACGCCGGAGCATGCGGTCATCCGCCCACGGCACGGTAATCAGTTCGCTCACACGGAGCAGGGAATCATTCGCCTTACTCTGCGTCGGCGTCGCGGTGACGAGCGTCACATGATGGCCACGAGCAGCGAGCGCGGAGCAGACATCCGCAACGGCCCGTTCCAGCCCGCCCACGCCATGCAGCGGCGCGACCGCCCGACTTGCCACCGCGATATTCACGTCGGCAACGGTAGCGTAAGCTTCAGCTTGCGTCCCTGTCTCAGAGAACGCAGGCTAAAGCCTACGCTACCACATGCATTGCTGCTCATCGCGTTGCTCCTTCACGCCGATCCACCGACCGCATTCTCGCGGAAGCCTCGTCCGTCGTAAAGACGGCGGTGCATGCTATACTCGCGCCGTCATTCCGTGGCTGGACAGTTTACTCCCCGTCTCAGCGTAGGGGAGACCTATAGTGTCACATGCGTTGCTACGCTGCACGAATCTTGCAACGCTATTCTGCACTCCAGTGGTTGGGTTCTCTGAATCTTATCCGACGAGTTCATCCAATCCGTGGATCCCTGCATCATTTCTCAGGCTTCGTGGTGGCACTTTTCGGCAGGTGCGGGCCGTTAGAGCGCCTGCATTCCGCGCCCGTGATAGGCCGCCACTGGAATGTGGCGGCCTATCACGGGCGCGGTACACGGCGGCAGGAGTTCTCGCCCGTCCCTTTTTCTCTCCGGCCGCACCGATCGCGGCTACACGGGGACCGCTGCGGGCTCCGGGAGTGCGCCCACTTGCTGCATCATCCGCGTCATGTCGAACGAGCCGCGGAATTCGACGATCTTGCCCTCCGCGATGCGGTAGAATACCACCCTTGGCACCTCCACCCGTCGGCCGGTCGGCGCGATGCCCTGGAACGCGCCCCGGTGCGTCCCGCGCCCCGTCCACCGCTCGGCCACGCGGTCGCCCTCGGCGATCAGTTCCTCCGGTGTGGAGTGCCAGTCAGGGAAGGCGGTGCGCAGCGTGCGGTTGAACGCCATCAGCCCCGCCGTGCCGCCGACCTCCGGCTGGTGGATCGTCGCATCGGGCGCCATCAGCTCGCCGATCGCCGCCATCTCCCCGTTGCTCCAGAATGCCTCCACGAAACGGATGACCAAGTCCTTGTTCGCTTCGCCGCTCATCGTTACACCTCCATCATTCGCATCTCGGGGCACCGGTGTGTCCGCTCCCCACTCTGCGGGGGATCGTCTCGCGATTCCATACCACCTTTCTGGTATATCGCCTGGCGAGCGCGGGTGCTATACTGGCGGCGCGGTAAGGAGAATGCATGGACGTACGGACGGCGGAACGGTCGCGGCGCGACATTATCCGGTTCAGCCACGCCGGGCTCGACTCCCGCGCACTGCGCCTGGCGGTCCTCGGGCGGCTGTGTAAGGTGATCCCGATCGACGCGTTCTGGTGCGCGACCGTCGACCCGGCGACGATGCTCTTCACGGGATCCCTGATCGAGGGCATCCCCGAGTCGGTGACGCCCGCGTTCCTCACGAACGAGTTTCTCCACGACGACGTGAATAAGTTCGCCCAACTCGCCGGGGGCGTCCCGGTGGTCCGCAGTCTCCACGACGCGACCGGGGGCGATCTCTCGACAAGCGCCCGCTACCGCGAGATCCTCGCGCCGCTCGGCTGGGGGGACGAACTACGTGCGGCGCTCATGACGGGCGGTGCCTGCTGGGGGGTGATGTGCTTACATCGGGAGCGGGGGACGTCGGCCTTCTCCGCTACCGAGGCCGCATTCCTCGCACACCTGACACCGCACATCGCCGAGGGACTGCGCGCGGCGCTCCTGCTGGACAACGCGGACACCATCCGGCAGACAAACGGGCCCGGCCTGCTCGTCCTGGCGGACGACTTCTCGATCATCGCGACCACGCCGACCGCGGAGCGATGGCTCGCGGAGATGGGCGACTGGCCGCGCCGCGCCGAGGCGCCGCAGGCGGTCCGCGCCGTGGCCGCCCGGCTGTGGGCGCTGGAACGCGGCGAGGAGACAGGGGCGGCGCTCATGCCGCGCGTGCGTATCCGCACCCGGGCGGGGGAGTGGGTCGTGCTCCACGCAGCGCGGCTGTCAGGGTTGGGCGGTGGGACGGCGGTCATCCTGGAGCGGGCGCAGCCGCTGGAGGTCGCGCCGTTGATCCTCCAGGCCTATGACCTGACTGAGCGGGAGGCGGGAATCGCCGCACTCGTGCTGCGCGGTCTGTCGACGGGCGAGATCGTGGCGGCGCTCTCCATCTCCGCGCTGACCGTGCAGCAGCACCTGAAGGCGGTGTTCGACAAGACGGGGGTGAACAGCCGACGCGCGCTCGTCGCGCTCGTCTTCGCGGAGCAATACAAGCCGCGCATGGCGGCGGGATCGCGGCTGAATAGCGCTGGCACCTTCACGACCTAGCCTCAGCACCGGCGCCGACAGGCTGCGGTATGGTCCGGTGTGCGGCGCCTTGGCAATGGCCCCGCGAACGCGAACTGTGCAGATCCGTGAGACCAAAAGCGTCGGCTATTCCCGACATTCGGGCGATCAACGTGATGCCCTGCGGGTGAAAAAGAACTCCAGGGCGGTTCGAGCACTCCCCTTACTCAGAACATCCGGTGCACTCTCTGTATAGCGTGTTACGGCATGTGCGGGTGCGGTAGAATGCCACCGGGAATGGGCGGGCCGCACACCGATTGATCTCTTGGCGCGGTGCGGTGACAGTGTGAGGAGTCTCGTTGCTCGCTGATCCAGTGCTGGTGACCGGGGGGTGTGGGTTTGTCGGATCGCGGGTCTGCGCGCGGCTCGTCGCGGACGGGCACGAGGTCATCATTCTCGATAACCTCGCGCTCGGCACGCCCCCGCATCTTCCGGCGATGGTTGGTGGGCAGGTGCGGCTGGTTGAGGCGGATATTCGCGATGCGGACGCCCTCGCGCGCTGCCTGACGACCGATCGCCCGCGCACCGTCATCCACCTTGCAGCGATCCATTTCATTCCGGCCTGCAATGCCGACCCGCGACGCGCGATTGATGTCAATGTCACCGGGACGCAAACGCTTCTCGATGTCTGCGCGGCGATTGACACCGTCGAAGCTATCGTGATCGCGTCGTCGGCGGCGGTGTATGCGGCGAGTGAGACGCCGCTCCACGAGAAGTGCGCGCTCGGCCCGGTAGACATCTACGGCCATACGAAACTCTGGAACGAGCAGCAAGCCGCGCTCTTCCACCGGCGCACCGGGATTGCAGTCGGCATCGCGCGGCTTTTCAACCAGTTTGGGCCGGGGGAGACGAACGCGCACCTTATCCCATCCATCATCGAGCAAGTGCAAGCGGGCGGGCCGCTCCGCCTCGGCAATCTCGCCAGTCGGCGCGACTATCTCTTCACCGACGATGCCGCGCGCGGCCTGATCGCGCTGGCGGGGGCGTGCCGGGCGCACGGCAGCCTGACGTGCAACTTCGGCAGCGAGCGCGCCGTGGATGGCTGGGAACTCGTGCGGTTGATCGAGCATCTGCACGGCAGTCCGCTTGTCGTCACGCAAGACCCCACACGCATGCGCCCCGCCGATAACCCGGCCATCCTCAGCGATTGCACGCGGGCGCATGAACTACTCGGCTGGTACGCGACGACGACGTTGGAGGATGGCCTCGTGGCAGTCTTCGAGCAGCCCCGCGCGCAGTAGTGGTAATGCATTGGGGATACGCTACGTCGTGGCGATTTGCACACCCCGAACGCTGAAACTGAGGAGACGGTTATCCCGCGCCCCTGGCTCCCGCACTGGCACGGGCGGCTCCGGTGAGGTCAGCGTCAGTTTGCTCATCCCCGGTGGTACGTCAAATTCCACCGCCACGCCGCGTGTCGCCCGATCCGTCAAGGTGAAATGGTCGAGCGCGAAGCCATTGATCGAGAGGTCCACCGCGCGCGGTTGGGCATAGTTTTGTACCGTCATCCGCACGGTGACTCGTTGTCGTACCGAGCTGAGATTGAAGAGCAGGAACGTGGCGGGATCGCCGCTCGCGCTATCCGTCCAACGATAGGGCTCTTTCGTCGGCGTACACGCAGCCGGGAACTAGCCGCGGTCGCCCATATCTATGAAAACCGGGTTCGCGGGCGGCAGCGCATCCGGCACGCGGTAGACCTCCGTGATCGTATCCATGTACACCGGCTGCGCGCTCGCACCAAGCGCCTGCCCAACCAGTCGGCGGGCATCCGCCAGTGCGTTTGGAGTGGTGGCACGCAGGGCATCAGGATAAAGGATAATGTAACGTACATGGTAGTAATTGAGGAGCGGCGTGCTGACGGTCGTGTAATCGGGCGGTGCAAGAATGTCCGGCGTCTTCGTCGGGCGGTAGCGCTCCTGCGCGTCGGCCTGGCCCACCCGGAAAAAGTCGCGGAAGAACGTCGCCTGCGTGACAAAGATGTTCGGGCTTTCCAGTTTGTGATCCCGCGAGAGGCTACCATCGAAGATCTGCTTGCCGTGGACGATCTGATACGCGGGCCAGTCCGCCCCGCGTGCCGTTGAAAAGAGCGGCAGTTCAAGGATCGCGTACTGGCCCGAATCTTTCGCCAGTACATCCCGATAGAAGGGTGGCGTGGTGAGCGGGAACGCTTTCGCGTCTCCCGTGCGAACCGCGAACGGCGCGAGCGTAGCAGTGAGGATGGCGGCAACGAGCGCGACCGGCGCCGCGCGCGACAACCGATTGAACACGGTGCTGCGCTCCCGACGCACGATGACCGCTCGGAGCCAGATGAAGAGTTCTCGCAGCGCGAAGGCGCAGAGCACGCCGAACGCGAGCATGGCAATGAAGTAAAAAAGTTGTGGCCGCCGCCCCGCTGTGAAGACGGGCAGCCGAGTGAGCGGGTCGTAGGGTAGGGGCAGATCAATCACACGGTTTTCGCTCAGTTTGAGACGCGGCCCGAGCGCGAGCAGCGAGGCGAACGATGCGACGATCGCCCAGAAGGCAACTGCCAGACGGTCGGGCCGCGCCGCTGCCCGCCGCCAGAGCAGGAGCAAACCACCGCCCGTGAGGATCAGCACGAGATAGCCGGGATTGCCGAGGCCGATCTGGAAGGATTGGACGAGCGAGCGGGAGAGCGTGATCGCCTCACCACTGACATTAAGCCACGGTGACGCGCGCGATTCACGAATCATCGGTAGAACGAGCGGCAGAAAGACGGCCACCGCCCAGATGCCGCCGATCAGCGCCGCCTTGCCAACGATCAGCGCCTTCTCGCGCCACGATTGCCGCGTACATAGCGTGAAGAGGAGGTACAAAACGGTGACGAGCACCGCGAACATCGTATATTGCCAGTCCGTCAGGCAGAGCGCCAGCAATGTGACCGTCGCGGCGGCGGCGTATCCCCACCAGCGTGGCTGGGCCAATGCGCGGAAGAGAAAGAACAGGTAGAGCGGCAGAAGCGCCGTCCCCATCAGATAATTCTCCGCGCCGGTGGAAAAATACGAGATCATCTGGTCGTTCGCGTAGGTGTAGACCGCCGCACCCGCGAACGCCGCAAGCGGGCTGCCTGTCAGGTCGCGCATTAGCAGGAAGGCGAAGAAGAGACTGCCGACGAGGGCGAGGAGGAATTTGAGGTTCATCGCGCCGACAATGCCGATCAGCGGTGAGAGCGGCAAGGCGATCAGGCCACCGAAGGGATTGAGGGTGTGGAACCGGAGGCTGACACCGTTCGGTGCGAAGAGGTAGTTTGTGTAAAAGGGGTTGCGGTGCAGATGGAGCGCTGTCCGCAGCCAGTAATCGTTCCAGACATCCTCGTAGCCGTTGCTGTAGCCACCGATGACGCCATAGGTAAGGTTGGTCACGGCGACGCGGCCATAGACCACCGCGAGGGCAAGTGAACCGATCGATGCCCAGAGCGTCGCACGCTGCACGCTGATCCGTGTTGCCGCGCTCGTTCGTTCGTCAGGCGACGTTTGGCGATCGTGTGTGGGAGGGATAGCGGTCATCCCGTCCGTCCCGGTGGCGGCGCGATCCGGTGCAGTAACTCGAAGTCGCCTTGCCGCTTGACGAGTTGCCACTGGCCGTTCGCCGTCAGTTTATCGAGCGCGACGCCTTCAGTATTGTGGTCCCGCCGCCGGTCGCCGAGGACGTAATCGGCGCGATGTATCAGGGTGGAGTCGTAGAACTCGTTGCCGGGAAACTCATACAGGGAGCGGCGGAGGGGTACGCGCGTTGCCGCAAGGCTCGTAACACTCAAGGGCGCGTCCTTCGGGATCAGCGCGATCAAGAGATCAACGGATGCGACGCGATTCGTATCTACCTGGGAAATCTGGCCGCCATGCTTGACCCAACCGGCGACTTTGTCCGGCTTCGTATAGACGAACTGGAAGAGGCTGAGCGCCAGCATCACAATGACGAGGTATGTGCCGACCGCCGCTCTTGGCATGCGCTGGCGGGCATTCCTGATGCGCGGTGTGAGGCGGTAGAGCGGGTGCGTACCATCCGCGAGGGCCGCGACAGCGAGGATGGCGGCGATAAACAGCCCCGGCACGAGGAGCGCCGAATACTGGTGAAAGATATCGCGCTGGTACTTGTAGTGGTCACTGGCGAAGATGTTGATGAGAAAGGGCGGCAGCGCCAGCAATAACGGACGCGGTTTGAGAACCGGCAGGAACGCGAGCGGGAAGAGGAGGCTGACGACGTACTGCCAGCGATCCGGCCCAAATGCGGTGCGGATGACGAAGAGGGGATGCGTGACGATCGTCTTCACGATGGCGCCCGTCGTCGGGCCGAGCCAGTCATAGTTTTGCACATAGGAAAACTGTGTGCCGCCCGTGATCGCCGGGATAATAACGAAGATCGCCAGCACCCAGTAAGCAGCCGCGAAGAGCATCGGCGCCCAACTGAAAACGGCACGCCGTCGGGTAAGGACGCCGTACAGCCCGAGCATCACGATGACGAGCGCCGTATCGTTGCGGTTGATGATCGCAAGCACAACGCATATCCAGAAGCCGATCGTGTAGCCGCGTGTCATGCACCAGTACGCGAAGAGGAGAAAGGTCGCAGCGAAGAGCCGGGGCTGCACCTCGTAGAGGTTAGCATTCTGCATCGGCACGTAGGAGAGCAGGAGCACGCCGAAGAGGAGCGGCACGATCCGCATGCGTGGCAGCGCGTCTCGCGCGATCAGATAGACCGCAAGCGCGCCGAACGCCGCCCCAACCGTCTGCAGGAAGAGCAGCGTCGCCGTCGTTTCTTTCAGAGCATACAAGGGCAGAAGAACGAAGTGGAAGAGGAACAAGTCCTGCCCGAATGCCGACGTGGTGTACGAGAGCGAGGACTGCTCCGCGAGATGACCGTGGAGCGTGTTCCAGAGCGGCTGTTCGTAGACGAGCGGATCGAAGCCCATGTGCAACCCATCGAGTTGCCACTTCGACACCGCGAAGATGACGACGATATAGAGGAGCATCGCGAGGCCAAGCAGCGCGGGCGCCGTAGCATCGAGCGGTCGGCGTACGACACCGACACACGTCTCCGACGCGGGCCGTACGCCATTCTTCGATGCCACTGCGGCGCTTCCGGTCATTTCCACGAGCCAATTACCCTCGACCAACCCGAACCCACGGGCGGTATCCTATCACATCGCGGCCCCCTCCCCCGCTCGGCGGGTGGAGGAGCACAGGGCAATCGCATCTGAATGAGCGGGGTCTCCGGTAGGATGAGGGTCGATAGATCGCTTATCCTACCGGAGGCTTATCATGGCAGGATTGCCCGGCTCCACGCTCACCGACCATTTTGCCGCGCTC